>Ga0307374_10011602_pt1 | contig 12503 bp, 13 predicted proteins | sample OX3MG_FD_202532 | JGI IMG/M metagenome (GOLD analysis project Ga0307374, IMG submission 202532) | Soil microbial communities from Risofladan, Vaasa, Finland - OX-3 | ecosystem: Environmental > Terrestrial > Soil > Coastal area > Acid sulfate soil | place: Finland: Risofladan, Vaasa | collected...
CAGACGCTCAAGGTCACGATCCACAGGGTCGTGATCGCCTCGTTCGCCGAAGATAGGCACAAGCGAAATCGCACAGGAGGGTGACGCTCAAAGCACATTCCTATCTCGGCACAATCCCATCAACTGGTTGGGACAAATTGTTATCTCCTGGGAGGAAGTCCGATGAGTAGGAGTGCATTGAAATTATTGCAAACGACGCCATAAGGCCCTCTCCGATTGCGTTGAGTATTTTCAAGACTGGACAAGTGATATCGATTGCTATCAAGGATTTAACCTTCATGGAGGGGTGCTCTACTCAGAATTTACGTTTGTAAAGGATTTTCGCCCAAATATTGCACCTCGCGTTGTCCATCTAGCAAGAATCGTACTATGAGTAAAAATTGCAACGTTTCCCCATTGCCCTGGAGGAGATGTGTGCCGCCCTTCAATCGACCAGGGGCGTCGGGGAGAGACCCAACGCCTATTGGCTCGTTCCGGCCGTTATCGTGTAGGCGAACAGCCCCCCGGTCTTTGTCACGAACTTCAGCACATGACTCGAGCCGCCTGTGATGCCAGACGGAAGGCCGGTATAGCCTCCGTGGCCGGTCGTAAAGGTCCCACTGCCGACGATCAGGAAGCTTGCGTCCTGGTTTGTGGACAGGCTGATCGGCGTAGTTGCGAGTGTGCCGGCAGGGGTCAGTGCGATACCATCGAAGAGCACCGAGTCTATCGCGATTGAGCCGCCTCCCACGTCCTTGATGGAAACGACGAGACAGGGGGCCGTTATAGTTGTATTTCCGTTGCAGGTGATCGACGAGCCGGTCAAGGGAGTGAAGGCATAGGCTGTGAGCTCAATCTGCTGTGCGGTCTGCTGCCCTCCTCCCTGGGTGAGGCCGTTGCCTATCCCGCCGACGAACACGTAAACTATGACACCTGCTGAGACTGTGATTGCGATCAGAAGCAGAGTCGCGATTATGGGCGACACACCGACCGACTTTTTCCTCGGGTCCATGCCCAAAGATCACCCCGGGCGCATATAAGGCGGGTGAAGAAGTTGTTCAGGTTTACGGCGTCATCGTTGGAAATGACGCAAAGAAAGCAAAGCCATCACCCCCCTTCGACCTACGTCGGTGCCCATTTTGGAGCAAAAGGTAACAAGCGATTGAGTCGTGTCGGAGTTGACCATCTTATTCCTGGCTCCTTTGCGCGAGGGAGAGCGACGAAAAGCAAGGGAGCAGCCGGCAGCCTGGTATTACCCAGTTCTGCCAGCTACGAGTGTGAATACCGCAACTCCGCCTGTCGAAGTCACGATCTTGATTTGGTGGCTGGTCCCAGATGTCACGGCTGCGTTCAGCCCGATGACAAGCTGGTTTGTGGACTGCGACGCCAAGGTCAGTGTTTGAGCCTGTCCGCTTACTGTGTTGAGACAGATTACGGTGTTGCAGGTGGCCGCGGCTGGTGTCTCAGTCCCGCAAGCGGCAGTGGCTCCTGAGGCGTCTACGGTCGTAGCCAACGTATAGGCGGCAAGGGTGGCGCTAGTCGGGACAACTCCGAAGCAGTTCCCGCCTGAGGTAGGCACTAGGAGGTACTGCTTGTAGGCCCCCGTGGCCGTGAACCACTGGTTGAGCGCCGTCCCATCGAAGTAGACGGAACTGATGGTCAGCGAGGAGCTGCCGGTGTTCTGGAGGAACACGTCGGCGACCACGCCGTTGGACGTCGCGGACGTGCCGCTTACTCCCGTGAAGCTGTATGCTTGGAGCTGAAGCTGCGAAGAGACCTGAGTGCCGCCCCCGCTTGAGAGGCCGCCCGCCAGGCTGTTGACGTAGACGTATACGATGATGCCTGATGCGACTGCGATGGCTATGAGCAGGAGCGTCGCGATGATCGGGGAGACTGCCCGTCTGTGGGTGAATTTCATGTCTAACCAGACCTCCCTGCGATTATCGTCATGACGCCCGTACCTCCGTCTGTGAGGAGGACCTTGAGCGTGTGGCTAGTGCCCGAGGTGATGCCGGTTGTGGTGAGGGTGAACTGGCAGGTGCTCGTCGGCGTGATGGCTGTGCCTGTGGCGCATCCAACAGGCGAACTGGCGCCGGAGATGGTTGCGATTTGGCCGTCAAAGAAGATGTTGTTGATCGAGACAGTGCCCGAGCCGACGTCCCTGATCGTGACGACGGGGGCCGCGAGCGTCCCGTAGTTGTATGCGTCCATTGAAACCTGATCAGCGACCTGCGCGCCGCCTCCGCCCGTTAGGCCTCCTGCGAGGCTGTTGACGTATACGTATACGATGATGCCTGATGCGACTGCGATGGCTATGAGCAGGAGCGTCGCGATGATTGGGTCAACCGCTCTGCGTGCAGTCACTTTCATAATCAGAACACACCCGTCCGGAGTATATAGAGCGGGTGAACAAGTTCTTCAATTCGTCCACCGATGGCCTCTCTCGCGAACACGACTGGAGTAGCAGACAGCATGCCTCCATCGGCCGAGTTCGGCTTCCGAAGGACGGTCAAGAGATTGGGGACCATTGTTTGATCCACTGGCATCTTCTGGCTGTGGACGAGTCGGTGGATATTCATCTTCTTCTTTAGGGAAAGCGACTCCATTTAACATCAGTAGGCACTACAGTCCAGATTGCGCGTCCACTCAGAAGTCGCGCCGAGCTCCATGATGGATGCATCGCAGAAATGGTAGCCTGTAAGATTGATTGCCCGCGGGCCTAGCCTGATCTGCCGGACGTCACGCCGAACACATAGGTCGCGCCGGTGCTACTAACGACTTTGACGGTGTGCGAGGTGCCTGGAGTCGCCGCGGCGCTGAAGGTTATGACTACTTGTCCGACTGCTCCGGTGGCGTAAGTTGTAGCTGTTGTTGCCGCAGTGAAGCAGATTGTTGCTGCCGCACCCACACCTGACGAGCAGGTTGTCGCAAAGTCGTTAACCGTCGTCGTCGCGGGTGCGGTGTACGCGTTGTTATTGATTGCTGAGAGCAGGGTATTCGTCGTGGTCGGCGTAGAAAGCGTCAACAGGGCGCCGTCGTAGTATACGGAGCTGATGGTCGTCGAAGAGGAGCCCGAGTTCAAGAGGAACAGCTCTAGCACTTGACCGGTGCATCCGCAAGCAGTCCCGCCGTTCGCGGGGGGACTAAGCGCGAAATTGTAGCTCTGCATCTGCAGCCTTTCGGTCGTTTGCGCTCCGCCGCCTTGGGTGAGACCGCCAGCGAGGCCATTCACGAAGACGTAGACTATTATGCTTGCAGCCACCGCGATGGCGATCAGTAGCAACGTCGCGATGATGGGTGAGATGCCTCTTTGTCTTTGGAATTTCATATTTTAACCAGACCTCCCTGCGATGATCGTGAACGTGAAGGTTCCTCCGTCAGAGGTCTCGACCCTGATTATATGCGAGGTCCCAACGGTTTGTGCCGTGGTCGTTAGAGTCACCTGTGTATACGACCCTGTGGAACAGACCGAGGGGATTATGAGTGCCGAGCACCCTCCTCCGGTGGTTAGGGCCGCCGCTGCGGTGCACGTTACGCCGCTCGCCTGACACAGATTGCCGTCGAAGTAGATCGAGCTAATCGTTATCGAGGCGCTTCCAACGTTCCGCAGCACCAAGACCGGTGTCGTGCCTGCCGACGGATAGGTGTACGCGTCCATTGAGATCTGGTCAGCGACCTGCTGTCCGCCTTGTTGCGTGAGGTTTCCCGAGAGGCTGTTGACGAAGACGTAGACGATTATGCTGGCTGCAACTGCTATGGCGATCAAAAGGAGCGTCGCTATGATTGGCGAAACTGCTCTTCGTGCAGTCACTTTCATAATCAGAACACACCGGTCCGGAGTATATATTGCGGCTGAACAAGTTCTTCAAGTCTTCCGCCGATGGCCTTGTTCGCGAAAGTAAGAGAATAAGCGGTAGGAGCCGCTGCATAGGCCGCGCTCGGTTTCCGAACGCCTGACAAAAGGTTGGGCATCATTGCCACAGCCACTGACCTCTTTTGGCTTTGGACGAGCCCTGGAATATTCATCTTCTCTCTAAGGAAGGCGACCCCATTTAACTACCGTAGGCACTGTAGTCCAGATTGTGCGTCCACAAAAAAAATCGCTCCGCCAGAGCCTGCGCCTCAGACATACGAGGCCTTTGTGCGGCACCCCGGGCTTCTTTCGTGTCCAAAGCCACGGCAGAGAAAGTGATCACAAGCGCGCCGCAGAGGTCGAGAGTCGCAACTCATGCTTGGTAATCAATAGTTGTTTTGGATGAAGATTTCGAACGTCCCGCGTGCGCGAAGCGAAGAATCTAGCTTCACTCCTTCAGCCGCTGATCCCTGCCTCCACCGTAAAGAGGTTCTGCGCTCCCGTCGAGCTCACCACCTTGATGGTGTGGCCTGACCCATAAACGGCCGCGGCTGACAGGCATATCACGACTTGCCCGACCTGCGTGACCGCATAGGTTTGCGACACAGCAGGGCTGTTTCCGAAGAAGATCGTGCCCGCAGTTGTGGACGTTAGCGTCGACCCCGCCGTCGCGGCGAACCAAGTGTAGGGACTCGTCGTGACCGTGAACTGCGACCCCGCCGCTACGGGAAATGTGCCGACTGCGTTCATTCCTGGACCGGCCGTCGCCAAGTTTCCGTCGTAGTAGACCGCGGTGATCTTGGTGGTCGAGGGACCCGGATTGAGGAGGAAAATTTCAAGGACCTCCTGCACGCAACCCGCCCCGCACGATCCCGGGCTGATCTGGAAGTTGTACGACTGCATCAGCAGCTTCTCTGTGACCGACTGTCCACCGTTCTGGGTGAGGTTGCCCGCGAGCCCGCCCACGAAGATATAGACGATGACCCCGGCCGACACGGTTATCGCTATCATGAGCAGGGTCGCGACGACGACCGAGACGCCCCGCTTCCTCTGGAACTTCATCGCATCCTCACGCTCACGCTGGAAACTCCGCCACAGACATCTCCGCTTGGCTGTATCTCCAGTTTGCCGAAGTGCTGTCGGCGGCCTCGACGTCCACCCAAATCGCCGCCCCGGCGACCTTCTCGACGTTCTGAAGCACGAACGTCTCGGATTGAGAGAGGCCACCGGCCGTTGTGGACTGGCTGGTCAGCTTGTACGTGTTGCCGACCGTGGTCCCGGATCCCGGCGTGTTGCAAAGCGAGCCGACGCCTGTCCCCCATGCGATCTGCCACTGCGTGTTCACGCCGCTCGTGGCCGGCGACGAAACTTGGAAGGTGACCGTGACGAAGAGGTCCCCGACAGCAGACGAAGGGAGGTTGTAGGTCAGACCGAATCCCGCCATCTTGTAGGTGTTCGCGGTGGTAATCGTGCAGGTGTTGGCGTTGGAATCCGTCCCAATGGCCGGGAGCAGGTTCGTCGTCGGAGTGGGCGCCTCCATCACGGCCAGGGTCGGGTTCGAAAACACCCACGCGGCGCCGCTGGAGTCGAGGGCTTCGACGTCCACCCAGTAGGTCGTGCTGGGCGACAAGCCCGAAATCACGAAGCCCGCCTTTTGGCCTGCTCCGCTGGCGACCGCAGCCTGGGAGGTCACCGTGTAGGTGTTCCCATAGGCGGTCCCGGTGAACGCCCCGTTGCATGCCGGAGCGGCTCCCGTCCCGTAGACGACCGTGTACTGGATGCTGACGCCGCTCGTGGCGGGACCGGCCTCGTTGAATGTGAGTTTGCCATACATGTTTCCGCTGAACCCGGCGGCACCCGTGGTGAAGGTGGTCCCGAACCCCATCATCCGTGCGGCGCCGCTTGTCGTATCCGTGCACGTGTGAGTGTTGGTCGAGGTCGTGAGGTTGGGCGAGTCCGTTGTCTGGACGTCAATCAACGCCATGTCTGGATTGGAGTAGATCCACGCAGCACCGGAACTGTCCGAAGCCTGAACATCGAACCAATAGGTGGTGCTCGGAGCGAGGCCTGACAGGGTCACGCCCACCGACTGCGAGAGCCCCCGGACGACCGCGGCCTGGCTCCTCACCGTGTAAGCTTGACCGAGGGCCGTCCCGGTCGCCGCGTCACCACAGTTTGGCGAAGCCCCGGCGCCGTAGTAGAGCTGCCATGTCGATGTGATTGCAGACGTCGCGGGAGAATTAATCTGGAAGGCGAAGCTCAAGTATAGGTTCCCAGATGTGCTAGCGCTCGTCGTGTAGGCCAAGCCAAAACCCATCATCAACGGGGTTCCGGAGGTCGCGTCCGTGCAAGTGTTGGCGCCGGCGCCTGAGATGGTGTAGGGGGCGGTGGAGCTTTTAGCAGGACTGCACTCGACGGCGGGTGACAGCTCCGAGAAGAAGTTCCCAGACGGGCAGGAGACCCCGCTGGGCAAGGACGTCAGCGTGGTCTGGGCTGTCACGCCGGTGTCGGTCGAAAACGTGATGAGGTAGGAGGTGTCCGCGGCCCAGACGAAGCGGACCGGGACTGTCGTCGTGCCCCCCTGGCCGACCCAGTAGTCGAAGTCCTCCGTGGTGTTGTAATACCAATGGGCCACCAGCGTGTTCGTAGCCGGGTTGTAGACGTAGAGGTCGACCACGTGCACGCCGAAGGGGCTGTTGTTGGTCAGCGTGAACGTGGAGGGCGCCGCGAACCGGATGCTCCCCGCAGTGTTCTCCCAGGTCACCGCAAATGCGCCGTCACCGGGGCAGAGGCTGTCGACGGCCGTCTGGGATGCGTCTTGCCCTAGAGAGTCCAGGACTATCCCGGGAGAGTTCCAGATGGAGCCGAAGGTGCTGCTGCTGTAGTATCGGAGGCACGGGCAGGTGTATCCCGCGACTGTGGACGGGTTGTCAAATATGACGAGCGTGGTCCCTGAAATGGCAAGACCAGCCTGCCATGCGAGCGTGGTGCCTTCTATCGTCTGTTCCGCGGTGTTCGTCGCCGCGGCCATCGTTGTGAACGTGAGCGTCCAGAACTTGAGTGTGCCCGTGGTCTGTCCTGCGGCCGCGTTGGCGAGACCGGCGAAGTACATCGTGCTGCCTATCATGTCCGCAGAGGAAGACGTCAGGGAATAGTCGGTTATGCCGGTGAGGGTGATCGTATTCCACGCGGTGCTGGCCAAATTGGTCTGGGTGACGACCGCCAGAGTACCTGTGGACGGGCTTGTGGCCGAGCCCGTTTCGTACATGAGTATGACCCCGGCGGCGCTGAAAGCGCTAATGGCCGGGAACATCACCGTGTGGGCGTTCGCAGAGAGCGCCCCCAGCGCCGCGGGCGCGTAGTTCGTAGGGGCAGTGTTGCTCCCGCAGGCGTTGGGCTCCCACCCGTAGTTGGAACCCGTGGTCGCGCAGGCCTCGCGCTCGTAGACCGCGACGGCGGTGGCCCCCTGGTGCACCTCGACCCATATGTTTCCAGCAGTGTCGATCCCCATTTGTATCGGACCGATTGCGTTCGCAGTGGTGGCCACTTGTGCGGGAGGGTAGGTCCAGCTTATCGTCCCTGCGGGGGCGGAGTTCGTCCCCCCGTACGCGAGGGTCCCGACGCCAAGCTGAAAGTCTGCTGCCCCCACCTTCGCGATCGCGAGATAGATGGTCGTGCCGATTATCTCGACGTCAAAGTCCGGCCCGACGGTGTAGCCGGCCGTTATCACCCCAGGTATCGACCTCGGAGTCTGCCACGTCACCCCGTCGAAGGAGGTGGAATACTGGTAAGCGCCGTTACAGGTGAAGAACTCCCACCACATGTTCGCGGTAGAGTAGAGCTTCGCCCTGTTTGTCGGGAACGTGGAGGTCGTCGAGCACCCCGTGACGACGTTGGAGTTGGAAGGGGAGGAGGGAGGGAACGCGCCGAACTGGCCGCCGGTCACGGAGAGCTGGGTGTCGGCCGCCTGCAGGTTCGAGTTGCTGGCCTTGGTCACCTGCTGGTTGTACGCCGTGAATGAGTTGAATATCGTGACCAGCGAGGCGATGGCGACTATCATTATGAGGACGAAGAAAATCGAGCCTACGATGGACGAGATGCCCGCCCTCCTCCTCCGAGAGACGAAGCGCAACCTATGTCGCCTCCGCCTCGTAGATCACGCTGTCGCCTACCGCCGAGGTCACCGTGAATGAGTAGGTGTGGCCATGGGAGGGGACGAACGCGATGGAGTTGTGGGGGATCTCGGCGAAGCTGCCGACGTTGACCATGACGCTGATGGTCGCCTGGGACACGAGGGTGTCCGTTGTCAGGTCGTTGATGTAGACGGAGACGAGGTTGGTCTGAGCTGTCCCAACGTTCCTGACGTAGACGTCCGCCCCGGTTGAGGCCACCATTGCGTCTGATATCTCCACCCCATAGCTGTTGGTGCCGCAGGTCGTGGCAACGCCGGTCTGGATCGTCGAGACCCCCTCGTATCCGGCGTATTCGCCCTGGTCGGGGGGGTACGCGTTCGAGTAGACGCTGGTGAAGCCGGCGGCCACGCCTCCCGCCCCGGCGGCGCACGCAAAAAGGAGCAAGTCGTTCGCGTTCGATGTGGACGTCGTGGTGCTCGGCGTCGCTCCCGCGGAGGTAGCGGGAAGCGACGGGTTCGGGTCGAACGGGCCGGCCGTATTGGCACCGCTGACCCCGAAGACCGCGATCCAGGTCGCCGCCGTGTCGGGCGCGGAGAGCGTTGCCGCTATCGACGCGGAGCTGAGGGCCGACGGGGCGACGGCGTACCACTCCTCGAGGTCGAAGGTGGTGCCGGTGCTGCCCGTGCTCCCCAGCGAGGCCGAGGGCATGACACCGTTCGGAGGGTAGGCACGAACGATGATACCGTTCCAGTATGTGATGAAAGTCGAACCTAAACCATCACCAACAAGGCCGAGATAGTTCCCATTGTTGGCATAGGTTTCCGTCCCGCCACCGCAAGCGTCCGAATATGTCGAACTCAACGGGTTGATGATGGTTCCCAGATTGCCATATCCAAATGTGGTGCCAAAGTAGTCTGCGACGCCATTCCCTCCGACCACTAGACTCCACTGATACCATGTGTTCGGGCTGGCGGTCACGCCGCTACTGGGGCAATTCCAGCTTGTCCAAGACGCGGATTTCGCGAGTCCGATGTAGTTACCTGCGCCTCTCGAGTCCAGACGGGCCATTGTTCCCGCACCTGCCGAATTTGTCGTAAAGAAGAAGCTCCCCAATCCCGTCGTATAGGCGTAGTATTGTATTATGACCGAAGAGTTGAGAGCGGCCGTGGTATACATGTAGTCCCCGCTCGCGCTGTTTGCGTAGAAGGCGTTGGCTCCAAACGGGGAACCAACGGGCACGGAAGAAGTTTGACCCGCCGATGCGCTTGTAGTCCACCCAGTTGTAGAAGCGCCATTGAAGTAATTGATGAACACGTTCGCCCCGTCGTCGTACTGACCGTAGGTCCCCGACAGGTTGGGCGCCTCTCCCCAGTAGTTCGCGTCGAACTCCGAGGCGGCGGACAGGAAGACCATGTATATCGTGAGCGTGCCGCCGCTCCCGGCTATCGACGAGGTGAGCTGCACCCACGCCGTGGCGGAGGTCGCGCTGGTGCCGCACGAGGCGGTGCAGGACTCGAGCCACGCATAGAGCGGAGCTGCGCACGCGTCGTCGGCGCAGAACCTCACGTTCCCCAGGTCAGACGCCTCGTAGGCGGCATACGTCGCAGGATCCCACGTCACCATCTGCTGGAAGAGGTTGGGGGTGGCCGAGGCCTGGCTGTTCGTGATGGTGACGGGGACGTAGTACTCAGAGTATGTCTCGGTCGAGGTGGAGACCCTGTGGCTCCACGTGAGGCCGCCCCCGGAGATGCTGGAGACCGCGGGCGGGGTGGCCGCGCCCGTGTCGGCTGGGCTGACATAGGCGACGACCACGTCGTTGGTGCTGGCCGTGGAGAAGGTGGTTCCGATGGAGCTCGAGGCCCCTCCGACCTCGTTCGTGCTCGTACTGTCAAGAGCTAACGTCCCCGAGAATGCGAAATCGACCTGCTCAATCGCGAACTTCTGGGAGAGCGCGTTCGCCCTGCCCGACATCGCTGCGGCGTAGCTCCCACTGAGGCTATTCAACTCGCCGCTCGCGAAGGAGAAGATGAGCACGCCCAGGCTCACCACGATGGCAAGCATGAGAAGGACTCCGATGACCTCGCTGACCCCCCGCCTCTTTTGGTTGTATCTCATTTCGCTATGTCGCCCTCGCATCGTATGTCACGCTGTTTCCCAACGACGATGTCACAGTGAACGAGTAGGTGTGGCCGTGAGATGGGGTGAACGTCAACGTGGTGTGGGGGATGTCCACCACGGCTCCCGCGTTAAGGGTCGTGCTTATCGGAACCTGGGCGACGAAAGCGTTAGTCGACTGGTCCACGACATAGATCGAGACGAGAATGGAAGAGGTCGCCCCTACGTTCCGCACGTAGACGTCCGCCCCCGTCGTTCCTGAGAACGTGATGGTGACCTGCTCCACGACGAAGTGCTCCGCGACCGCGTTCCCCTGGTTTGAGATGAGGCCACTGAAGCTTCCGGTCAGGGAGCTCAGCGACCCGCTCGCGAAGGTGAAGACGAGCGCGCCCAGGCTGACCACGATGGCGACCAAGAGCAGGGTGGAGACGACCTCGCTTATGGCCCGGTGCCCGCGATGTCTGCCGGTGCGCTTGGGCCTCATCCTACATCTCCCTCCCTTCTGGACCTTCGCCTTTGCTCGCCGAGTCGAGCAGCGCCTTCACCTTCCGCACCGCCGTGCCGCCGTCGGCGTCCTCTACCAGGGTGATGCCGTATCCCGCGTTGATCTGCCTAGCGGCCTCCGAGGCGGAGGGTATCGTGATGAGGATGGCGAGCTTCGGCTTTAGGTCGTATGTCTTCGCGAAGAAGGAGATCACGGCGCTCGGCTCCACCGCGATGGCGTCCACCGCAATCTGGATCGCCACGTCGCGTGTCTCCCCGCTCGGGTCGGCGCCCTTCTTCCCGTAGACGTCGACGGTGTGACTCGTCCCGGAGCGCCCCGCGAGGGTCGCTGGGGAGGAGACGTCATAGCCCTCCGAGGAGAGCAGCTCGACGAGCGCGGGCGCGAGGATGAGGGCGTTCTTGAGCTGTGCCACCACCGACTCCTCGACGGCGTAGTCGTAGACCGGAGCGAGCCTGAGGTCGGTTGCGCTGAACTCGTCACCCCCCCTGCACGAGAATACGACCTTCGGGATGCTGGTCTTCGTGAGGCAGTTCTGGCACTCGTACCAGCCGCCGGAGCTCCGCAACTCGTCGGCGCGGTGTATGGGTCGCTTGCAGTTGGGGCAGACCAGGAACCCACCCTGGTCGAACTTTGAGTCGGCGTCGATGTAGCCGCAGTAGAGGTGCTCGACGAGCGTGGTCTTCCTCATCTTCCTCGATTTGCACTTCGCGCACTCGAGCTGGATTTGGGGGTCGGCCCTCAAGTGGGTCGGGCAGGTCACCAGCTCTTTGTAGGCGCCCTTCTTGAGTATCCCGTCTTTCGCCATCTCTTCGATCCAAGCCTCGGTTGCCCTCGTGTCGCCAATCACCTCCTCTGCGCGGACGTAGTGGATGAGCCCGTCCTGCCCCACATGGGGCGTGAGGGGCGTGCCCTCCATGATGAGACGACGAAGGAGCTCCCTCGTCTTTGGGTCGGTCAGGAGCCTCTGCCTGCCGGGCCTGCTTTCGGAGGATACTTGCATCTACGATCTCATCTCACGAAGATGGTGAACACGACGATGTTCAGGACTGCCAATACTATCACGTGCTTGAACCCGGCAGCGAAGGACGTCTCGCCGAGCTTGCCAGCCCCAAGGCCTCCGAAGACCGACTCCATCAAGCCCATCTGGAGGAACGCCTGCTTCAGCGCCGGGAGATTCAGCCCTCCCAGGCCTGCGAAAATGCTGACTCCCTGGCCGACCTTAGCCGAAGAGGCGAATATCTGCGTGAAGAAGGTGTCGATGAGAACCACGGAGATCGCCAGGAAGATCCCCACGGCTATGTAGATGGTCGCGATGTAGGGCCGCAGGGCGTTCTTCGTCTCACGGTCGATCTGGTGAAGCTCTGTGGTGTGCCGTTGGATCGCGTCGAGGACGTCCTGAGTCGTCGCGCCAGAGAGGCTCGCCTGGGCGAGGGAGGCGAAGGTGCGCTTCGCCAGCTGGGAGTCCACCCGCTTCTCCTGGTCCAGCATCACCTGGGCGAACGTGCGGCCCCAAGAGAGCTGGACCTTGTCTATCTGCAGTTGCTCCGTCAGGGGGCCATAGTCCGTGGCGGCCGCCATCTCGAGCGCACGGGTTATGTTGAACCCGCTCCGGACGTTCCCCGCGATGTTCGCGAGCATGTCGGGGATGCTGTTGTCTATCTTCGTGCGCCAGCTGTTGTACGACCTCTCTGCGAGGCCCGGGAAGACGAAGCACCCGATTCCCGCCAGGATCGCCATCGTGGTGACGGGGAACGGCAGGGCCACTTTGAACACAGAACTCGCCACGAATAGCAGCCCGGCCGCGAGGGCCGCGCAAATGGCCGTGACCCCGTACATCAGCGGCCTTCGGGAGTGCAGCTCTCTGAGCCTCATCTCAGGACAGCTCCTTGCTTATCGTCGAGTCCGCGATCACGAGGAC
>Ga0307374_10011603_pt1 | contig 12503 bp, 9 predicted proteins | sample OX3MG_FD_202532 | JGI IMG/M metagenome (GOLD analysis project Ga0307374, IMG submission 202532) | Soil microbial communities from Risofladan, Vaasa, Finland - OX-3 | ecosystem: Environmental > Terrestrial > Soil > Coastal area > Acid sulfate soil | place: Finland: Risofladan, Vaasa | collected...
AGGTTCGCCGGATCCTTCTCCTTGAGGACGCGGATCTCCCGGCCGTCGATGATGAGCGCGTCGTCCGTGTGGCCGACGGTGCCGGGGTAGGCGCCGTACGTCGAGTCGTGCTTGAAGAGCAGCGCGTTGAGGGAGGTGTCGACGAGGTCGTTGACGGCGACCACCTCGACCTCCGGGATCCTCTCGATGAGCGCCTTGAGCGACTGGCGGCCGATCCGGCCGAAGCCGTTGATGCCGACGCGGGTGGTCATGGTCCGAGCCTCCTGATCGCGACGCCCCGGGGCAGGGTCGCCGATGCTTGACGTACGGTGGGGTCCGAGGGTCCACCGCCGACCGCGCTCGCCGAGCGCCGTCGAGGCGGCCGATCCCATCGGACACGCCAATCGTACGATGGACGGCCGACGGGGGATAGTGACCGCGCCGCCGGACCGCGTTGCCGACCGCGCTACGCGAGCAGGCCCCCGCGCGTCCGCACGAGGGCGAGGGCACCGACCAGGCCGACGTCGTCACCGAGGGCTGCCGGGACGATGCGGACCAGCGACGCGGCCGAGCGGAACGCGGTCGCGCGGACGGCCTCGCGCGCCGGACCGAGCAGCCGCTCTCCCTGGGCCGCCGCGATGCCGCCGCCGACGACGATCACCTCCGGGGCGAAGACGTCGACCATCCCGACGAGCGCGGCCGCGAATGCCCGGCGGGCAAGCTCCATGATCGCAGTCGCGTCCGGGTCGCCTCGCTCCTCCGCTTCGGCGACGTCCCGGGCCGAGATGGCCCGCGGGAGGATCCGGGCCGAGAGGTCGGCGAGCCCCGGGCCGGTTCCCCGTTCGATCGCCGCGCGAGCGGCACGGGCGATCCCGACTCCCGAGCTGTACGCCTCGAGGTGGCCTCGCGCACCGCAGCCACACAGCGGCCCATCGAGATCGACGACCAGGTGGCCGAGCTCCCCGCCGAGCCCGCCCGCGCCGACGAGGAGGCGTCCGTCGATGAGGACCGCGCCGCCGACGCCGCTCGAGACCGTGAGGTAGATGGCGTGGCGGGCACCCTTCGCCGCGCCGAAGGCGCACTCCCCGAGCAGCGCGACGTTCGTGTCGCGGTCGAGCACCGTCGGCAGGCCGGTCGCCGCGGCGATCTCGGCGGCGAGCGGGACGTCACGGAAGGAGGCGCCGAGATTCGGCGGCTCAAGGAGCCGGCCGGCGACCGGATCGACCGGGCCCGGCGCACCGATGCCGATCGCCGCGATGGAACTCCGCCCCCGGTCGGCGCCGCGCGCCCGGATCGCCTCGATAAGTCCGATCGTATCGGCGATCACGGCCGACGGGCCGTCGGCTACCCGCGTCGCCCGCTCTGCGCGCCTCGAGATCGACCCATCCGGTCCGATCGCGGCCACCCGCAGCCGGCTCGCCCCGAGGTCGACGGCGATGACGCTCGAGCGAGTCGACGGCCCCCGCCGTTGCCGGCGGGGGCCGTCCACGATCGCGTGCGCTGGCAGCGTCAGCCGCCGATCCTGAAGACCTTCCCTCCGCACTTCGGGCACGTGCCGGACAACGCCGGCTTGCCGTTCTTCATCGTGATCTTCTGCGGATTCACGACTTCGACCTTCATCTTGTCCTTGACGCAATACGCTTCGGCCATACCGGACGTCCTCCTCTACTCCGCGTGGCGGCGCGAGACACACGTCACGCGTCCGCAGTTCACGATCGTCCCCAGAGCGACGGGCGCCATCGGTCCGCCCCCGCCTCGCGGCGCTGGCGATCCATCTCGGCGAGGATCCGGAGTCCCTCGAGACCCGTCTCCGCGCACGCCGCCTCGGCACGGTATTGCGCCTCCCCGTCGACGAAGTCGCCGGTCGAGCGTTGGGCGTAGACGGCGCATACGACGCCGGCACGGCTGCGGGCGAGCCCCGCGAGCACGAACAAGGCCGATGCCTCCATCTCGAAGTTAAGCACCCGCTGCCGAGCCAACTCGTCGACGAGGTCAGGGTAGCGGATGGGCAGATTCGGAAACGGTCGTCCCTGCGCCCCGAAAAATCCGGGTGCCGTCGCGGTGATCCCGACATGCGCTCGGTGATGCAGGCGATGGGCCGCCTCGACGAGCGCCGCGACAGCCTCGTAATCGGCGACCGCAGGATACCCGTCGTGAACGTAGAAGCTCGTCGTCGCCTCGAGGCGGACCGCGCCGCTCGTGATGATGAGGTCACCCAGGCCGATGTCCGGCTGGAGTGCCCCGCACGAACCGACGCGGATGAAGGTGGGATTGTCCGTGATTGCGAGGACCTCGGCGAGGACGATCTCGACGTTGTCCGCGCCGATGCCGGTCGAGACGACCGAGACCCGTTCGCCCCGGTAGGTGCCGGTGACGCTCGCGAATTCGCGATGGCGGCGTTCGATCTCGATCGCGTCGAGCATGGCCGCGATGCGACCTGTCCGATCCGGGTCACCGGGGAGGAGGATGTACTCGGCCAGCTCGCCTGGGCCGAGTTCGATATGGTATTGCCGTTCTCCGACGGGGAGTGCGACGCGGTGGTCCGCGCTCGTCGGCAAGTTGTTCGTCCTCGCTCACCGGTGTGCTTCGCGGGCGCGAAACTCGGGCGAGGATAGCGCCGCGCTCGAACGAGCGTCAACCTGTCGGGAGCGTGCGTCACTCGTACTCAGTGCGCGCGACGGCACCACGCTCGACCTCGCGACGGGCATCGCGGCCGGAGTCGCGCCCGCCGACGGCACGGTGGCGATGGCCGCGAGCCGTGCTGCGATGCGCCGTCCCAGGACTCGACGCGCCGACCTGCGCCGCAGGAGCGCGACGGCGAGCGAGAGGAACGAGACCAGGGCAATCGATCCGAGTCCGACCGACCCGCTTCCGCCGAGGTCTGGCGCCACCTCGAGACCGTCCGCCGTGACGCGCTGCGGTCCCTCCGATGCAGCGGCAAGACCCACCGTTCCGTGCAGATCGGGCCACGCCGCATTCGCGACGGGATCGCCCGACGGCTGGAGCGGATCGCCCCCGCCGAGGTCATCGACACGGACGATCCCGGCGGCTCGCGATACGCGGACGAGGTCGCCGGTCACGACTCCGGTCGCATCGAGCGCGTCGCCCGGAGCGAGGAGCCTCAGGTAGACGACCGCGTCGCCACTGAGCGCGACCTCGCCGATCGCCGTGCCGTCGTCGATCCGGATCGCCTCTCGATCCCGCAGCACCTCGACGACGAGGCCACCGACGCGCACGGTCTCGCCGCGGTGGCGATCGAGCTCCGCGATGTCCACATCGAGTGCCTCGACCGAGGTCGGTTCCACGGGCACGGCGGCGGCCGGACGCGCCGGTCGATCCCCGGATGCCGACGCCGTGACGGGTGCGGCGCCGATGACGACGTCCCGCGGCGAGCGCGGCACGACGACGTAGCGACGGTCCTTCGCCGAGGGGTACGGACGCCGGACGAGACCGACGATCGTCGCTCGCCGGCCCTCGACGATCTGGGAGGCCGGGATCCCGGCGCCCTTGACCCCCGTCACGGCGATCCGCGTGCTTCCGACGACGAGGTCCGCCCGCCAGGAGTCGCCGGAACGAACGACGCCGGCGAGGACGCCGCTCACCCGCACGACGCGCCACTCATGACCTGCTCCTGGCGACGCCGAGATGACCAGCGGCGCGATCGGTGAGCCGGCCCCGAGATCCTCCAGCGCGGTTGCGGAGACTCGCGGCGCTCCGTACGCCCGGCCGATCGTGCCGGCGACGGCGATCCGCCGCCCGACTCCCGGCTCCGAAGCTCCGGCCGGCAGCCGTATCGCCACGGCCGCGGTCGCATCCTGGATCGCGATCACCCGACCGGCACCGTCGAGGAGACGTCCTGCGGCGATCACCGTGCCCTGGATCCGGATGGGCGCTCCACCCGACAACAATGCCTCCGCGATGGTGATGGACGCGTCTGTCTGCCCACCACGCCCGTCCGGGCCCGCCGACGGTGCGGCCGATGGCGCAGCTCCCGGCGAGGACGACGGGGTGACGATCGCGATGTCCGATCGGTCGCGCAGCCAGATCCGATACCCGTCGAGTCGGCCGATGCGAGTCGCCCGCTGGCCGACGATGCCGGTGAGACGGACCGAGGCGCCCTGCGGCAGGTCGGCGATGGCGATCCCGGCTGACGTGTCCGCCATGACGAGAACGTGCTTGCCGGTAGAAGGATCGAGCACGGAGATCGAGACGTCTCCGCTCGTGGCCCGCCTCGCGGCCGAGTCGAATGTCGCGCCGATGACGACGAGACGGGCCTCGACGGTCTCGCCGAGATCTGGCGCGGTGACCGCCATCGGCGACGGGAGCGCGCTCGATCCGAGCACCAGGAATCCGGTCGTCATCGGGCGGATCTCGAGCTGCCCGAAGGGTGCCTCGAGCGTTCCGGCGATCTCGACCAGCGCTCCGCGGGCAGGCCCGGCGATCCCGTCCGGAAACCGCACCACGATCCCCGCGGTGGCGTCGGCGATCGAGAAGAGCGGCGGAGTTCCGAGGCGTCGCGCCTCCGCGGTGACGACGCCACGGACGAGGACACGGGTTCCCGAGGCGAGGGCACGGACATCGGCGATGGCCTGCACCTGCTCGGAAGGTGTTGGAGTCGGGATCGGAGTCGGCGTCGGCTCGGGGGTCGGCGTCGGTGTGGGCTCGGGGGTCGGCGTGGGCTCGGGCTCGGGGGTCGGCGTGGGCTCGGGCGTGGGTTCGGGCGTCGGCGTGGGCGTCGGCGTCGGGGTGGGTTCGGGCGCCGGCTGCTCGACCGCGACATCCGCAGCGAGCGTCCCGTAGACGCGATAGCCGGTCGTTCCGGACCCACTGCTGTCGCGCTGTCCGACGGGGCCGCGGACCGTGACGATCGAGCCTCGGCTCACACTGGCGCCGGCGAGTGCCATCGGCGTGACGATCGCGCGGAGGGGCCCGCTGCCGTCGTCGAGGACGAGCGACAGACCGTCCGCGACCGACGACGGCGTCTCGGCGACAACGCCGCGGACGACGACCCGAAGTCCCTCCACCGATTCCGTCACGGCGCCCGTCGCGAGGTTCAGGGCAGCCGGCAGGTCGGACGTCGCGACCACCGCCGAAGGGTCGAAGGTCGTCCGGATCGTCCGCTGTCCATACCGGTCATCGACCGCTCCGGTGACCCTGACGACGGTTCCGGCACCGATCCCTGTCGGCGCCGCCGCATCGAGGTACACGGCGATCCCGCCGGACGCGTCCTGGATGAACGTCGTTCGCCCGGACTCCAGGGCGCCGAGGTCGGTCGTGAGGACGCCTTCGACCGTCACGATCCCCCCGTCGGGGAGCGCGCGGGCCGCTGCGATGGCCGTGATGGTCGGGACAGGCGTCGGACTCGGCGTCGGACTCGGCGTCGGCTCCGGGGTGGAAGTGGGCGTCGGCGCAGGAGTGGGCGTGGGAGTGGGCGTGGGAGTCGGGGCGGAGGTGGGTTCCGGCGTGGGCGTCGGCGCGGGAGTCGGAGTCGGAGTCGGGGTCGGCGTCGGCGTCGGTTCCGCGGTGGGGGTCGGGCTCGCGGTCGGGTCCGGCGTCGGCGTGGGAGTGGGCGTCGGTACCGGCGCGGGATCCGAAGCCAGGTTCTGCGGGATCGGCGTCGTCTGGACTGCCCAGTCGAGCGCATTGTCATTGGTGTCGATCCCGTTGCCGGCTGTCCCGCCCGGCAGCCGCTCGATGCTCGATCGGGCCGCTGGCGCAGTGGCGGCGGTCCCCTCGACGAAGGCGTTCGTGGCGTCGCCCCAGCCCACCGCGTCGATCGGTGTCCCACCGGCCGGCCGCAGGACGATCGCCCCGCCGGTCGCCGCGATCCCGCCGCTGTAGGTCAGGTCGGCCTGTGCCGCGAATACGCCGACGACGTTCGCGACGAGGAGGTGCTGGCCCGGCGCGAGGAGTCGCTCTGCCGTCCAGCTCGCCTTCTTCGTCACGGTCGCGCCCGACGACGTGGCGTAGACGAGCTCGAGACCCATCAGGTCGACCGAGACGGCGCCTCCATTCGTCAGTTCGACGTATTCGTCCGATGCAGACACCCCACCGGTCACCACCTCCGCCACGACGAGCGACGCGGGCGGCCAGGCCGCGGCAGCGGCCGGAGCCACCCCGGACGTATCCCGCCGTGCGCCGGCGACGGATGCTGCGGTGACGAACGCGACGATCAGAACGAGACACCATGCGGCGCGCCGGGCGCGATCCATCGAGCGACCTCCCGGCGGGTGTCGGGGGGCGGGTGTCGAGTGGCGGGGGTGGCAGCGGCGGACGAATTCGGCGGGCGTGAGAGAGACGAGGTATACGACGCGCCGCTCATCGCCGACTTACCTGCCGTGTCGGCGGACCGCACGAGCCGTTCCGCTCGACTACCATGCGCGAGACCATCGCAGAGGAGACGACGTGGCCCGCGCCAAGAGGACCGATCGCGCCGAAGCGCGCCGCCGCTACCGGGTGGAGATGGCGGCATCCACCGCGGTCGACGAGGTGGACGAGACCGACGCGACCGAGGAGAACGACGAAACTGGCGCACGACCCGCGATCGAGCGAGGCGGGCGTCTCCGCTCGTCCTCCGGACCCGGCCGGGGCGGCCCGGGCGCCACCGGCGGCGCACCGACGGTTCGGCTCAGCTTCCTTTCGGCGTTCCGCAGCGCCTATGGCGTCGCGGACATCCGGGCCGACGTTCGCGCCCTGCCGACGCTCCTCCGCGGACGATCGTTCCTCGTCCCCGGCGGGCTCATCCTCGCCACCCTCGTCCTCGCGATCGCGACGGCGAGGATCCCGAACGTGGTCAGCGCCCTCGTGGTCGCGCTGTTCCTCGGGCCGCTCCCCATCGGCGCGATCTACGCAGCCGGCGCCCTCTCGTCACGCGCCTCGTACCTCATGGGGGCGATCGCCTCGTTCCTCGGGACGCTCGGACTGGTGATCTACGCCGTCATCGTCGCCGGCTCCGTGCCGACGCTCGGCGACGTGGTGTACGCCTTCGTCTTCTACACGGTGTTCGGTGGCGTCATCGGGGCCGGGCTCGGCTTCTATCGCCGTCTGCTCCGAGCGCTCAACCCGACGGCCGGGCAGCGCCCGCCGCGCCCCCGACCGAGCACGAAAGCGAGCGCGAAGGCGCGCTGAGGCTTCACCGCCGGTCCCAACGGCCGGTCGCGATCGCCGGTGAGCGACCTCCCGGAAGATCAACCCAGCCTACGCATCCCCGCATGACCGAGTTGGCGGACGCCTGACGGACGTTCCGGACCGCCGACCGTCGCGGCGACCTCGGGAAGCGATCGGGCGTTCCTCGCCACGACGTTCACGACATCCCCCTCGCGCTGGAGCTCGCCGTCGACGAGCAGGAGCGCATGCCGTCGGACGGCGCCTCGGAGCCTCGCCCAGGTGTCCGGCCACAGGGTGACGTTGACCATCCCTGTCTCGTCCTCCAGGGCGAGGAATACCGTGCCCCTGGCGGTCATCGGGTGCTGACGGGTCACGACGAGCCCACCGATCCGCACGTTCCCCGCTCGCCGATCGGCGAGCGATCCGTTGGTCACCGCACCGAGCCGATCGAGCGCCGGGCGGAACAGGCCGACGACCTGGCGTTCGGCGTCGAGCCCGACCACCGCGTACGCGTCGCCGATCCGCTCGGTCTCGCTGAGCGGCGGCAGGTGGGGAGCCGGTGTCGCCGGCAGGCGAAGGTCCATCGGGCGTCCGGACGCGAGCGTGATCGCGGGGTTCGAGCCGCCTCGCGTCGCGCCGCGGGCCGCTCCACCTCGTGTCGCACCGGCCACCTCGCGGAGCTGCCAGAGCAGCTCTCGTCGCGGCCGGCCGAGCGAGTCGAGTGCTCCGACCCGGATGAGTCGCTCGACGACCTCTTCCGGCAGGCCCATCCGTTCGACCACGTCGGCGAGACTCGCGTACGGTCCACGCTCGAGTTCGGCATCGAGCCGTCCCGCCTGCTCCTCTCCGATCCCCTTCACGAGCCCGAGCCCCAGCCGGACCGCCCAGCCGATCGCACTCTCGGCCGCCCACCGTCCTCTGGAAGCCGCATCCGGAACGATGCAGGCCGACGATCGAACCGGATCGGGCCGACGACCGATGGCCGGGCCCGACGCTGCCGGCCCGGCGGGGTCTGGGGCTCCGGCGCCAGAACTCCCCTCCGAGCTCCGGATATCAACCCCACGATTAGCGGACGTACGCGGTGGGGTCACCGGGGCGTCCGGCGGCCGTTGGGAGCTCTCGGCGCCGGCAGATCCTGCGCGGTTCGTGCGTGGAGGCTGTCGCCGATCATCGTCGCGGAGGTGGTACGGAGCCCGCTGAGCCTCGAAGGGCAGGGCAGGGCCGACAGTTAATCGTGGGGCTGATACGCGGGCGACCGGGGTCGCGGCCGGTGCCGGAACGGCCTGAGCCAGAGCCGGTGCCGGAACGGCCTGAGCCAGAGCCGGTGCCGGAACGGCCGAGGCGAGCACCCAGTCGGGCTGACCGACCCATTCGGTCGTCGTCCGGAAGCTGCTCGCGTTGACGTCCACCGGCAGGATCGCCACCCCGTGCCGCTTCGCGTCGTTGACGAGGACCTCGACCGGGTAGAAACCCATCGGCTGGGCGTTGATGAGCCCGACGACGAACTGGGCCGGATAGAACAGCTTGAGGAACGCCGACTCGTAGGCGGTCCGGGCGAAGGCAGCCGCATGGCTCTTCGCGAAGCCGAAGCTCGCGAACGCCGCCACCTGCCGAAAGAGCTCCTCGGCCATCGGTTCGTCCATGCCCGGCTGTCGAAGGCAGCCGTCGACGAACCGCCGATGGAGCTTCTCCATCTCGCGAGTGGAGCGCCAGGTGCCCATCGCCCGCCGGAAGCCGTCCGAGTCGGCAGGCGAGAAGCCGGCGACGTCGATCGCGATCCGCATCACCTGCTCCTGGTACAGGATCACCCCGAGCGAATCGCGGAGGATCGGCTTGAGACTCGGGTGCAGGTAGGTCACCGGCTCGATGCCCTGCTTGCGTCGAAGGTACGGATGGACCGCATTGCCCTGGATCGGGCCCGGCCGGATGATGGCCACCTCGACCACGAGATCGTCAAGGTTCTCCGGCCGCGACTTCGGGAGCGTCTGCATCTGGGCGCGGCTCTCGACCTGGAAGACGCCGACGGTGTCGGCCGCCTGGAGCATCGCGAAGACCTCCGGGATGTCCTCCGGGAGGCGGTCGAGGTCGAGGCAGGTCGCGCAGTCGTGCTCGACGAGGGCGAGCGTCTCGTCGATCGCAGCGAGCATCCCGAGCCCGAGCAGGTCGAGCTTGATGAGCTTGAGCGCCTCCACGTCGCGCTTGTCGAACTGAACGACGACGCGGTCTTTCATCGTCGCTCGCTCGATCGGCGCGATGTCGATGAGCGGGGCGGCGGTCACGAGCATCCCGCCTGAATGGATGCCCAGGTGGCGGGGGAAGCCGTCGATGCGGGCGCAGAACTCGAGCCAGCGCTCCCAGTCGGAGAGGTGGCGGGTGCTGCCGCCGGGTGGCAGGTTGTCGTCGGGCGGCGGGTCGGCGTCACGTGGCAGGTCGGCGTCACGTGGCAGGTCGGCGCTGCGTGGCCGGTCGGCGTCACGTGGCAGGAGTCGATGGCGATCGGTGAGGGAGCCGGTCCCTCGCCCGGCCCGAAGCCAGGCCACGCTCGCCGGCGTGTCGCCCGGCCCGCCCTCATCGTCGACCGGTCCGCGGCCGACGGCGGCCTGCGGCGCGGCCTGCGGCGCGGCCTGCGGCGCGGCGTACTCAGCGAGGACGTCGGCCTCGTCCGGCCGACGGAAGAACTGGCCGAAACCGCCGTCCGCCTCGAGGTCGCGGCGGACCATCACGCTGTCGTACGTCTCGAGCGCCTTCGCCACCCGATCGACGAGCGGGCGCGGGAATCCGAGCGCGAGCCCCACCTCGCGGACGGCCGATCGGGCGCGATACGTCACGAGGTTGCAGACCATCCCGGTGTGTTCGGGGCCGTAGCGCTCGTAGACGTACTGGATGATCTCCTCGCGCCGTGCGGACGAGAAGTCGATGTCGACATCCGGATACGTGGTCCGGCCCTCGTTGATGAACCGCTCGAAGAGGAGGTTGTGGCGGATGGGATCCACCCTCGTGATACCGAGGACGTAGGCGACGATCGAATCCGCCGCGCTGCCCCGTCCCTGGGCGGGGATGCCGCGCTCGCGGGCGACGCGCATGAGATCCCAGCAGATGAGGAAGAACTCGGCGAGGCCGGTCCGCTCGATGACCTCGAGCTCGTGGGCGAGCTGGGAGACGACGGCCGGGGTCAGCGGGTGGTAGCGCCGCCGGGCGCCCACCCAGCACAGGTCCGTCAGGTGGCTGAACGGCGTCTCGCCACCCGGCACGGAGAAGCCAGGAAACCGGTAGCGCTCGAAACCGAGCTCGACCGTGCAGGCCGCGGCGAGTTCCGCCGCCGCGCGGATCCCCTCCGACCAGGCTCGCGCGGTGCGCGGGTCGTCGGCCGCGGTCGCGCGGTCGCCCGGCGGCAGAAAGGCGAGGTCGGCCGCCGACTTGAGGTAGTGCTCTCCGGACGGGGAGCGGAGATCACCGAGCGTGTCGAGCGTCCGGCCGTGGCGGATCGCGGTGACGACGTCGTGGAGCTTAGTGGACGTCGTTCGTCACGACGACCGGCAGCCCGAGATCCTCGGCGAGAGCCGCTGTCTCCGCGACGAGCCAGTCATCCGCTGGAAGGAGATGGTGACCGAGCTCGAGGACGAAGCCCGCAGCCGCGACTGCCGGGCGACGACCGCCCGAATCACCGCCGATCGCGCTGCCGAACAGCCGGGCGTAGCGCTCCGCCACGGATCGGGCGCCCTCGACGTCGCCGGCGATGAGCCGGCGGGCGATCTCGCCGTCACGGCAGCCGGACAGCGCGACGAGCCCCTCCGCGTGTTCCGCGAGGAGCGACTGGGTGAAGCGGGGCACTCCCTTCGTCCCGGCCAGGTTCGCCCGGGACACGAGCCGGCAGAGGCTCCGATAGCCGGTGGCGTCGCGAGCGAGGAGCACGAGATGCGGGCCGCGCATCGCGATACCCACGCCCCGCAGGTCCTCCTTCCGCACGGAGCGGTGGCCGGGGAGCCGGGGGCGAGCGGGACGCGGACGGGCCGGCAGGCCGTCGATCGGTGCTCGGTCGATCGGCGCTCGGTCGCCCAGGTTCCGGTCGCCGGACCGCCGGCTTGCCGAGCGCCGCTCCGGGACGACGATGCCGCCCGGATCGGCGATCGCCGGATCGATGAGCTCGATCTCCACGCCGATGACCGGGTGAAGGCCCGCCGCCTCCGCGGCAGCCGCGAATCGGACGACGCCGTAGAGGCCCTGGTGATCGGTGACGGCGAGGCCGGCCAGGCCGAGTTCGACCGCCCGTTCGATGAGGTCGTCCGGCGACGACGCTCCATCGAGGAACGAGAAGTTCGTGTGGCAATGGAGCTCGGCGTAGGGGATCCGGCCGGCGGAGGGATCGGGCATCGGACCGCCGATGATAGAACATACGTTCTATCATCGACACCGCAACACGGGCCCCGGGTTCCGCGTCACAGGGCCGCGATGAAGCAGCGCGTCCCGATGGTCCTGAGGCTCGTCCGACCGGTCATCCTCGCGATCGTCGCCGTGGTGCTCATCGAGGTCCTCCTCCCCCTCGCGCTCGCGCTCGCCGCCGAAGCCGGCCAAGCGGGTTGATCGGTCCTCCCGAGCCTGGGGGCTCGGGAGGACCGACGCGAGGGCACCGCCGGGACGATCAGCTCGGACCCGATGTCGCGAGGGCACGGTAGGATGCGGTCTGGCACCCTCGCACCCGAAGGACCGATGAAGGCTCACCGACCGACCCGCCCCACGACGATCTCGCGCGTCGCCGTCACGATCGTGGCGAGCCTGGCGCTGGGCGGGTGCACGGTCGCCGCGAGCACCCCGCTGTCGTCCGTTCCCCCCGCCGCGCCGACGATCCCCGCGGCGTCGACGGTCGCCGCGCCGCACGGCGCACCGTCGCCGACACCGCGCGAGACTCCGCCGACCGCGACCTCGACGACCTGGGGCAGGATCTGGGACGCGCTGCCGGCGAGCTTCCCGATCCCGAGCGGGAGCGAGCCGACCCAGGCCGCGACTGCCGGAGGGACGGGCGCGGCATCGGCGACACTCGCCGTTCCGCTCGCACCGGGGGACGCATCCGGCTGGTACGTCGCCGCCCTCGCAGCGGACCACTTCAACGTCTCCGGCGCGAACGGTCCATACGAGAGCGGCGGCTACGTGGTCGACGCCATCGGCACGGGGTCCGGCTGTCGGACCGAGATCCGCCTGAGCCCGGCGAACACGACGTCGAGCGGCGCGACCTCGACGGCTACGATCCTCCTCGCGGCCGCCTGCCCGTTCCACTGACACTCCACCTGCTGAGGAGACACGACCGATGGGACCACGACCGCGCGACATCATCGGGGCCGGCCTGCTGACGGTCATCCTCGTCGGGCTCGTCGCCCTCCTTTTCCTTGGGAACCTCCATTTCTGAGCGGCGTGGCGGGGTC
>Ga0307374_10011607_pt1 | contig 12495 bp, 10 predicted proteins | sample OX3MG_FD_202532 | JGI IMG/M metagenome (GOLD analysis project Ga0307374, IMG submission 202532) | Soil microbial communities from Risofladan, Vaasa, Finland - OX-3 | ecosystem: Environmental > Terrestrial > Soil > Coastal area > Acid sulfate soil | place: Finland: Risofladan, Vaasa | collected...
ATTCCGAAATCTCGCGGGCGATGACCGCCGCTCATTTAGAGACCGAAGGAATCAGGCCAATTGAACCCTCATTGGAGGATGTCTTTGTGGCTCTCACACAGAATCTGGAAAAAAAGTGAACGGGCTTTGGAGCGTCATCCTCAAAGAGTTCATGCACCTTCGCCGGGATCGACTCACCCTGATCATCGCGCTCGCAATTCCGGCCGTGCAGATGATCTTATTTGGCTACGCGATCAATTTCGACGTACGCCATATCCAGTGCGTGGTCGTGGATCTCGACAGGAGCCAGGAGAGCCGCGATTATCTGGAGCGGCTTCACGCCGGGCAGTACATCGATTACGTTGCGTATGCCTCAACTCCCGACGAAGCGGCGCTCATGCTCAAGAATGGATCGGCTCGCGTGGGCATCACGATTCCGCCGGGCTTCGCGCGCACTGAGCTGGCCGGCGGAAATCCGCAGGTAGGAGTGATGATCGACGGCTCAGACGCCCAGGTTTCGCAGCGCGCTCGCTCCGCCTTTCTCGCTCCGCCCGCTGCGCTCGCTCCCGGAGCTCCCGATGTTCGAATCAACGTTCTATTCAATCCGGATAGTCGAACCGCCGACTACATGATCCCCGGTCTGATCGCGATCATCCTTCAGGTGGTGACGACGGCGCTTACGGCGTTCAGCGTTGTTCGCGAAAAGGAGCAGGGAACCCTCGAGCAGCTCATGGTTACCCCGGTTGGCCGGTTGGCTGTCATGATTGGAAAGCTGGTTCCCTACGCGATCCTGGCAATGCTTGAGCTGGTGGTTGTGCTTTTCTTCAGTGACGTGGTCTTCAATGTCGTTTCGCGCGGCAGTGTGGTTGCGCTTGCTATCATGAGTACGCCGTTCGTGCTCGCGTCGCTCGCGCTGGGCCTGCTCATCAGCACCGTCGCCCAGACGCAGGGCCAGGCTCTGCAACTTACTCAGCTGCTCGTTATGCCCGGGATTCTGCTCTCGGGTTATGTCTCACCGCGAGATACCATGCCCGGTTGGCTTTACCTGCTCTCAACCTTGATACCCGCGACTCATTACATTCAGATCACGCGCGGAATCATGATTCGCGGCGCCAGTTTCACGGATCTGCTCACGCCATTCTTCGCACTCATCGGGATGGCGACTTTCCTGATTCTCGCGTCGACGGCCCGTTTCAGAAAGAGTCTGGCATGATAGGAGGCAAGATGGAATACTGCAAGCGATTTCGTGTGGAGCCTGGCAGCCGCATCCGGCTCAAAGATTTCGATCCGGCGTTCAAGGACGTACACGAAACGAAAAAATCCGCGCGTCGGGAGATCGAGAAACTCCGGCATAGGCTGAAAGAGATGCAGTTTCAACTGTACGCGGAACAGAAGCAGTCGCTTTTGATCTGTTTACAGGCTCCCGACGCCGGGGGCAAAGATGGTGTCGTCCGCCATGTGATCGGATCGATGAATCCCCAGGGCTGCCGCGTCGTCAGTTTCAAGCAGCCGTCTTCGGTGGAGCTTGCACACGATTTTTTATGGCGGATTGATCAGCAGACTCCCAGGCGTGGTGAGGTCGTGGTTTTCAACCGTTCACACTACGAGGATGTACTCATCGTACGGGTTCACAACCTTGTTCCCAAAAAAGTCTGGTCGAAGAGGTTCGATCAGATCAACGACTTCGAGCGGCGGCTCGCCACAAACGGCACGCATGTGTTGAAGTTCTTCCTGCATATCAGCAAAGAGGAACAGCTCCGCCGCTTCAAGCGGCGACTCGACGATCCAGCGAGGCGCTGGAAAATCAGCGAAGCCGATTACACAGAACGGGAATACTGGATAGCTTACGAGGCAGCTTACGAGGATGCGCTCAACAAGTGCAGCGCCGCGGCCGCTCCCTGGTTCGTGATTCCGTCCGATCACAAATGGTTTCGCAATCTCGCCGTCTCTCAGATTATCGTCGAAACGATGGAACGACTCAACATCAAGGTTCCGGACCCGACGGTGAATATCTCCGACATCCGCGAGAAGTATCATGAAGAGGTCGAGGACAACAAAGACGCGAAGTGATCACCGTCGCGCCCTTCGTCCTCCTTCGCCTATCGCCCCCAGACCAAACGGGCCCGGGGTACGAAGCGCGGGGGGCGGGGGGCGGTCGAAACCATCTCACACACTCACCATCTCACACACTCACATACGCACACACTCACCGTCCTCCATCATTGTTTCCCCAGCGCCGCACCCTGCTTCACGTGTGCGCCGTTGAGCCAGGCTAAAATCGCCTGGTACGCGGGATTCTCTCGACTTGTCCACCGGACGCCGCCGACGTGCGAGACTCCGGTTTTCGGTGATACGAATCCCGGTGACCGCGGCTTTCGCAGGATAAGGCTGTTTTCTGGATTCTCCAGATCAACCACCCGAAGCGCCGACAAGTAGTTGTGCCGGCTTACCTCGGCGGAAAACTGACCGCTGGCGTCCGGCGGTTGGAGGTTCAGGATGGTGTGGTTGCCGTGACAGTCGAAACACGACCTGCCATCCGGCCCCTTCGCCGCAAGTAGTGGCTCAATCTTCACAGCGAAATACTCCTGATCCAGCAGCTTCTCCGGATCGCCCCGGCGCCCGGTATTGCCGGATAGGATCCTGGAGGCCAGGACCTTCTGCCCGGCGGACCCATTCTCCGCTACCGTTTGAAGCTGCACGCGAATGGCCGGGTTGCCAGCCTGCGCCTTGCTTTTGTTCAGCAGGCTCAGGGCCTGAAGCCGCTGGTCGTTGTCCTGCGAGAGCGCGTTTTCGTAGAGCGGTATCAGCCGCGGATCATCCCGGATCGTCTCGTCGGACCGGGCCAGAGCCAGGAGGTCGGATTCGTCGGGCTTGCTCTGAATGAGGCTCTCGAGCGCCCGCGCTACCGACTGGACGCCGGCAAAATCGGGGTTCAGCGCCAGACGAACCGCGGCCGTGCGGCCCGGATCGCCGGCTTTCCCCGAGGCCAGCACGCGGGCGATGGCGGTTCGGAACTCCGGATCGGATCGCAGCGCCGGCAGATCCCCGGCAACCTCAAACGCCGCGGCCTGGCCATCCGGGTCGTCTCCGATGGCGAGGTTGCGAGCGGTCTCTAAAATCTCCGGCGAGGGCTTCAACTTATCCCCAAACTCGGCCAGCATTCGGAGCGCGCCTGCCTCTGTCGCCACCCGTGGCGTGGTGAGCAGCCGCGTCAACAGCGGGATCGTATCCGCGTTGTAGTTGGGATTGTTCTCATCGGTAAACTTGCGCGGGTCCAGGCCATATTGCGCCTGCTGGGAATTAAAGGGAAAGATCCGGTGCGCCTGGTACGCCAGGCTCCGCACGTCCGGGTTGGTATCGGCGATCAGCGAGGCGATCTCATTCGCTAAGATCGGCTGACCCCCGTTAGATCGCAAATAGCTGGTAATGACCAGTGCCCGCTGCCGCACAACCGGGCTCGGGCTCTGCAGCAATTTCAGCAGCGCTGTTCGCATCGCCACAGCGCCCGGCCCTCTAAAATCAATCGCGTCAAGGTCATTGCCAATCCGGAGAAAGTTTCGGGAAATCTGGCTGTCAGCTTTCCAGGTTCGCATGATCGGATAGGCGCTCAGGCCCGTCACAATCTGCCGGACCTGGAACGGCGTCCCCTTCTCCAGAGCGGCCGCGATCTTATCCCCCTCCAGAGCCATGACATTCTGGAACCGGTCAATGGCGATCTTCCGATCCTTCTCTTGCGGTAGCAGCGCCGTCCAGAAGTTGTAGAAGTACTGAATGTCGTCGTCGCAAACGTTGTAGAGAGACTGCTTGAGCGCGCCCTGTACCATAGGAGACGCCGATTCGTCTCCGAGCTCCGCGAGCAGGGTGTCTAAAATCATCCCCCGCGCTTTCGGATCATCATTCCAGTACCACCAGGAATAGAGCGACTGCGCGGCTTCCATACGGGCTACCGGATCATGGTCTCGCTTCACAACCGCCAGCACGCCGTCGAGCAGATCCGTGTGACTCGCCAGCCACCGGAAATGCTGACTGAAGACTCGAAGCGCGCCGCGCCGGGTCCGCGCCTCGGGAGATCGCATCGCCGCAAGGAGCAGCTGCGCAGCCTGTGCGGCCGCCCGCGTTCCGGCTCGGCAGGTAATTATTTCTCGAATCCCCTGCGCCGCCGCGCGACGCACCATATTCGTGTCGTCGCCCAGAGCCGCCGCCATGATCGACACCGAGCCCGGGTCTGCCAGCCGGCAGAGCGCGTTCAATGCCTCGCATCGTACCAGCGGTTCCGGCGAGTGCGCCAGGCCGCGAATCTGGCCCAGGAGCGCCGGCGCCGGAGGATCCCATACCGCAATTAGATCGGCTAAGGTTGCATCCACGGAACCGGTTCGAATCACCTTCCGCTGCCGCCCATTAGTCCAGCCGTGGGCGCCCGGCCCGGGGTAATAGGCCGCGAGGCCCATCAACACAAGCTGCGTCTCCTTGAACGGCGTGTTAAACGCCTCATAAGGCTGGCCATCGGTGTTCCAGGCGCCGAATGGCTTCTGCCTCGCCAGCAGGATCTTCACCGCTTTCTGCACGTGCGGATCGGTTAAGGGAACGCCGGCCTTCGCCAGCGCATAGAGCGCCTCACCGGTCTGGAACTCGCATTCCGGCTGATCGGCCGGAAGGTTATAAGCCCAGAGACCATCCGGCCGCTGCAGCGCAAAAATCCGCGCCACGTCAGTTTGAATCCGCGGCGCAAATCGCGCCCGATCCATTGACGCCAGGGCAATGACCTGGAAACAGAGATCATCCTGGTTCTTGATCTCTGGTGTCTTTTCCATATCGGGCGCGGTCTTCACGGCTGCGACGCCGTGGCCCGAAGGCGTCGGATAGTGCGGCGCGGGCGCCTGGTAGGCGGCCGGTCGCTTTTCGGCCGCCGGATGGACAGCCTCCGGGCCCGTCAGGCTCCGGACGAGTTTCTCATCCGGCATATGCGACGCCGAGGCCATGAGCGCGGCGACTTTATCTCGTTCGCTGAGCAGCGCCGGCCGGCCATGCGCCAACTGATTCAGTTCGCTCCAGACCATCCACCCGGTTTCAAAATCGGAGATGCTCGGCGGATTCTGCTCCGTCTCGTCCGGCTGGAACGCGGCGCGTTGGAAGTAGGCCCGGAGATAGGTGTTGATCGGCGGATAGAACGCCGCCCGGTGCTCGCCGGTAATCTTCTCGTAGCTCAAAAGCATCTGCGCCATCCGGCTCTGCACGGTCGCCGCGGCGCTGATCACCCTCACCCACGATGAGCTAGGCACGCCATAAAACGGGCGGGGGTTGTTATAAAGCCGCTCGGCGATAAACCGGAGCGACTCCCGCTGCCGCACCGGATACCCAGCCTGGTAGGCCCAGAGCTCGCCTCGCGTGGCGAAGTGGCTCGTGTGGCAGGCGACACAGTCGGCGGTTTCGGCATGCACTTCAATATCACGACGATCCACCGCGCCGGAGCGGGGCGTGTTGGCGAACCATGAGTCACCCGCGGCGATAATATAATCCATCGCCGTTCGGATTGCCCGGTGCGGATCGGTATAGGGCGGCGGCTCATGAACGATCGTGCGAAGCCGGTACGCGGGGTGGTTCGCCGAAACCTGCACGTAGTAAACACCCTGCCGCAGCACCCTCGTGGTGAATTTGTTGCCGCTGTTGAGCGTCACGCCGTTCTCATTCATCGTTGGCCCGACCTGCGATTCGTGCGGTCCGGAAACCGGATCGACACCTTCGGTATACGGCGTTAGCTTTCCGCTTTTGCCCGGCGTGAAGACCAGGATATTCGCCGGTACGTCCCGATCCAGAATATCCAGATTAAAATCGACGAGTTTCGGAGTCTTATCCGGCTGCACAAATTTGAACCAATCGGCGCCGGCGGCGAGCGACTCGGCTTCGTTCTGGCCCGGCGCGATGAGATAGGGACGATCATCCGCCGTGCCGATCACCGTGCCGCCCAGCGGCACGGTCTGCGCCTGCTGCCACGTATCGTTCGGTTCCGCCTCAATGACCACGTCCTTTTGCCGACTCTTGACCGAACGCAAACCTACGTCAAACAGAGCCGCCGTTCCGTTCACCTGTCCGTCAAAGCTGATCACCGCCCGCGGCGAGGGGCCGAGAGCCCGAAAGACGAGATACACGTCCGGATCCGCCTGGTGCAGAGGCTTCGAATCCACTTCCTGGCCGTTGACCCGCAGCGTCGCCCGCAGAACTGCAGCCTGCCGGAGTTGGTCCGGCTCGCGCGCGGCCAGCGTCAGGCTGAAGAGAGCGCCGGGGTGCGCGCCGGCAAGGTTTAGCGGGAGAATCGCGCCCGGTACCACGCGAACCGATTGAGACGCCGGCCCGGGGTTGATCGGTTTGAGCGTCATGATGGCGCGAAGTGTTGAGACAATGGCGGGAGAGCGGCTCGCCCGAGCGAATCGCCATCCGGCGCCAAACAAAGCGCCGCCGGCCAGAACTGCTACCATGAGAAGACGGCATCCGGCGAGACAGCGAGGAGCGGGACAACCTGGTGCGAGACGGAAACGAGAGCGAGACATGCGTGCGGCTTCCTCCGTAGCAGCCCGAATCAGCGGGCGGACGCAGACCCGTTGGGACACAACTGGTATTTCCCTTCTCGTTTTGCGATTGAAAGACCTTTAGCCTGCCCGATCTTCGGCAGAAAGGAGTCTTCACGCCGCTGCGGGAATTCTTTGCACACAACTGGGCTGCGCGAGGTCCGCCGGGAGTGCGCGCGGGAACCTCGTTCTCTCAGGGACAGGTAACTCTCCCCAGAAGGCGTTGCCAGAGCGCGGTCTATCTGCTATGTTGTGAGTTGTCGGGAGGGGAAACATGCAGCGACGTCGTTTTAAGGAAGACGAGACGCCATCTTTCTGTTGGGACAGGAATCTCACGGCCGGCGACATCAGGGCTCAGCTTCGTCACGCGGCCGGACCCGAGTGGGTCCGCCTGGCATCGTGGATCCTGCGCGAGGCAGCCGTCGCTGACGTCTGGGACTTCCTGACCCCGCAAGAGGTCCAGGAGCGCCTGGATGAGCTGGCGCCCTTTCTCCACAAGAGAAGGGGATTCTGGCAGTATCTCATCGGGACCTGGCATGAACTGGGAAGAATCTAAAGCCCTGACCCCACTCAAGCGGGATTTCCTGAAGGCGTTCTTTGATCGCGGCCAGCCGTTCTTCCTGACCGGCGGCTCAGCGCTGGGGATCTTCTATCTGCAGCATCGCCTGTCCTACGACCTCGATCTTTTCACCACCGATGAGCATATTGATTGGCATGTACTCGATAACGAAACGCGCTCGATCGCCGGCGCCATCGGCGCCCAGTGCGAAACCATCACCGCTGCGCCGACCTTTCGCCGCTACGACCTGACGCGAGGCGCGGAACGAGAGATCGTGGACTTCGTGGTGGAGATGGTACCCCAGATCGACCCGGAGAAGGAACGGTTCGACAATCTGAGGGTGGACACTCTTCGCGAGATCATGGCGAACAAGATATGCACGGTGATCGGACGCTGCGAGATGAAGGATCTCATCGATCTCTTCTTCCTTCACCGGCATGGATTCGACGTGCGGGACCACATTGCCGAAGCGAATTTGAAGGAAGGCGGGCTGGATCCTGCGATGATGTCCTTCATCCTATCGCAAGTGGTCATTGACCGGGTCCCCGACTATCTGATCGCGCCGCTTGACCTGGAGGATCTCAGGAGTTTTGTTCGCGGTCTCCAAATCGAGCTGGCAGAGTTGGCGTATCCCCAGGTTGGGGAGAATCTGTGATGATTGCGGCCCCACCTGAGAGAAGCGGCTCGCCCCGAGCCCGATTTAGCGCCGGCCATAAACAACCGCGGCGAGGTGCGAACGTTGGGCCTCCATACCTGGCTGAACTGCTAATTCTCCGGCCTTCAGCAGTTCCATACCCGCCTGAAGAATAGGCTCAATCTCACGAGGCGTATCCGCGGAGGCGCCTATGAACGAACCACCGGGTAGGAGCGACGGAACCTGAGCGACGGGCGCCCGGGGTCTGCTCGCATCAGGGCGTAGTTCTTAATCCGCCAGATCCCGGACTTGTTGGGGCAGAGCGTTGTCAAGCTGTCAGAAGTGGGGTCGTCTTCCACTCCCCGCGAATCGCACCGGTCCGAGCCATCCGCCACCCCTCAACTTCCAAGGCCGAACATTAGGTATCAGCGGCAGCGTGAAACGCCGTCCGCTGGATGCCGTTGTTAGGTACCGCTCGATGTTTTCATCGTATCACGTTCGTCACCACCGCAAAACGCGAGAAGAGACACCCGCCGACATGACCTCGTCCTCTTCTTCATGCTCCTTTACGGTTCGTGATCCATCTCGTCAAGGCGACTGGCGCTCAGGCCTACCGGATCCCGGTGATCCCAAAAGCGTCGAACCGCACGTCGGCGCCGATAATGGGAACGTTCTCGAACAACGCCTGGGCCATCAGCTTGCGGTCGAATGGGGCGCTGCGATCGAACGGAAGATCGACCGCTACCGCCAGCTGCTCGTCCGTACCATGAGAAACAGCTTGCCCTTGAGCAGGTCGTAGCGCCGCAGCCGCCCGCCATCCTTCACGAAAAAGGGCGGTGAACCGGCAGGTGATCTCGCCATTGGACTCGTCGATGAGTCCCTTCGTGACGTGGGCGCCGTTGGAGAAGCCGCCGAGGACGCGGCGCCCCTTCCCAGCCGTTCAGAAAGATGCGGCTCGGTGTCACGAAACAGCAGCGCCATCGATCTCGGCACTGTTCCGGAAATCATGGCACTGCTCGAACCTCACGCCCGAGATAGCGGTCGCAATGTACGAACTACAATAACTTTTGGAAACCAGCCTGCTCAAAGTGATGGTCCGACGTGAACGCAACGCGAACGCCGTGCTGTTCCATCACCACAAAGCTGGTGCAGTCCGTCAGTGACCATTCCTTGTCTGGTCGCTGCTCGAAGAGGGTGAGGCCATCCGCAAGCAGTTCTGAGCTGACAGGAGTGATCTCCACGGCTTGCTCTCTGCGCAATGCACGGAGGTACCGCGCAGCGCTGGTACGGAACCGAGTACCCGACAGAGCATCCGCAGTCTCCAGCAGCACAAACTCTGTGGTTGCGAGCCGCTGCTTGCGCTGGTAAAGCTCCTTGCGCACTGCCAAGGCCATGATATGAAGCGCGTCATCGGCATTGAAGAGCGCAAGCCATGCTGCGGTGTCTACGAAAACGTCAGGAGGAGGATTCATGGGCCCTGGGCTTGCCATGAGCATAGTGATCGTGCTCAGCAGCCAGATCCGGAATCCCCGTGTGGGATTTACAGCTATCGATCAATGCGCCAAGTATGTCATCCCCGTCCACCTGAGCTGAGTCTGACGCCGCAGACTCCCCCTCTGGTAGAAAGGTAATCAGTACGGGCTGCCCCTCACGACCCTCGATGGCCCTGAGTGGCCGCGCCACTCCATTTTCAAACGTGCCCGCAATCGTCAGCATGGTCTCCCCCGGATGATCCGACCCATCGAGTAAAGCGCGGCGGACAGAAGCCTCGCCGCGTTCTTACTCCCCACCTCCCATGAGTACAATCATACCAGAATCCGAGAAGTTGGGTCTATTCATCGGCGATAAACATGGCCCTTTCGGGGTCGTGTTGGAGCTGGGACCAATCCGCCGGCGCCGGTTCGAGGCGAGAGCGAACGTGGCAGGCGCCAGAGGATGCACCGCCCGGCGCGCAGGACGACGTGTCACTGGGCGCCGGCTACTCCAAGGCTCGGAGGCCCGCCGCGCGCCCTGTCCTGCAGGATGCGGTCCCTCTTCCCATGGTCGCCGGCCGCGATCAGGCCAAGATGCCGAACCATCTGCTGGATCGGGGTCTGCGGGTCGTTGGACCAGAAGATGCCGCCATCCTTGGCCTCGCTGTACCGGAAGTCAACCCGGATGCCGTACTTCTCCTTCAGAACGGCGCCGCTGCGGAGTTTCGGCTGCCAGCACGGACGGGGATTGTAGTCGCCATCACGCAATGGATTGGGTGAATCCCGCTTTACCTCGGCGGGCTTTTCGGGTAAGGCTGCGCATCGCGGTCAAAATGAGGTGGATAGCTCGGATACCGGAACTGATGCGCCTCTTCCCATGCATGCGCTCGTTCCGCTGTGGCCTCGCGCGCCACGAAGCTCGCAGCCGTTCCCCCGCCGGGCGCAGGGTCTTCATCGGCCATTTCCACGATGCCCGGCATGAAAGGGACGCCGGCGGTAATCTGCGTCGATGCGGCTTGGCGCCCATCGCAGAGATAATAATATCGCCCTACCCGCGCCAGTCTCACCGGAGGGCAATCCGGATCGGGTTGAAGCCCATCCCTACTCACGGCGCCGGGAATATCCCACCGGGGCTGCTCGATGGCGCCGTCATGAATGGAGCGGGTTGGGAACGGCGTTCGCGGCGAAAGCCATATCTTTGGAAATGCGCGGCGCGCCATCCAAGCGCCGGCGGCTTGGCTGAGCAGTCCCGCGACCGTCTCCGGCCCGGCCTGGGAGGTATCGATGACGACGTCGTAGTTCTCCAGGCGCTCCGGGCTGACGCCGTAAAGTTCAGCGTAACGCTTATTCTCCGAGGCGCGCCGCTCGTTGATTTTGACGGCCGCCTCTTCCATCGATCCATACTGCTCCACATGGCCCCGCCCCGCCGAAAAGATTCGCTCCACACCGAGCCGCGGATCTACCGTCAGGAACACCTTGAACGAGTCGGGGACAAAATGCCAGGCCAGGCGCGAGTCAAAGAGGACCCGGTCTCCGTCCCGGGCAATTTGAACCGTGCTTCCATCGATCCGCTCGTCGATGGAGGGATCTGTTTCAGCCAGTTTGTTGAGCTCAAGGCTTGTCATCCCGAGTTCCGCAGCCAGAGCGCGCTGCATGTCACCGGTTGAATATACCTTCATGTCCAATTCGGCCGCGACAAGCCGAGCGACGGTGCTCTTTCCACTTCCCAGATCGCCGCTGATGGCAACAATGCACCGGCTCATAGAGTGATCTCGTGTTCGAACAACCGGGCTGCGCGCCGCCGCCCCTACGATTGTTTGTGCGGAAGAATCATGCCAATTTCGGTTGATAGAACCCTCCAGGCCCAGGCAGTCTCATCTTCCGGCGCATCGGTTCCCTTCGTGAGCGCCTCCACGCGAGAATGAGCGAAAGAATCGCCGGGATCCAGGCCTAATATCGCTTCGTATTGCCCCAGAGCGTCGGCCTTCGCCCCATACTGCTCGTATAAGCGCGCCAGCTCCAGGCGCCTCTGCGACTCGTTCGGCTGCCTGTCGATCGCTTCCTGCATGAGAGCGATCTTACGCAGTGGGACATAGGCCCGATCGGCTTCAAAAAGCTCCTGCGCATCGTCCTTTATCTGATTATTGAACAGGTGGACGACAGCGAGATTAACAAATATCTCCGGGGCCGAGTTTTCGAGCGTATGGCGCTGCCGCCGGTAGAGCCTCGCCGCGGTCTCGAGATGGACCTGGGCCGCCTGGGTGTCGCCGGCGTGGGTCTCCACCATCCCGAGTATTTCATGGTCCAGGGCAGCGTCGGGGTCTCCGGGAAGAAGCCGGCTAAGGGGAATCTCCACCGCCCGCAACTGCTGATAAGTTCGAGCCGCGAACGCCTTTGCCCGAGCGGCATTCGCCCGCGCTTCAAAACCGCCGGGCCTGAGCCGGAGCGCCCGTTCAAACGCTTTCGCTGATTCCCCAAAATCCCCGGAGTAGGCTTCGTCCGCCGCCAGGATTCTCCAGTAATCGTAGTTCGAAGGCGCCAGCGCCACCACCGACTTCATTGTAGCGGCAGCACGGCTGATCTCATCCTGGTGCAGCTCCGCGTTCGCAAGGTGGAAGAGCGCGACCGCATCCTTGGGTCTTGCCTTTGCAATAGGGAAGAATTCCTCCTCCGCCTTATGCCAGGCAGCCTGTCGCTCCCACCAGAGACCCATTGCGAAATTGGCGTCCATGTTATTGGGATCTATCACGAAGGCGCGCTGAGCCGCCGCCATACCCACGTCTATCTGACCACCCAGTACCGCAGCTTCCGCCAGCAAGCCATCCACGGCGGCCCGGTCTCGCGCCGGCGCGTCCTTGCCCTGTGCCCCCTGAAGAATGGTTATTGCGGTCTGCGGCTGCCCGAGTCGGATCAGTCGCCGTGCGGCACGGGCAACTAGCTCAAGATTTCCGGGATGATCCCGGGCGATCTGCTCCACATCCGATGCGGTTCCAGTGTCAATGCGTTTTCGAATCAGCGCGGCCCGGTAGAAAACAAAGACTGCGGTCATCCCCGCTAGAGCCAGCGCCGCGGCAATCAGTGATAGAAGGCGGTATCTATTCATCTATCAAATCCGACGAAGGACGAGGGACGAAGGACGGAGCGGGCTGTTCTCACGGGCTATGCGCCGTAAAGATACGGATCCAGTGGTCCGGCATGTTGACGGGCAGTGGATTTCCCGGGAGGGCGGGGCGGCGCGGCATGTGGCAGGAAATGCAGCCGCTGGTGGGATTGACCGGGCAGACCTTT
>Ga0307374_10011608_pt1 | contig 12495 bp, 15 predicted proteins | sample OX3MG_FD_202532 | JGI IMG/M metagenome (GOLD analysis project Ga0307374, IMG submission 202532) | Soil microbial communities from Risofladan, Vaasa, Finland - OX-3 | ecosystem: Environmental > Terrestrial > Soil > Coastal area > Acid sulfate soil | place: Finland: Risofladan, Vaasa | collected...
TACCGGCTTCGGGTTGGACTCTGGCATCGAGGTTGCCTCGGCACTGCTTGTCCTGAACCGATTGCGCGCCGCTTCTTCAGGTGGAGAGCCGGACGAAGCGAAGGAGAAACGGGCGCTACGAGCGGTCGCCGCGTTGTTCTTCGTCCTCGCCGCCTATCTGGTCGCGGACGGAATTCACAGCCTCGTCGCCGGAGACCGTCCGAGCACGAGCGTGTCAGGAATCGTGGTCACAGCTGCAGCACTTATCGTCATGCCGCTGCTCTCGGCGGCAAAGGCACGAGTCGGTCGGCTCATCGGGGGTCCGATCGGCTCGCTCGTGCTGGCCGACGCGGCAGAGACGAAGCTCTGCGCGCTCTTGTCGATCGCCACACTCGCCGGTGTTGTTGCCTACAGCACCGCAGGTTGGTGGTGGGCCGATCCTGTCGCCGGTTTTGTGATCGTCTACTTCGCCGTTCGCGAAGGCCGGGAGGCTTGGGAAGGCGATCTCTGCTGCGACTGACGCGGCTTCGAACACTCAGCGGCGCCGGAGGACGACCCAGGTGAACGGTTGGACGGTCCCGAACGGCGTCGTGTGCTCTTCGCGTTCAGAATGCTCGACGACGAAAGCTGGACCAAAGGCGCGGACGAGCTCCTCGGAGTCATAGCGACGGGTGGGAAGACCCGAGCACTCAGTCGGCCCGTCACCAGCGAAGGTCGCTACCACGAGCACTCCTCCTGATGCGATCGCTTCCGAAGCGGTCCTCACGTAATGGTCTCGATCAGCCGGCTCAACGAGGAAGTGAAAGACGGCTCGGTCGTGCCAAGCGTCGTAGGCGCGGGTCGGACGCCAGGTCCGAATGTCCGCGGCGACAAAGGTCACCCGCTCTGCCCGTGCACCGAGTCGTTGACGGACCAGCGCGATCGCAGCCTCGGAGACATCGAGAACCGTCACGTCCGACCGCCCGTCGTCGAGAAGAGCATCGACGAGCGTGGAAGTGCCACCACCAACGTCGATCAATGAGGCGCCGGGAGAACTCCAACGAGATAACAGACGCAGCGACGTCACCGGCTCGGTCTGAAACCAGCTGACGTCGTCGATGGCTTTCGTCTCGAAAATTCCGTTCCAGTATTCTGCCTCCGCGCCCTCCACCTTGCTCACCGTAATACCGCGGCGATCCCGCACCACTCGGACTCGGAGCGTGACTCTCGGTGAACAAGAAGAGCCCGCGCGTCGACGCCCATCGTGCATCGACCTTCGTCACCTCCTTCGCGGGCGCCGTCACGTTTCTTGTCCTCTCGGCGCGTCACCACGGATCGGTCGTTCCGGATTGGAGCGTCGGCCTGCGGGGTGACCCACGCGCCCGCGCGTTAGACGACGACGCCACTCACTGCGAGGAGCACCCCAACGCTGCCCGCGATCAAGAGTCCGCTGACAACCCCGCGGCGCGCGGCGAAGAGCCAAAGCAAGGCGCCTGCAAGGACAGGGACCTGCCACCACCGCTGGAACGCGAGCCCGAGCGGGATCGCGGAACCGGCAATTGCACCGATCACTGCTGGCCCCGCGCCGGTGAGGAACGACCGGACGGTCTCGTTCGCCCGAATCCGGTCGAAGCGCGGACCGCCGAACAAGATGAAGAGGAACGACGGCGTAAATGCGATCAGCGCGGCGAAGAGCCCGCCGGCGACACCGTGCGCCGCGTAGCCGACCACCGCGACGGTCTGGACGACCGGTCCGGGCGTCACCTGCCCGAGCGCGACCGCGTTCAGGAACTGCGCTCCGGTCATCCAGTGGTAGGTGGTCACCGCATCGTGCTGCATGAGCGGGACGATGACAAAGCCACCGCCGTAAGAGAGAGCGCCGACCTTGAGTGCGACCCAGGCGAGTGCGGCGAATCCCCCGAGCGGCGCGGCGTGCCCAGCGATCCCCGCAAGCAGGACCTTCGCCGAGCCGGGTTTTGATCGGTCTCGTCGGACGACGATCTCTGCTGCGCCACAGGCGAGCAGCACGACGACGAGGTAGGGACCGATCGTCGCCGCGCCAGCACCACCGAGGAGCGCGTAGAGCACCCAACGGGCATGCTGCGTGCGTTCGGCTCCGATGCGCTGCCAACTCGCGGGGACGAATCCGCTCGCCGCATTGAGCGCGACTGCAGGGACCGCCGCACCCGCGCCGGCCGCCGCACCGAGAATCCAGTCGGCGGGATGACGGGCAAGGAAGACCACTGAGAGAAAAAGGATGAGGACAAGGCCCGGGACGATGAAGCAGATGCCACCGAGGACGGCACCGACTGGCCCACGAAGACGCCACGCACAGAAGATCGCAAGCTGGGTCGACGCCGGTCCAGGAAGGAGATTCGTCGCGGCGATGCCGTCCTCGAACTCCTTCGCCTCGATCCAGCCCCGCTCCTCGACGCACATCTTCCTCAGGAGCGCAATATGCGTGGGTGGGCCGCCGAAACCGATGCAGCCGAGCCGGGTCCACTCGCGCCCAATGGTCCAGAGCGACACCCTCGCGCCGTTAGCCATTGCCTCGGTGGTGCCTTCGATGCTCATCGAGGGTCGTCACCGAGCACCTCGTTCGCCAGCTCGCGCAGCTGGACGATCGTCTCTTCGAGGTCCCGACGACCCCTGACGGTCACCGTGTAGGACCGCCGCGCCCGCCCGTCGACGACCTCGGGGCGTGAGCGCAACAGTCCCTCAGCTTCCATCTTGTGCAGCGTCGGGTAGAGCGAGCCGGGACTGATCTTGTAGCCGTGGTGCGCGAGCTCCTCTGACATCCAGGCTCCGTGGACTGAGCCGTGCGCAGCGTGATGGAGGATGTGCAGCCGTACAGCTCCGCGTAGGAATTCACGCATAATAGAAACGGTATTCGATATCGGTTATCGATATTGGTTGGGGCTGAGCTCGCTACCCCTCAGGACGAGCGCTGTCGACTCTCCCCCGCGGCCGCGGCGTTGAAGCGCACCAGCAGCCGCGGTGCCCCAGACAAGCACGATGATCCCGTAGAGCCCGAGCGGCGCGGCAGCGCGAGTGCCGAACGCGGACGTTGCGAGGCTCGCAGCAATCGCGAAGTCCCGTATGGAGGTCGTCAGCAAGACCGCCGACGCGGTCGCCCGGCGTGAGCCAACCCCGACCAGCTTGCCGACTGCCGCGGAACCAGTGAGAAAGAGAACGAGGCGGATCGACAAATGCACCTCGGCCGCTATGGGCGCCACCAACGCGGCGGCGCCGAGCAGCGCGGGTTACGCCAGCGGAAGCGTTCTGCTCGAGGTCCGATTGGCTTAACATTTCCTCACCAGAGGCTCGTCCCGCACCCCAATCCAAGACCCGGTCCAGCGCGCCCGCTCCTCTGCAGGAAGTGCTGATCGCTCACGATGGCTCTCGAAGCCTGCCGGACGATCTGGTAGAGGACCCGGTAGAAGTCTGGAGCGAAGATGAAGAAGGGCCTCGGAAGGCCGAGACGCCTTCTGACTGCCCTTTTCTAGTTAGTGGCGGGGGGAGGATTTGAACCTCCGACCTTCGGGTTATGAGGGCGCTAAGTGCCGTCCAGGGCGTCCGGAGCCGTCCGCCAGGGTCCGTCGTTTTCTGGCTCTGAACTGGTCACTCCTCTAGCCCTACGCTTGTGACCAGGAGCGAGGACGGAACCCCGATAATCCGAACACTAGGGACAAGCTAGGGATGACTCCGAAATTCGAGTTCGTCAGATCGACGATGCGCCGACGATCTGAACGGTGTCGTCTGGCCTCCCCGGCCGAACGGAGCCGCGGCACTCGACGTCGTCGACAGACCTGATCCGCAACTGCAACAGCAACAACGCGCCTTTGCCACCGACACCGGCCATCGTTACATCCACTCTTCGCGAGTCCGAACTGATCGACTCCGCGAGACTATGCCATGGACTTTGGTCTGATCACGCTCGGACGGTTCGGCAAGAGTGCCTAGGCGGGCCGATGATCCTCGGGGCACGCCACCTCGAGGCCACGGGCACCCAGCGAGGACGGACGCGTCCACGTTGCAAGCAGCTACCTCCGACCCGCCAGCCGAAGATTCTTCGACCGCGTGGTTTGGGCGCGAGACAGCGCTTCGTCGGTTCCTCGGCACCGAGACCGGAAGCGCTGTCGTTCTGTTCTTGGCAGCAGTCGGCGCGCTGATCTGGGCGAACGTTGACTCCAGTTCGTATGGGGCGGTTTGGCAAACACGATTCTCGGTCCAAATGGGTCGCTGGGGCGTCTCGATGGACCTTCGCAATTGGATCAACAGCGGACTGATGAGCTTCTTCTTCCTGACCATTGGGCTCGAGGCGCGGCGCGAGTTCGACATCGGAGAATTCCGGGATCGCCCTCGGATCGTCCTGCCCGTGCTTGCCGGTATTGGCGGAATGATCGGAGCGGTCGGCATCTATCTCCTGTTCAATGTCGGCCGTCCGTCGGTGCACGGGTGGGGCGTCGCGATGTCCACCGACACGGCATTGGCGCTCGGCACCCTCGCGCTGCTCGGGCGACGTGTTCCCGATCGCCTGCGAGGATTCATCCTTACAGTCACGGTTGTCGACGATGTCGTCGGCCTGTTCGTGATCGCGATCGTCTACACCCACCACGTGGAGCTACTTCCTCTGTTCATTGGGGTAGCGCTTTTCGCGGTCGCGATCATCGCTTCGCGGCTACGCCTTCACTACGGGCTGATCTATCTCGCGCTCGGCCTGGCGAGCTGGGTCGCTCTCGTGAAGTCGGGTGTCGACCCGCTCGTGGTTGGACTTGGTGCGGGACTCATCGCCTATGCCGCTCCCGCTGCGAGAATGGATCTGGAGCGAGCGACCGACCTCTTCCGAGATTTCCGTGAGCAGCCGACCGCGGGACTTGCCCGGCTTGTGCGGACGGGGCTTCGGACCGCCGTGTCTCCCAACGAGCGTCTCCAGCAGCTTTACCATTCGACGACCAGCTACGTGATCGTCCCGCTCTTCGGGCTGGCCAACGCCGGCATCACGGTCGACCCGAGCTTCCTCAGCCGGGCCTATACCTCGCCGATAACTCTTGGAGTCGCGGTGGGCTACATCGTCGGCAAACCGACCGGGGTCAGCCTCGTGTCTGCGGTCGTCAGCAAGACAACTGGGGGACGGCTTCGCCCGCCCGTCGGATGGACGGCGGCTCTCGGCGGAGGAACTCTCGCAGGGATCGGTTTCACCGTCTCACTGTTGATCGCTTCTCTCGCGTTCAGGGGGACAGAACTGAGGGAAGCGACCCTCGGCGTGCTCACTGCGGCCGTGGGCTCCGCCCTCCTGACCTGGACGCTCTTCCTTCTGACGTCGCGCCTTCCGCCTCCTCTTCGCGCGAGGGCACTCCTCGGCCGGTCCGACGTCCTGGTCGACCTCGTCGACCCGGTCGACCTCGGCCGCGACCACGTGCGGGGACCGGAGGACGCATTGGTGACCCTCGTCGAGTACGCGGACTTCGAGTGCCCATACTGTGGTCAGGCGGAAACTGTTATCCGTAAGCTCCTTTCGGATTTCGGCGATCTGCGTTACGTGTGGCGACACTTGCCGCTCAACGACGTGCACCCGCACGCTCGCCTCGCCGCGGAGGCGTCTGAGGCAGCATCCGCACAAGGCGCCTTCTGGCCGATGCACGATCTGCTCATCAGTCGCCAGGACGCGCTCACCTCAAAGGATGTGGTCGCCTATGCCGAGCAGCTCGGACTCGATGTCGAACGCTTCACCAACGACTTACGCACGAGCAAATGGAGCGAGCGCGTGGAAGCGGATGTCGAGGGCGCCGACCTCAGTGGGGTTGCAGGTACCCCGAGCTTCTTCGTAAACGGTCAAAGGCAGCCGGGCGCCTACGACATTGCCACGCTCAGCCGAGCGGTTGCCGCCGCACATGCGCGATCCGAGCTCCTGGCGTGACCGAGCATCGCGAGAAAGTTCAGGGATGAATCTAGGGGTGATCCCCGAAAATGCAAAAGGCCGGTGCTTCCGCACCGGCCTTGACCTGCTCTTTCTTGGTGGCGGGGGCCCGATATCCGCGTTAGCTACTACCGCTCTACCTGCGGTAACGCTCGAAGCCACTTTCCAACTCAAGGCTTAAGAGCATCCCCGCGCCCACGAGACGCCCGACTCCTCTGGCCGTAACACCCCTACTACTTGACATCCACGTTCCGTACTGCCATTGTGAGTACATGAGCACGACAAAGGACGACCGGCTTCAGATCAGGGTCGCTCCCGAGCGCAAGCGGGTTCTCGAGGAAGCGGCGGAGACCTCCCATCTAACGATCTCTGCTTTTGTCCTGCAGGCTGCGGAGGTGCGAGCGGACGAAGTCCTGTTGGATCGGGACGCCGTGCGCCTTACCGCGAGCGCCGCCAAAGCGTTCGCTGAGGCGCTCGACCACCCTGCCGAGGTCAACGAGCGGCTCGCGAGCGCCCTGAGGCGGCCACGGAAGTTCGCCTGGATTGACTGAACTTCGGCGGCCGGAGCTGCTGGATACGGCACGGCACAACCGAGACGACTTCACTTGCGGCGACCCGACGCTCGACGACTGGTTGCGCCGTTACGCCAGACAGAACCGTCGCGGGAATACTGCCGCCACGTGGGTCATCACAGACGAGCATGACGCGGTGGTCGCTTACGCGTCCCTGTCCATGACGGGTGTGGACCTCTCAGCCGCGCCTCCGTCAATGGCGAAACAGTCGCCTCAACCTGTCCCCGCACTCCTGCTAGGCCGCCTCGCTGTCGACCATCGCCATACCGGACTCGGGGTTGGTACGGCGCTCGTCGCTCATGTGCTCGCCACAGCGCTCGAGATCAACGCAAAAGCTGCTTGCGGGGCGGTCGTCGTGGTGGCGCTTCATGAGCAGGCACGCTCGTGGTGGGAACGACTCGGATTTCATCCCTTCGACTCATCGGACCCAGCCTGCCTCGACTTATATCTCCTGACAGACGAAGTCGAGAGGACACTCATAGACCTTGAAGATAGCCCAGGCCGATGATCCGCTTCTCCGTGAACGTTTGTGTCCGATGGTCCGTAGCCTGACAGATTGCGATGCACTAAATACTCTTGGCCGGACGGGTCCGAGTCGGCTGACAGCGATGGTCCTAATGCGTAAGCAGCCCTCCTCGATGACGGCTATACGAACAGGGTTGCACGTCCTCGCCAGAAGCCGTCGCCGTGGTGCGCCAATTCCTTGGAGCATTGAACGGAGGAACGTCCGCATGAACTTCCTTACCATCCCTTCTGGTCGAGCAGCTTCATGAGGTTGCGCTTCGGCTTGTGACGTCGGCGAACCTCGGCCGCGTAACTCGCGAACGCCTCGTCTCCACTGGTCCGGTCCATGAGATCGCGCACCTTCGCGATGAGCGCGACACCCTCCTCGTAGCCGCGGTTGTTCTTCGTCTCGATCGAGCGTTCTGCCTCCCGCTCGTAAACAGGGACCGCGTCCTCGGGATGTTCGGCCTCGCGAATGCTCGCGAGCTGCATCCACAGCGTCGGGGAACAGCCGCCGAGCTGCGCCTGCAAGAGCGGGGCTCATGGATAGCCGCTCCCCTTGATGCACCACCCTCTGCAGTGCTGGTCCCCGGACAGCATGGACCAGGAGGCTGGGCGCTATCCGAACGGGCACGCCGCGGACGCACCCACATCGCTACGGTTGACCTGATGGGGCTACCGCTCATCCACCGACGTTCTGCCGACAAGACACCTCCGAATCCCCGCGTCAGACACGAGTGGGAGCCGGGAGATCGCGGCCAGCTCGGCGTCATCTGCTTCTCCCACGCGGTCCAGCACTTCTACCCAGCAGCCCTGGCCGTCTCGTACCCCTTCATCGTCGAGAGCCTGCACATCTCCTACGGGACGCTCGGCGTCGTCCTCGGCATCGCGGGCGTCCTTGGCGGCGTCCTGCAAGGAGTCGCCGGGTTCTTCGAGAAGGTCTCCGCTCGAGTCCTGCTCAGTGCGCAGAACCTCGCGCTCGCGGTGTCGATCGCGCTTGCCGGCCTGGCGCCGGGGTTTACGTTCTTTGGCGCCGCGCGATGCGTTGGCGCGATCGCCTCCTGGCCGCAGCACCCGATCGGCAACTCCCTGTTGGTCCGCCGCTTCCCCACCCGGCGAGCCTTCGCTCTCTCTTCGCACACAGCGGGGGGCAGTATCGGCACGGCGGTGATTCCGCTCATCGCCACCGCGCTCATCGCGGCCTTCGGTTGGCGCTGGGAGCTTGTCCTGATCGCGACGCCGATGGCACTTGGCGGGTTCCTCGTGATGGCACGTCTTCGCGACATCCCTCCTTCCGAGCACGACGTCGACTTGGGAAGAGAGGGGAGCCTTGCCGCCACCGTGCGGCTCCGTGACGTCATCACCCGCCGCCAGGTCTTCGGAGCGCTCGCGGCAGGAACTGTTGCAGCAGCTGGGCGTGGCCTCGGCGCCCTCAACACCTATGTTCCGGCGTACCTCCGCACAGGGTTACGCCTTCAGACGCTCACCGTCGGTGTTGTCTTCACCGTCATCGTGATCGGCAGCATCGCGGGACCGATCGTGGCGGGTCTCGTCTCGGACCGCATGGGCCGGTCTCGCGTGCTCGCGTCGGTGTATCTCGTTGGTGCAGCGATGATGGTGCTCTTCGTGCTCGTTGGTGCCTCGCTCCTCGGGCTCCTCGTCGTCGGCGTGCTGCTCGGCGCGTTCGCCTACTCTGAGTCCCCCCTCCTCCAGGCCGTGTTTTCCGAAGGCACCGAGGGCGCGCCGGTGCGGGCTGCGTTCGGTCTGTACTTCGCGATCTCCTATGGTGTCGGCGCGCTCTGGCTCCCGCTGCTCGGCTACATCATCGACACCGCCGGGTTCCACGTCGCTTTCTTCTCGATGGCGTGCTCCTTTGTCCTCGCGTCGCTCATCGTTCTTGCGAGCAGACCCGTGCCGACCGCAGAGCCGCGCGGGCGCGACTCGTAATGGGGAGCGATTTTGGAGCCGGACGCGGAGGTGCCCACAGGAGACGATCCGCCGGAGCGTGCGCTTTCCTCCTCACAGGCCCCCGGTGCCCCCGTGGCGGATCCGTCGAGCGTTTAAGCCACTTCGACATCTCGAACACTGAAATCATCTCCGATGCCGTGTATGTCTTGATCAGTCGATGCAGCTTCGAAGTGCATTGTCTTACCGTCTGTTCCCGCAGTGGCTTCGCGCTGAGACAGGTGGCGCGAAGTCACTAATCTCGGCCGGTCGGAGTGCAACGCGTCGAGCGCCGTCTCGAAGTCATCCATCAGGGTGAGGTCAAGCTCGCCGAACAGGTCGAGGATCCCTCCGTCGCCCTTGCACGCGGTGACCTCCGCTCGGAACAGCTCCTGGCCCCGATGCTTCCTCCACCCCCTTCGAGAGTGCTCGCACTCCAGCTGTGACCGGACTTTGCCTCAGCTGCCAGAGCCTTTCCACGGTCCTCGCGAACCTTCCGACCTGTTCGGTGACCCATCGTCCGGCACGGTCGGTCATCGTCATGCGCGAAGCGCCGATGCGAGGGTCTCCTCGGTCCAGGAGAGTCGCGGGCAGGCATCGTCGGGCAGCAGAAGCGGCGCTTGTGCCAGGCGAGGCGGCTCCGGGCGCGCGTAGACCGGCAGGTCGATGAGCGACACCACCGGACGCTCCTTCACTTGCGCCGCGATCCCGCAGCTCTCGCAGAAAACACGGGCGCTCCTGCCCTCGACGTGCACTCGGAGCTCGCCGCCGGCCCCAACCTCCAGTCCGAGGAACACGACCTCGGGAAGACCGATCAGCACCTCGAGCGCGCGCGTAGCATCGCCTTCCACAGGGGCTCTCCACATCTGTTGGCGTTAGACATCATCAGATTGGTTGAGCCCCTGTCTCGCGTCGCGGATGCCTCAGACCGCTCACTTCCGAGCGCCGTGAATGTGCGGCCATATTGCGACGCGCACAAGGTTCACCGAGGTACTCTGTGAAAGGACAGTCCGACGCCTCCTCGGCGACGTTGTACGCCGTCATTACCCCGACCCTTGGAGGATCCGTGCTCTTCTTGAGCAATGGCGACGTTGCAGGGCTGCTCGACATGAAGACGACGCTCGAGGCGCTCAGTCTGGGCTACCGCGATCTCGCCCAGGGCGATGCAGCTTACGTCCCAAGGGTGGACATCTATGCCCCGAACGCCAATCCCGACGAGTACTACCGGTGGGGCAGCATGACAGGCGTCAGCAGAAGCCACGGGGTGGTCGCGGTGCGGATCAAGTCGGACGTTCTCTCGTGGTCGAGTGGTCAGACCCAGGAGAAGTACTGCGTCGAGCCCGGCCAGTACTCGGGGATCATCCTTGTCTACTCGACGGAGAACGGGGAACCTCTGGCCCTCATGCAAGATGGCTATCTCCAACACATGCGGGTCGGCGGGACCGCCGGGATGGGCACGGATTATCTCGCTCGCAGAGATGCATGCCGCGTCGGCATCCTCGGGTCGGGAGGAATGGCGCGCACCTACCTCGATGCGATCCATGAGGTACGCGAACTCGATTCGGTATCGGTCTACAGCCCGACGGCCGCGCATCGGGAGGAGTTTGCGAGTGAGGCAGAGGCGCGCTTCGCCGTCAACGTACGAGCGGTCGACACAGCCGAGGAGGCGGTGCGCGGCATGGACATCGTGGCGACATGCACCGACTCGATCGTGCCGACTTTCGAGGGCGAGTGGCTTTCCCAGGGCACTCACATCGTGACGCTCAGCAGCAAAGAGATCGGCGAGGACGTCCTCGCGAGAGCCGACGTCATCCTCGAGTCGGGTTATGGGACCCTCCTCGGAGAGAGCGAGCCCGGCATGACCCACGATGTGGTCGGCGCGATCGCCTCGTACGTGATCGGCCAGCCAGACGAGCGAGCCCGCATACCGCGCAGCTCTCGGGTGCAACGCAGCGCGTTCCCGGTGCTCTTCCCCTACGGGAATCCTGAAGAGGCGCCGGGGCGCACCACGCCCGAGCAGGTGACGCTCTTTTTCAACGGCGGTACGCAAGGACTGCAGTTCGCGTCGGTGGCCGGTCGCGTCTACCACTCAGCGGCCGAGAAGGGGTTCGGCACCTCGATCCCACTCGAATGGTTCTTGCAGGATATTCGCGATTGAGCCCGTCGGGTGCTGTCGTGCTTGTGTTGTGACACTCAAATAGTCACGCGATGCCAGTTGCGACCGAGGTCAGACGAAGGGGAAGCGGGACTACGCGATCTTGGTGGTGCTGTTTCGCCTCGGGCTTCGTGCAGCTGAGATCGCGGCATTGCACCTCGAGGACATCGACTGGCGTGCCGGCGAGATCGTCGTGCGCGGCAAGGGGCGCTCGGAGGAGCGGCTGCCCCTTCCCTTCGACGTCGGCCACTTCCTCCTCTCACTCGGAGAGACAAGCGTCGGCGACGGCGACGGGATTGTGTGGAGTCGATCAGCAGCACCAACAGCCGGAGCAGGAGTAATGCAGGTCAATCGCGCTCCACGCCGCATAATTCCGGACTCTGCATAGGAGATCCTATGTGGCTTTCTGCATAGGATCTCCTCACCGGCCGGGTGGTCGATCTCGATCGTGTCGCGGCCCTTCACGCCACGGCACGCCTCGCAGTGCGGGCGGAGCCCGGCGAGACGGACCTGGCGGGCGAAGGACGGATAACTCTGGCGATAACCGAGGGGTCGCACCTCGTCATAGAGCGCCGAGACCCAGACGTGCGGATCGTCGGCGAACCGAGCCACGAGGTAGTCGGTGAACGGTGCGAGCGGGTCGGGTGCTGATCGAGCCCGGACGCCTGGCGTCCTCGTGCCGTTCAAGTAGCCCCGGACCGTCTTGCGGTCGCGGTCGAGATGGCGGCGATCGCCGAGATCGTCCAGCCGCGTTGGCGCAGTGCATGTGCTTCTACGTCTTCCCCATATGTGAGCATGCGGGGCGGGACTCCTTCGGGTTGGCAGCTTGGTCGCCGTCAGCTTCGAAGGGGTCCCACTTCCGCGGGTGGATGGTTCAGCTCACCGGCGCGGGGTGGGGAATTTCAGTGATCGAGAGTGGGGAAGTTCAGAAATCGCGGGCAGAGCAAATGCCGGACGTTTCCAGGGCGTGCCCAGACATCCGGTAGAAGACCACGAGGCTGCAAGATTCGCTTGATGCTGCGGGCTGGTCAGTTGCTCCCCCCAAAGGGGCTTTCGACGCTGGGCTTCGACGCCGGGCGTTTCCCCCCGACGCCGCCAGCCTGCTACCGGGCCTCCTGGCAGCTACCCGGACCGGACTTGCACCGGCTGGCGAGCACGACCTTGTCGACGTGGATCACCTCAAACCGCACCACCTCCTTTCGAGAGTGGCCAGGTGCCCACGTCTGCTGGGCACACGAAACTCCCGCTAGACGACCGGGCCTCGTTACCCCGACCAGACCGTGCGCTATTGCCCGTCGTCTGGAACGGTCGCGGTGCCGCCTAGCCAGGCGGCTATCCGTCCTCAGGCGTCGCCGCGAACGCGGTGATCGGTGCCGGGAGGCGGCGTCGCGCCGTCGAGCCGAAGGAGCCCGCGTCGCCGAAGTTGTAGACGTTGCCCTTTG
>Ga0307374_10011609_pt1 | contig 12494 bp, 11 predicted proteins | sample OX3MG_FD_202532 | JGI IMG/M metagenome (GOLD analysis project Ga0307374, IMG submission 202532) | Soil microbial communities from Risofladan, Vaasa, Finland - OX-3 | ecosystem: Environmental > Terrestrial > Soil > Coastal area > Acid sulfate soil | place: Finland: Risofladan, Vaasa | collected...
TGCGCGCATTTCTTAGCTTTATCAGATGGCATGGATATTCCCCCTGCAGCTAATGATGACATTCGCGATTCGCGAGTGACATCGAACACGAAAGAACATTCGCGCAGGTTCGATCTTTGCTTGACACAAGGCGACCCTCTTTCGTAAACATGTTCGTGTAAAGTGGATCGTAATCTGCGTTTGGCCGAGGTTCCTTAGTCCCAGCCCGACAACGGGAATCCAATCGTGACCTCTGAGGGCGCGCCAAGAGCCGCTGAAGTAGAGCCGGAAATTCCTCGCCTGCCCGAGGGATATACCTACGCCACAGTAAGCGACAAAATCAGCTCCATCGCTCTGGGACAGCGCCGCCGTCCAGGCTGGTTCATCGGTTTCGCCTTTTCCTTTCTGCTGGTCATGCTGCTTTTCGCCGCGATTTCGTATCTGCTGGCGAAAGGAGTGGGCATTTGGGGAATCAATATTCCGGTCGCATGGGGATTTGCGATTGTGAATTTTGTGTGGTGGATTGGAATTGGCCACGCGGGGACGTTGATTTCTGCAATTCTACTTCTGCTCCACCAACGCTGGCGAACTTCGATTAACCGTTTCGCGGAAGCCATGACGATTTTTGCCGTCTCGTGCGCGGCGCTTTTCCCGCTGCTGCATATGGGACGCCCGTGGCTCTTTTACTGGCTCTTCCCGTACTACCCAAATTACATGAATTTGTGGCCGCAGTTTCGCAGCCCTCTGGTGTGGGACGTGTTCGCGGTGTCGACATATTTCACCGTTTCGTTGCTGTTCTGGTACGTGGGAATGATTCCGGACCTAGCGACGCTGCGCGATCGCGCGAAGTCGAAAGGCAAGCAGATTGTTTACGGAATTATGGCCATGGGCTGGCGCGGTTCGGCGATTCACTGGTCGCGATACGAAATGACGTCGTTGCTTCTTGCGGGTCTGGCAACGCCGCTGGTTGTTTCGGTGCATACGGTCGTCAGTTTCGACTTCGCAATCGCCATCGTGCCGGGCTGGCACAGCACGATTTTCCCACCATATTTTGTTGCGGGCGCGATTTATTCAGGATTCGCGATGGTGCTGACGTTGGCTATTCCGCTGCGGAAATTCTATCACCTGGAAGAATTCATCACGCTGAAGCACTTGGATAACTGTGCGAAGGTGATGCTCGGCACGGGTCTGATCGTCGGATACGGATATTTAATGGAAACGTTCATGGCGTTCTACAGCGGAGAGATTTTCGATAAATACATGATCATGAATCGGATGTTCGGCCCTTATTGGTTCATCTACGCCATCGTGCTGCTGTGTAATGTGTTGCTGCCCCAAGCCTTGTGGTCGCGGCGCGTGCGCAGAAATATTCCGGCGCTGTTCGCGCTGTCGCTGATTATCAATGTGGGAATGTGGATGGAGCGATTCATGATCGTCGCGGTGAGCTTGAGCCGCGATTTCATGCCGTCGGCGTGGGGCATGTACATGCCCACGCGCTGGGACTGGGCGATCCTCGCCGGATCGGTTGGACTTTTTATCGCGCTGTTTTACTTGTTCATTCGCTATTTGCCGGCCATTTCGATTTTTGAAATGCGCCACGAATTGGCCAAGGAACGGGAAGGGAAATAAGCGCTCCTGTCATTACCGGGCGTTCTTTGATTCAAACCCATCATGTCGCAGATATTTCATCCGAGCACGAACACGATTTCGCGGGTCAGTATTTACGGCTGCGTGGTGATCGTGGCGGCTCTAAGCTTTGCGCTATATCAAATCGGACAATCTCCGTACTACACCGAGCAGAACGTTCCGCAACCGCAGCCGGTTCCCTTCAGCCATCGCCATCACGTAGTCGAACTCGGAATCGACTGCCGTTATTGCCACGATTCGGTGGAAACCTCGGCGTTTGCGGGTATGCCCTCCACGCAGACGTGTATGACCTGCCATTCGCAGATTTGGACGAATAGCCCGATGCTGGCGCCGGTGCGGAACAGCTACGAAACCGGGCGGTCGATTTCCTGGACGCGCGTGAACGCGTTGCCGGATTTTGCCTACTTCAACCACAGCATCCACGTGGCGAAAGGGATTGGCTGCACGACCTGCCACGGCGCCGTCGGCACGATGACGCTGACGTGGCGAGCCACGACGCTGCAAATGAGCTGGTGCCTAGATTGCCACCGGCAGCCGGAGAAATATGTGCGGCCGCGCGATCAAGTGTTCAACGTCAATTACGCGCCGCCAGCGAACCAACTGGCGCTCGGACGAAAGCTCGTGCGCGAGTACAAGATTCAGAGTTTGACGAGTTGCGACACGTGTCACCGATGATGACGAACAAACATCTTTCGAGATGAACATGGAAGATTTCAAAAACGGATCGCTCGACTTGCCCAAGATTCGCGCGCTCCTGGCGGAATCGAAGAGTAAACGCATGTGGCGCGGCCTTGAGGAGCTTGCGGGAACACCCGAAGCCCGCAAGTTCCTCGATGATGAATTTCCTCATGAGCCTGCAAAACCCACAGGGTTGAGCCGGCGAAATGTTTTGAAATACATGGCCGCTTCGGCCGCGCTGGCAGGGTTAAGCGCGTGCACAAAACTGCCTGCAGAGAAAATCGTTCCTTATGTGCGGCCTCCCGAAGACATCGTTCCAGGCAAGCCCCTTTTCTACGCAACCTCCATGCCTCTCGGCGGCGAAGGCATAGGTTTGCTTGTTGAAAGCCACATGGGGCGTCCCACCAAAATTGAAGGCAATCCGGGGCATCCGGGAAGTTTGGGAGGCACGGATGCTTTTATGCAAGCGTCAATTCTGAACCTCTACGACCCGGATCGCTCGCAAACGGTGATGCGCGATGGGCAAATCAGCGATTGGGCGGATTTCGTCGCGAGCATTTCGAATGCACGGCTCGATTGGCAAACGAAGAAGGGTGCAGGAGTGCGCCTGCTGACTGAGACTGTGCTTTCACCAACGCTCGCGGCGCAGATTCGCGTGTTCCTCGCGGAATTTCCAGAAGCCAAATGGCATCAGCACGAACCTTGCGGGCGCGATTCGGTACGCGAAGGCGCGCGAATGGCATTCGGCGAGTACGCTAACTCCCTGTACCACATCGATCGCGCCGACGTAATCGTATCGCTCGATGCAGATTTTCTCAGCCTCGGGCCTGGGCATGTGCGATATGCGCGTGATTTTGCGCTGCGCCGCGATCCTGATTCGACGAAGCACACGATGAATCGCCTTTACGTGATTGAGAGTACGCCGACAATCACGGGCGCGATGGCCGACCACCGTTTGCCAATTCGTGCCAGCGACGTAGAAATATTCGCGCGCGCGCTGGCAGCGAGTCTAGGCATTTCGGGCGACTCTACGGTACCCACTGTTTCGAAATCCATCAACGAATGGACTGCCGCACTCGCGCGCGATTTGGAAGCGCACCGTGGGGCGTCGGTTGTGATCGCCGGGGAACAACAGCCCGCTACAGTTCACGCGCTGGCACACGCGATAAACGAACGGCTTGGCAACGGCGGAAAAACAGTTGCGTACACCGATGCACTTGAAGCGGAGCCCATCAACGAACTCGAATCTCTGCGCGAATTGGTTGCCGATATTGACGCTGGGAAAGTGAGTACGCTGATTGTGCTCGGCGCGAATCCGGCGTACACAGCTCCGGTCGATTTCAATTTTGTCCGCACATTTCTGAAGGTAGGACAACGAATACACGTCGGGCTGTACTATGACGAGACGGGCGAGATTGCGAGCTGGCATGTTCCTGCCGCGCATTACCTGGAAGCATGGGGCGAGACGCGCGCGTATGACGGAACCATTGGAATCGTCCAGCCGCTGATCGCGCCGCTCTATCAAGGCAAATCCGCGCTCGAAATCCTCGCGATTCTCCGCGGAAATGAGGAACCCTCCGCCCACGAGATGATTCGCGATTACTGGAGGGCTCGCCGGCCGACACAGATGGCGGGGCAGGAATTCGAGAGCTGGTGGGAGAAGACGCTGAATGACGGTCTGATGAGCGGGACTGCGTTGCCGGAAAAACAATTTGCAGCGAATCTGAATTTGCCGGAAGCTGGCGCAACGACCTCAGCGGATAACCTTGAAATAGTTTTTCGGCCTGACCCTACTGTGGGCGACGGTCGATTTGCGAATAACGGTTGGCTTCAGGAATTGCCAAAGCCGATCACGCATTTGACTTGGGACAACGCGGCTATGTTCAGTCCGGCGACAGCGGAACGGCTGAAATTACAGAACGGTGACTACGTAAATCTGAATCTTGCAGGATGGAAACTCGGCGCACCCGTGTGGATCTCGCCGGGCCACGCTGATGAATCCGTGACGCTGCATCTCGGCTACGGACGCTGGAAAGCGGGAAGAGTCGGCACGCTTACAGGAGTGAATGCCTACTATCTTCGTGATTCGCGCGAACCCTGGATCGCGCATGGCCTGCAATTCGAGAAAACCAACCAGACGTATGCGCTGGCGACAACACAGCACCATCATTTGATTGGCGCGAATGGGAATCAGGGAGAGGAGGAAAGCACGCAAGCATTCGCGCGAGACCTGGTACAAGTGGCCACACTCGATGAGTTCAAAAAAGATTCCGACTTCGCGCACGAAGGCATGGAGAAACAACAACAAGAGAAAACGCTGTCGCTTTATCCAGGCTATCCATATACCGGATATGCCTGGGGCATGGCGATCGATTTGAATCGCTGCATTGGATGCAGCGCCTGCGTTGTCGCATGCCAATCTGAAAACAATATCGCGGTAGTGGGCAAGGAAGAGGTGCTGCGCGGCCGGGAAATGCACTGGATTCGCGTCGACACGTATTTCCGCGGAGGAATGGACAATCCGGAGGTATATTCGGAGCCAGTGCCATGCATGCAATGCGAGAACGCGCCATGCGAAGTGGTTTGCCCCGTGGGCGCGACGAATCACAGCCCCGAAGGGCTCAACTTGATGGTGTACAACCGCTGCGTTGGCACGCGCTATTGCTCGAATAATTGTCCGTACAAGGTGCGCCGTTTTAATTTCTTCCTCTACTCCGATTGGGAAACGCAGAGCCTCTACGGAATGCGCAACCCGGACGTCACGGTGCGGAGCCGCGGCGTGATGGAGAAGTGCACCTACTGCCTGCAGCGTATCAGCGCGGCGAAAATTAAATCCGAGGAAGAAAATCGCTACGTCCGCGACGGAGAAATCGTTACGGCGTGCCAGCAGGCTTGCCCTGCTCAAGCCATCGTCTTTGGGAATATCAATGACAAAACGAGCCGCGTGGCCCAGTGGAAGGCCGAGCAGCGCAATTATGGATTGCTGGAAGTCCTGAACACGCGCCCGCGAACCACGTATCTCGCAAAAATACGCAATCCAAATCCTGACATGCCTCAAGACGCGGTCGAAGCCGCCCCGGCCGGCGGGCAGTGAGAACGGAATAACGCAGATGAGAACAAAGCCCATTTACGGCCTTCTTGCGGAATTCGAACAGCCCGAACAACTGCTGGAGGCGACGCAGAAGACGCATGCTGCCGGTTACGAACGCATCGATGCCTTCACGCCGATGCCGATCGAAGGACTCGCCGAAGCGTGTGGCTTTCATCAGACGAAAATCGCGTCGATCACGCTTGCCGGCGGCGTCGTGGGCTGTCTCGGCGGCTTCGGTCTTCAATACTATGCGAGCGTCATCAGCTACCCGCTGAATATTGGCGGGCGGCCATATAACAGTTGGCCGGCATTCATTCCGATTACATTCGAAATGACGGTGCTCGGCGCGGCGATGGCGTGTGTTGTTGGATTGCTGGTGCTGAACGGACTGCCTTCGCCCTATCACCCGGTGTTTAATGTCCCGCGATTCGCGCTTGCTTCACGCAATCGATTTTTTTTGTGCGTCAAGGCGCGGGACAGACGCTTCGATTTAGCCAAAACGCGCGAATTCCTGGAAGGACTGAGCGCCGTCGGAGTATACGACATTGAGACTTAGCCGAACATCGCACCGCGTTAGCGGCGCTTTCGCCCAATCGCTCAGGCAATTCTGCGTTTGGGGCGTCGTGGGTCTGGCTGCATTTGCGCTAGCGGGCTGTCGGCTGGATATGCACATTCAACCGAAATATACAACGGATAAGCCAACAACATTTTTTGGCGATGGACGTTCGGAGCGGCCCCGCGTCCCCGGAACCGTCGCGCACGGTGAATGGCACGGCGACGACCTGCTCGATACCGGGCTGATCGATGGAAGGCCTGGGGACGCATTTCCCTTCCCGGTTACGGCCAAGGATCTCGCCCGCGGGCGCGCCCGTTATAACATTTATTGCGCGCCGTGCCACGACTACAACGGCACGGGCCGCGGAATGATCGTACTGCGCGGCTTTCAGCAGCCGCCGTCGTTAGAGATGGACCGGCTGCGCCAAGCCCCAGTTGGACATTTCTTTGAGGTGATAACGGACGGCTTTGGCGCGATGTATAGCTACGCGTCGCGTGTGTCGCCTGAGGATCGTTGGCGCATTGCCGCGTACATACGAGCTCTGCAATTAAGCCAACACGCCACGATCGCGGACGTGCCCGCGGATCAGCGGAAGAAGTTGGAAGCCCAAAAAATGCGCGCAACACAGGGAACAGAGGCAACGCCTGGAAAATGACTGGCGACGAACAACTCGCGGCAGCAATCAGGCGCTGCCAGCGGCGAGCGCTGATCGTGGGAATCGTCGCCCTCGTGGTTTGCGTGATCGACGCATTTTTTTCGCCGGCGCAATTTCTCCGCTCGTATCTGTTCGCGTACGTTTTTTGGATTGGATTTCCGCTTGGCGGCATGGCTGTGGTGATGATCAATCATCTGACCGGTGGCCAGTGGGGCTTGCCTATACGGCGTACCCTCGAAGCGGCGTCGCGAACCTTGCCGCTGATGGCCGTGCTTTTCATTCCCATTATTTTGGGTTTGCCTATTCTTTACCGCTGGGCGCAACCGGCGGCGGTCGCTCTCGATCCCGTTCTAAAGTACAAGCATCCGTACCTGAACGATTGGGGATTCATCGCGCGAACGATACTTTATTTCGTCGTATGGATTCTCTGGGCATATTTTCTGAATCGCTGGTCCGCCCAACAAGATGAAACGGGTGATCCGCGGCTAGCGAAGCGGCTCGAATCTTTCAGCGGGCCGGGGCTCGTCGTTTACGGCCTCACAATCACGTTCGCAAGCGTCGATTGGGTGATGTCGCTCGAGCCGCGGTGGTACTCGACGATTTACGGACTGCTGTTCGTGGTCGTGGAGGTGCTGGTGGCATTTGCGTTCGCGATTTGCGTTGCGCGGTGGCTGGCCCAATACGAACCGCTATCGTCCTACGTGAATCCGCAGCAATTTCAAGACCTCGGAAATCTCCTCCTTACATTCGTGATGCTGTGGGCGTACCTGTCATTTTCGCAGTTCCTGATTATCTGGTCAGGTAACTTGAAGGAAGAGATCTCGTGGTTCGAGAGCCGCGCGCGCGGCGTGTGGGCGGCGCTGGCGATATTTCTGATCGTGTTTCATTTTTTCGTGCCGTTTCTGCTGCTGCTCTCGCGGGACATCAAGCGGCGCGCGAAAATGCTCGCGCGTGTCTCGGCTGGACTTCTTTTCATTAGCCTGGTTGACGTCTACTGGCTGGTCGTACCCGCGTTTCAACCCTCCGAGCCCGGCCTTCATTTGCTGGACTTCGCCGCGCCCGTGGCAATCGGGGGAATTTGGCTCGCCGCGTTCTGCTGGCAATTGAAGAGCCGGCCGCTCGTGCCCCTCCATGATCCGAATTTCGCAGAGGTGTACGCACATGGCGACTAACTCCACCATCCGCACTGCTGGCGTGCATCACGAAACGCGCGACGTCAATCTGCCCGCACTGGCGATATTCGCGGGAGTCCTGTGCTTGACGATTGCCGTGGCACTGATAGGCATGCGGTTCCTGTTTTTTTCTTATGCCAAAGCCCGTCCGCGCGGACTTGTGCCAGCGCCGTTCGCAACCACACGCATTCTGCCGCCGGAGCCGCGGCTCCAACCCAACCCCGCAGCCGATCTCGCTATTTACATCGCCGGGCAAAAACACGAGCTCGCGACCTACGGATGGATGGATCGCAAGAACGGCGTAGTGCACATTCCCATCGAACGCGCAATGCAACGTCTACTCAAGCAGGGATTGCCTGTGAACGCATCCGGCCAAACCGCAACGCAGACCGTTCAAAGTGCGAGTGGCAGCACGAACCGTAGTGGGGGCAAGAAGTCGCGGGAACGACAACATCAGTCGAAGGTGATTCGAGCAGGCGGAAAGGATTGAGATGAGAGCTCTCGGCTCGGGATCACCCGTGATTCAAGCAGCATTATGTGTCGCCACAATTGTCGTCGCGTTCGCGATGCCGCGTCCTGCTTCGGCGCAGGTTCAGACGATTGGAATACGTCCGCAGCTCTTGAGGGATGTGGGCGTCGATCAGAAATTAAATAATCAAGTGCCGCTCAATTTGCAATTCCGCGACGAGAAAGGTAATTCCGTAACGCTCGGCCAATACTTTGGCTCAAAACCTGTGATTCTGACGCTCGTCTATTACCAGTGTCCGATGCTGTGCACGCAAGTACTCGATGGAGTGTTGCAAACAATCAAGGAAGTTCCTTTGCAGCTCGGCAAAGACTATGAAATCGTAACTGTCAGTATCGATCCGCGCGACCGGCCCGTCGAAGCACAGGCCAAACAGATGATGTACACGTCGCTTTACGGGCGAACGTCGGGATTAACAGGGTGGCATTTTCTCACGGGAAACGACCTGGAAATTCACCGGCTCGCGGACGCCGTCGGGTTTCGTTACGCGTACGATTCGGTATCGGGTCAATATGCGCACCCGAGCGTGATCATGGTGCTGACGCCTGCGGGAAAAGTGTCGCGCTATTTTTATGGCATCTCGTTCCCCTCGCGCGACGTTCGCCTTGGCCTCGTGGAAGCCTCCGCGGGCCGAATCGGCTCGCCGGTGCTAAATGCGATTCTGCTCTATTGCTATCATTACGACCCGAACACGGGGAAATACGGCGTAATGATTTCGAGGATCCTCCGCGCGGCAGGCGTCCTTACCGTGCTTGGGATCGTTCTGTTGGTTTTTATCCTGAGGCGTCACGAACACTATTCGCTTCCGGAAAGGCGCGCATGAACGGAATCGCGACTTGCGTTGCTGGGCATTTCGTCGCGGGATTGCTCTTTCCGCTGCATCCCCCGACAGCGTCGACTATCGCGCGCAGCGTTGACAATCTGTACTTTGCACTGACGGGCATCACGCTCTTCTTCACGTTTCTGATCTTTGGGTTGATTTTCTACTTCATGATCAAGTATCGCAGGCGCTCGGAAGATGAAATTCCGCAGGATGTGAAAACATCTATCCCGCTCGAAATCGTGTGGACGCTAATTCCCACGCTGATTTGCGGGTTTCTGTTCGTCTGGGCGTCTCGTTTGTACGTTAAGAATTCCGAGCCGCCGAAGGGATCAATGGAGATTTTCGTAATCGGCAAGCAATGGATGTGGCACCTGCAGCATCCGGAAGGGGCGCGTGAAATCGACGAGCTTCACGTGCCGGTCGGAGTACCAGTAAAGCTAACGATGACTTCGCAGGACGTGATTCACGATTTCTACATTCCGGCATTTCGAATCAAGAAAGACGTCTTGCCCGGGCGCTATTCGTCCATCTGGTTCGAGGCCACGAAAACAGGCGAATACACTTTTTACTGCGCGCAATATTGCGGCGCGGAACACTCCGCGATGATGGGAAAGGTATTCGTAATGACGCAATCGGATTATTCGAAATGGCTCGCCAGCCAATCGAACGGCAATTCCATGGCGCAGGCGGGCCAGAAATTGTTCGTCTCGTTTGGATGTGCGACCTGCCATTCTCAGTCGAATGGCGGTAAATACCCGGCATTGGCCGGGGTCTACGGGAATCCGATCAGGCTCCGCGATGGCCGCATCGTCGTCGCGGATGACGCATACCTTCGCAACGCGATCGCAAAGCCCGGTTCCCAACACGTCGCCGGGTATGCTTCGGCGATGCCTTCGTTCCAAGGCCAAATCAATGAAGAACAATTGCTCGATTTAATCGCATATATAAAATCAATTGGCTCACAGGAAAGCCAGGCGTCTATCCAATGAGCGTCGACGTTGCGGAACTCTCTTCTCGCTCGCGCGTTCATTATCTGAATGAGAGTTACGGGCTCAAATCCTGGCTGCTGACGACCGACCACAAACGCATCGCGCTCCTCTATCTATTCTCCATCACGTTTATGTTTTTGGTCGGCGCCGGGGCTGCGGCTTTGATGCGTATTCAATTGCTGGAGCCGTACGGCGCAATCGTGCAGCCGGAGACATACAACAAGCTTTTTTCTATCCACGGAATCATCATGGTGTTTTTCTTTTTGATTCCCTCGATTCCCGCCGTGCTCGGAAACTTTCTTGTGCCCCTGATGATCGGCGCAAAGGACGTCGCGTTTCCGAAACTCAATCTGCTGAGCTGGTATATTTATGTCATCGGCTCTTTGTTTACGCTTTATTGCGTCATCTTCGGCGGCGTGGATACGGGGTGGACATTCTACACGCCGTTCAGCAGTACGTACTCCAACACCCACGTACTCGCGGCCGCGCTTGGGATTTTCATCACGGGATTTTCGAGCATTCTCACCGGATTGAATTTCATCGTGACGATTCATCGGATGCGCGCGCCGGGCATGACGTGGTTCCGCTTGCCGCTATTTATCTGGTCCATGTATGCGACGAGCATCATTTTTGTTCTCGGCACTCCGGTGCTGGCGATTACACTCTTTCTTCTGACGCTGGAGCGCGTGCTCCACGTGGGAATTTTCGATCCCGCCGTCGGCGGCGATCCCCTGCTTTTCCAACATCTTTTTTGGTTTTACTCGCACCCAGCGGTCTACATCATGGTGCTGCCGGCGATGGGCGTCGTCAGCGAACTTATTGCAGCCTACTCCCGCAAAAGAATCTACGGATATCCGTTCGTTGCGTTTTCGAGCCTGGCCATCGCGTTCATCAGCTTCCTCGTCTGGGGCCATCACATGTTTGTGTCGGGACAATCCATTTATGCCGGACTCGTCTTCTCCTTGATGAGTTTTCTCGTCGCGATTCCGTCCGCCATCAAAGTCTTCAACTGGACGGCGACGCTTTACAAAGGCTCCATTTCCTACGATGCGCCGATGTTGTACGCCTTGGGCTTCATCGGATTATTCACCATGGGCGGACTTACGGGACTTTTCCTGGCTTCGCTCGCCACCGACGTGCACTTGAACGGAACGTACTTCATCGTGGCTCACTTCCACTACATCATGGTGGGTGGCTCGGTAATGGGATTCATGGGCGGAATCCACTTCTGGTGGCCGAAGATCACAGGCCGCCTCTATCCCGACAAATGGGCGCGACTGGCCGCGCTGATCATTTTCGCGGGATTCAATCTGACATTTTTTCCGCAATTCATGCTGGGCTACCTCGGCATGCCGCGGCGTTACGCCGTCTACCCTGCGCAATTTCAAGTGCTGAACGTTATGTCGACGGCGGGGGCCACGATTCTGGGTATTGGTTATCTGATTCCGCTGATTTACTTGATCTGGTCCATACGCTATGGACCAGTGGCGGGGCCAAATCCCTGGCGTGCGAAAGGTCTCGAATGGCGAACGCCTTCGCCGCCCCCAAAGGAAAATTTTGAAGAGACACCCATTGTGACCGAGGAAGCGTACGCATACGCCAGCATGCCGGCGGAGAAATCCGGTGCCTGAAATCGCCACGAACGACCATCCAGGGATTCTCGAACCGCACTTCGAAAGCCTGGAGGCGCAGCACGACGCGCGCAAGATGGGCATGTGGGTGTTTCTTGCTACCGAAGTCATGTTCTTCGGCGGTTTGCTCACCGCGTACACGCTGTACCGCGGACTATACTTTTCTGGATTCGCGCAGGGCAGCCATTTGTTGGAGGTGAAATGGGGCGCGCTGAATACCGGCGTACTTATTTTGAGCAGCTTGACGATGGCGCTCGCGGTTCGGTCAGCGCAGGTGGGTAAAAGCAAACTGGTGACCATCGGTTTTCTCGGAATCACCATGCTGCTGGGCGCTATGTTTCTCGCCATTAAGTTCGTACTCGAGTGGCATCACGATTACGTCGAGCACTTGGTTCCGGGAATTAGTTTCGGTTATGCCGGTCCTCACGCCGCGCACGTGCAGCTTTTCTTCTGCTTCTATTTTTTCCTCACCGGACTTCATGCTCTGCATCTGATTATCGGCATCGGCATTCTGCTGGTTCTTTCCGTGATGGCCTGGCGCGGGCGATTTTCGTCTCAGTATTACTCATCGCTCGAAGTAGCCGGACTCTACTGGCACTTCGTTGACATTATCTGGATTTTTTTGTTTCCGCTCCTCTATTTAATTGGAGGGCGCTCGTGAAAGCGCGACATATTGTACCCGTCAGAATTTATGTGGGCGTCTTCGCGGCGCTGATCGTGCTTGCCGCGCTAACGACAGGCCTTGCC
>Ga0307374_10011612_pt1 | contig 12489 bp, 12 predicted proteins | sample OX3MG_FD_202532 | JGI IMG/M metagenome (GOLD analysis project Ga0307374, IMG submission 202532) | Soil microbial communities from Risofladan, Vaasa, Finland - OX-3 | ecosystem: Environmental > Terrestrial > Soil > Coastal area > Acid sulfate soil | place: Finland: Risofladan, Vaasa | collected...
GCCGGACTCGGTGCTGAGCGCACAGCCGTACAGCGTGTACAGCTCCTGTGTCTCGATCCCGGAGACGGGCGCCGGCTTGTACTCGGGGAAGCGCGCCTCCACCGTCACCTCGGCGCGGCGCGCGCCCTGGCGCTCGCGCACGAGCTGGGCGATGTCCTCGGCCAGCGTCTCCGCGCGGAGCGGCGACTCGCCGAGCACGACCTCGCGGATCGCTTCGTTGACGACCTCCTCGAAGCGCGACATGTGCGCGCCCTTCTGGTCGGGACCGAGCTCGACGACGCACTCGAAGAGGGCCCAGAACAGCTGGTCGGTGGCGCCGTGGCGCAGGCGGATGACCTTCTCGACGTTGGTCACACCGACCTGCGAGAGGCTCAGCTGCACGGGCGGAAGCTGTGACTGGACGTCGAGCGTTGAGATGCGTGTGGAGGACTCGATTGCCATCGCAAAGGCAAAGGTTAGAGCAGGCGCGATTGGGGCTCGTCGTGGCATACGACACCAAGTTTCGGAATCTGTGGTATCACTCGGCGGTCTCTAGAGGGAGAGATGAAAGAGACGGAGCCGCTGCTGCGCAGGGGCTCTGCGACGCTGATCCGTGATCCGGAAGGAGTCGGAAGGTTGAGCGATAAGGCAACCGCTTTGCTGAGTGACGAGGCACCGATCTCGGAACTCGAGGAGTTTCGCGGTCTCATCACGGAAGGACAGGAGCGCGGCTTTCTGACGTTCGAGCAGATCGCGGCATGCCTGGAAGAGTTCGAGGTGACGAAGGAGCAGGTGCACGAGCTGCACTCCTACCTCGACGAACACGGGATCGAGGTCGTCGAGATGGACGGCAGGCTCGCCCGTTCGGAGCTCTCAAGCGTCGAGGCGCGTGCGGAGGCGGCCGCCTCCGAGCCGGACGCGAGCCGCGCCCGCGCCAAGCCGGTGGAGGTTGATCTGACGGTCGAGCCGAGCCTCGATTCGTTGCGGCTCTACCTGCGCTCGATCGGCCGCGTGAGCCTGCTCACAGCCGAGCAGGAGGTGACGCTGGCACGTCGGATCGAGCGCGGCGACATGGCCGCCAAGCAGCAGATGATCGAGGCCAACCTGCGGCTCGTGGTCTCTATCGCCAAGTCCTATCTCGGGCGCGGCCTCACGTTCCTGGACCTGATCCAGGAGGGATCGATGGGCCTGATCCGCGCCGTCGAGAAGTTCGACTACCGGCGCGGCTACAAGTTCTCGACCTACGCCACATGGTGGATCCGCCAGGCGGTCACGCGCGCTATCGCCGACAAGGGGCGCACGATCCGGATCCCCGTGCACATGGTCGAGAAGCTCAACAAGGTGATGCACGTCGAGCGCCAGCTCGTGCAGCAGCTGGGCCGCGAGCCAACGCCGGCCGAGATCGCGTTCGAGCTCGACACGACCGTGCGCGACGTGCGCGACGTGCTGCGCATGGCACAGCAGCCGATCTCGCTGGAGAAGCCCGTCGGCGAGGAGGACGAGTCGCAACTCGGGGACTTCGTCGAGGACCAGACGGCGGAGTCGCCGTTCGAGCTCGCGGCCGAGCGGCTGCGTCGCGAGAACCTGCGCCGCGCGCTGGCGGCCCTGCCCGAGCGCGAGCGCGAGGTCATCGAGATGCGCTTCGGGCTCACGGGCGAGCGGCCGTACACACTCGAGGAGGTCGGCCGCGCCTTCAACGTCACGCGCGAGCGCATCCGGCAGATCGAGAACCACACGCTCAAGAAGCTCGAGGCGCTACCGGAGGCGCAGCGGCTGCGCGACATCGACTGACGCGGAGCGGCGTACCCCCTGAAACGGTGGAATCCGTCCGGCTCGCCTGCGAACATACGTTCGTATGGAAGCTGCGATATGGACACCAAGGCGGCAGGGGAACGCTGGCGAGCTCTCAGCGATCGTCTGGCTGACCGAGGCTGGGGCGTGGGTCTTCAAGCCGTTATTCGACGCGCCCGACTGTGACTTGATTGCTGACTTCGACGATGGTCGGCTTCTGAGGGTGCAGGTGAAGACGTCGACGAACTGGGAGCGCGGGCGATTCAGCGTTGCCGTCTGTACTCGCGGCGGCAACCAAAGCTGGAACCGGATCGTCAAGAAGATCGATGCCTCGCGCTGTGACTACCTGTTTGTGCATGTCGGTGACGGACGGCGTTGGTTCATTCCAGCCGCCGCTATAGGCGGCGGAGTGTCCATTCGCGTAGGCGGCCCGAAATACGCGGACTACGAGGTCGAGCCAGGCTCACCCCTCCAGTCGCGATCGGGGTCGACCGAATAAACTCGGGCGCTCGGGCGGGATTCCCGAGCGGTCAAAGGGGTGGCGCTGTAAACGCCATGGCTCTGCCTTCGAAGGTTCGAATCCTTCTCCCGCCATCACAGTGGTTATCTTGGCGCAGGCGTAGTCTGCGGATATGTCGCTGTACACGTGTCGACGGCGCTCACACGCGGCGTGCGGGTGAGCCTGTAAGACCCTTAAGCGAAGCTGGCGCAACGAATGATCTTTCGGCAGATAGTGCATGACGACCTTGGCTGTGCGTCGTACTTCATAGGCGACGAGAACGCCGGCGTCGCAGCGGTCGTGGACCCGCGTTTTGAGATCGAGGCCTACCTCGAGCTTGCGCGCTACCTCGATGTGCGCATCGGCCACGTGTTCGAGACCCACAACCACGCCGACCACGTATCCGGGCACGGCCGTCTCGCCGCCGCAACCGGCGCCGTGATCCACGTCCACCGCCTCGTTGTGCCTGATTTCGAACACGAGTCGTTCGACCACGGGGACGAGTTCGAACTCGGCAGCCTACGGATCAGGGCGCTGCACACCCCCGGTCACCGGCCCGAGCACACCTGCTTTCTGCTTACAGACGTACGACGTGGCGAGGATCCGTGGGCGGTGCTTACCGGGGACAGCCTGTTCGTCGGCGATGTGGCGCGACCGGACCTGGCGGTCGAGCGGACCGAGGGTGCGCGCGGCATCTTCCATTCGCTCCACGACCAGCTGCTGTCGCTCCCGGATCACATTGAAGTCTGGCCCGGGCACCTCGGCGGATCCATGTGCGGCGGCCCCGGCATGGACCTCAAGGTCGCCTCCACGATCGGCTTCGAGCGCCGCCACAACGAGATGCTCGCGATCGAGGATGAGCAGGAGTTCGTCGACGCATCGGTCGCCAAGCTCGGCGCCCAGCCACCCAACTTCAAGGCGATCGTCGACCTCAACCATGGGCCCCTGCTGACCGACGGCATCGAGCTCCCGCGCCTATTCCCCGGCCAGGTTGCGGAGCGCCAGCGTGAGGGCGCGCTGGTGGTCGACGTCCGCACTGACACGCAGTTCGCGGAGGGGCACGTGCCGGGATCGATCTCGATTCCGCTGCACCGCGGCGGCTTCGGCACCAAGCTCGCCTGGGTTGCCGCCCGCGCTCCGCAGATCGTATTCGTCGGCCGCGACGATGACGATGGCCGCCGCGCCGGCGGCCTAGCGGCCGCCGTCGGACTGGCGCCTGCGGTGCGGCGTGGGGGTCTGCTTGCGGGTGGCTGGACGAGCTGGAACGCCGAAGGCAAACCGCTCGTTGCACTGCAGCGGGTCTCCGTCGAGGAGATCGGCCCCTACCTCGACACCACATCCCCTGCGCAGGTGCTCGATGTGCGCGAGGTCGCGGAGTTCGAGGACGGACACATCCCGGGCTCGACGAACGTGCCGTGGCATGACATCGACGCGATTCCGGCCGCCATCGACCCTGGTCGCCCGCTGCTCGTGATCTGCGCGTCGGGGCAACGAGCCGGAACCGCGGCGAGCATGCTCCAGCGCCTTGGTGCGACCGATGTCCTGCATGTGGTCGGCGGCGGCGTGCCGAGGTGGGGAGCATTCGGAGGTTCGTTGATAACCGGCCCTGAACCCCGGGCGGCCGCGCTAGCCTGAGGTCGTGGCCGAGACGGAACTCGCTTCAGATGCAGGGCTGCGTAGCGCACAGGCGAACTCCTTCGGCGCTGCGGCCTTCACGTATGAGCGAGCACGGCCGACGTACCCGGATGAGGTCGTCGACTGGCTGCTTCCGGCCGGCACGCCCAAGGTCGCCGACGTCGGCGCCGGCACCGGGAAGCTCACCCGCCTGATCGCCGCACGCGACGCCGAGGTCACCGCAGTCGACCCGTCGGCGGGCATGCTAGAGCGGCTGCGCCAGGCGCTTCCGGGTGTGGTCGCGCTGCAGGGAAGCGCCGAGCAGTTGCCGATCCACGACAACTCGGTCGACGCGGTGCTCGTGGGGCAGGCGTGGCACTGGGTGGACGTGCCGCGGGCCTCCGCCGAGGTTGCACGGGTGCTGAAACCCGGCGGCCGCCTCGGACTCGTCTGGAACCACCGCGACGACCGCGTCGACTGGGTGCGCGAGCTGACCGAGATCACCTCACGCGGCGTCGACCACAACGACATGGATCCCAGCAATCCGCCGTTCGGCGACGAATTCGGGCAGATCGAGTACTTCGTGAGCGAGTGGCGGGCTCCGATGACACCCGCCGGCCTGCAGGAGCTGATCGCGTCGCGCAGCTACTTCATCGTCGCCTCCGACCCCGAGCGGGCGGAGATGACGGCTGCGATCGAGCATCTGCTCGAGCATCACCCGCAGCTCGCGGGGCGCGATCGGTTCGAGCTGCCGTATCTGACTTACGCGTCGCGCGCCCACGTCGCCTGACGCGGCGCCTCGCCTGAGGCGGCGCCGGGCACGACGCGAGCGGTGGGAACATCTCAAAGCCCGTGCGACTTCACGTTCTCAGCGACCTGCACCTCGAGTACGCGCCGTTCACGCCTCCGGCCGTCGACGCCGACGTCGTCGTGCTGGCGGGCGACATCGCCCCCGGCACCGCGGGCATCGACTGGGTGCGCCGCCGGTTCGACGGGCGGCCGGTCCTATACGTGGCCGGCAACCACGAGTTCTACGGCCACGACCTGCCGGGCCTGACGGGCAGGATCCGTGACGCAGCGATCGGCTCCGCCGTGCGCGTGCTGGAGAACGACGAGGTCGTCATAGGCGGCGTGCGCTTCCTCGGCTGCTCGCTCTGGAGCGACTTCAACTTCGCCGGGGCAGAGAACCGCGCCAACTCGATGCTGCTATGCGAGCGCCTGGTCAACGACTACAAACAGATCCACGCCTCGGAGCTCGGTCGGCTCCTTCAGGCCGAGGACACACGCGTGCTGCATCTGGAGAGCCGCGCCTGGCTCGCCGAACGGCTGGCGCGCCAATATGAGGGCCCGACCGTAGTGATCACGCATCACGCGCCGATCGTGCGCTCGGCGCCGGCCAACCCGGTGCTCGCGGCGATCGGGGGCGCCTTCGCGAGCGACCTCTCCGAGCTGATGCACAGCGCGGCTGTCGACCTCTGGGTGTTCGGACACATCCACCGCATGGTCGACACGGAGGTCAACGGGACACGGGTGCTCAGCAACCAGCGTGGCTACCCGCATGAGCCGGTCGCAGGGTTCGATCCTGGGATGGTCGTGGAGGTGTGAGCGCGTGAGGCGCTGATAGGAGGGCGCGCCAGCGGGCGCGCCCCGCTCGGCCCTACTGAAGGTCGACGACGACCTTGCCGACGGCGCCCTGCTCGACCGCGTCGTGTGCCGCCTCGATCTGATCGAGCGTGAAGCGGTGGATCGGGAGCGGGCTCAGTGCGCCAGCGGCGAGCGCCGCTGAGGTGCGCTCGATCGCGGCCTGCAGCTCCGTCGGCGGGACCGTGTAGAGCAGCATGAACCGCAGCGTGAGGTTTTGGGCCATCAGCTGGCGCACCGGCACCTGCGCAACGCTCGCGTCGTCGGCCGCGTAGGAGGTGATCAGCGCCTGTGGTGCCGCCACGGCGAGGTCGAGCTCGAGGTTCTCGTGGAGCGCCACCTCGACGAAACGGTCGATGCCGCCCGGCACCGCCCCACGGATCTTCTCGACGATGTCCGGCTCGCGGTAGTTCACGACCGGCTGGGCGCCGGCTGCCTGCGCGAGCGCAGCCTTCTCCGGACCGCTGACCGTCGCGACCACATGTCCGGCGTCCTCGAAGCGCGCGAGCTCGATCGCCGCGTGGCCGACGGCGCCCGCGCCGCCTGAGATCAACACGCTACGACCCGCGACGGAGTCCGGGCTGCTCAGGCAGTATGAGGCGGTGAGCGCCGGCACTCCGAGCGATGCGCCGAGCTCGAAGGAGGCACCCTCTGGAAGCGGGATTGCGTGCTCCGCGGGCACGATCGTGTACTCGGCGGCGGTTCCCCAACCCCGGTGGCGGGCCGCCATCAGCACCCAGACACGCTCGCCGACGCGGCTCGGGCTGATGCCGGGGCCGACCTCGTCGATCGTGCCGGCGCCGTCCTGGTTGGGGACCAGGAACGCGCCCTCGGCCGCTGTGGAGCGCTTACGCGTCTTCCAGTCGGTGGGGTTGACGCCCGATATCGCGACCTTGACGCGAACCTCGCCAGGGCCTGGCGCGGGCGTCTCGAGCTCGCGCACGCTGAGCGCGGCGGTCCCTCCGGAGGTTTCGCAGATCGCGGCGAGCATACGAATTGCAAGCCTAGTGGAGGATTCACGACACTCACTCCGCTGACCCGAGCCGCGACCGCTACGTTTCCTGCGTGACCCGCACGCGCGAGATCCGGTCCTACCTGATGGACATGGACGGCGTGCTCGTCAGCGAGGAGCACGCTATCCCTGGCGCGGACGCGTTCATCGCGCGCTTGCGGGAGCGCGAGATCCCGTTCCTGGTCCTGACCAACAACTCGATCTACACCCCGCGCGATCTGTCGGCGAGGCTGCGACAGCACGGCATCGATATCGCCGAGGACAACATCTGGACCTCTGCGCTCGCGACCGCGCGCTTCTTAGACGACCAGAGGCCCGGAGGGACTGCTTTCGTGGTGGGCGAGGCCGGACTGATCACGGCGCTCCACCAGGCGGGCTACACGATGACCGACAACGACCCGGAGTACGTCGTGCTCGGTGAGACGCGCTCGCTCAGCTTCGAGCGCATCACCGTGGCGACGCGGCTGATCCGCAACGGTGCCCGCTTCATCGCGACCAACCCGGATGCGACCGGTCCGTCCGTGCGCGGCCCGATCCCCGCCACCGGCTCGGTCGCGGCGCTGATGACGCATGCGACCGGGGTCGCGCCCTACTTCGTCGGAAAGCCCAATCCACTGATGATGCGCTCCGCGCTGAACGCGATCGGTGCCCACTCAGAGAGCACCGCGATGATCGGCGATCGCATGGACACTGACATCATCTCCGGCATGGAGGCCGGGCTCGAGACGATCCTCGTGCTCACCGGTTTGACCACGCGTGAGCTGGCTGAGCGCGAGCCGTACCGCGCGTCGCGCGTGATCGACTCGATCGCGGACCTGCTGCCCGAACTCGACTGACCTTCAGGCTGGGGCGGCCTGCTCAGCCTTCGCGACGCTCGGCGGCGCGCTGCCTGACCGTGCGCTTGTCGTCGAGCGCCATGGCGCCGGGGTGCCCGTCGCCTGGCCATGGCGTCAGCAGCAACAGGATGCGGGTGTCGGTGAGCGCGTCAACGCTGTGGCGCTCACCCGGCTCGAACTTGACCATCAGCCCGGGGCCGCCGTTGACATGCTCGGTCTCGTCATTGACGGCGACCTGTCCGCTCACCACCAATACCCAGGCGCCCTCATGAACCTGATGCTCGCGCAGGCTGCCGCCGGCTGGAATCTCCAGCACGATTGCACGGCCGTCATCCCCGCTTTCGAGGATCTCCGGAGCGTGCGGGCTCAGCGTGACAGTCTGTAGGTCCCAGCTCTTCATGCGTATCGTCAGCCTCTCATAGAACGTCAGCCAAGTCGAGGTGATACCCAGTTGGGCGTCACCGCACCGGTTCCATAGCGTTCGCCGTGGGCGTCGGCGGCCAGCGCATCCAGCCTGACCCCGTCCTCGTCCGTGAGCTGCACCTTGGGCGCGCCGGCGTTGTCCTCCACATACGCCGTGCGCTTGGTTCCGGGGATCGGCACGATCCACGGACGCCGGTCGAGCAGCCAGGCGAGTGCGACCTGGCTCGGCGTGGCGTCGCGCGCCTCGGCGATCTCGAGCACGACATGCGCCAGCTCCTCGTTGGCGGCACGATGCTCAGGGCCGACACGGGGGAAACGGTCGGCGACGCGGAAGTCGCCGGGTTCGAGCTCGGTGGCTGCTGTCAGGCTGCCGGCCAGCAGGCCGCGCAGCAGCGGCGAGAACGGCAGAAAGCCGATGCCGAGCTCCTCGCAGGTGTCGAGGATCTCGCCCTCGACGCTGCGCTCGAGCAGTGAGTACTCGCTCTGCAAGCTGCTGATCGGATGCACGGCGGCGGCGCGGCGCAGGTCGGGCGCGAGCGCCTCCGACATCCCGATGTAGCGGACCTTGCCCTCCTGCACGAGCTCCTTCATCGCGCCGATCGTCTCCTCGATCGGCGTCTCCGGGTCGACGCGATGCTGCTGGTAGAGGTCGATGGTGTCGACGCCGAGGCGCCCCAGGCTGCGCTCGCATGCGGCGTGGACGTACTCTGGGCGGCCGTTGAATGCTGTGGTGCCGTTCGTGCCCTCGCGTGCGATCCCGAACTTGGTGGCGAGTACCACCTCATCGCGCCGGTCGCGAATCGCGCGCCCGACGAGCTCTTCGTTGTGGCCGTCGCCGTAGACGTCGGCCGTATCCAGCAGGTTGATGCCGAGGTCAAGCGCGCGGTGGATCGTGGCGATCCCGTCGGCATCACTGGCGCTTCCGTAGGTGCCTGACATCGGCATGCAGCCGAGTCCGATCGCCGACACCCGTGGTCCGTGGTTTCCGAGCTGACGCATTTCCATGTGACTGATTGTCGCGCAGTGGTGGGATCGCCGAGCCGGTCGCGGGGCCGTACGCTTCACGCATGTCCAATGCTGCTGCCCGCCTTCGCTCCGTGCTCTACATGCCGGGCGCCAACGAGCGAGCGCTCGAGAAGGCGCGGGAGCTGCCTGCGGACGCGCTGATTCTCGATCTCGAGGACGCCGTCGCGCCCGAGGCGAAGGCGCAGGCGCGCGACCGCGTGTGCGAAGCGGCCGCATCTGGGGCTTACGCCGAGCGCACCGTCACGATTCGCGTGAACGGAATCGGAACGGAGTGGCACGACGCCGACGTTGCCGCCGCGGCAGCCGCCGGTCCCGACGCGATCGTGGTGCCGAAGGTCGGCAGTGCGGACGACGTGTTGACCGTGGAGCGGGCGCTCGAGCGGACGGGGGCGCCGGCGGGGACCCAGATCTGGGCGATGCTCGAAACGCCGGCGGCTGTCCTTCACGCCGCCGAGATAGCGGCGGCAAGCCGGCGGCTCAGCACGCTCGTGATGGGTACCAACGACCTGCTCAACGAGCTGCACGCGCAGGCCACCCCGGGCCGCGGGTCGTTGCAGGCGAGTCTGACGCTGTGTCTACTGGCCGCTCGTGCTGAGGGCAGGACGATCGTCGACGGTGTCTACAACGACGTCCGTGACGCCGAGGGCTTCGAGGCGGAGTGCGTCGAGGGGCGGCGATTCGGATTCGACGGCAAGACGCTGATTCATCCGGGGCAGATCGAGATCTGCAACCGCGTCTTCTCCCCGTCTCCTGATGAGGTGGAGTACGCGCGGCGCGTGATCGAGGCCTTCGAGCAGGCGGCAAGCAACGGCGCGGGCGTGGCGACGCTCGACGGAAGACTGATCGAGAACCTGCACGTCGAGAGCGCCAAGCGCGTGCTTAGGCTTGGTGGCGCGTCAACCTGAGTGGACGCAACGGGGCCCCAAACCGGTTTGTGCGGAGTAGGCTTGCGGGTATGGTCGAGTCTATGATTCAGCGCCCAACGACTACCGAGCAGAGCCCAACGACTACCGAGCCGCAGGTGCTGGAGCACCGAAACCTGTCGGTCCAAGAGCTGTTTCGCCGCTGGCAGCGGCACCAGGACGAGCGGGCCCGCGAGGCACTAGTCGCCCAGTATCTGCCGCTCGCGCGGAAGCTCGCGCGCCGGTATCGAGGCGCACGCGAGCCGCTCGATGACCTTGAGCAGGTCGCCAGCCTCGGCCTTGTCAAGGCGATCGATCGTTATGACTCCAGTCGCGGCATCGGCTTCCAGCACTTCGCGGTGCCGACGATCCTCGGCGAGCTGAAACGCTACTTCCGCGACTCCGGCTGGGCGGTGCACATGCCGCGCGGCATCCAGGAGCTGGCGCTTCAAGTTGCCCAGGCAGAGCGGCAGCTCGCCGCCAAGACTGGCCGCGAGCCTACCTACAACGAGATTGCCGAGTTCCTGGAGATCAGCATCGAGGACGTGCTGGCGGCCGCCGAGGCGTCCGCCGCCCACCATGCGGTCTCGTTCGACACGCCGCACGACGACGGCGACGGCGAGACCGGCACGCTCGGCGACTCGATGGGTAAGATCGACGAGCGCTACGACCTGGTCACATTGACGGCGTCGATCGCGCCGGCGGCCAAGCGTCTGTCCGAGCGAGACCGGCGCGTGCTTGCGTTGCGGTTCGTCGAGGACAGGACGCAGAGTGAGATCGCGGACGAGGTCGGCGTCTCACAGATGCAGATCTCGCGCATCCTGAGCAAGGCGCTCAAGCAGCTCGGCGCGGCGGTCGACGACGACCGCTCGCGCGTGCGCCGGACCCGCGCTCGCGCTGGCTAGATCAGCGCTCGCTGAGACCAGCGGTCGCTGAAACCGCCGGCCAGCGGGCCGGCGGCGCAGACGAGGGGGTTACAGACCGCTCGAATGGTGAAGCCTGTCTGTGGAACCAGATAGGGTGCGTTGAGTTGAGCACAGGCGTTACCGGCGAACCTGCGTGCGTTCGCCTCGAGATCGAGAATCGGCCGCAGAACGTTGCACTCGTAAGAGCAGCGCTGTCGGGGCTGGCTGAAGCGGTCGGCTTCGATGCGGAGTTGACTTCCGACATACAGACGGCGGTCAGCGAGGCGTGCAACAACGTCGTGTTGCACGCGTACGAGGGCGCGTCTGGCCCGATGGACGTCACGGTCAGCTGCGGGTCAGATGGGATCGACGTTCTCGTGGCTGACCGCGGCACCGGGATCACGCGGCTGTCGAGTGCAGGAGACCACATGGGTCTGGGGTTGGCGTTGATCAGTGCGCTGGCGGACCAGGCGGAGTTCACTAGTCCGAATGACGGCGGTACCGAGGTGCGGATGCGCTTCCGCCGGGCGGAGGACCCATCGGACGACAGCATCCCGCGTGCGCATGAGTGGGCGGCCAGGCCATCCGATCTCAGCGGCGATGTCGTGTTGCGGTGTAATCCGGTGACGCTGCTGCGCCATGTGCTCGGACGCGTTGCGCGCGCGATTGCCGCGTCCTCGCACTTCACCCTGAGCGGGGCGGCAGAGCTCTATGCGGTCAACGACGCTGTTGCCGATTATGCGGAGGCTGCAGCCGACGGGCACGTGGTCATCGCGATCTCCGGATCCTCACACCAGCTGACCCTGGATGGGTGGCCGTTCATGGCGCGCGACGGCGTCGGCGCCGATGACGGCGTGCCGAATGACGCGAGCGGCGGTCTCGCCGCGCGTGAGGCGCTGGTTGCGCGGCTCGTCGACCAGGTGAGCTTCGAGCGCGTTGACACGGGCGGTCGCATGCACGTGCTGCTGCTCGACCACGGCCAGGGCCGCGACACGACGCATTAGTGTTCCGGCGCGCGTTGGAAACGCGCCCGCCGGGTAGGTCGTGGGTATGCCGAGCCATCAAGAGTGGCCCCAGTTCGAGCGCGAGTTCCGCGCCTACTGCGGCACGAGCCCTGGTAGGCGACAGCGGCACGAGACGGATCACTAGTGGTAAGCCTGCGCCCATCGGCGAGCCTGGGTTTGACTGTTATGGCACCAGGGCAATATTCCCTGGATAGACGACTCCTGGATAGACGACTCGCCGAAGCATCGTGGCCGCATGATCATGACCGAGACTCAGACATCGTTCGACGAAGGCACCAACTCCGAGGAGCTGGCTTACATGCTGCTCGAGGAGGCCAGGCTGCGGTGCAAGTCACTGCTCGAGGAGGCGCGGCCGTCAAGCGACGATGCGGGCTCGCTGACCGTCGACAGACTCTACGGGGAGCTCGGAATCGCGGGGTACCACGCCAGTGCCCGACTCGAGCCGGATCGGCGGCGGGAGCTGCTCGCCTACGCGCATGCGCGGTCACGACGACATGACGACCCAGACGGCGGGTCCGTGCGCCAGCTGACCGACGTGACAGCGGCCGCGACCCGCTCCGTCGAGCGTGCGCTCGCGCTCACCGGTCTGCGCGATCACATTCATCTCGCGCACGTCTATGTGATGTCGGCGTGCGAGACGCTGGACGCGCTGTTCGCGCTCCAGGCGTAATGCCCAACCGTGGGAGCGGCTGTTGACATGGACGTCAGGATCAAACTCGAACAGGACAGCGTGCCGGAGTCGGTGGCGCTGGTCCGCTCGGTGATCAGGTCGATCGGCACTGCGGCGCGCATCGAGCAACACGTGCTGGAGGACACGATCACCGCGGTCAGCGAGG
>Ga0307374_10011614_pt1 | contig 12488 bp, 10 predicted proteins | sample OX3MG_FD_202532 | JGI IMG/M metagenome (GOLD analysis project Ga0307374, IMG submission 202532) | Soil microbial communities from Risofladan, Vaasa, Finland - OX-3 | ecosystem: Environmental > Terrestrial > Soil > Coastal area > Acid sulfate soil | place: Finland: Risofladan, Vaasa | collected...
GCGGTTGATCGGCCCGCCTGGGTGCTGCCTAACCTGGGTGAGGTCCCTGCTGGCGGGGCTAACAGGGACGAGTGGGTTCGGCTGGCCGGGCTCGCGGCGGCGTACCGGGAAGAGCGCGGCTACGCCAGCGAGACCGACGCGATCGGGCCTGCGCCCGAGCGGGCTTCGCCCGAGTTGCGGGCGAGCTGGCATACCGCCTATGCCGCGCTGCGGATGCCGGAGCAGGACCGTGAGATCGCGGCGGCCACGGATGGCGAGCTGCTGGCGTGGCGGGCCGCCTATGAGCGCGAGGCCGGGTGGGCACCGCCGTACGTCGCGGGCGAGCTGCGAGAGGCGCATATCGCGGAGGACACCTATCGGGCCGATGCCGTTCATGCCTGGTACCGGGCTGACGCTGCTGCTGACGAGGTCGAGCGGGAACAGGCTCGGCACGAGGCTGAAGGGTTCAGCGCGCTCGCTCAGGAGATTGGAGCGCATCGCGAGGCTCTGGCCGAGGTCGCCGACGCGCGGCGGGCATGGCATGCAGGCACCGAGGAGAGCCGCTGGCGGGCGCTGGTCGCGGACACGGAGTTGCGGCGTCGATACCCAGGGCTGGAGCTGGCACCGTTGCACGCCGACGATGAGCTGGCTGCCCAGGTCGATGAGGCGGAGCCGGCGGCGGAGGATGTCGCGCCGCCGGAGCGGGTCGATGTCCCGCTGGATTTGGAGGCCGCGCTCGAGGCGGCAGGCCGGGCGCGGGAGATCCTTGCTGAGCGCGAACGGCTGGCGAGCCGCGACGCCGAGGCTGATGGGGATGATCTGATGTGGCGCCGAGAGGCCGAGGCTCAGCGAGAGGCCGAGGCACGTCGCGATGCGGTGCGGCAGGAACCGCTGCCGAGCCGGCGACTGGAGGCGGATGGTCGCCGCGAGGTCGAGTACGAACTGGAGGCAGGGGAGTGACCGGGATTAACGTGGACATCATGGAGCACGGCTCGGAGGACGCACCGTCTTCGGACACGGCGATCGTGCGGCCGATGCGGCACGTCCGGGCCGTTCGCGAACGGCATGCCCAGCAACTCGCCGAGCGATCGGTAGCGGGGGAGTCCCGCTCGGCAAGGGCGTGGAGTTGGGTGCTGGGGGAGAGCGTTGTTTCTCCGGTCACTGATCGCGTCACCGAGGTGCCGCCGAGCCGGGCCGACATCGAGACCGAGATCGGCGAGGCGGACGAGCGTCGGCTGTGCGGCGACCGCGACCACCGGGCCGACGGTGCCGCCAGCGTGCTGCGGTGGCTCATCGGCGCCGACGACCGCGTCCCAGTCCGCGGCCAGAATCGCGGCGAACTGGTCGGCGGCTTCGGCGACGTCGTCCGGACGCCGGATCAGATTGCTCGGGTGCTCGACGATGCCAGGCAGCGAAGACGAGCAGAGCCGCAAGCCGCCGACTACCTCGACGGCCTCATCGCGACACTTGAGTGGGTTCTCGCCGAGAGGTTGCAGAGCCCGATCTCAGGCCAGCAATCCTGGCCCGTGACTACCGGCCGACTCAAGCAGGAGCGTATCCACGCCGAAGACTTGATTCAGCAAGTTGTTCCATCGTCTATCGGCGAGGGCAGAGTGTCGGCCGAGTTCGGGTTCGGGTTCGGGTCCGGCGTGAAGGCCAGCGTCACTTGGCTGCTCGGCGAGGCCGTCGTCATTTCGCTCTAGCCGACAGCCCTGCTGGGCAGCAGCGCACACTCCACGGCCGCCACGACATTGACGAGATTCTCATTCATGCTGCTTCCCACGGCAGACCACATAGTTGCCCGTTCGGGGATGAGCTATGTCAGCAGTTAGATAGATGCGGCCTCTCCAGGTCGCCAAGATCTCTCGGTACGCCGGCAGTGTCTGTAGGTGGCGTCCGGAATCCGCTGTAAACCGACGGGCGTGGTTTCCGGCTTCATGCTCAGGTTAGGCGATGGCACTGACAGTTTCGGGGCTGTCAGCGGGCCGGGGGTGCACGACAGCTTTGTTGGGGATGATCTTGCCGGGTGCAGCTGCCTGCGGGTCTGAGTGGCCGGGTCTGTCAGATCGCTGCCCGGAGGCCGGCGGGCTGGGTGGCGCTGGATGGCCATAGCTCGTCCCACCGGCCGCTGGCGTGCTGGCAGCGCAGGGCGATGATGTCGGCGGCGCCTTCGGTGGTCCAGTGCATGCCGGATTGCTTGGCGCGCTGGACGACGATCGCCTTGATGGCGCCTTCGATGTGACCCGAGCCGGTGAACATGCCCAGGTTCTTGAAGCGGGCGTATCGCATCCGGTGCGCGTTGCGCTGGAAGTAGCCGAGCTTCCTGTCCAGTTCCGCGGCCTTGACTCCGTCGAGCGGGTAAGCGCGGGCGGCGGTGATGAGCGCCTCGATGTCGCCGGCGTCCAGCTCGGCGCTGCGGTTTTGCAGCCACCTGTCTGGGTCGGGGGTGATGAACGCCAGGTGGCTGGCGAGGTCGGTGAGGTGCTCGCGGGCGTGGTAGATGTCGGTGATGTGCGTCGCGTGGGGGTAGAGATCCTCGGCCATGGTCCAGATCCAGGCGGCGCCGTCGCCGAGGGCGACGACCTGCCGGTGGTGCTCGCCGCCGCGGCGAAGGTACTCGGCTTCCACCAGCCGGGCGAGGGCGTCCTTGCCGTCGAAGCTGAAGGCGTAGCTGGAGGAGCCGGGGTCCACGACCGGCCTGCCCTGGCTGTCGAGCCGGGAGACGGTGAACAGCCGGGCGAGCTTGACCTCGCGGGTCCCGGCCTTCCCGTCTTCTGACTTGCCCTGGCGCCCCTCGGTCTCGCTGGCGCGGACCGGCACGCCGGTGCCGTCGACCTCCACATACAGCATGTCGGGGACCGGCTGGGGAGGCGGCAGCGGGATCATCGTGCGGGCGCGGATGGCGGCGGCCTCGGCCCTGGCGGCGGCGCGGGCGGCTGCGCCGGACGCCTCGGCGGACCGCTCGATTGTCCTGGGGCTGACGGTGACCCCGGCCAGGCCGCCCAGCAGGCCGGCGGCGCGGGCGAAGGAGACCTCGGCGCCGGCCAGGGCGATCATCTCCGAAAGGCCCGGCGACAGCGACGCGCCGGTAACGCCGAGCTGGTCATCGCGGGGCGCGAACCCGTGACGGCATTCCGCGCAGTGATACCACGCCCGGCGCAGCGTGACGGGCCCGAGCACGGTGGTCACGGTCTTGTCCCGGCCGCCGGCGTAGACGGCCGCGTGGCCGCTGCCGCACCTTGCACGCGGCCCGGCGTATCCGTCCTTGCCGGCCAGCGCCGCTTCCAGCAGCCGCGCGCCGGCCGAGGTGAGCGCGGCGCGCATCAGATCCTCCAGCACGCCCAGTGCCTGACCCGAGCCCAGCATCCCGGCGGCCAGGCCGGCCAGCCTGCCTACCTCGGCGGCAGCGATCTCCTCGAGCCGCGCCGCGAGCCCCCCCTTTCCCCTCCCGCCGGGAGGGGCGCCGTCCCGGTAACGGGCCGGGCCGCGCAGATCGCCTCGCTGACCGCCGTCACCTCCTCCACCAGGCCGGCGAACCGCTGGTGCTCGGCCACCTCCCGCTCGGCTTTCTCCAGCTCCGGCCCGGGCCTCAGGTGGATGTTCACGGTCTTGCCGCCGATGCGGCGGGTCAGGTTGTACTGCGGCCCGTGACCGCGGTGCCCGGACTGCGCGCACGCGCAGTTCGGCTTGCCGCACTTGCGCCAGACCACGTTCAGCGCACCACGCCGGAAGTCACCCACCTGAGCCATCAGGCCCAGCAACTCCCCGCGGCGCCGCTCCAGCCACGCCAGGTCACGACCGGACAGGTCAGCCACGGGCACCTCAATCTGAGTGTCTACATCACTCAGACTAGCCGGATGACCTGCACAAGCCAAGGACCCTCACGATTCAGTCGTGCACCCGCGGGCCGGGCGGTGGTGACGGTGTGTGGCCGCAGCTGGGCGGGGGTTCGAGCAGCGAGCGGCCTCTCGGGGCTGCGACGTACGCTACGGACCATCCGGTCGGCGCATCACGATGTCGAGCGCCGACCACGGTGGACCCTCGCGTAGAGCGCTGAGGAGTTCACGAGCTGCTCGTTGCCCGTCGGGGAATTGGTCGCCCGGATCCCAGCGCCACGCGGCGACCATGGCAAGAACAAGGACCCGGCACTCACTGAGCAGTTCTTCATCAGCGTCCGCATAATGCTCGTTGACATCTTCGGGGATATGGGCGAGGTCGAACTCGACGGGCCCACGGCAGCACGTCTCGAGATCGATGAACAACAGTCCGGTCTTCGTACTGAGCACGTTGCCTGGGTGCGGCTCGCCGTGCAGTAGCTGCTCGGCAGCGCCGCGGTCGCCGATCGCTTGTCTCCGGCTCCGTAGCGTGCTGGTGAGAAGCTTCCGATCCGCGTCGGCAAGATCCGGAGTGAGGCTGCTGCTCTCCGCAAGCTGCTGAGCCGCTGCCACTCGATCCGTGAAGTGCGGCGTCCTGACATCGAGCTTGCGCATGCCCGCATGCAGTCGCTCAAGCGCATTCGCATAGTCGGCCGGCGAGACCTCCCGAGGCGTCACAGGGTTGTAGTAGGTCCACAGCGTGACGACGAAGCCATCACGCTCATAGACGCGCGGTTCTACCCGGGGTTCCAGAGCAGCCACAGGGCTCTCGGTTTCGGCGAGCCGCTGGGCAAGCTCGACCTCGAACTGCGCGGCCTGATGCGCTGCCGGTGCGACCCGGGCAAGGACGTCACAAGGCAGCAGGCGCACAGCGAGCCTGTTCGAATCGTGAAGAACGATCGCGTCGTCGACGGTCAGGCCAAGCGCCGAGGCGGTCGACATGGCCGCAGCCAGCGCGCGCTGACTCTCAGAGGGCTGCATCCAGCTGATTTTCTCACCGCTGGAGACCTCCACAGACCCGTGAGAACTTCTCCGCGTCTTCAGGGCGCGCGAAGCGCGCCGACCCTCGGGCTGGCCGTTGATCTTCGTAGCGCATCCGCGCCGTAACCCAAATCCCAGCCGACGACGTCCCCGAAACTGTCAGAGCCACCGCCTGATCTCACCGCAGCCGCGCCCGGCGCGCCGAGCCGCGATAATTTCTCCGGCGTCCGGCGTCCGGCGTCCGGCGTCCGGCGTCCGGCGGTCGTACTGTCGAACCCGTTACCGAGGAGGACTTCTGATGCGCAGCGTGACCTATTCGATGGGCGTCTCTCTTGACGGCTACGTCGTCGGGCCGGACGGCGGCTTCGACTGGACGGCGCCCGACGAGGAGGTCTTTCGCTTCGTCACCGACGAGATACGAGAGGTCGGCGTCCACCTGCTGGGACGACGGCTGTACGAGACGATGCTGTACTGGGAGACCGCCGACCAGGATCCGTCGCTCGACGACTCAATGCTCGAGTGGGCCGCGATCTGGAAGCCGCTCCCAAAGGTGGTGTTCTCCACCACGCTGTCGGCGGTGCAGGGCAACGCCCGCCTGGCCTCCGGCGGCCTGGCGAAGGAGATCGAGCGGTTGCGAGCCGAGTCGGCAGTGGGCGACATCGCGATCGGCGGCGCGGCTCTCGCCGCCGAAGTGGCTGCGCTGGGCCTGATCGACGAGTACCGGGCCAGGGTCTACCCGGTGCTGGTTGGCGGTGGCATTCCGTTCTTTCCCCAGCGCGAGCGCCGGGTGGATCTCGAACTCGTCGAGACCCGCACCTTCAGCTCAAGAGTCGTCTACCTCCGCTACCGCGTGGCGCGCTAGCCGGCTCGTCCGCCGAGCCCTAGTGCCGTAGCCGATCACGTTTGTCCCGTGGGCTGGGCGCTGGCCGGGTGAGTGCTGATCGTTCAGACTGGGCCGGTGGCTGAACGTGTGCGGGTGTGTGAGATCGATGATGATGATGAGGGCCGGCGGCTGGTGCGGATCGTGCGCCGACGGCAGGGCGACCAGCGATCACGCGTCGCTCATTCCATTCCCGTCATGCCTCGGCTTCGGCTTCGCGGAACGCTGAGTGGTGCTGGACAGCCGCAAGCTGCTTAGTGTCGGCGCTGCGGACGGCAGTCATGGGAGCGTGGCTCGGCGCTCCGACCTCGGCCGCGATCGCGGCGACTGTCGTCGCGGAGCGAGCGCTTGCTGCGCCTGCATGACGGTAGGCGACTATCAGCGCATCGAGGCGGTCATGCGGAGTCCGGCCGTACCGATGGGGGACGTCCACGCCCTCCGGCAGACTCCGGGTGGGTGAGAAGAGCCGCTGAGCCCTCGCGGCCAGCCGGATCTGCGTCTCGTCGGCGGTCGCAAGCTGGGCGAGCGTGCCAATTCCTCGGTGCACCGTGGCCACCACCTCGGCAAGGTGATACGGCTCGGGCGCGAGCGATTGCGGCGAGCGGGGTGGCCGGAACGGTCCGTGGCTGAGATTCCAGCCCGGGTCCTCGTACGCGAGTCGACCTGTCCACAAGACCAGGTCTGCGGCCTCGGTTGCGACCGGCGACCGGCCGCGCGTGTCGGTGGTCACGTTTTCCCATGTCCGCGCGGCATGCAGCCAGGCTGAGCGGGCGCTCGCAGCCTGTGCCGCGGAGTCGGCGAGCTGATCGCCCAGCCAGGTGGAGCCCTGCCCCATGGCCCGGTCGGCAAGCGAGTGAAGCAGCACGGCGCTGTGATGGCTGATAGCGGTGGCGCATCCTGCGGTCTCGCGCAGCGAGTCGGCGCTTAGCTGAGGTGACCAGACCGCGTCCGGCGCCATGGTCCAGGCCAGGTGGCGGACTCGCTCCGCGCTGTCCACCGTGCCTTGGCAGAGTTCGGCCACGCTCTCGCGGCCGACCGGCAGGTGCCGGGCAGGCAACTCGTTCACCGGGATCGCGTACAGCATCTGTCGGTCGGCGGCGGAGGCCGGGTTGCTGTGGTTGGCCGCCTGAACGAGGGAATGGAGCATCCACAGGTGCTGGCTGGCGGTCGCTAGCCGACTTCTCGCCTCCCTGGCGCCTTGGGTAGTGTCGCGGGAAAGTGAGAGTTCGCCGCTTTGCGCAGCCGCTAAACGAATCCACGTCCCGAGTTCATGGAGCAGTGCTCGGGCGACCGGCTCTGAGGTAACCACCGGCGCCCACTCCGAGCGACGCAGCCGGGTCCCAGCGGGCCCGACCGCCAGGTGTGTATGGAGCAGGTCGCGGCTTGCGGTGAGCGCCATCGTTGCTGCGTCAAGATTGCAGCGGATCGAGCCAGCGTACTGTCGCTCATTCGTGCGGCTGCCCTGCTTGCTATCGGGCCGCAGCACGGAGGCTGCCTCGCGCAGTACCTCGCGTCCATCAAGAACTGCCCGAGCTTGGGGACTCAGAGCGATCCTGTCCCTCGCGGAGACGGCACCTACTGGCGCCGCGAGATCTGTCAGGTATCGGTCCACAACGCGCAGCAGGCGACGGAGGCTCCTGGTGAACTCATCCGCGCTGACCGACGATGCTGCGGTGCCCGTGCTCGGCCCGGCTGCGCCGGGCTGCCGGATCGCCTGCTCCAGGTGGCGCCTGGCAGCGGTGGCGAAGTCGCCGAAAGTGGCGCGGGACCTCACAGCCCGGCCGCCTGAGCCAGCAGTGACCAAAGGCGGGTGGCCTGGTGTGCAGCGACGGTGCAGGCGATCCTGTCTGATTGCGTCGTAGCTCGCTGTCCGGCACTGACGAGCCGGGAAGCGAGCAGCTGGCTGAGACTGGCCAGGGCGGTCGCCGCCTCCAGCGCGCTGCCCTTCTCAGCCGGGTGCTCGGGCGCTGGAGGTATGGCCGCCGACGGCAGCGATGGCGCGAAGCCGACTGCGTCTCGGCCGTTTGCTGCGTACGTGGCGGACATGACGAAGGTGACGAACGAGCCGCCGGCGGGATCCTGGTGGTCGTGAATCACGGGGAGCATGGCGTCGAACGCCTCGTATGCCGCGTTGAGAATGGTCGGCAGGTCTTCGGCGGTTTCCAGCCGGGCCTGCGCCGCGGTAATGCTGTTCATCTCCATTGCCTCCTGCTAGGTCGAGGGGAAACGAGCATGGCAAGCCGTCATTGCGGTCATGAATCGAGCAGAGCGAATCTGTGGATAACTGTTTGCGGATCAGCGGACGGCGCAGCTTGGCTGGCATCTGCTCATGGCTCCGCTCAGCCGCCGGATCACTCCTGGGAGCCATCGGTCGTGCCAATCGGCAGCGTCCTTTGGCGTCGGGTGCTGGGTGAGGTAGGTCAAGGTCCAGTGCTGGTAGAGCCAGGTGAGTTCCCAGGGGCTTCGGGGTGGTTGGGCCAGCAAGGTTTGAGCTGGTCGGCGAGGTAGCTGGGGTACTGGACGCGCAGGACGGTCTCGACCCAGTCGGTGAGCTCGCTGAACTTCTCGCGCTGTTCTTCGGCGGTCATCGTGAGCCAGAACCAGGTGGCGGGCGAAGCGTTCTCAGTGACCTCCAGGTAGGCCAGGATCGCCTCGACCCGGCGGCGTAGTTCTGATACGGCGTGCAGCGCCTGCGCTTGCTGTCGTTGCTGTTCGGTGAGCGCGTCGATCTTGGTAATAGCGGACTTCAGGTCCTGGCGCAGTGAGCTCACGGCGACGGCAAGGGCAGCGAGGGTGTTTGCGTCGCTGCCCTGAGCGGGCTCACTCATCGAGGTCCTCGGTCTCGTCGGTCTCGTCCGTGTCATCCGTGTCGTCGGTCGGCGGGAGCCAGGGGCGGCGGGAGCCAGTGGCGCTTCCGTTGGCGGGTGGCAGCCATACGGGCCGGGAGGGCCTCGTCGGCCAGCCATCTGTCGGGGCCGCCCAGCTATTGGGGTCGGCTTCGGCGCCGGTGTCGTTATCACCGTCCGGCCATGGATCCTTGGCGAGGACTTCCCACTCGCCCGGGTTTCCGGCTGGATCGGTCAAGAGCGCCGGGATGGCGTCGAGGTCTCCGAGTCGCCCCGACGGCAGCCTTCTCGTTCTTCCGGCCGGGCTCCTGTGTCGCGTTCCGGCGGACAGGCGGGCTTGGAGGTAGTCGAGGCGGCGCCAGGCCATGCGGAGGCGGATGACGACGGGGGAAAGGTTGCCGCTGATGACGAGGGCGCGACGGTCGGGGAGGGTGCGGAGCAGTTCGGGAGGGAGGATCCGGACTGGCTGGTAGGAAATGGTGTCGCCCCAGTGGCCGTCGTGGCCGCGGCTGCGGCTCCTGGTCCGCACGTTGATCTCGCCGCACAGGCGCGACAAGCCGTCGAGCGTGTCGGCGTCGCTGACACCGCCGAGGATGACCTTGATGCCGGCGGTGTCCCAGATGGCGCGGGCTCCGGCTTCCTGCCAGCGGGATTCGAGCTGGGCCAGGCCGTGACAGACGGCCACGATCAGCACGCCTTTCCCGGCGCTGTCTGCCATCCACAGCGGCAGTGGTACCGGGCAAATTTGTACGACCTCGTCCAAAGCGAGCAGAAGTGGGGGGTCAAGCCGAGCGGACGGCTGGAACGAGCCGGTGAACGCGGCGCCCGTGTGGAGGTACTCGGCGAACGCGCGGAAGAGGGGCGCGATCGGCGCGTCGTCCCGGCCGCCGCCGATCATGTAGAGGGTGTTCGGGGCGCTGACGAACTCGGCGACGTCGAAGCCCTCTCCAGGATCTGGTGTGGTCGCGGCGGCGACTGCCGGGTCGGCGAGCCAGGCCAGTGCGCGGGTGATTGTCATTCGGATCGAGTCGGCGGTCCTGCCGGGCTTGTGGATCTCCCGGACCGGGCCTATCCAGCCCTCGGCAGCCCTGGGGTGGGTGGCCAGGATCTGCGCTGGGACCGTGTCGTCGATGCCGTGCGCCCACTGGTAGACATCCGTCATCGTGCGGCCGGTCAGCGCTGCGGCGTGCATGAGGCAGGCGAGCGCGGCTGACGCTTTGCCCACCCAGAACGCCATGTCTTGCAGGCCGCGGGACTCCGTCGCGGCGGTGAACGCCGACGCTCGCTGCAATGCGACAGCTGGCTGGTCGCAGCCCAGCAGCGGGTTCCAGCGGAATGTCGACGGGTAGCCGCCGATGCCCTCGGGATTGAATACGTGCAGCGTGCCGCGCGTAGCGCGGAGCGGGCCCGTGTTCCTCAGCAGGTCGGTCCTGGTTGTCGTGGTGACGACGGCACCGGGATGGTCGATGATCCGGTCGGCGAGCCAGCCCGACTTGCCGGTGCGCGGTGGCGCGAGGACGAGGACCTGGTCTTCCATGCTGGCGATCACGCGCTTGCCGAGCTGGGCTCGGCCCAGGCGGATCGCGTAGTAGGTGACTGGGAAGATCATCCGCGCCCACCAGGGTAGCGACGGGCGGGCGCGGCGGCCGGTCCAGACCGCCCGCAGCCGGGACCAGCGGAATGCCAGCTCGATTATGTTGGCGTAGCCGTGGCCCGGCCGCAGGTAGAGCCGGATGCGCCAGCGGAGCATGCGGGTGCGGTGGCGCACCGAGTTCGGGTTGCCGGCCGCGACCCTGATGACCAGGGCCACGGCGATCGCGGCCAGGACGACGACTAGCTCTGTTAACTCGTGGTGCAGCATCACGCCACCGCCTCTGCATCTAGTTCGGGTTCAGCTTCTGGGGCGAGCTGTGCGGCGAGGTAGCGGGCGAGTTCGCGACGGGCGGTGCCGGGGTGGTAGCCGATCTGCCGGGCGATCTCTCCGGCCAGATCGGCAGTCTTGGTCCGGTTGCCATACCTGGGGTCGCCTGCTTGGCCGTGTTCCTCGTAGAGCCGGACAAGCGCTTCGCGCTTCTTCTCCCCAGGCTCCAGGGTCGGGCGCGCAGGGGGCCGCGGAGCTGGGATCTCGGGGAGTCCTGGAGGTTGTCGACGGACAGGGAGAGCGGCGGCATCAGTGTTGTCGTCGTGGCCTTGTCGGCCGTTCGCGCTGGTGTGGCGTTCGCTGGGAGCGGGGTTCCAGCACTGGGGGCCGAGAGTCGGCTCCCAGGCTGGGCGAGTTCCGGGCGCGGCTGGCGTTATCGCAAGTACCCAACGGCGCAGCCCAGCGATGGTGCCCAGCGGGTCGAAGACGAGCCGGAGCAGCCACAACGCCATGGCACCGACCACCCGCCAGGCCGAACCTTCCTGGCTGGCGGGCGTACCCGGAGGCTGCATCCAGCGGCGGACCACCGCGATCAGCCGGTCGGAAGCGAATGCGTACAGCACGCTTGGCATGACCCAGACCGTCACCGAGCGTGGCGAGGTCAGGTTCGCGGCGAGCAGGTTCATCGTCATCGATCCGATTGCGCAGGCGACGTTCAGCGCCCGTTCGATCGTCCCTGACCGTCCGCGCCGGGCCATGGACAGGGCGAGCAACGCGAAGATGACCGCACCGGTGTCGAGTCCGAGTGCTTCCAGCATCGACGGGACTTGGCTTCGCTTCGCGTGGTCGATGAACGCGTATTGGGCGCGGAAGCTCACGTAGCCTTGCGCGGCGGCGAGAAGCAGGAGCAGGAAGGCTGCTGCGACGAGCAGGACTACTCCGTTCCGGCCGGATGATGCGCCGCTCGCGGAGCTCCGCTGATCGCTCGGCGGAGTAACTCGCTTGTGCCGCGCGGTCATGACTCTGCCTCATCAGCGTCGTCGTGGAACGGTCGTGCCTGGTCAGCTTGCGGCTGGGGCATACCGCCGAGGGTGTCGCTGAGGCGCTTAAGCGCAGCGCGGGTGATCCTGTCGGAGACCTTCGTATAGACCTCCATCGTGATCGCGATCTTGGCGTGGCGAAGAATGCGCATCGCGACCCTGGGGTGGACGTCTAGGTCCGCCAGGATCGAGGCGCACGTGTGCCGGGTGTCGTGCACCCTGATTCGTGGAACGCCGGCCCTGACGCAGCGAGCCTCGAAGCTGCGGTTGAAGTTGCGCGGCTCGATCGGCGTTCCCCACCGGGTGGTGAAGATCAGGTCGCTGGGCTGCCACCGGTCGCCCGCTGCCTCGCGTGCCGTGGCCTGCTCGGTGCGGCGGAGTTTCAGCGCCGCAGCGCAGAAGTCCGGCATGGGCAGGGTGTCGTCGGCGTCGGAGTCCTCGGTTTTGACCCGCTCCTTGTGGATCAGCTGCCGGCCGATCCGCTGGAGTTGCCAGCGAACGTCGATCTCGGACTCATCGGAGTCGATGCTGGGCCAGGTCAGGCCGAGGACCTCGCCCTTGCGCAGCGCGTTGACGAGAATCAGGACGTAGGCGGCGTATAGCGGGTCGCCCGCCTCGTGCGCCGATGCCAGGAACTTGCTGGCTTCCTCGACACTCCAGACCGAATCCCTGCGGCGCCGTTTGCTCGGGGTCGGAACCTTGACGTAGTTCGCAGCATTGCGGGTCAGGAGCTCGTCGGAGTCCTTGGCGTGGTTGAGCGCGGCCCGGAGTGTGTTGCGCGCGGCCTGGACTGTGCGGCGGCCTGCGTAGGCTCGACAGCAGTCGCCGGTAGCACAGCAGCGGCGCTTTGATTCCGGCCGGGCCGTGTCCTTGCCCTGGGCACAGCACTGGCAGATCGTGCCGAGCTTAGTGATCCAGGTCTGGACGTCACGGTTCTGAAGCCGGTCCAGCCGCTTGCTGCCCAGCGTCGGGCAGATATAGAGGCGGACCATCGTCTCGTAGTAGGCGTGCGTCGCAGGCTCGAGG
>Ga0307374_10011618_pt1 | contig 12488 bp, 11 predicted proteins | sample OX3MG_FD_202532 | JGI IMG/M metagenome (GOLD analysis project Ga0307374, IMG submission 202532) | Soil microbial communities from Risofladan, Vaasa, Finland - OX-3 | ecosystem: Environmental > Terrestrial > Soil > Coastal area > Acid sulfate soil | place: Finland: Risofladan, Vaasa | collected...
TCCCTCTCTAACTGAAGACAAACTGCCTTGCGGAACCCGTACATGGATCCGTACAGATGATGCAAAACACTCAACCAGGTTACAGGTATGGATGGTAACCCCTGTCCAGCTCGATAGTCGCCCCCCCAAAAAGGTGTTGATTTCAATACCTCTTGGGCCTCGTGGAATCAGCAGAAAGCGCCAGCTCTGCCATACCACTTCCTGTTAGCGCGGAGAATTCCTCACAGTTTGATGCAGCATGCGACCATGCACTCGCGATACCCTTGTTGCATGAGTCAGCCAATGCATTCTTCTCCGAATATCAACATTGTTCAGGCGCAGGACTATCGCGACGGCTACGCCAACAGCGTGCAGGTACGGGCCAGCGTGTGGGACTTTATGTTGATTTTTGGCGCCGCCCGCCAGGATTCGCCCGACGAAGTGGTCCTGCGAAATTTTCAGGGAATCTATTTAAGTCCGCAGCAGGCCAAGGCGCTGTGGAACCTGCTGGGGCAGAACCTGGCGCAATATGAGCAGGCCTTTGGCTCCATCAATCTGGAGCCGACGCAAGCGTTTCCGGCGGCGGGACCCGGCAACGGTCCGATACACTAAAGCCGGATTGGTGCGAGTCAGCCATTGGAAGGTCCCCCGATGTACCCTTTCGATTTGTCAGGAGCGATGATTTGCCGGCCACGAATCCGCCTTTGAAATCCGCGCCCGTCGCACGGCCGCAGTCGCTGCTGCAACAATTCCTGCTTCAGGGACATCGCGATGAGCCGGTAGCGAACTGGATCATTTTCCCGGTCATCTACGCCTTCGTCTTGCTGACTCATTTGCCGCTGCTGCGGCTGCCCTATTTCTGGGACGAGGCGGGCTACTATATTCCTGCGGCGTATGATTTTTTTCGCACCGGCTCGCTGATCCCATATTCGACGCTGACCAACGCCCATCCTCCGTTGCCGGCAATCTATCTGGCTACCTGGTGGAAGGTCTCGGGATTTACCCCCGTGGTGACGCGCTTGGCGACATGCCTGGTGGCTGCGTTCGCGCTGACGGCGGTATTCGCGCTGGTTCGCCGGCTGATGAACACCACGGTGGCCGTCGCAACCACATTGCTGACCGCGCTCTATCCGGTGTGGTTTACGCAGAGCACGCTGGCTCAGGCGGACATCTATGCGGCCGCCGGAACCATGTGGGCGTTGGTCTACGCATTGGATGAGTTGCCCTCCGCGCGGCGTGGTTGGATCGCGGCCATGTGGTTCTCGCTGGCGGCGTTGTCGAAAGAAACCGCCATTGTGATGCCGCTGACCCTGGCTGCATGGCACGTGTGGGAGACGCGTCGGAAGCGCGCGCAAGCCGGCGGACATTGGCGCGCCGCCATGCAGTTTACCTTGCCCGCGCTGCCGTTGTGCGGCTGGTATGCTTACCACTTCCACAAGACCGGGTACATCTTCGGCAACCCGCAGTACGTGCGTTACAACGCCGTGCTGACCCTGCACTTGCTCCGCTTTTTTCTGGCGCTGGCGCAGCGGCTGATGCAAGTCACCATCTACATGAATCTTTTCGTGCCCATCTTATGTATGGTGGCTGCGATGTTTTTGCCGGCGCTTCGCCGGGCGGATGGCAGCAAGCGCCCTCGTGTTTCCTGGAACGCGCAAGCACAAATCGGGTTGCTGCTGCTGGTCAACCTGCTATTCTTTTCGATCGCCGGGGGCGCTGTGTTGGCGCGCTATTTGCTGCCGCTGTACCCGCTGATTTTGCTGCTCTGCGTTTCCACGTGGAGGCGGCGCGTGGAGCAGTGGCCGTGGATTGTCGCGCTGAGTACCGTTGCGTTTCTCGCGGGATTGTTCGTCAATCCTCCCTACCGATTTACGCCGGAAGATAACCTGACCTATCGCAGCCTGATCATTATGCAGCAGCAGGCGATTGCCCAGGTCATCCATCGCGCCCCGGGTGGCACGGTGCTGACGGCGTGGCCCGCGACGGATGAGTTGCGCAGACCCGAACTGGGATATGTTCGCAAGCCGGTGCATGTGGTGGCGATCGATAATTTTTCGCTGCCTCAGATCGAAACCGCCTCGCAATTGCACAACTACGATGCAGCGTTGGTGTTTGCGACGAAGTATGAGCTGCCGAACTCACTCAGATGGACCCATTTTGGCGATGAACAGTGGAATAAGGAATATTTTGGCTACCATTACGATCTGCCGCCAGCGCTGATTGCAAAATTGCTGCACGGAGATGTAGTGTGGCTGGCAAGAACGCGAGGATTGTGGACCGCCGTGTTGCTGTTCAATCGGCCGCAACGAGTCAGCGTGCCCGCGAAAGTTGTGCCACCTCGACGCTACTTCGCGAGCCGCACGTCGCGCGACGCGCAACCCTTGCAGTCCGGAGTTTCCCGCTGAATCGGATGCCGAACTCTATAATCACGAGTGTCGTGAAGAAAACCCGAACGATGATTGTTTTTCGAATGTGGCGGGGCTTGATCGTTTGCGTGCTGGTCGCGCTGGCGGCTTTGCCTTCGTTGGCACAATCCGAGTCGGCCAATGAAACCGACTGGGACGGACATCTGGTGTGGGTGCTTCCATTTGAAAACAATTCCACGCAGCCGGGCCTGGACTGGATTGGAGCTTCGTTCCCGGACATTCTGAATTCGCGTCTGAGTTCCGCCGGTTTTCTGACCATTCGCCGCGAAGATCGCCGCTACGCCATGCAACATCTTGGGCTGCCTGCGGATTTTCATCCAACCCAGGCGACGGCGTATCGCATTGCGCAAACACTCGACGCGGATTATGTGGTCTTCGGGAATTACACGGTCGCGAATGGGCGCATTCGAGCGTCGGCGCGGGTTCTGGATATGCACGGGCCCAGCATGGGCACTACGCTGGAACAGGAAGGCAATCTGGACCAGCTGATCAATATTGAGGATGCACTGGCCTGGAAAGCGGCCATGCAGATCGATCCCAAACTGAATCTTGAGGAGCAGACATTTCTCGCCGCCAGCCGCAATCTTCGCCTGGATGCATTCGAAAATTACATTCGGGGATTGGTGGAGCCGGGGATTGAGGAGCGGGTCGGGCACCTGACAAAAGCGGTGCAGCTGAGTCCGGGCTATGTTCAGGCATGGTTTGCGCTCGGCCTGGCGTACTTTGACAACCAGCAGTATGACCAGGCGCAGGCCGCGTTCGCGAAAGTGCCGAAGGGCGGGCGTCTGTCGTTGGAGGCTATGTTCTATTCCGGTCTGAGCGATCTGTACACCGGGAACTATGCCCGCGCGCAGACGTCGTTCTCCTCCATCGTGTCGGTACTGCCGTTGCCGGAGGTGTTGAACAACGAGGGAATTGCGTTCAATCGCCGCGGCCAGAACGGCACAGCGTTTTTCAAGCGCGTGGTCGAGATGGATCCGCAAAGCGCGGATTACTGGTTCAACCTGGCTGTCTCTGAGCGTCGGCAAAAGAACTATACGGCCGCGCTGAATGCGGTCGCACGCTGCCTGACAATCCATCCGCAGGATGAAGAGGCGCAGAATCTTCGCAAGAACCTGACAATGCTGAAGAGCGGTCAACTCACAGACACGCCCGCAAAGACTGCAGCCACAAAGACTAATGTGTCAACGGATCAGGCGACTTCGGACGCGGCCGACGATCAGTCAGACTCGGACGAGGTAGCAAAAGACAAGCCGGATGCGAAGAGCACGCAGAGCGCCTCCGGTTCCACCTCCGCGGCCGCAGGTTCCGACGCCACCAGCCCAGACTACGAGCCGCTGGAACGCATCGCGCGCACCTACGACGAAACCTCACTGCGGCAGGGTGCATTCGCATTGGAACAGATGAATGCGATGAAGCTGCGCTCGTTGCCGCCCGCTGAACGCGCGCAGCGATTGTGCCAGCAAGGCAGAGCCTATGTGAATGATGGCTTGCTGCTGGAGGCGGAACGCCAGTTCCAGCTGGCGCTGGCTGCGGATCCCAACAGTTCGGCTGCCTATGCTGGATTGGCAGAAGTGCATGAGTACGCTGGCAGCATAAAAATCGCGCAGCAGGAAGCGGCCAAGTCTCTCCAGATGCAACCCAACGCCGCTGCCTACATGGTGCTGGCACGCATTGCGTTAAGCCAGCTTGCGTTGCCCGATGCGCGCAACAATATTGACAGGGCTCTGCGGCTTGAGCCGAACAACACTGCGGCCAAGGGAATCCTGCAGGCGATTCAGACGCAGCAAGAGCAAACCAAGTAGTGGGTGCGACCGTGACCGACATGCACACAGCACAGAAATCTCCTTCTAATTTCCTTCGCCGATCGCAGTTCGGATTCGCCATTTTAGTCGGACTCCTGGTCCTCGTATGTCTTGTGCCCGCGCAAACCGCGAAGGCTGCGGAGTCGCGGCCGGTGGTGGTTGAGTTGCCGCTGCACGATACGATTCAGCCAATCAGCGCGGCGTATTTGAAGCGCGGGTTGCGTCATGCCGCGGACATCCGCGCGCAGGCGGTGCTGGTCGAACTGGGCACTCCGGGTGGACTGCTGACTTCGACACGTGTTATGGTCACCGCCATCGAAGAATCTGAAGTTCCTGTCATCGTGTATGTCGCGCCTTCGGGCAGCCGCGCCGCTTCTGCGGGATTTTTCATTCTGGAGTCCGCCGACATTGCGGCCATGGCGCCCGGAACCAACACTGGCGCCTCACATCCGATTCTGGAAGGTCAAAAGATGGATCCGATTCTGAAACAGAAGATCGAGAACGATGCCATGGCGTTCCTCCGCTCCTACGTTTCGCGTCGAGGACGCAACGTGCAGGCGGCGCAGGATGCAGTGCTGAATTCCAAATCGTATACCGACCAGGAAGCAATGAATCTGAAGTTGATTGATGTCATCTCGCCCGACATTCCTTCACTGCTGAATCATTTGGATGGCACAACGATCACGCGCTTCAGCGGAGCGAAGCAGGTGCTGCACACGCACGATGCAGATGTTGAAGTGATGCCGCCAAGTACGAGAGAACGGATTCTCAGCGCGCTGACAGACCCAAATCTGGCGGTGATCCTGTTGATTTTCGGCGGCCTGTTGATCTACATGGAATTCAACGCGCCCGGCACCATTGTTCCCGGTGCGCTGGGGACGCTTCTGGTGTTGATTTCTCTCTTCGCCCTGAATCTGCTGCCGCTGGAGTACACAGCGGTTGGATTTCTTATCGGTGCGCTTGTTCTGTTTGTGCTCGACATAAAATTTACAACGCACGGAATTCTCGGACTGGCTGCGATCGGTTGTCTTGTGTTCGGCCTGCTGACGCTGGTGAATGGGCCGATTCCGGAGATGCGCGTGCGGCTGGGTACAGCTCTCGGTGCGGGCATTGGCTTTGGCTTGATTACGATTTTCCTCACCACCATCGCAGTGCGTGCTCGTCGCAACAAAGTGCAGACCGGTGGAGAGGCGCTTTTGGGTACGATCGCGGTGGCGCAGACCGCGTTGAATCCGAACGGACAGGTGCTGGTACGCGGGGAACTTTGGCAAGCGCATTCCCGCGATGCGATCGCAGCCGGCGAGCCTGTTCTCATCCGCGATCGCAACGGACTTTTACTGGAAGTTGAACGTGACCTGCGAGGTTCCTGAATGCCGTTTCGCGCCCGTTTGGCGCGCCGTCCATGCTATACAACCTAAGGCGAGTGTTCCATGCTCGGGGAGAGTTGAACATGCCATCCACTGCAATATTGGTCGTCATCGTTATCGTGGTGTTCTACATTTTCAGTTCCATCAAAATTTTGAAAGAGTATGAGCGCGGTGTGATCTTCCGCCTCGGCCGTTTGCTAAGTTCTCCGAAGGGCCCCGGCATTGCACTTGTGTTCCGCCCGTTCGATCAGATTGTGCGCATCTCCCTTCGTCAGGAAGCGATGGAAGTTCCCGCGCAGGACATCATCACTCGCGATAACGTCACCCTGAAAGTAAATGCCGTCATAACTCTCCGCGTCATCGATGCCGCGAAGGCGGTGGTGGAAGTTTCGAATTACGTGTATCAGACGTCGCAGTTTGCGCAAACAACATTGCGATCCGTACTGGGAGAAGTGGAACTGGATGAGTTGCTGGCGCACCGCGAGAAATTGAATTTGAAAATCCAGACCATCATCGACCAGCACACGTCACCCTACGGATTGAAAGTTGTCAGCGTGGAAGTGAAGCAGGTGGATCTGCCGGAATCGATGTTGCGCGCCATGGCCCGCCAGGCCGAAGCGGAACGCGAAAAGCGAGCCAAGATCATCAATGCGGAAGGCGAGTTCAACGCCGCGCAACGACTGGTGGAAGCGGCAACACTTCTGGCGCAGCAGCCGATCACCATGCAATTGCGTTATCTGCAGACGCTCAGCGAAATCGGCGCGGAGAAAAATACCACCATCGTGTTTCCGCTGCCGCTGGAACTGGTCTCATTACTGAAGCAAGTGGGTCAAGCGGTTCAAACAAAAACTGGCGGAGATGTCTAGCCATGACGGCCCTGTTCGAAGAGAATTTTGATGTCCACGATCCGGTGGAAGTGCACTGGAGTACCAGCACGATCCTTGCAATCTTCTTTGCTGCTTCCTTGGTTTCGGCGGTTTTCTTTGGTCTCGGATATTCCTTTGGCGAAGCTGGGACCGGAAAGCATTCGCTCTCATTCAATTTGGCTCCGGCCAGCAGCAGCGCTGCGGAAGCAGCTGTCCCGCCGGCGAAGTCCACTCCGCTGGCAGCATCGAATCAGCCCTCCCCCATCATCAATCTCGCGGGCAATGGCAATGCCCCTCCTGCGGTGGCTGCTCCATCCACGCCCCCGGTTGCATTGCATCCCATTGCGATGACCACCATCGCTCACGCTGCAGCTCCGGTGGTGGAAAAGAGCAGCGTGCCGCCACCTCCCGTGCAGCATGAAAGTGCAACGGCCAGCCAAAAGAGCAGTGCGCACATCATGGTTCAGGTGGGAGCCATTGGCGATCGCAAAGATGCCGAGAGGCTGGTGGCCGAGCTGCGCAAGAAGGGCTTCCATGCGGGAATCTATACCGAGAAACATGACAAGTTCCTGCACGTGCAGATTGGCCCATTCAAAGATGTTGCGCAAGCGCAAAGCAAGCGCCATCAGGTGATGGCGAGTGGGTTCCACGCAATTCTGAAGAGCACGTCGTAGGCGCTGACCAGTTCAACTCAGGTTAGTCGCGCATCCATTCCGGCAGGCCGGTGGCGATGGATTCGCGCACCGCATGGATCAGTTCTTCGCGGGTGGAGAAATCCGCAGCGAAGATCGGCGGATGCAAGTGAATATGCGCCACGCCGGGAAAAATCTTCAAACTGCCCTTTCGCATCATGGTTTCGGTGCCGTAAATCGACACCGGAATGATGGGCGCGTCCGTTTGTTGGGCCAGATAAAAAGGACCCTTCTTGAATGGAAGCATCTTCCCCGTAGGGGAGCGCGTTCCTTCTGGGAACGCAGTGAGATGCACGCCAGACGCCAATACCTTGGCAGCGCTTTCAATACTCTCTCGCGCACCCTCGCGGTTTCCTCGACGCTCTACAGGCACGAAATCCGCCATTCGCATGGCCATCCCGAGGAAAGGAATTTTCATCAGAGTTTTCTTTAGGAAAACAGCGGAGCGTCCGGGAATCAGCGGCATGAATAAGGGCGGGTCAAGATTCGAAACATGGTTCGCCATAAAGATGCACGCTTGTCCGGGCGGAATATTTTCAAATCCCGAAGAGTCAATGCGAATACCTCCCAGCCGCAGGCCGGAGGACGCAATCCACATGGAAAAGCGATACAAAAAAGTGACATCTCCGGTAATCCAGGTCCACGGAAAACCTAGCAGCGCGCCGATCGGCACCAGCAGCACGTAGTACAGCAGAATTGTCAGCGAAGAAATCATGGAGCCACAGCGCGGCCCGCGCCGCTGCGAAGAGCTTCTGGAAGCTTTTGATAGATGCCGTCGAAGCCGCCGTTGGAGAGAATGGCGACGACGTCTCCCGATTTTAAATTTGCCGCCAGGTGGGCAACAATCGCAGCCACGTCCGGCAACTGTCGTGCGGGACATCCACGAGACTCGAGCGCTTTCACAATGTGTTCCGGATGCAGGATTTGATCGGCGGGGATATTCGTTGCCTGATATACCGCGGCGAGCACAACTTCATCTGCCAGCGAGAGACTTTCCGTTAGCTCCTGCTCAAAAACATTGCGGCGCAGCGTGTTGGAACGCGGCTCGATAACAGCCCACAGGCGCGACTCCGGATACCGAAGGCGCAGTGCGCGCAGCGTTTCTCTTATGGCCGTGGGATGATGCGCGAAATCGTCGATGACCGTGACGCCGTTGACTTCGGCGATGACTTCCAGGCGTCGCTTGACGCTGCGAAAAGTTTGAAGCGCTCGCTGAATGTCCTCTGCGGGAACACCCTGGCCAGCCGCAAGGGCCGCGGCTGCGGTTGCATTCAACACATTGTGTTCTCCAATCATCGGCATCTCGACCTGCAGCCAGGGCTGTCCATTTCGCTCGATACGCCAATGGCTCAGGTTGCCGTGGATGGAAAGGTCCGCGATGCGCCAAAGCGAATCCTGCGCGAACCCGTAGCGTTCGACGGCGCAGAAAGCACGGGCAAGGCATTCGGTCACATTTGCGGATCCGTCGAAGGCGACAATGCGTCCGCGCCTAGGCACCAGGTTTACCAGCCGCTTGAACGCTGTCTTCACGGATTCCAGATCGGCGTAGATGTCGGCGTGGTCGAACTCGACGTGGGTCAGGATCAACGCATCGGGAAAATAATGCAGAAACTTCGGTCCCTTGTCGAAGAAGGCCGTGTCATACTCGTCGCCTTCCAAAATAAAGGGCCGCGTTGGACGCAGGGCAAAACTCGAACCGAAATTTTCCGCGATGCCGCCGATTAAGAATGACGGAGCCATCGCTGGATTATTGGTCGCGGCGGTCTCGTAAATCCATGCCAGCATGCTGGTTGTCGTGGTCTTGCCATGCGTCCCCGCGATCACGAGCGGTTCGCGATCGACGAGGAATTCTTCATGAATCAACTGCGCCAGGGAGCGAAATGGAATGCGCTGGTCGAGTACATATTCCAGCTCCTCGTTGCCGCGCGAAATCGCATTGCCGACGATGACGAGATTAGGTCGAGGCTCCAGATTTGCTTCTGCAAACGGCTGCGCAATGGGAATATGAAGCTGCTCCAGCAGGTTGGACATGGGCGGGTACGCGGCTTTGTCCGAGCCGGTGACGCGCCATCCCTGCAATTGCAACATCCCTGCCAGCGAAGCCATGGCGCTCCCGCAGATCCCGATCAAGTGGACGTGCCGTGTCAGAGCGACTTGTCCATCGCGGTCTGGCTGGTGGATTTTGCTCATCGTGATCCTTGGTTGCAGGCGACGGATGGCTGAAACCGCAGTGTCGGTGCATTGGTCAGATCCAATTCACTTTCAACGCCGATCGGCACCGTAATGTTCTGTTCGAGCACGTGGCCGGAACGCAGTCCAATCGCGACAGGGCCAGCGAAATCCGCCAGCACACGCAATAACACTGCGTCCAGCAATTCATTCGCGGTTCCCGGTTGCACGCAGTCCAGCATCGGGCCGAAAACGATGGCGCGCACGTCTGCGAGTTTCCCTGCAAGCCGCAATTGAAGCAGCATGCGGTCGATCTGATACGGTTTGGCACCGATATCTTCCAGAAACAAGATCGCGCCTGCCGTTTGAACTTCGTACGGCGTTCCCAGCGAAGCGACGAGCATGGAGAGGCATCCACCGTAGAATCTTCCATGCGCGCGACCGGGTTTCAGCGTGCGCAAGCCCGCCTCAACCCCAAGTTGCCAGGGGCTGTCCTGCCAGAGTGCAGCCTGCCAGCTGATCGGATCAACGCCATTGGGTCGCGCGAAATCTCCAGCAGCCATCGGCCCATGAAACACCACCAGGCCCGTTTGATCGTGGATGTACGTTTCCAGGCTGGTGATGTCGCTGCATGCTACAAAGATTTTCGGATTCCTTCGAATTAGATCCAGATCGAGCGCGTTCAACATTTCCGCCGATCCGTAACCGCCACGGTTACAAATGATTGCTTTAACGGACGGATCGCTGAAGGCGGTGTGCAAATCCTCCAGGCGCTGCTCCGGGGTTCCGGCAGAATACTGTCCATAACGCGCGAGGGCGTGGGCTCCCAACTGCGGCTGCAGGCCAAGAGCGCGCACGGAATCCATTCCCACATGCACCTTGTTGGGATCGAACCAACTCGCGGGCGAAATCAACCGGATGGCATCTCCCGCGCGCAGCGCTGCCGGAAGAACCACAGGCTTTGACGCTTTATCCCGCGCTGTCGATGGCGCACTCATACCAGCAGGCATTCCCCTTGGGCAATGATTTCCGCCGGTCCCGTCAGCATCAGGCTCGAATCTTTATGCATCCACTCGACGGTCTGCGCGCCGCCTTCCGCAACTACGGTCAGCGTTCGAGCCGCGCCTCTCACTTCGATGCTTGCCGCCGCAGAAGCCGACGAACCAGTGCCCGAGGAGAGCGTGGGTCCGACGCCTCGCTCGAAAATTCGGAACTCAATCCTATTTGTATCCGTAACACGCACAAATTCAACATTGGTCCCTTTTGGAAAGTCCGGATGAACGCAGATCTCAGCTCCGACCTGTTGCCACGGCCGGCCTACACAGGAAAAATCCGGCGCGTCCACAAAGGTGACAAAATGCGGGTTGCCAATCGAGACATCCGCGCCAACGATGGAAGTTCCATCCCGCAGCGTAACGGTGTGAGCCTTCAGTGTCGGAATCCCCATCTCCGTGGAAATGAGATATCGAGGAGCGCTGCGCTGCAGGATCCGGCAGCGACGTAACCCAGCATGGGTACGGATTGAAAATTCGCTGGCGTCGTCCTCCTGGGCCAGGTAGGCGGCGACGCAGCGCGTGCCGTTGCCGGAGATTTCTCCCTCGGAGCCGTCCGCGTTGAACAGGCGTATGGAATATCCGCCATTGTCGCCCAGGGTGAGATATTCGACTCCGTCCGCGCCCACTCCCATGTTGCGTGCGCACAGCGTTCGCGCGACTTCGCCAAGCAGATGTTCCTCGACAGGCTCGTCGACAATCAGAAAATCGTTCCCGCAGCCGTGCGCTTTGACAAAGCGGATCACTTGGCCTCCTCGATCAGTGTTGCGTTCTGCGACGCACGCGCAACATAGCGCCGATCCACAATCGCGTACGTTCCGCTGAGCACCCGCGAGATAGCTTCGGGGTACGCAATATGCTCCTGCTCCAATATGCGCGCCGAAAGAGTTTCTTCGTCATCGCCCTGCAGCACTGGAACGGCTCGCTGCAGCACGATTACGCCGTGATCCAGCTTTTCATCCACAAAATGGACGGTGCAGCCCGAAATGGCGACGCCATATTGCAATGCCTGCGCCTGTGCGTCGAGACCTGGAAACGAAGGCAGAAGGGAAGGATGAATGTTCAGGATCGCGTCCGGGAAAGCGGCGATAAATTCCGGCGATAGCAGGCGCATGTATCCAGCCAGGCAGACCAACTCCACGCCATGTTCGCGCAGGCAAGCGACAATCTCAGCATCCTGCTCGGCACGCTTCCGTCCGCGCGCCTCAATCACCTGTGTGGCGAGTCCGCGGGCTCTGGCAGCGGCAATTCCAGCGGCTTGGGCGCGATTGGAAATGACAATAGAGATTTCTGCGTTTTCAATCTGCCCGCGATCGATGGCATCGGCAATCGCCATAAAATTGGAGCCACGACCGGAAAGTAGAATGCCGAGATGCTTCATCTGCAGTTAGTTGTACAACACCCGGCGCTCGCCCTTGATGATTTTTCCAATCACGGCATGGGGTTCGTTGGCGCGGTCCAGCAGTGCCTTGGCGCGCTTGTACTTCTCCACCGGCACAACGCAGATCAGCCCGATGCCCATGTTGAAAGTCCGCAACATCTCGTCTCGCTCCACGTTGCCGAGCGCCTGCAGGTGATCGAAAATCGGCAGCACCGGCCAGGAACCCAGTTCCACCGCGGCGGAAACATGTTTGGGCAGGATGCGGGGCAGATTTTCCGTGATGCCGCCACCGGTAATGTGGGCCATGCCCGCGACCAGGTCGGCGGCGGTCAATTTGCGGATGATGTTGAGATAGCTGCGGTGCGTTTTCATCAACGCAATGCCGGCTTTTTCGTGCAGCTCGTTCACGTATTGATCCGGCGTGTACTTGGCCACCTGAAAAAACAGCTTGCGCGCCAGTGAATATCCGTTCGTGTGCAGTCCCGTGGAGGGCAGGCCGACCAGCAAATCTCCCGGCCGGATTGCGGAACCGGTGATGATTTTTTCGCGCTCCACAACGCCGACGATAAAGCCGGCCAGATCGTATTCTCCATCGTGATAGAAGCCCGGCATCTGCGCGGTTTCTCCGCCGATCAGGGCGCAGCCGTTGGCGCGGCACGCATCGGCCATGCCAGAAACCACCTTCTCCGCTACGTCGCCATCCAGATTGCTGGAGGCCAGGTAGTCCATAAAAAATATCGGCGTCGCCGCC
>Ga0307374_10011619_pt1 | contig 12485 bp, 12 predicted proteins | sample OX3MG_FD_202532 | JGI IMG/M metagenome (GOLD analysis project Ga0307374, IMG submission 202532) | Soil microbial communities from Risofladan, Vaasa, Finland - OX-3 | ecosystem: Environmental > Terrestrial > Soil > Coastal area > Acid sulfate soil | place: Finland: Risofladan, Vaasa | collected...
GACGTGCCCGTATCACCGGGCAGTTCGCGCTCCGACTATGAACTGGAAGTCGCGGCAGTAGTCGGCAGGCCAGGGTCCGACCTGGGCCTGCGGGGTTCCAGACCTCGGCCACTGCTCCTAATGGCCTGATATCACCGGAGACATTCGCTATCTTCAGATCGTGGCCGACGAGATAAATGACCGGCCCCGTACTATACTCGGGTTCAGGACGCCAGTAGAAGTGTTCGCCGAACTCCTCCTCGCTGATAATCCCGAGGATAACCTCAGTCCAATTGCTTCCACCGGTTGAGACCAGCCCTGTGCGCCGGGTGCGCGGGCAGCCCGCCCGGGCCGGTCTGCGGCGACTGCGGCAACGAGGACTGGCTCTACCACAAGGGACGCTGCGCACGGTGCGTGCTGAAGGCCCGGCTGGCCAGGCTGCTCGGCAGCGAGCCCGAGCGCACCACCCGCGGGCTGCAGCCACTGCATCAGGCGCTGCTGGCGGCCGAGCGGCCCGAGGCCGTGATCAGCTGGCTTCAGCCCGAACGGCCCGGGCACAAGATCCTCGCCCGGCTGGCCAGCGGCGAACTGGACCTGTCACACGCGGCGCTCGACGCCGTCACCGACCTGCACCGCAACGCCACCGGGCACATCACCGCGCTGCTCACCGCCCTGGGCGCCCTGCCCGCACGGGACACCCACCTGGCCTGCCTCGAACGCGACATCGCCGCCATCCTGGACCGCGCAGCGGACCCGGACATGCGCCGGCTGCTGCGCCGCTACGCCGCCTGGGGACTGCTGCGCCACGCCCGCGGCAAAGCCCGCCAGGCGCCGCTGACCTCCGGAATCCGCCACGGGCAGACCGCCAGGCGCGACCGGCAGCGGCCGTAACAGGATCTCTATCAGTCGATGCCGCGCCTTCTTCGGCGGCGACAGCCTCGTGGACATATCGCAGGCCTGAGCAGGTGGGCGGCAGCCGCCAGGCCCACGCGGTGGCTGTTACGGAAAGTAGGCGCTCGCCGAGCAAGCGGCCTGCATTCGGTGCATATCGCCGGATATTTGCGCCGGCGACGGGCGGTCGATCTGCTGTCACGACGACATTCATATCGTCCGGTTCTGGGCCGCATGCCTGGCCAGGCGTGCACAGCGACGATGCCTGGCCGGGGGACACTCGGCAGCCGGAGGGAGGTCCTGAAGGTCGTGGCTGCTCAGCGCGCGCAACTGGACGATGCCGTTCCAGAAGGCGACGCATCAGCGTGGGTGTCTATTTCATGTTAACGCCTGTTTATGCCTCTTGCGCTACTTCATTCTGGATGAGATTCTTGGCCTACCCGTGGAGGGGCGGGTATGGCTTGATGGTTGTGCCATCAGGGTGGGTGAAAATGATCAATATAGTTGAGCTGCGCGGGCACGGCCGTGCCGGTGCGATAATGCTGGCTCTGATAGCTGCCGGCGCGGCTTCCCCAGCGCCTGGCGGATCCGCACAAGGTGTTTCGGCGGCCCGACGCCGGGATACGCGAAGCAGACCTCATTCGCTTGGGGAGACGGGATTAGATCTGCGCAAAGTCACGGAGGCGGCGCAGATGGTGCGAGCCTGGCAACATTCCAGCACACGTACCCCCGATAAGTCGGCTACGTTGACAGTAACCGCGACAGGCGAGGTCACCTCCGGATCGTGTACTGCGAGCGTTGGCGGCACGCTCAAGTTCACGCTCGTATTCGCCTGCTCTACCGGCACTGCCACACCTGGGTTCCGCCGGGTGACGCCGGATGTGACGCGCAACGCCTGGGCCGGGCACGCAGCTGCGCCTCCTGCGGGATGTAAGAGCCTGTATTTCACGAACGTGAACGGTCGATGGATTTAGGTGGTGATAACGTGCCCGAGAATCGATGATGGGACAACGGGACCGGCATTCTGGGTGGGCCTCGACGGCTATCCTCACCTGACCGGTTCACCGAATCCCATGCTGCCCTGGGGCATGTCCGACGAGTATCTGCGACACTGATAAAGAGCAGTATCAGGATTAGGGGGATTTATGGAAAGTCGCGCGGGGGCCGACCTCATCCGCAACCGAAAGGGTTTAATCAGAAGGCTTTTGATAGTACCTAATCGCTTGCGCGCGAAGGGCAACTTCCTTGGCGATGAGTCCGAGAAACGTATCAAAACCGTCATTATACTGAGATCCGCATGTGGTCTCGTAATACTCGCCACCGTCGCGTTCGCTTACCCGGGATACACCACGTCTATGTCGGAGCTGGTCACGACGAGCGGAAACACCCCGGCCGACGTGGTCAGCGCCTTGAAGATCGCAGACAGCTCACTTACCACAACCCTCTACGGGTTCGGGATATTCTTGCTGTGCATCTTTGTGTTCGCAGTACCGATTATAATACTCACGCGATCCGGCAACCGGCTGGCTATGCTGCGGCATATGTGCATTCCGCTCGTCGCCTTCGCGCTGTTCGCGGGCCTCATGGGCCTGATAGTCGGGACTGCTGACTTTCTCAATCTAATGGGTAACGGGCTTAACGCCTCCTCTTCCGATCTTCACAATGCCGGGTCTCTGGTGATCGGGGTCGTGGAGCTACTCATCCTGATAATCCTGTTCTTGACCATTGTCCCCATTCTCGCGGTCTGGTATGTCAAGGCTATATACCTGGCTGCCGTTGACGTCTTCCGGGCCGACGACGCCCACCCGCTGCTCGCACCGTTCGCGACGACGGTGGTGTCATGGGCGCTCGCTGGCATTGGATGGCTCGCGGGCGGGCCGACGGGAGTACCGCACAGCCTCAGATGGCTGCTGATACTGGGCGGTCCGACAGGGGTCAGCGCCATCAATATCTGGGCGTGCCGGCGGCTGTGGCAGAAGCACCATGACGTCCTGTTCAGGAATGGCCCTGCAGGACCCCGCCAGAGAATGCCACGGACCGCTGTCTCTCCCCTAGCTGGTGGCGCCGTCCAAGGCCGACGGGAAGTCACCATCGTCAGCGCAGGCATCGCCGTCCTCGGCCCGCTCACCGCGATTCTTGTCGTCTTCGGCGTCCATCTCTCCGCCACGCCCGGTAGCCCGAGTGGCGCGCAACCGCCGACAGGCTCACTCCGCCTCTACTCCAGCAGCCGCTACGGCTTCAGTAGCCCCGATTCGATCGCCGTGGACGGCACCTATATCTGGGTCGCCAACCTCGGCGGCTCGGTGACGGAACTGAACGCGGATAACGGCAGCCTGGTGCGGACCCTGTCCAACAGCAGCTACGGCTTCAGCAGCCCGGAGGGAATCGCCGTGGACGGAACCCATGTCTGGGTCACGAACCTCGGCGGCGGCGCCAACGGCAACGGCTCGGTGACGGAGCTAAACGCCAGCAACGGCAGCCTGGTGCGGACCATGTCCGGCGCCAGCTACGGCTTCAACGGCCCGTGGGGGATCGCCTCGGATGGCACCAATGTCTGGGTCGCCAACTACGGCCATCCGGGTATTGGCCATTCCGTGACGGAGCTCAACGCAAGTAATGGCAGCCTGGTGCGCACCATTTACGGCTTTAAATACCCTTTCTCCGCCGCCGTGGAAGGCAGCCATGTCTGGGTCGCCAACGGCGATTCGGTGACGGAGCTGAACGCCAGCAACGGCAGCCTGGTGCGGACCCTATCCGGCGCCAGCAACGGCTTCAACGGCATACAGGCGATCGTCGCAGACGGCACTCACGTCTGGGTTGCCAACTACGGCGGCGGCGCCGGCGGCAACGGCTCAGTAACGGAAGTAAACGCCAGCAACGGCAGCGTGGTGCACATCCTGTCCGGCGCCAGCTACGGCTTCGATAACCCGCAAGGGATCACCGTGGACGGCACCCATGTCTGGGTCGCCGCCAACGGCGATTCGGTGACGGAGCTGAACGCCAGCAACGGCAGCCTGGTGCACATCCTGTCCGGCGCCAGCTACGGCTTCAACACTCCGTGGGCGATCGCGGTGGAAGGCACCCATGTCTGGGTCGCCAACCATGGGGGCAATTCGGTGACGGAATTTCCGACAGGATGACCAGATGGCGTGGCAACGACTGCGCCCTGCTTCCAGATCAGCAGATCTTCAGCAGCCGAGCATCGGCCCGTCGCATGACGGGAACACGGGTGTGCCGAAGCCGGGGAAAGTTGCCGCCAGCACGTAGATGCGGCCAGGCAGATCCGAAGCTTGAACGCGGATCCGCAGGCCGCAATTATCCCAGGCCAGACCCGGTGCCCGATGATGCACTCGATGACCGCACCAGGCGCTCCAGTCCCCTGCAGGTGGCGCAGCCTGAATTCTGCGCCCCCGCCACCGTGACCGGTGCCGCTGGTCGTGGCTGCGGCCCACAGCCTGGGCACCGGCAGCGTACGGGCCCGGCCCGGTCCTGCGGCCTGCGCTAGCCATCTCCCGGACCCAGGCACCCGGTCATTAGCCGCTCGGGGAGTCATACCGCACGGTTCGGATACCGGCCGGTTCCCAGGAAACTGAGCGATTAATCCGCGGCCCGGCGTGAAAAACGCGGCCGGAAACCCGATTTCTGTGAGTGCGGGGGCAAGCCCGCCTCCCCGGCCCGCCCGGCCGGGAAGGCGAGCCGCCCCGGGCGGGTGCCGCCGCGCCGCTGACACCCGCCGACCACGCCCCCGGAAGGAGGTGAGGTCCCGCGCCCACCCCGGGGCCGCCCCCGCACCCCGCGTCCCGCACCCGGAGGAGAAAGCCCGCTATGACACTCATGCCCCTGCCGCCGGCGTGGCGCCGGCGGCCCGGCCGGGCCGCTACCGTCCCGGCTCTGCCCGGCCCGGCCGCCGCCGGGCACATGCTGGCGGTCGCGTCGATCAGCCAGGTGATCAGCAACGCCACGGTCTGGATCGTCGGGATCCTGGCCGGCCTGGCGACCTTGTTCCTGACCATCGGCGGGGTCCGGTACCGATGGCCGGCGGTGACCCGGCCGAGGTCGAGAAGGCCAAGACCGCGCTGAAATCCGCCGCGATCGGCTACGGCCTGGCGATCCTCGCCCCGGTCGTCGTGACCGTCCTGAAATCCCTGGTCGGCGGATGACACCCGCCGCCCGGCCCCGGCGGCTGGCGGTCGCGGTGCTGCTGGCCGCGGCGGCCGGGGCGCTCGCGCCACTGACCGCGGCCGACGCGCCGCGCGCCGCCGCGGCGGTCCCGGCGCCCTGTTCGCGATCGCCCTGGTCCTGGTCCTGGTCCTCGCGATCATCTACGTCGCCCGGCTGATGCTGACCGTGGTGCTGCTGGCGATGGCGCCGCTGGCACTGGCCTGCCACGGCCTGCCGCAGACCGAGGGCGTCGCCCGCTGGTGGTGGCGCGCGTTCGCCGGGATCCTCGCGATCCAGGCCGCCCAGGCCCTGGTCCTGGTCGCCGCCGTCCGGGTGTTCCTGTCCCCCGGCTGGTCGGTGATCGTCCTCGGCGCGACCGCGTGCGGCGACAGCCATCGGCGAGCGTGCGTGGCAAATTACACTACGTGGGGTGGATACCGAGACCGTAGCTGCGGCTCGCCCGGCAGAGTTGCGCATGGCGATGGTGGACCGGCTAAAGGCCCAGAACGTCGTGTGCTCGGGGCCCGTCGAAGACGCTATGCGCAATATGGCCCGGCATGTTTTCGTGCCGGATGCGGCGCTGGAGGATGCGTACGGTTCCTGGCCGGTGGTGACCCACCGGGACTGCGAGGGGGTCGCGGTCAGCTCGGCGTCGGCTCCGGGCGTGGTGGGCGGGATGCTGGAGCAGCTGGGCGTCCGGGCCGGTGATCGTGTTCTGGAGATAGGGGCGGGGACGGGCTATAACGCGGCGCTGCTGGCCCGCCTGGCTGGCCCCTCGGGCGCGGTGACCACGGTGGAGTGCGACGAGGCCGTGACCGCCTCGGCCCGGGCTGCGCTGGCTCGGGCGGGTCATGGCGAGGTGACGGTGATCTGCGGCGATGGCGTGCTCGGCTGGGCGGCCAATGCGCCGTATGACCGGATCATCGTGACGGTGGGCGCGTGGGATGTTCCGCCGGCGTGGTGGGACCAGCTCGCCGACGGAGGGCGGCTGCTGGTGCCGCTGCGGATGCGCGGGCTGACTCGCACAGTGGCGCTGGAGCGTGATGGCATGGTGTTGCGGAGCCGGTCGGTGGAGATGTGCGGCTTCATCCCGATGCGGGGCGCTGGCGCGGTGGCCGAGCAGAACGTGTGGGTCGGCGGGAAGGACGGCGACCTGCTGCTGCGCATCGATGATGGCCGTCCGGCCGACTCGGACGCTATCGGCCGGGCACTGGATTACCCGGAAGCGGTGACCTGGACCGGCGTGCGGTTCGCTATGCCGGAGATCCTGGACTTCTGGCTGGCTGGCCTCAGCGGTTTCTGCCGGGTCCTCGCATCGGGGAAGGCGGTAGAGGCCGGCCGGGTCTGCGCGCCGTTGTTTCCCTGGGGCAGCATGGGCGTGTTCGACGGCGGGACCGTTGCCTACCTGACTGCCCAGGGGGATCTGCCTGAGCTGGGCGTATGCGCGTACGGCCCGGATGGCCAGGGCCTGGCGGACAGGGTTGCCGAGCGCATCCGGCAGTGGGACAGCGAGGGCGGGCCGAAGATGTCGGTCCGGATCGAGGTTCACCCCGTCGATGCGACGAGCCCGCCTGACAACTGGCTGGTCATCGGCAAGGCCCACAGCCGCGTCGTCATCCGCATGGTTCCCGGGGCCTGACCGCAGTAGCTCAGAGGCTCACGACAGCAGGAGAAGGGCATCCCAGCGGGCCGGGACCTCGCCAGCCGGCAGCTGGCCATGGTCGGCGAGGGCCAGGGCGGCGCCGACCAGGAAACCTGGCTCGTCTTTGGCGGCCTGATCTGCGACGTGCCGGAACCCGAAACGATGCTGCGGATCGAACAGACTCGTGACGGCCTCCGCGGCCTGGACCGCGCCGGTGGACTGGAGGACTCCCGCGTAGCCGTGACACAGAGCCGGTCCCTCGATGTCCCACTGGCTGCCCGGCCGGGCGGTCAGGGAGGTGAGCGCGGCGCTGGCGGCGTCGGCGAGCGTCGTCGGGGATGGCGGCCAGAAGCGTGGCTTCATCGGAGAGCTCCGGGACGCCGTCCATGATCTCCAGCAGCGCGGCCCGGGCTTCGCCGGGGACGGGCCGACCACGCAGCTCGCGAAGCAGGTCCACAGCCTGTTCAGACCAGGCATGCGTAAGCCGCAGGGTGCGCGGCTCCCAAGTCTTGATGTCGCTGACGGAAACACGCACCACCGCTCCGCCGACCCGGACGAGAGCGATCACGAGGGTCCAAGCACGGTCGCTGAACTTCGTCTCGATAGCCTGCCAGCGCCGGTGGTCCTTTGTTTCGAGGAACCAGGCGAGTTCTCTGGGGTTCAGCTCAGCCGGGGGGGTGAACGCCTGCTCGGGTTGCTCAGCCACGAGCTCCGCTTCCCGCCAGCTAGGTCGGCCCTTGCGGTCAACGGGGACGCTGACCGCTCCTTCTGGATCCTTGCGTGGCACCGTGACGGCGATAACGCCATCCGGCAGCCCCGCGAGCGGGATGCGGGCGCGTCCCGCTGCTTCTCCGAGCAGCAGCGGAACAGGGACGGCCCGGGGAGATCGATCGTAAGCCATGTCCCCGTCCCGTCATTAGCCACTCGGCGGTGAGCTGGACGCGTTCGTGAACGGAGTCATGTCCCCAGACGCGGGTGGGCTGGTTGTAGGCATCGGTGTCCGTGGCGTGGGTGAACCAGATGAGTTCGCCGAAGTAGTCTGCGGCGTCGCTTAGCACCGAGTCCTGGCAGGTGCCGAAGATGGTGACCTGTCGCTGCTCAGCCACCTCGCTGAGCGCCTTGAGCACGTCGCGCCGGTTGACGTCGCCGAGGCTGTTCCCTAGCTCATCGAGAATGAGAACCCGCCCCTTCGTCCTAGAGTCCGCGACGACGGCGGCGAGCACGAGTTGGATCGCGAATACCTTCACCTGTGCGCCGTTGGCGATCTCCCGGTACGCGACCATGCTGCCGCTGGGCGAGCGTTTCCAGCGCGGAATGACCTCGCACCGCCAAGGCTCGGCCCCTTGCGGACGTACGTTGTGCACCTCCAATTCAGCTCCATATGCGGTCATCGGCCCCAGTGCCTTGCTCACCAGCCCCAGGGTCGACTCGATCGTCTTCTCGACCATGTCCTGAATCTTTGTGAGGTCACCGTTGGAGTTGTCCAGATCAATCCGGAGCGTTTCGAGTGCCTGCTCTCGTTGCGCCTGCACCGCCGCTGAATTGATTACCGTCCGCCCTCGCGCCTTTCCGCCGCCGCCGGCCGCCTTTCCCGCGCCTGCCCTCGCCGCCCGCCAGCCGCCTCGCTGGCCTGCCCTCACCTGGCCGCACGCCCTCGCGAGGCCGGGCGGGCACGGGCCTGCGAGCACGGACCAGAGGGGGTGAGTACCTGATTCTGAACGGATACCTGGCCACGGACAGGAGGGCAGGAATTAACGTAAGTCACGCATCTGCGGCCCGCCATTCACCATTGTTTTAAGAGCTGTGCGCTTATACAGTCTGGGAGTTCACCGGAAGGTTTATTCTCGCCGTGTCCTGCACGTCCGCCGCTGAAAGGGGGCTCCGCTGTCGGCATGTACCCGTATCGGTACCCGTATTAGCTGGCGGTGTGGCATGGCGACAGGTTCGCGAACCCGGCTAAACGGTCTGCTAATTCTGCTGACCGTCCCGGCCCCTGTCCCGGGCACCTGGCCGGCGGCCCTCCGCCGGCAGCGGGCCGTCCCGCCGCGGACCGGGCGAGCACGGTACTAGCCGCGAGCCGGCCGGCCCGTGGCCGGCGAGCCCGTCCCGGTAGGTTGCCACGCCTTCGCGGTGCCTGTCGAGCCGCCGCCCGCGCCACGGCCCGCCCGGGCGGAGCCTCTGCATGACATCGCGCACATAGCGGATGCTGCGGGCTACGAACTGAGGCGGACGACCACGAATTTGCACCTGTGCGCGGAAGCGAAGACAGAAGATGGCGCTACGCTTGCTGGCTGTGTGCGCATTGCTCGTGCTGTGGGACATCGATCACACGCTGACGGAGAACCACGGGGTTAACAAGGAGATCTACGCGCTTGCCTTCGAGTTGCTTACCGGCAGGCGCGCGGAGCAGCCTGCTCAGACCGACGGACGCACCGAGCCGGAGATCATGCTGAACATGCTGACCGCGCACGGGATCGAGGCCGGTCCCGGTTACCTCACGCGCATCCCGGAGGCGCTCGTGTCGGCCACGGAGGCCAAGTCCGGGATCTTGCGGGAGCGCGGGCACGAGCTGCCTGGCGCCCGCGCCGCGCTTGCCGCTTTCCAGTCGGAGCCGGGGATTGCCCAGTCGGTGCTCACCGGGAACATCCGGCCGAATGCGGTCACGAAGCTGTCGGTGTTCGGGCTCGACGGCTATATCGACTTCGAGGCCGGGGGCTACGGCTCCGATGACAAGGTGCGCGCTAATCTCGTGGGGATCGCTCAGGTGCGCGCGTCCGGCCGGTACGGCCAGGTCTTCGACAAGAAAAACACGGTCCTCGTCGGCGACACGCTCCGCGATGTGCAGGCGGGGCTGCACGGCGGCGCGCGGGTGATCGCGGTCGCGACCGGGACCGACAGCGAGCGAGCCCTGCTGAACGAGGGGGCGGATATCGTCTTGCCCGATCTTCGGGACACGCGCGCCGTTACAAAGGCAGTCGCCGGCATCGCCGGCTAACGGCCGGCCTTGGCGACCGCAGCGCTGATGGCAGCTGCCCTCTGGCGCCAGAAGTTGGACTCCTCGATGGGCGCGGAGACCTCCCACACGCGCTCGAAGCTCCGGATGTACATGTCGAAGAAGTCTCCGCCCTCCATGCGCCGCAGGTGGAGGATCGGGCACATGTAGCCGTACATTCCGTAAACGTGCTGGTTGACCAGCATCTCGTCGTCATAGGCGAAGATCGAGTTGTAGAGGGTTTCCTTCTGCAGGAGGAAGTCAACGCCCGGAACCCCGGCCAGGGGCGCGTAGTACGACAGCGCCATCCGGACCCGAGCCGGTATCGCATCGAACAGCCTTTCCTCGATTCCCCGCGTGATGCACTGCGGGCTGTCAGGGTCGGCCATCAGTATCCGTACTTCGACGCCGCTTTCTGCCTTGCGCCGGATGACGTCGATGGACTCCGGGTTGTCTTCGGGAAGGAAGAGGCTCGCGTTCGCGTACAGCCAGATCCTCCTCTGGGCCGCGGTCAGGAGATCGAGCCACAGGTGACGCGGCACTTCCGAGCGGTGCGGGTAGAGCGTCACGATCTCGGCCTGGGAAGCCGACTCGCGGTCAGGCTCTAGATTCGGCCAGAGCCATGCGGCCGATACCCCGAGGAGCTTTGCCGCGCGGTGGGCGGCGGTGCGCCGGGGCGTGACGTCCCGCGTGATCCAGCGCTGGACGCTCTTGTGATCGAGGCCGAGTTCGTCCGCCAGCGTGCGCTCGTCGTATCCGCTTTCCAGGAGCGTGGCGCGTAGCCGCTCGTTGGGCATACGCCGGTCCTTCCGCACGAGGGGAGTTGGGGGACTTTGCCCGTCCTACGATACGCCCCGCAACGTCCCGGCTACGCGGTTTCGAGGGCCGGGCGGTTCACGGTGTGCTGCCAGTATGCGAACGAGCACCATTCCCGCGGAGGCGCCCGCTTTCGAGCGCGCGTATCCGGGAACGGCCAGCCAGCCCCGGCATGTGCGGGCCGACCTGGCAGCCGTCGCGGATGGCTGCCCGGCGGCGGAAAGCCTGCTGCTGCTCGCGTCCGAACTCGCCACCAACGCCATCTTGCACAGCCGGTCGGGTCACCCCGAGTGCTCGTTCACTGTCCGGGCCACGCTCTCCCCCGGTGCCTATGCACGGGTGGAGGTCGAGGACCAGGGCGGGCCGTGGACGGCCGGCGAGCACGACGTCGAGCGCGGCCGGGGACTTGCGATCGTGGCAGCGGTCGCCGGGGACGGCAACTGGGGGATCGAGGGGGATGCCGCGTGCCGTGTCGCCTGGTTCCGCCTGGACTGGCAGCAGTCATGACGCGCCCGCAAGTACAAGGACACGCAGGCAGCCGAGCGCATCTGGAGTTTCGCCGGGCCAGCCGCGCGCTGATCAAGGAGGCAACATGAAGCATGCGCTCGTGACCGGCGCAGCAGGGTTCATCGGTTCCCATCTGGCGACTGGGCTTCTCCGGCAGGGCTGGCAGGTGACCGGCTTGGACGCGCGGCATCCGGCAAGCGACCCGGTGGCGTCCGAGAACCTGGCCGAACTCACGCCGCATCCGCGCTTCCGGCTGGCCAGGGCGGACATCGCCACTGCGGACCTGGCCCACTTGTTGGAAGGAGTTCAGGTGGCCTTCCACCTGGCGGGCCTGCCCGGGGCGCGCCGGTCATTGGGCGACCATTTCCCGAGCTACCTGACCGTGAACGTGCTCGGGACGCAGCGTGTGATGGAGGCGTGCGCGGCTGCGGAGGTTCCGCGCCTGGTGTTCGCGTCATCGTCCAGCGTCTACGGCCCAGGGAACGGAACCGCGTCGAGAGAGACCGACGATCCGCTCCCCCTGTCCCCGTACGGGGTGTCCAAGCTTGCTGCCGAGCGGCTGTGCCTGGCGTACGCGAACCGCCCGTCGGCGGTCACGTCCGTGGTCGCGCTGCGGTACTTCACCGTCTACGGCCCCCGCCAGCGGCCGGACATGGCCTTCAGCCGGATCATGCGCGCCGCGCTGTCGGGGCGGGCGGTCCCGCTCTACGGCTCGGGCACGCAGCGCCGCGACTTCACCCATGTCACCGACGCGGTGGCCGCGACGATCGCCGCAGCGTCATGCGAGGCGCGGGCCGAGGTGGTCAACGTGGCCTCCGGCCGCAGCGTCCCTCTCGTCCAGGCCGTGCGGATGATCGCGTCGCTCGCGGGCACTGAGGTTCCGTCCCTGCGGCGGGCCGCCCAGCCCGGTGACGCCGACGTGACCGCCGCTGACCTTTCCAGGGCCCGTGACCTGCTCGGCTACGAGCCCCAGGTGAACCTGGCCGACGGGCTGCGCAGCCAGTGGGAATGGCTTGCCGCCCTGGAACAGCCCGGCCAGCCAATCGCTGTGGAGGCGGCGCTGTGATGCTCACCGTGACCGCCAACTCGGCCAGCGAACTGTTCGCCGGAGCGTGCCGCGCCGTGCTCGCCTCGGGCAAGCCGGCCGCGCCGCGTGGCCTGTCCACCGTCGAGGTGCTCGGCGCGACCCTCATCCTCACTGACCCGCGCCGCCGGCTGGTCGACGTCCCGCCGGTCCGGCTGATCAACCCGGCGTTCGCCGCCGCTGAGACGGCGTGGATCTTGTCCGGCTCCGACGCTCCCTGGATCTACGACTACAACGAACGCCTCGCCGAGTACGCGGACGACGGGCGGCTGATGGGCGCGTACGGGCCGCGCCTGCGCCGCTGGCACGGCACGACCGACCAGCTCGGCCACGTGCTGGACACGCTCTCGCGCGACCCTGGCAGCAGGCGCGCGGTCATCCAGCTCTACGACCCGGAAACCGACGCGCGTGGC
>Ga0307374_10011620_pt1 | contig 12482 bp, 13 predicted proteins | sample OX3MG_FD_202532 | JGI IMG/M metagenome (GOLD analysis project Ga0307374, IMG submission 202532) | Soil microbial communities from Risofladan, Vaasa, Finland - OX-3 | ecosystem: Environmental > Terrestrial > Soil > Coastal area > Acid sulfate soil | place: Finland: Risofladan, Vaasa | collected...
GCAGCCCGGCCTTCGCCGGCGCAACGCTGGCGCGCCGCGTCGGGTGGAAGACAAACTCGGGCTCGTGCCTGACAAACCACAGGCACGCCCCGCCATAGCCGAGGCCGGCGAGGAACAGCACCGCCAGAAGGACGATGCGCGTCGGGATGGCCCCGCGCCGCCGCGGCGGGCGGAAGCCGCGGCCGGTCAATCGTAGGTCAGCAGCCGCATGGTGTCGTATTTGAGGAAGCCTTCGGGATCGGTTTCGGATGTCGCTGCGCCACCGAAGGCGACCGGGACCACGGTCACCTGTTCGAGCTTGCCGTCGCGCTGCAGGATCTGTTTCAACGCCTCGGTCACCTTCACCAGCTTGCGTGCCGGTGTCAGCGGATGCGGCCCGCGCAGATCGTAAGGCGCCTTGCCGCGATCGTCGACTTCGCAATGCCCGACATCGCCAAAGCAATTACCGTGGCCGAAAATGTGGAACGAGCCGGCATAGCCCTGATCGATGCTGCGCGCCGTCTCGGCATCGGCGTTCGGGTTGTTGAGAAAGATCCGCGCCTCGTAGCTGGGGCCGGCGTGATCGACCCCTTCGAACACCAGATCGGCGCGGTTGAAATCGCGGCGTTGCAGGTGATCGAACTGGAATTGGAGGGCATGGGTCTTGGCCCGCCCGCCGCGCCGCTGGCGCGGCAGCGTTGCCGGTGACGATGTCGTGCTGGTCATGCCGCGATCACCTTTGTTGCATAGTCATAGCCGAGCTTGCTGATGTCGAGGACCTGGCCGACATTGAGCGGCGTGCCGGGCAGTGCCTGATCGAGCGCAACCTGACCGACCCCGGAATTGGGATTGCGCAGCTGCCACAGATACCACAGCCGGTCGATCATCGCGTGATGGGCGAAAAAGATCGGGTCGAAGGCGGCGACCGGCACGACGCCCATCGCGCCGCCGACCCAGCCATGCACCAAATTGTGCTGATCCTCGATCTGGGTGCTGAAATCCTCGAAGGTCGACGCCTCGAGGATCGAGCCGATCGTCGCCGCGCTCGGCAGTTCATCGGGCGGACCGGGCGCCCGCACAGTACGCGGCGGCGTCACCGAGAAGTCGAGGACGTCGGGAAGCTGCGCCTGGATCTGGTCCAGCGTCCTCTGCGGCAACCCGGTTTCGCCCGCCAGCAGCGGATTGGCGACCGTCGTATCGGCATAGGCCGCCGGCAGCCCGTTGGCATGGGCATCATCCGAGGTCCAGTCCCACCACGGCAGCGCTACGGTGTTGTCGATGTCGCGCAAGGCCATCTCCAGCATATAGAGATAGGCACGATGCCACGGCAGAAACAGCAGGGTCGCATGCTGGCAGAACTGGCCGGGCAGCCCGTGCATGCCGGCAAAATGGACGTAGCCGCGATTGTCCTGAAGCGCCATCGAGCGGGCGATCACCTGGCGCCAGGCGGCAAGTTCGGCGGCCGACAGATTGGCTATGTTCTGGCGGGTAGCCATCGATATCGGCCTCCCTTCGCCTGTTTCGTTGCGTTCGGCGCAGGATTATAACCCGCCGAAGCTCTCTCGTTAAGGAAAGACTGAACAAGGCTGGAACAGCTGCCGGGTTGACATTCGCAGTTTAATCACCGCCTCGAGCGGGTCTCTTGTCCAGCTCTCGGGATAGAAACCCGGGTGTTCGACTATGGGTTTCCTGTGATGCGGCGGGATCGGGCAGATTCCGGGTGTCGTCAGGCCGGCGGTTGCGTGTTACTGATAAGCGGCGAGGCCCGGCGATACACTCCTTGAGCTGTTGCGTCAGCGGTAGGCCGTCTGTTCAAATCAGACTCGGGGCGGCGGCCGCGAGGCGCGCGGTTGACGCTCGGCCCCGCCATCGATATAAGCCCGCTGTCCCCTGATCGACGAGATGAGATGCCGCATCACAAATCGGCCGAAAAACGGCTTCGCCAGACCGCAACCCGCACCGCCATCAACCGCGCCCGCATGAGCCGGGTGCGTACCTTCGTCAAGAAGGTCGAGGTGGCGATCGCAACCGGCGACAGGAATGCGGCGCAGTCCGCCTTCCAGGTCGCCCAGCCGGAATTGCATCGCGCGACGACCAAGGGCGTCCTGCACAAGAATACCGTGGCGCGCAAGCTGTCGCGGCTGGCCGCCCGAATCAACGCTCTCTAAGCTCTCCGACCGGCGCCGCTGCGGCGCACGCGAGGGTTTCCGCGGGGTTCCCGGCACCCGCCGTAAATTCGTCACTGTTCACGTTTCAGTCGCGTTGCCAGGGCTGCGGCATGTCGCTAAAGTTTGCAGCAACGCCGCTACGAACTCCGTAGAGTTCGTGTAGATCTTAATAGTTGTCAACATGACGGAATGCATAGTTCCGGCCGGGCCCCGTTAGGGGCCGGCCGAAGAGGGACGTGTGTTTTCTATGGTGGGGCAGGCTGGGGGTTTTACATCGAATTAGTTCATCATCTTAACGATGACCTTTAGAGCAGATTTCGGTCAAATTGATCTCCGCCCCCTTCGTCATCGCCGGGCTTGACCCGGGGATCCACGTGGATGGCCGGGACAAGCCCGGCCATGACGGAAAAGGGGACGATTCAACAGGAGCGGAACTGGCTCTAGCCTGTAGCGAGCCAAGAGTGGCGCATTACTCGGATGGGGGACAGGGTGGCGGGGGAACCAGCGCGAAGCGACGAGCCCGATGACGCCGGGCGCCGGGGGATCGGCGAATGGGGTCGGGTGCTGGGCCAGATCAAGGACGAGGTCGGCGAGACGGCCTTCCGCAACTGGCTGCAATCTTTGCGGGTCGAACGCATCGATGAGGGCGAGGCGGTGATCGCGGCGCCGACGCGCTTTCTGTGCAACTGGGTGGCGACCCATTATGCCGACCGGCTGCTGGTGTTGTGGCGGGCCGAGAACCCGGCGGTGCTCCGCCTGACGCTGATCGTTGATCGGCCGGTTGCGGCCCCGCCGCGCGAGGCCGCACCCGGCCCAGTGGCGCCGCTCGCCGCGCCCGAGAGGGCGCTCTCCAACGAGATTGCCGAGGACCGGGCGCAGCTTTCGGCGCCGCTCGACCCGCGCTCCACGTTCGAGAATTTTGTCGTCGGCAAGCCCAACGCCCTGGCACATGCCGCGGCCCTGCGGGTCGCCGAGGGCTGCGTCGGGCCGGTGCCTAGCGTGCCGTTCAACCCGCTGTTCCTCTATGGCGGGGTTGGCCTCGGCAAGACCCATCTGATGCACGCCATCGCCTGGCATGTCCGCCGGCACGCCCCGCGCCGCAAGGTCATCTACCTGTCGGCCGAGAAGTTCATGTACCAATTTGTCAAGGCGGTGCGCTTTCGCTCGACGATGGACTTCAAGGACCAGTTCCGCTCGGTTGATCTGTTGATGATCGACGACGTGCAATTTGTCAGCGGCAAGGATTCGACGCAGGAGGAACTGTTTCATACGTTCAACGCCCTGGTCGACCAGAACCGGCAGATCGTCTTCTCGGCCGACAAATCGCCCTCCGATCTGGAAGGCCTCGAGGAACGCATGCGCTCGCGGCTCGGCTGGGGCCTGGTTGCCGACATCCATCCGACCACCTACGAGCTGCGTCTCGGCATCCTGCAATCGAAGGCCGAGCTAGGCCGGCTGCGGGTGCCGCAGAAGGTCATGGAATTCCTTGCCCACAAGATCGTCTCGAATGTCCGCGAGCTGGAGGGCGCGCTCAACCGCATCACCGCGCAGATGCAGCTCGTCGGCCGCGACATCACGCTCGAAAGCGTGCAGGAGCTGTTGCACGACCTGTTGCGGGCCAACGAGCGGCGGGTGACGATCGACGAGATCCAGCGCAAGGTCGCCGAGCATTTCAACATCAAGATGGCTGAGATGACCTCGGCCCGGCGGGCCCGCATCGTGGCGCGGCCGCGTCAGGTCGCGATGTATCTGGCAAAGCAGCTGACCTCGCGCTCGCTGCCCGAGATCGGGCGCAAATTCGGCGGCCGCGACCACACCACGGTGATGCATGCGGTCAGGAAGATCGAGGAACTGGCGGTCAGCGACCGCGCGCTGGCCGAGGATGTCGAACTGCTGCGGCGGATGCTGCAGAACTGACCCTGCGGGCGAACCGCCTTCTATGGCGCGCGAGGTTCCGTGCTATAGTGCCGTCCCATCTGCCGCTGGGCCCGAGGGCTCCGCCAAGAGTCGTGCAGCAACATGAAGCTAACCATCGAACGGGCCGCCCTCCTCAAGGCGTTGAGCCATGTGCAGAGCGTCGTCGAGCGGCGCACCACGATCCCGATTCTGTCGAATGTGCTGCTGCGCGCAGAAGCGGCCAATGGCGCTGGCCGCCTGGCGCTGAGCGCCACCGACATGGACCTCGAAATCGTCGAGCGCGTCGCGGCGCGGGTCGATCGCGACGGGCAGACGACCGCCCCGGCGCACACGCTCTACGACATCGTCCGCAAATTGCGCGAGGGCGCCCAGGTCGAGCTCGAGACGCCAAGTGGAGCTGGTGGCGAGCGCAACGAGATGGTGCTGCGTTCCGGCCGCTCGACCTTCACCCTTGCCTGCCTGCCGCCCGAGGACTACCCGGTCATGTCGGCCGGCGAGCTGCCGCATCATTTCGTGCTGTCGGCCGCCGAACTGCGCACCCTGATCGACCGTACCCGGTTTGCCATCTCGACCGAGGAGACGCGCTATTACCTGAACGGCATCTACCTGCACGCGACCAAGGCCGACGAAGTGCCGGTGGTGCGCGCGGTTGCGACCGACGGGCACCGCCTGGCCCGGGTCGAGCTGACCGCGCCCGAGGGCGCCATCGGCATGCCGGGGGTCATCGTGCCGCGCAAGACCGTCCTCGAACTGCGCAAGCTGATCGAGGAGGGCGAGGCGGATGCCGAGGTCCAGATCGCGCTCGGCGACACCAAGATCCGCTGCGCCATCGGCGAAGCGGCGCTGACCTCGAAGCTGATCGACGGCACGTTCCCCGATTACGACCGGGTCATCCCGATCAACAACGACAAGACCCTCGAAGTCCCCTGCAAGGAGTTCGCCGAGGCGGTCGACCGGGTATCGACGATCTCGACCGAGCGCAGCCGCGCGGTCAAGCTGGCGATCGAGCGCGGCGGGCTCGTGGTCTCGGCGACCAGCCCGGAAAACGGCACCGCCGTCGAGGAACTCGAAGTGCGTTACGAGAGCACCCCGTTGGAAATCGGCTTCAACTCGCGCTACCTGCTCGACATCACCGAGCAGATCGCGGGCGAATATGTGCAGTTCCAGATGTCGGACGCCGGCTCGCCGACGATCCTGCGCGACAGCGCCCCAGAGGCCAATGGTGCGAGGGCGCTCTATGTGCTGATGCCCATGCGGGTGTGACCAAAAGAGACCCGCCGCACACCCCGAATTCGCTGGAAATTCAGCGCTTTCACCCCATATGACTGCAATGCTTGCAGCGGCGCAGGAAGACCGTCGAAGCGCCGGTCCCGCTGGTGTTGCAGCCCGCGGCGAGCGGGTCGGCGTGACCCGGCTCGTGCTCACCGATTTCCGCAATTACCGCTCGGCGCGGCTCGATCTTGAGCCCGTGCCGGTGGTGCTGACCGGCGCCAACGGTGCCGGCAAGACCAACCTGCTGGAGGCGATGTCGTTCCTTTCGCCCGGCCGCGGCCTGCGCAACGCGCGGCTCAGCGATATCGACCGGCGCGAGCTCGCCAGCGCGGCGGTCTCGGGCTGGGCGGTCTCGGCGACGATCGCGACCCGGCGCGGTGAGCTGCGCATCGGCACCGGGCGCGAGACCGGGCGCGAGACCGGGCGCGAGATCGGCACCGGGCGCGAGGCGGCTACGGGCGAGCGCCGCGCGATCCGCATCGATCGCCTGCCGGTGCGCGGCCAGGCGGCCCTGGCCGAGCGGCTCGGCGTGTTGTGGCTGACCCCGGCGATGGATCGGCTGTTTGTCGAAGGGCCGGCCGGGCGGCGGCGGCTGATGGACCGGCTGGTGCTCGGGCTCGATCCGGCGCACGCGGCGCGGGTGGCGCGCTATGAGCAGGCGCTGCGCGAGCGCGCCCGGCTGCTGCGTGCCGTGGCCCAAGGCGGCCGGGGCGACCCGGCCTGGCTTGCCGCGCTGGAAGAGATTATGGCCGCCGAGGGCGTGGCGGTCGCGGCGGCGCGGCGCGAGACGATCGAACGGCTCGATCGCGTCTGCGCCGCGGCGGCGGGCGCCTTTCCGCGGGTTCGCCTCACTCTCGTCGGCGCGATCGAGGATTGGCTCGGCATGATGCCGGCGCTGGCGGCCGAGGAGAAGTTCAGGGACGCGCTGGCGCAGAGCCGGGCCGGCGATGCGCTGGCCGGCGGCGCCGGGCTTGGGCCGCACCGCTCCGATCTCGCGGTGTTTCACGCCGAACGGCAGATCCCCGCCGAAGCCGCCTCGACCGGCGAGCAGAAGGCGCTGTTGATCGCGATCGTGCTGGCGCAGGCGCAATTGCAGCGCGCGGCGCGCGGCGAGCCGCCGCTGTTACTGCTCGACGAGGTCGCCGCGCATCTCGACGCGCCGCGCCGCCTCGCGCTGTTCGAGATCCTGGCCGAGCTGGAAAGCCAGGCCTGGATCACCGGCACCGATGCCGCGCTGTTCGCGCCGTTGCAGGGCGCCGCCCGCTTTCTGACCGTGTGCGACGGCGCCTTGTCCGCAACCCTCTTTTGACCGAGAACGCAATCGACGCATGACAAATTCAACACCATCCGAACCCCGCCGCGCGCCCGTCGTGCCTGACGCCGAGGCCCCGGAGGGCATTCGCCTCTACGACGAGACCTCGATCAAGGTGCTGCACGGGCTCGACCCGGTGCGCAAGCGGCCGGGCATGTATATCGGCGACACCGATGACGGCTCCGGCCTGCATCACATGATCTACGAGGTCGTCGACAATGCGATCGACGAGGCGCTCGAAGGATTTTGCGACACCGTCGCGGTGACCCTCAACGCCGACGGCTCGTGCACCGTCACCGATAACGGCCGCGGCATCCCGGTCGGCATCCACGAGGAGGAAGGCGTCTCGGCCGCCGAAGTCATCATGACCCAGCTGCATGCCGGCGGTAAGTTCGACCAGAATTCCTACAAGGTGTCGGGCGGGCTGCATGGGGTCGGCGTGTCGGTGGTCAACGCGTTGTCCTCGCGCCTCGAGATGCGCGTCTTCCGCGACGGCGCCGAATGGTTCCTGCGCTTCCACGACGGCGTCCCCGAGGCGCCGCTCGCCGAGATCGGGCCGGCCCCGGCGCTGCCGCCCGGATCGCCCCGCGACGGGCTGGCGACCGGCACCGAGATCACCTTTCTGCCCAGTCCCAACACGTTCACCAAGACCGAGTTCGATTTCACGACGCTGGAACACCGGCTGCGCGAGCTCGCCTTCCTCAACAGCGGCGTGACCCTCGTCCTGACCGACCAGCGCGCCGCCGAGCCGAAGAGCGTCACCTTCCATTATGACGGCGGGCTGCAGGCCTTCGTGCAATACCTCGACCGCTCGAAGCAGGCCTTGCACGCGCCGCCGATCGCGATCCGCGGCGAGCGCGACGGCATCATCCTCGAAATCGCCATGGAATGGACCGATTCCTACCACGAGACGATGCTGTGCTTTACCAACAACATCCCGCAGCGCGACGGTGGCACCCATCTCGCCGGGTTTCGCGCGGCGCTCACCCGCACGGTCAACGCCTACGCCACCGACACCGGCATCGCCAAAAAGGAAAAGGTGGCGCTGGCCGGCGAGGACATGCGGGAAGGGTTGACCTGCATCCTGTCGGCCAAGATGCCCGATCCCAAATTCTCCTCGCAGACCAAGGACAAGCTGGTGTCTTCCGAGGTGCGGCCGGTGATCGAGGGTCTGGTTGCCGACCGGCTGACGCAATGGTTCGAGGAACACCCGGCCGATGCGCGTAAGATCATCGGCAAGGTCGTCGAGGCGGCGGCGGCCCGCGAGGCGGCGCGCAAGGCGCGTGACCTGACCCGCCGCAAGAGCGCGCTCGACATCGCCAACCTGCCCGGCAAGCTCGCCGATTGCCAGGAGCGCGACCCGGCCAAGAGCGAACTCTTCATCGTCGAGGGCGACAGCGCCGGCGGCTCCGCCAAACAGGGCCGCAACCGCGCCTTTCAGGCGATCCTGCCGTTGAAGGGCAAGATTCTCAACGTCGAGCGCGCCCGCTTTGACAAGATGCTCGGCTCGGCCGAGATCGGCACCCTGATCCAGGCGCTCGGCACCGGTATCGGCAGCGAGGATTTCGAAGCGGACAAGGCGCGTTATCACCGCATCATCATCATGACCGACGCCGATGTCGACGGCAGCCATATCCGCACGCTGCTCCTGACCTTCTTCTTCCGGCAGATGCGCCAGCTGATCGAGAAGGGCTTTCTCTATATCGCCCAGCCGCCGCTCTACCGCCTGCAGCGCGGCAATGCCAAGCCGGTCTACCTGAAGGATGACGGCGCGCTCGAAGCCTATTGCGTCGATGCGGCGATCCGCGACGCCGTCTTCACCCAGCATGACGGCGGCCAGCGCGCCGGGCTCGATCTGAGCGAATTGCTGAGCGAGGCGCGCACCCAGCGCCGCTGGCTGCAGCCGCTGGTGTTGAAAGTCGGCAGTCTCGACGTCGTCGAGCAGGCCGCGATCGCCGGCGCGCTGGCGGCCGGGCTGCCGGCCGACCCAACCCGCGCGGTCGAGCTGGCGCACCGCACCGCCGAGCGGCTCAATCGCCCGGCCGAGGATGCGACCGGCGGGCCCGATGCCGGCGGGCGTGACGCCGATTGGCGCGGCGAAGTCATCGCCGGCGAGGGGCTGGTGTTCAGCCGCGACCGTCAGGGGGTCGGCGAGCGGCGCCTGATTGATGCGGCACTGTTGCGCTCAAGCGAGGCGCGCCGGCTCGACGGCGACACTGCGCGGCTGCGCGAGGTCTACGAGCGGCCGGGCAAGCTCGTCGCGCGCGACAAGGAATACCGCATCACCGGCCCCTCTTCGCTGGTCGAGGCGGTGATGGAATTGGGCCGCCGCGGCATCGAGGTCAACCGCTACAAGGGCCTGGGCGAGATGAACCCGGAGCAGCTGTGGGAGACGACGCTCGACCCCGAGGCGCGCTCGCTCTTACAGGTGCGGGTCAGCCACGAGGACCTCGCCGAAGAGACCTTCTCGACGCTGATGGGCGACCTCGTCGAACCCCGCCGCGACTTCATCCAACAGAACGCGCTGAGCGTGGCGAATTTGGATGTGTGAGCTGATCCTTGTGTGATTGCGTAGCAAGCGTAGGATGGGTTGAGCGCCGCGAAACCCATCTTCTCGCCCGGACAAAGGTGGTGGGTTTCGCGAGGCTCAACCCACCCTACGCCGCCCTAAGGGCGCGAGTGGCGAGGGCGACAACGCGGGGGATCGGGCGCTCGCCGCTTTCGTAATAGGCAATCATTCGGCGGCTGAGACCGGGCGCTTTGGCCGCCTCGTCGATTCAGCGCCGCCGCGAGTAGTGGAAGCGACACGCAACAATTTCGAGTCGCTGATCGTCGGCGGTGCCAACGATGCGGTAAATCAAGCGATGCTCGCTGGTGATGCGCCGCGCCCACCAACCGGCGAAATCCCCACCCAGAGGTTCCGGTTTTCCGAGGCCGCTGAACGGGGCGCGCTGCACGTCGCGGATCAGGCTGTTGATGCGCCTCAGCAGATTTCCGTCGTTTTCTTGCCAGAACAGGTAATCACTCCAACCGCGCTCGGTCCAGAGCAGGTTCATTCGATCAGATCATGCCGGACGAGCTTGCCCGCATTGGCGTCGGCAATTGATTTTCGCAGGTGTTCCGCGTTCGCGGGATCGCTGAGCAGATGCAGGGTCTCCTCGAGGCTCTCGTATTCGCCCAGCGCGAGCATGATGACGGGCTCGCCGTTGCGCCGCGTCACCACTAGCGGCGCCCGGTCGTCGCACACTTTGTCCAGATGCTTTTTCAGGTTTTGCCGCAGCTCGGTATACGACACATAGTCCATGACGATCTCCCGGCCTTCCGTACAGGATATGGTACGGACCGCCGGGAGTGTCAATCGCGCGAGGAGTGTCTACTCCGCCGCTTCCTTGACCTTTGCGGGCAGCGCCGCGCTGCCGGTCCAGGGGTGTTCGGCGATGTCGAACAGGATGCCTTCGGGGCCGTACATCTTGGTTTCGAACCCGCCGACCCGCTCCGGCTCTGACTGGTCCATGTAGTGCTTGCCGCCGGAGGCCGCGACCTGCTTCGCGGCGGCGTCGAGGTCGTCGACCAGCACGCCGAAATGGTGCAGCCCGGTATAGTCCATCCCCTTGCCGATCTGGTCCGACTTGAAGCGCAGGATGGCGAGGTCGATCGTCCCGTCGCTGAGGTGATGCCCATAGGCGAGCGGCCCGTCATTGCTGCGGACGATCTCAAAGTCGAACGCCTTGACATAGAATTCGGCCATCGCGTCGGGGTCTTTGCAGGCGATGGCGAGGTGGCGCAGCTTGGCCATGGTTTCGGACTCCCTTATTCGGCAGCTTCTTTGACGGGTTCGGGGAGCGGCTCGGCGCCGGCCCAGCCATGCTCGGCGATGTCGAACAGGATGTGTTCGGGACCGTAGAATTTCTTCTCGAAATAGCCGGCCTGGTTGCCGCCGTGGCCCTGGTCGATGTAGTGCTCGGCGCCGAGGCTGTCGAGCTTCCTGGTGAATTCGTCGACATCCTCGACCAGCACGCCGAAATGGTGGATGCCGCGGAAATCCATCCCCTTGCCGAGCTGGTCGGTCTTGAATTTGAGGATCGCCATGTTGAGCGTGCCGTCCGACAGAAACACGCCGTCGGCGAGCGCGCCGTTGGGCCGGCCGACCTCGACGAAATCGAACGCCTTTTTATAGAACTCGGCCATCGCCTCCGGGTCCTCGGCGGCAATCGCGATGTGGCGGAGCTTGGGCATCAGGGACTCCTCCCGTTAGAGATGGATGCTATCTAGCACGATCGGCGGGCGAACTCGAAGCGCCCTGTGGCGGCGCCAGCGGAATCATGGCGAGGAGGCGCGCCAGGCTCTTGCCGACCAGCTTTAGCGCCGCCGCGCGGGCGAACAGCCCGAACCGGTCGAATTCCGGCAGCATCCGGCCGTTCCACGAAAAATGCGAGGTGCAGGCGAGGCTCTGCGGGTCGGGCAGCGCGGCTTGCATCCAGAGGAACAGCGCGAGGTCCTTGCCGCTGCGATAGGCGAAAACCCCGAGCGGGCGCAATGCGGCTTCGGGTGCGTCGAGCCCGGTTTCCTCGCGCAGTTCGCGGCGCGCCGCCGCGAGGTGGCTCTCGCCGGGCTCGGCGATGCCCTTGGGGATGTCCCAGCGCGGCGAGCGGGTCGCATGCCCGAGCAGCACAAATTCGCCGTCCGTGACGATAACGCCGCAACTGGTTTCCCGCGCGCTCACTGCATTCACGGGCGGGTCATGCCGCCGCTGGCGCCGGCGTAGAAGCCGTTGTGCCGCTGCTCGGCGCTGTTGTCGCCCGCGGCGCAGGCGGCAACGAGCAGACAGGCGCAAAGGCCCAGCGCCGCCGCGCGCCACCGCCTTCCGATGCCTGGTTCGCGCATGCGCCCCTCCGCCCGTCCCCCGCCGGGAAAACTAAGCAAAAGAGTCGTCGATTGGCACAACAAATCGTCATTCCGGGGGCCGAGCGACGCGAGGCAACCCGGAATCCAGGCACACCGGCCCGTGTTCCTGGATTCCGGGTTCGCCGCCTGCAGCGGCGCCCCGGAATGACGCCGTATTTTGCTGTTTTTCTGCAAAGCATCCCGAAGGGCGGAGAGGGGAAATGCGGATTACGCGCCGCGCCGTGTCCTTTGCGCTAAAATGGCGGCCGCTGTTGATGCCCAGCAAGGGAGGGCGAGATGAAGGCGGTGCTATGCCGCGCCTGGGGCGGCCCCGAGATGCTGCGCTTCGAGGAGGTTGCGCCAGCGCCGTTGGGCGCGCACGAGGCGCGCATCCGGGTGCATGCCAGCGGCGTCAATTTCGCCGACACGCTGATGATCGCCGGCCAGTACCAGGTCAAGCCCGATTTCCCGTTCACCCCCGGGCTCGAAGCCGCCGGCGAGGTCGTCGAAGTGGGCGCCGCGGTGCGCCACCTGATGCCGGGCCAGCGCGTGCTGGCGGTCATGCGCTTCGGCGGCAGCTATGCCGAGGAGATCGTCGTCAATGCCGACGCGGTGGTGGCGATCCCCGACAGGATGGATTTCGTCACCGCCGCCGCCTTTCCGGTGGCCTACGGCACCGCGCATTTCGCGCTGACCCACCGCGGTCACCTGAAGCCGGGCGAGACGCTCTTGGTGCTCGGCGCCGCCGGCGGGGTCGGGCTGGGCGCGGTCGAGATCGGCAAGCAACTCGGCGCCCGCGTCATCGCCGCCGCCGGCGGGCCGGACAAGCTCGAAATCGCCCGCGAGCACGGCGCCGACGCGCTGATCGACTACCGTGCCGAGAGCGTCCGCGACCGGGTGCGCGACCTGACCGGCGGGCTCGGCGCCGATGTCGTGTTCGATCCGGTCGG
>Ga0307374_10011621_pt1 | contig 12481 bp, 13 predicted proteins | sample OX3MG_FD_202532 | JGI IMG/M metagenome (GOLD analysis project Ga0307374, IMG submission 202532) | Soil microbial communities from Risofladan, Vaasa, Finland - OX-3 | ecosystem: Environmental > Terrestrial > Soil > Coastal area > Acid sulfate soil | place: Finland: Risofladan, Vaasa | collected...
CGTGGCGTGAGCGTCACGTTCACTCAACACCACGAGACTCTCGCTCGTTCATACACTATGGCCACGACGTTTCAGTCAACGGCATCACGGCGATTTCCTGGATCACCGACTCGGCTGGCTGTGACAGCACGAACACGATCGTCCGGGCGACGTGTGACGGGTCGTTGAGGTTCGCGGGATCCGGCTTGACCGGCAGGTCCGGCCGGTCGAAAAAGCCGGTCCGCATTCCCCCGGGAATCACCACCGTCGCCCGGATGTTGTACGGGCGCCCCTCGGTGCCGATCGCCCGGGTGAACCCCAGCAGACCCCACTTCGAGGCGCAGTAGGCGCTCGCGTTGGGCCAGGCCCGCACGGCCGCGGTCGAGGCGACGTTGACGATCTGGCCGCCGCGCTGGCGCTGCATGATCGGAAAGACCGCTCGAGTCGTTAGGAAGGGCCCACGCAGGTTAACCCCCAGGACCCGGTCCCATTGTTCGACGCTCAGCTCGCCGATCGGTAGAGTGACGTCGACGCCGGCGCAGTTGATCAGGTAGTCGATGCGGCCAAAGTCCGCGTGGTCCGCGGCGACGGCTGCGGCCACCTGCTCCGGATTAGCTACGTCCAGGGTAACGGCGCGGGTTGGAACGCCGCATCCCGAGAGGTCCTGCGCCAGCGCTCGCGCCGCGGCGTCGTTCACATCCCAGATGGCGACGCCACAGCCCTCGCCGGCGAGGGCGCGGGCCGTGGCGGCACCAAGCCCGCGGCCCGCGCCTGTGACGATGGCGAATCGCCCGTTCAAGGCTCGATCCATCCAGCTACCCTCCTACCGACCCGAGATATTTGCGAATCAGGTCGTTGGTGTTGTACCGGCGGTTGGGAACGTTGGTCGGGAGGTCGAGGTGATAGACTCCACTCGGCAGCACTCCACAGCCTCCGTACCGGCGCATCACCAGCAGCTCCGCCAGCACATCTTCGCCACAGTGCTCCACCGGCAGCTCGTTCCACCAGGAAAAGCCGCCGACGTGCAGCAGCTTCTGGCGATCGTAGATCACGCACGCTCCCACCCAGGCCACCTTGTAGAGCACGGTGCCCTCGCCGGCATACTTCTGGCTCAGGTGCAACGCATTGGCGGCGTTGTGCAGCTTGTGGCGCTCCCAGGGCACCGACTCGAAGTCGTACTCCTCCGGCTGGACCGGTCCATCCCAGAACTCGATCTGCTGCTCGTGCGGTCGAACGTCGTCGACGTGGCTGAGCCCAACCGGCGCCATGCCTGCGAAACCGCACTTTTCGGACTGCATCACGTCGAGCAACCGCGCCACGACCTCCGGCTCGAGCAACAGGTCGTCGTCGAGGAAAAGGACGAACGGCGCGCGCGCCTGGGAAAGGAGGAAGTGGCGCTGCTCGGCCATCCCGCGTCGGGCGTCGCGCTGGATCCGCCGGACCTCCTGGCCCCGCACGGCAAATGCTCGCGTCAGCGTGGTCAGCTCGACGGAGTCGCTCTGTCGGTCAGGCTCGGTCTGGTCGGCGACGACGACGTCGAAGCCCCGGCAGGTCTGACCGAACAGCGACGCCAGGGTCGTTGCCAGGGTGGTCGTTCGGCAGTACGTCGGGATCAGCACCTCTAGTGATTTCGTCTGACGTGATGGTGACACGCCGCGCCTCCTGCCAAAAGCTCCTGATAAACGTCCGCGGTCTTCGTGGCGACAGTCGACCAGGTGAACAACTCTTCGACCCGCCGACGCGCATTCTGGGCCAGGCGTCGCCGCAGATCCTCGTCGGCGAGAACGCGCGCGAGCCGCTCGGCTAACCGACCGGGCTCGCGCGGTGGAACCAGAAAGCCGGTGACGCCATCCGCCACGGTGAACGTGATTCCCCCTACGGCCGAGCACACCGCCGGCGTCCCGCAGGCCATCGCTTCGAGCGGAGTGAGGCCGAAAGGCTCGTACCACGGCGTGCTGACGAACACGTCCGCGGCGCTGTAGTAAGTGCGGAGGCGATCCGCTGGCCGCCGGCCGACGAACGTCACTCGGTCTCGCACGCCCAGCGCGGCCGCGACGTCGAGGAGTCGCCGCATCTCCGGTTCTCGATCGAGCGCCGCCTCCTCCGTCTCGCCTCCGACGACGAGCAATCGGACGCTCGCCGGCGACGGAGACGGAAGCAGCGCGATCGCGCGGATGACGTTTTCCACGTCCTTGCGCGGGAGGAGTCTCCCGACGTAGACCACGAGTCGCTCGTCAAGCGGGAGACCGAGCTCCCGTCGGGCGGATGCCTGGTCGATCGGGAAAAAGCGCTCGACGTCGACTCCAGACGGGATGATCCGCGCGCGCGACGCATCGGCCGCGTACATGGCAACCAGCTCGTCGACCTCGCGCGGGCACTGGGCGATGATGCAGTCGGCGGCTTCCAGCACCGCTCGCTCGGCCGCGGGGCGCTCGGGCGGGCTGGTGTCCGCTTGGCCCTGGTGCAGCCGCTTGACCGCTCCAAGCGCGTGGAAGGTCTCGACGAACGGCACGTTCCAGCGCCGTTTCAAGCGCGCCCCGACCCAGCCGCTCATCCAAAAGTTAGCGTGAATCAGGTCGTACGGGCCACTGTCCGCGGCCAACCGCTCGGTCGAGGCCAGGAAGTCGCCCAGGTGCGGCCAGAGGCTATCTTTCGGGATTGGTCGGAGCGGCCCTGCCACGACCGGGACGATGCGGATCCCGTCGCCCCACGTTCGGATCGCCAGCTCGGCGGGATCGTCCGCGCGCGTGAAGACGTCGACCTCGTACCCCAGGCGGGCCACCCCGCGACTGACCTGGTCGACGTACGTATTTTGACCGCCTGCATCCGTGCTGCCGAGCCTGGCGGCGGGGCTGGCGTGCTCGCTGATCATCGCGACGCGTGGCATGTTCACTCCTTGCCGAGCGCGCGCCGAAACGCCGCGTTCCAATCGCGGACGAAGCGCTCGATTCCAAACGTCTCGCGTGCCACCTCTCTGGCGCGCGCGCCCATCCGGCGAGCCAGCGCCCGGTCCGCCAGCAGGCCGTCCATCCCGTCCACGAGCTCCGAGAGATCGTTGCTGACGAATCCCGCGTCTGGGTGCGGCACGGCGCGCGGCAGCTCGGTCGTGGCCAGGGCCACGATTGGCAAGCCGAGCGCCATCGCCTCGACGACCGCGAGCGGCAGGCTCGTGTAGCGCAGCGGATTGAAGAAGAAGCGGTAGTCGACTTCAATCCGGTGCAGGTCGCGGTGCGGCAGGTCGCCGAGTCCGCCGAGCCGGTCCGATCCCATCCCCGCCAGGTCCAGTAGGACGCGACCGCGCAGGTTCAGGAAGACGTCGACGCCGGCCAGCCGCCCGCGCCGTCCAATCTCGTTCACCACCGCGATTCCGCGCTCCTTCTGGCCGTTCCAACGAAGGTCGTCCGGCACCACCACGCCGTGCGGCACGACCACGACCGGGCAGCGCCCGTTATCCCACATCAAGGCGTTGAAATGGGTGCAGTGGACGAGCAGGACCCGCGGGTCGTCGACGGGGTGGCGGGTGTCGGTCGGATGCACTCGCGGCGTATTATGCTCCAGATAGATCGCTGGCAGCTCGCGTTGCGCTGCGCTCAGTATCTCGAACTGGTCGACAAAGTAGTTCTTGGTCGACTGGTAGAGGACCACGTCGATGGTCAGTCCGCGGACCGCGTCGGCGGTTACGTCGTGAACGTTCTCTGGCCAGGGAAAATGCCCCGACCGGCCGCCGTATCCTTCCGGACGACCCGTCCGCACCGGCAGGTAGAACTCGTGTGGTGCGTGGGTCAGGTAGTAGAGGTAGCTACCGTGGACGTGCCACGTCAGGATGTTCAGGCGGCGCATGGCGATTCCTTTGAGTTCCTACCAAGACCTGAGTTTCAGCGCGCTCCGCGCGCTGAAACTCAGGTCTTGATCGTGTTTCTTAGTGAGCAATAGTGATTCCTCGGCGAGCAAATGGTAGGCGAGGCCGAGGACCTGCGCTGGTTCGACGCGGCGGAGGCAGCGGTGATCGATCGGACAGTCCCAGTGCGGGCACGGACTGCACGCGACCGGTTGAAACGCGATGAGGTGGCGTCGCTGGTCGAGCGGCGCCCAGCGGCGACGGTCGGCCGGGCCAAAGATCGTGATGCTGGGCGTGTCCAGCGCAACCGCGACGTGGGCCGGGCCGGTGTCGTTCGAGATGAACAGGTCGCAGCGATGAATCACGGCGGCCAGGCTGCCCAGGCTCGTCCGTCCGGCGAGGTTGAGTGGCGGACGATCCATTCGATCGACGACACTCTGCGCTAGCGGCTCTTCTCCGGGTCCCGCGGTGATGACGACCTGAGCGCCGCGCTCGCAGGCGAGGGCATCGCCGACGATGGCAAAGCGCTCGGCTGGCCAGCGGCGCGCGGGCGGCCGAGCGCCCACGTGCAGCCCGACGACCGGGCGGTTCTGGTCCAGAGCGCTCGACAGGAGCGACTGACCGGCCCGCACGTCCTCCGGCAGGAGCGGGAACTCCAGGCGCAGGTCGTCGGCCGGCAGTCCGAGCAGCCCGGCCAGGCCCAGGTCACGTTCGGACTCGTGTCGATCGTCCGGGTAAGTCGCGCCCAACCAGAGCCCGTCTGGCTGGCGAGACTCGTAGTAGCCGATCGTGCGCCGCCCGCCAAGCTCCAGCGCGAACGGGTTGCTGGCGCGCCCATTACCGTGCATCTGCACGACCACGTCGTAGCGATAGGCCCGCTCCTGATCGAGAAAAGCGCGGATGCGCTCCCGGTCCTCGTCGACTTCCAGCAGCCCGGGATAGCCCGGGAACTCCCGCAGGCGGTCGACGTACTGGCGAAAGCGCTGGACGAAATCCCGGGCCCACGGCAAGCCGATCAGGGTGATCTCCGCCGCGGGAAAACCGCGGCGAATTGCCCGAAACGCCGGCACCGCCAGTAGCAAATCGCCGACGTGCAGCGCCCGAACGATCGCCAGGCGCTGCACCATTAGCCGCTCCTCGAGTGTCATCATCGCGCGGTCTCCCCCGCCAGCTCGAGAACCGCCGCGGCGACTTCGTCCGGCGCGACGTCGAGGCACGGTAGGCCGTACGGACACTCGAACCGGTAACACGGGTGGCAGGGCGTGGGCCGACGCAGCAAACGCGCCCGCGTGGTTCGGGGACGGCACTGCTCCTCACGCTCGGTCCCGGCGAACAGGACCACCTCCGGCGTGCGCAGCGCATCGGCCAGGTGCATGGTCAGCGTATTGTTCGTCACGACGACGGTGGCACGCGCGATCAGCGCGGCGAACTCGTCCACGCGGGTGTGGCCGATCAGCGAGACGGCGCCCGGACCCGCTGCCGCCAACAGGTCCTCCTCGAAAGCCTTCTCGCGCTCGGAGCCGGAGATGACCACCGGCCAATTCAGCGACGTGTGCAGCAGGCGCGCGACCTCGGCAAAGCGCTCCAACGGGTAGCGGCGCGAGGAGCAGCTTGCGCCCGGATGCAGTAGAACGAACGGTCGACCGAGGCCGATTCCTTTCAAACGCAGTGTCAGCCCCAGATCGTCGCGCGCGCCGTCGGGCAATTCCACCGCCAGGTCGGTCGCGGTTGCCGCGAACCCCAGCGCCTCGACGAGATGCAGGTTCCGCTCGACTTGATGCAGGTCGTCTGAAGGCGGCGCGACCGGATCACTCAGGACCCCGCCGGCGAACTCCCTCGACTGGCCCGCTCGCCACGGGATCCCGGCGAGGTAGCACGCGTAAGCCGGCGGGTGCGGCGACTGAGCAAAGCTGGTGAAGACGACCACGGCATCGTGCTGCCCGTTGGCCAACGTCTGCACCAGGTCGCGCTCGCGCTGGGGATCGAACGGGAGCTGCCCCAGGTCCTGCCAGAGGGCTCGCGTCGTCAAGACCTCGTCGACCTCCGGCAGTAGGCCCGCTACCGGGCCGCCGCCTGGGCTTGCCCACAACGTGAGGTGGCACCCGGGTAGAGCCGAGCGGATGGCCCGCATCGCCGGTTGGCACAGCAGCACGTCGCCCGCGTTATCCAGCCGCGCGACCAGCAGCCGCTGGACGCTGGACCAGCGAGTATCAAGCACGGGCCTCACCCCCCGCCCCTCTCCATCGGAGATTCAGAGGGGAGAAGGTCCGGCTCCCCTCTCCATCTCCGATGGAGAGGGGCAGGGAGTGAGGCCCGTCCGCGAGCAACTCACGCGCGGCCGCGAGGGCGGCGCTCGGCGTCACGTCTTCGCAGCAGTTCGTCTTGCCCGGGAACACGCACTGCCCGCTGAACCAGCAGCGCTGCACCGTGAAGTTCATCGGCTGACGTTCGGGGCAGTCGAACGGCGATTGCAGATTGAGCGACGGCGCGGCCACGCCGTACCGCCCCGCCCAGGTCGGTCCATAGATCGCGAGAACGGGCGTGCCCACGGCACTTGCCAGGTGTCCCACCCCGGAATCCGCCGAGACGACCAACCCGGCCCCTTCGAGGCACGCCGCGGTCAACCGCAGCGACATCTTTGGAATGAAGCGCGCGTCCGGAATCAGCGTGGCGATTTGCCAGGCGAGCTCCGGGCCATCCGCGGCCAGGACCGCGATGGTCCAGCCGTCAGCAGCCAGCGCCTGGCCCAGTATCGCAAAATAGTCGACCGGCCAGCGCTTCACGGCGGCGCCGGAGTGGGGATTCAGGACGACCACGCGCTCGCGCGCGACGTCGAGGCTCGACCAGATCGCCGCCGCGGCGCCGCGCTCGTCCTCACTGAGGTACACCTTGATCGGCAGGGCGGCGACCTGCGCGTCGACGATCCCTTCTTCGCGCAGCCGGCGGACGAACAAATCGCTGATCGGTTCGTCCACTCCCGCGCCGCTCCAGAGCTGCGTTACCTTGCGTGGTGCTCTGGTTCCCTCGATCAACTCGTGGAGACCGCTGTGTCGCGTATCGCTGACGATCAGGTCGTAGGGGTAGGTTCGGAGTACCGCCGACACGTCCTGCTGAAGGATGCTCTCGGCCGCGTCGCCGTGCCCGCGCCGCGCGAAGAACACTTCGTGGACCCGTGGGTCGCCGATCAGCAACTCGCCACTCGGCGCGAACGTCAAGACGTCCAGCGTCGCGGACGGATAGGTCCGCTGCAACGCGTCAATCGACGGCAGGGCGAAGATCAGGTCGCCGATGCCGCCGAGCAGCTCGACGAAGAGCACCCGGTTTACTGGCATGTCTTCTCGCGTGGCCTCATCCCTCCACCGAGCAGCTCCGCGACCGCCTCGACCACGTCGCCAATCGGCACGTCGCGCAAGCACTCCTGATTGTGCGGACAGACTCGCCGATAACAGATCGCGCACGCGATCTGGCGATTGAGCAGGCGATAGGGAACGCCCCAGGGATGCCACTCGTTCGGTGGATTGGTCAGCGCGAAGAATGCGACGACCGGAGTCTTGACCGCGGCCGCGAGGTGCATTGGTCCGGTGTTGCTGGCGATCGCCACGTCGCATTCCGCGAGCAGCGCTGCTAGCTGCGACAACGTCGTCTGGCCGGCGAGGCTGAAGCCGGGCTCGGCCAGCTTGCTCTGAATCCAGGCGACGACGTCCTGCTCGTCAGACGTCCCGGTCCAGACCACCACGGCGCCCAGCTCGGCTTGAAGCGCCGTCGCGACCGCGACGAACGACTCCGGTGGATAGGTCCGGGCCGGGCAGCTACAGCCGGGGTGGATCGCCACCACTGGCTGGCCACCGGGCCGAAGCGAACGGATCAGGCGTCGCATCGCCTCGCGGTCGTCGTCCCGCGGGCGCAGCACCAGGTCGTCGCCAGCCGGCTCGACGCCGAGACCGCCAACCAGGTCCAGGCCGCGCTCCACCTCGTGCATTGGCCGGTCCGGGTGTCGGTGGCGGCTCGTCAACAGGCTACCTGGGCCGTCGATCGACGCGGCGTGCCGAAGCGGCACCCCGGCGAGGTAGCAGAGGTAGGCCGCGGGGAGCGAGCTCTCGTGGTAGGAGGTGAAGATCACGGCGGCATCGAAGCCGCGTCGGCGAAGCAGGGCTACCAGCGAAGCTTCGCGGGACGGATCCTGAGGCAGCAATCCATCCGGGTCCATCCAGGGCGCCTGGTGCGCGATCACGCCCGCCAGATCTGGATTGAGCTGCGCGAGCTGAGCGCCGACCGGGCTGGCAAGTAGAGTGATCTGAGCAGACGGGACCGCCTCGCGGAGCGCGCGGATCGCGGGAGTCGCGAGAAGGACGTCGCCGAGGTTGTCGAGTCGTACCGCCAGGACCTTACGAGAGGCCTTCCATCGCGCATCCACTGCCCAAACCTCGGAGCGAATACAGCCTGGTCAATTAGGGCAAGAAGAATGCCGAGAAGAAGACCCTGTTGACCCACACCAACTGCTCGCATTACGATCACATTCACGCGCCTGACGGCAATCGCCAGAAGAGGTATCCTTGAGGGCAGAAACCGAACCCTGGTGGCGGCAAGCCGGGGCAGATCTCGAAACGGGCATCGCACCGGTTGATCTGATCACGGAACAACGCTCCGCAGGGCACGTAGAAGCGGCCAGGAGAGTCTTCGAATGGTTAAGCCAGGCGCTCAATCGAACGTCGAAGCAACCTTAAAGCACTTTGCTGAGTGCTTGCGGAGCGAGCTCGGCGCCGAACGAGTGCTCCTCTTTGGATCACGTGCTCGCGGCACCGCTGAACGGGTTCGCGACTACGACTTTATCGTCGTCGCGCGTTCCTTTGAAGGCATCCACATCCTCGATCGCGGCCGCGGACTGCGTGACATTTTTTACGAAGTTGGCGGTTACGCTCCGATGGACCTCATCTGTCTCACTCCCGAAGAGTTCGAGGAGGCGCGGCACCGCATCACCCTGGTCGCCGCTGTCCGTCCGGAAGCAATCGACCTGCTGGCGCCGACGGCCGCGGCGAAGGTCCTCCGCGACAACGGGGTTGACGTCGTCCAACTCGCGCCGGTCCGACCGACCTGTACCCGTACCGTGGGTACGCTCGCTTACGTGCTCGAGGCGCAGTGACTCGCCTCGGCCATGATCTCTTTGGTCCGTAGCCAGGCCGAGCGCGTGCATCCGCCACGCGTCCTGCATTGTGAGTTTCCCGTGGGGCGTCCGCTCGGCCGGCCCGGTGACGCCGCGTTCCAGCGGACAGTCCTCGACGCCGCTTTCAGGCTCTTCCAGGTTCCCGCCGGGCCGGTACTGGTCGACTTTCCCGAGAGGATCGAGGATGAAGCAGACGAGCCGCTCGCCTGCCCACTCCCCCCGCGTCTCGATCCCTCGTTGCCGGCAGCAGTGGACGATGCGCTGGACCCGCGTGCAGCGTACGAACGTCAACGGGCGAAGACGGGACGCACGCTCGTCGGGCGGGTGGTGGCCGCCGACCACATTCCCGAAGTGATCGGCGCCTTCATTCGCATCGCGGAGGGAATTCCGTGGCAGAAGGCGGGGCTCTCGGCTCAGCCCCCGCAGGTCCAATCGGACGTGCGGGCGTACTACGAGGAGGCGGCCATGGCCCTCGCCGAGCACGTCCCAGCGGCGCGCTCGGCTGAATCCTGGTTCTTTCAGCACACCGCGACCGGGCGCCTGCTGAAGCAGGTGCAGCACGCGCTGCGGCTAGCTGGTGATCCCTACTGGCTCGTCTTCATCGCGGCCACGCAATCGGATGAGCCTCTGCCCACGAATGAGTGACGAGTGCTCAGCCCACGTTACTGTCCCAACTCTTCCAGGAGCCGCTTCGCATAGAAGATGCTCCGGCAATCCTCGCTCAATTGGTCGCCAAGCTGCATGCCTTCGACCGCGAGGTAGCCCTGGTAACCGGCCGCGACCATCGCGGAGATGGCGAAGCGGTAATCGATGTCGCCGTTGGGCAGCGGAACGCGCAGGAAGATCGTGTGGTTGTTCTCCGGGATGTGGACACGCCGCAGGTTCTTGCAGTGCCAGTACTTGGCGCGCGGAGCGAGCGCCCGAATGGCCTGCTCTGACGTTTCCTCGGGCACCTCGTACGTCCAGAGGATGTTGCCGAGGTCCGGGTTGATCCCGACGTTCGGCTGGTCGATCAGCTCCAACAGGTGCAAGGCCGACCAACTGTTGTCGACGATCGAGTGCTGGTGGACTTCGATCGAGATCTGAACGCCCGCGTTCGCCGCGATTCGACCGAGCTCGCGAAAGCTCTTCGCTGTTTCGCCGTAATCGCTCTCGTGGGCATCGCGGCTGCTGCCCTGGGAGGTCCGGTCCCCGACGAAGTGGCCCGGTACCGTCGCGACGGTAGGCGCGCCGACGGTCGTGTTGACCAGGTTGGAGCCGATCTGCACGGCGAACTTGATCGCCTCCTCGATCCGCTGGCGGTTGCTGGCGGCAGTCCGGGGGTTGGCCAACCCGCCGCCGCCTCGCACGCAGACGCACGGCACGCTGTTGTCCTCGAGCTCTTTTCGCAGCTCATGGACCTGTTCCGGCGTCGCGTTTGGCCCGCCGACCGCGTTGTTGGCGATCTCGATGCCGTCGAAACCGAAAGACTGGACCTTCTTCAACCAGGCCCCGCGCACCTCGCGTCCGGGCAGGTTCCAGTCATCCCCAACGTAGGGATGGAAGGCGCTTCGACGAAAAGCATAGGCAATCTTCACAGATGGAATCCTCCTCACATAACATCCATACCACGCAGCGCGAGGGCGATGGCGCCAAGGATACCGACCTCGTCGCCAAGCTGAGAACGAACGATCCTGGTCCGGTTCGCGTAGGCTTCCATGGCTCGCTCCCGAATCGCGCGCGTCATCGTCGGGACGAGCAGGTTCCAGGCATTGGCGACGCCCCCGCCAATGATGATCGCCTGCGGATCGAAAAGCTCCATCATGTTGGCGATCCCGACGCCGAGATTGTAGGCGGCCCACTCGACGACCTGACGCGCCAGGGTGTCGCCTTCCTCGGCGGCCTGAACGACGAGATCGGCGCGCAATCGATCGAGGTCGCCGTCGACTCGCTGGGCGAGCACCGAGGTGGAGCCCGTCGCGATGCGGCGAGCGGCCTCGCGCGCGATGGCCGTGCCCGAGGCCATCGCCTCGAGGCAGCCGTAGTTTCCACAGCTACAGCGCGGACCGTTCTGATCGATCGTCATGTGTCCGATCTCGGCCGCGCCCCCCCAGGCGCCGAGGAGCAGCCTTTCGGCATTGATCACACCCCCGCCGATCCCGGTGCTCACCGTCACGTACACGATGTGAGTCAGACCACGACCGGCACCGAACTGGTGCTCCGCCAACGCCGCCAGATTCGCGTCATTACCGAGGAGGACGGGAACGGTCAGGTCCTCTTCGAGGATCGAGGCGAGCGGCACGTCTCCCCAACCTGGCAGATTCGGCGGGCGGTAGGTGATCCCTTTCCACGGATCGACCGGGCCCGGCACCGCGACGGCGACCCGCTCCAGGTTTGGCAACGGCAGCGGCTCGAGCACCGCCCGAATCTCGGCGAGGATGCGCCCGATCACGGCGTTGCGCCCCCGGTCGGCGAGCGTCGGGACAGCGCGGTGTCGCACGATCGTGCCGGCGCGATCGGCCAGCGCAACTCGCAACCGCGTACCGCCAAGATCGACTCCCACCACGTACTTTTCCGCGTCCATCGATCACTCTTCTGCCACGACCGGGTTCTTCATCCGTCCGATCCCCTCGATCTCCATCTCCATCACGTCTCCAGGCTTGACGATTCGCAGCTCCTGCGTGATAAACATCGGCACACCGGTGTAAACCAGGTCGCCCGGCAGCAGCGTCATCACCTTCGAGATTTCGCTCAAAACCCTGGGGACGTCCCAGATCATGTCGCTGGTGCGCTCGTCGACCGCGAGCTGGCCGTTCACCCACAGCTTGATCGACAGGTCGCGCGGGTCGAGGTCGGTGACGAGGACCGGTCCGGCCGGCGACCAGGTATCGAACGACTTCGATCGCGCCAGGTGGTTGTCTCGCCCGTGGACGTTATCCGCGGTGACGTCGTTGCCAATCGTGTAGCCGAGAACGTAGCTCGGCGCATCGGCGACGCTGACGTAACGGGCCGGCCGCTTGACGACGAAGCACAGCTCCGGCTCGTGCCAGACTCTCGTGCAGACGCGAGGATAGATCACCGGCTCGTCCGGGCCGGCCAGGCACGTCGGCGACTTCAGGAACAGCATCGGCTCGAAGTCCGAGAGGTCTGGCAGCGGGCGCGTCCCGCCACGCGTCATCAGGCGCTGATAATTGCCAGCGTACCCGACGATCTTCGTCGGCTCGGCCGGCGCCAGGAGCGTCAGATCGGAGAGCACACCAACGCGATCGCCCGAGCGCGGGTTCTCGTAGATCGAGCCAATTACGCGAAAGACGGCGCCGTTCTCGACGATGCCCCAGGCGGACGCGCTACCATCTCGAAAGCGGACCAGAATCACCCGCTCCTCCTCGTCGATCAGTGCCATTCTACGATACGGCAGCCGGGAGAACAATCACGGGGAAAGTGAGACGAAACTCGATCCAGGGTGAGAAGTGGGGGGGGGTGGGGGGGGGGGGGCGAAAAAAAAACCCACCCCCCCACAAAAA
>Ga0307374_10011622_pt1 | contig 12479 bp, 11 predicted proteins | sample OX3MG_FD_202532 | JGI IMG/M metagenome (GOLD analysis project Ga0307374, IMG submission 202532) | Soil microbial communities from Risofladan, Vaasa, Finland - OX-3 | ecosystem: Environmental > Terrestrial > Soil > Coastal area > Acid sulfate soil | place: Finland: Risofladan, Vaasa | collected...
TGGGCGGATATTCGAGGTAATGATTACCCCGCATATTCGGCGCTGTCATAAGACAGGGGGTCGCGCTTCCTTATGGGGAGAGCGATCATCCCCGTTAGCTCGTATGGGTGAACCTCACCCCAATCCCTCACCTTAGTAAGGAGAGGGGCAGGAGAGAGGTTGCCAGCGATGAATGGGCTAACGGTTTCGACCATTCATCGCATGGAGCAAAGCCCCGGCATGGTGCCGGTGCGGCTCAAAAGGAGAGCAATGACAGAAACCGATACAATGGCGCCCGCCGCGTCCAAAAGCGATACGGCAAAAAAGATCACGGTGCGAACCCTCGCGACCGAGATTAACGTCTCGCATGAGACGCTGATTGAGTTTCTCCAAAAGAAAGGCTTCACTGCTGTAAAAACGATCATGTCGAAAATCGAGCCGGAGGCGCTCGATATCGTCATGAAGCAATTCGGCAAAGAGAAGGACGTTACCGATAAGCGTCACAAGAAGCTCGCCGCGTTCAAGGAAAAGCGCGCGAAGACGCAGGAAGATTATCGCGCCGATCATCACGAATCCCGCGCGCCCGAAGCGCATCCAGTCGAAGTTCCGGTTCCCGCTCCGCCAGTCATAGCTCCCGCGCCTGCTCCGGTTATTCCAGGTCCGGCTCCGGTCGAACCCGATCTTATTGGCGCGGCCGTCACGCCAAAGGAAATCGAAGCGCCTTCGATGCCTGCGGAGATTCCGTCCGCTGCTCCCGAGATCACGGAAGCGGCAGCGCAGGAAACCACGCCGGAACTTATCGAAGCGGTCCCCACCGAACCGCCCGTCGCTCCGGCTGAAACCGAGCATGAAGTTCGCCACGGCCTGAAGCGGAAATTCCGAAGGAAAAATGTTATTGCCACGGGCGAGCCGATGGATTTGCGCGTCGCACTGCCGGGGCTTAAGATCAAAGGGAAGATCGATCTCGCTCCGCAGGAGCGCCAAGGCGATGGCCGCGCGCGCGGCGCTGGAAAACTCAAGACCCGCATTCAGGGACTTGTTGCAAAACACGAACCGGGCGCGAAGCCGGCCGGCGAGGGCGGCCCGGAACTTAAACGCCGACGAGGCAAAGCCGTCGATGCGCGCGAAGTTAAAGACACGGTCCGCAAGACGCTGGCCGGAATCGAGGAAGCCAGCACCACGGCGCGGCGCGCGAAAGCACGTCGCCTTCGACGCAGCGAGCGCGCGGAACAAACGGAGCGCCGCACGGCGGAAGCCACGGAGCGCGAGCGCCAGGTTATTCACGCCACCGAATTCCTGACAGCGAACGAACTCGCGAACCTGATGAATGTCAGTGTCGGCGAGATCATTTCCAAGTGCATTGCTCTTGGCCTGATGGTCTCGATCAACCAGCGGTTGGAAAAAGATACAATCCAACTCGTTGCCGATGAGTTTGGATACGCCGTCGAGTTCCAGGAAGAATTCACCACCGACGCGCTCGAAGATATCACCGATGCGCCGGAAACGCTGAAGGCGCGCGCGCCCGTCGTGACTATTATGGGGCATGTCGATCACGGAAAAACTTCTTTGCTCGATTATATTCGCAAAGCGAACGTTGTTGCCGGTGAATCGGGCGGAATCACGCAACACATCGGCGCTTACGAAGTGACGGCTCCGGGCCGAAGACCCATCACGTTCTTGGATACGCCGGGCCACGAAGCTTTCACCGCGATGCGCGCGCGCGGAGCGCAGGTCACGGACATTGTGGTCGTCGTTATCGCGGCGGATGACAGCGTCATGCCGCAAACCTGGGAAGCTATTGCCCATGCGCAGGCCGCGAGCGTTCCCATTATTATCGCGCTGAATAAGATTGACCGGCCCGAAGCGAATCCGCAACGTATTCGTCAGCAGCTTGCGGATCGCAATATCCTCGTCGAAGATTGGGGAGGCAAGTTTGGCTGCGTCGAAGTATCGGCGCGGACGGGGCAGAATGTCGATGGCCTGCTCGATCGCATCGCGCTCGAAGCGGAAATTTTAGATCTCAAGGCGAATCCCGACCGTGTGGCGCGCGGCGTGATTATCGAAGCGGAGGTCGATCGCGGCCGCGGTATTCAGGCGACGGTGCTTATCCAAAAAGGCACTCTGAAAATGGGCGATCCTTTCCTCGCCGGTGTGTATTCGGGACGTGTACGTGCGATGTTCGACGAGCGGGGTAAGAAAGTCGAGGAGGCCGGGCCATCGGCGCCGGTACAGCTTTTGGGATTCGATGGCATTCCCGCTGCTGGCGATCAGTTCATCGTGTTGCCGTCCGATTCGGAGGCGAAAACTATTTCCGGACGCCGCCAGCAATTGAAACGCGAGCAGGATTTCAAGCAAGTCCGGTTTATCACGCTCGATGACATCAGCGCGCAGATTAAGCAGGGCGGCGTGCAGCATTTGCGGCTCCTGCTAAAGGGCGATGTCGATGGTTCGGTCGAAGCGTTGGCGGATTCACTATTGAGGCTTTCGACCGAAGAGGTGAAAGTCGAGATGGTGCATCGCGCGGTGGGAGCGATTTCGGAGAACGATGTGCATCTTGCCGCGGCGTCTGGCGCGATTATTCTCGGGTTTCATGTGAGGCCCAATCTTGATGCTCGCAAATTAGCGGCTGCGGAACGAGTCGAGATTCGGCTTTACAGCGTCATCTACGATTGCATCAACGAAGTGCGCGACGCGCTCGAAGGCTTGCTTACGCCAGATGAGAAAGAAGAAGTTACCGCGACCGTCGAAGTCCGCGACCTCTTCAAAGTGCCGAAAGTTGGAACCATCGCCGGCTGCTACGTTCTCGATGGAAAGATCGCGCGCAATAATAAAGTGCGCTTGCTTCGGGATGGCGTCGAGGTATTCACGGGCGGTCTGGCTTCGCTTCGGCGTTTCAAGGACGATGTCCGCGAAGTGGATTCGGGCTACGAGTGCGGTATCGGTCTCGAAAACTTCAACGATGTCAAAGCCGGCGATGTCATCGAGGCGTTCAAGATCGTGGAAGTGAAACGGAAACTGGGAGCGGCGGTAGCGGCGTCCGCTCGGTAATTATGCCGTTAGCTCACGCCTTAGATTTCGGAGTTGAGCAAGCATGGGTGGAATATTATGCTCCGCAGCGTGCCAAAGAATGCTCATATCGAGATCGTCATAGCCGTGAATGAGCCGATTGCGCGTATCGGATGCTTCGGTCCATGGAATTTCCGGGTGTGCAGCCTGGAGTTCCTTACTTATTTTTGCAGCCGCTTCGCCGAGGGTTTCAAAAAGCCGTAATAGCGCGAGAACTCTCATCTCTGAAAGTTCCGAATCTTCTTCAACATCTTCGTGAGCGAATTGAATGATCTTCTCGCAAAAGGAGATCATGTGCTCGATCCGGTAGAGATCGTTATCGGGCATAGAGCGGCTGGGCATGCTGCTGGACCTGGAACCGGAATGCTTTATTAAGAAAACCGGGCGTATTGAGATCGACTTTTCTTCCAAAAAGTTCGCTCAGGGATCGTTCGAGCCGAGCAAGTTCGAAGAAGCCGACACCAAAATCGGGATCGAATTCGACCAGCAAATCCATATCGCTCGAGGGAGTATCCTCGCCCCGGAGCACGGAACCATAAAGCGATAAACGCAGCACATGATACGCCTGGCAAAGCGATTCAAGCTTCGAGCGATTGTATTCGACCGTTCGCATGGCTGCACTACAACAAAAGGAGAAGAAATGTTGCTAGCCCGCAGGGAGCCGTTCGTTCGAGGCGTTCAAGATCGTCGAAGTGAAACGGAAACTGGGGGCGGCGGTAGCGGTGATGTATGCTACCGATCAATAACGATGATCCTTGAAGCCCGTATATTATCCGATGCGATGCGGACGATGTAATGACCTGACGGCAACTTTGAGAGATTTACCGTATGAGAATTTTCCCCTGGCTGTTCCCAGTATTCAAAACCTAGCATTTGCTGGCCGAGGGTATTAAAGATCCGAAGCGTCACGTTTTCAGAGGCGTTGGAGATGAATTGAACCGTGAGCATTCCCGTTGTCGGGTTTGGATAGGCCCTTAACTCTGGATCGTAAGCCGGTATGAAGGGGCCATCATTCACGGAGGAATTATCACACGAAGTTGTCAGAGGCTGTTCTCCGCCTTTATGTGCTTTCGAATCTTGCGGGCAATAAAGTTTCTGATACATACACTTGTCATACGCTGTTAAATTCGGAGGATTACCAGTGCAACCCTGATTTAGGGAGGTGTCCATTAGGTCCATGCCGCTCGGATCGTGCGAACCGCAATCGGGCATTGGTGGCTGCGCGTGAGCCTCGGAATAGCTTGGGTGGGTATGCATTAGGCCAAGTAAGTGCCCGATTTCATGCGCCAAGGCAATGCAAATATTTTGTTTCGGAAGTTTCGTGCTGCAATCATTACCGGGGCAAGGATACACATCAGTGTTCGCGGCAGCATAATCGGAAGTGGCGTTTATGTCTATCAAGGTTGCCCACTCTAATGGTTGGTTATAAGGGTTACTCGGATTGGCTGGCACTAAGTCAGCAGACGTTGCCCCAGCAGCCGGACAATTATGCTGGACATTAGTTATCGCAATAACTCGACTTCGATCTGTCGGCGTTTCTCCGAATTCATGCGTGCTGGCCGAATATTGTTCATTGGTCGGCTGAATTTCAATAGGGACTTGATTGATATCCGTCGGATCCCAAGCATCTCTTTCGGAATAAAGCTGTCCATCGGAACCGCATAGCCGCTCCCACATGCAAAATGCATCATCGATACATTGATCGAGCGCCGCGGCGTTCACGCAGCCCTGTGAAAGATTATTAGTCGAGTAATGGATCGTAGCGCCATTAGGCCATTTCTCAGGCACGTCGGGCGGGAAGTCGTCGCTGTTCGGATTACTGGAGCAATGGTAAACCCAATAGCAACTGGTTGTTGTATGCGGATGAACGTACCGATAGCAGAACTTCATACCCGCGCAGGGGTCCTGTGCGTTCGCGACAGAGGCAGCGATCATCACTCCAAAAATTGCAATAAGAGTTTTCATTGTCTTCGCTCTTTAATGTGAAATGATGGAATTAATATCGGCTTTAAGATCGGATTCGAAGGTCGCAAGTGGGACCGAGTTTCCATACCCGAAATAATTATCGGTACTCACGACGTTACCAAGTCCATTAATCGGGAAAATTCCACCTTCCGAATTGAAGGCATTTTGAGGGACATACTCATAAAAACTGGTGGTTCCATTGTAATCTAGAAAATTATCCGCAAGGAAAACAATATACTCATGTCCAGGAATCAGCGCGCTTGTCCCATAGCAACTATCACAAAGGATTTGGCCGGTCGAATCTCTTATCGGACTGTGAATAACGTCCCCCATTCCCATCGCCTTTGCAGCCATCGGAGAATAATCGAAATTGATGCATCCATAATCCAGAGGACTTTTTTGTTTTCCGGTATGATATAACCCGCAATCGCCGGGACGGAGATGCATGCCTTTAATCGTATCGATGATTTCGGCGCTTACGCATCGTCGCGTCGAAGTACTCAGCCGATCCACTGAATCGTAGCTCGCCGATGTATCGAGCACTTTTATGTGAAGAATAACCGGCACCTCGGTAAGATAGATTTCTTTGGAGTGATTGCCGAGAGTATTATTTTGATTCATCAACTGGTACAACAAGTTTTCAAACCCTCCAGGCCCCTGGCGGTAATTCGTGTCGTAAGCGCCAGCTTGAATGAATTCTCTGAAGAGGTCCGCATCATATTCCTCCATTCGGTACTTGAATCGCATGAATACATGCAATGTATCCCACGAGTCGATTGAGTGGACTAAGGAATCGATAGTGTTCCAGTTATCCAAGCCAAAATTTGCGCGGCACAGGCTATCGAAATAGATGTATCCGAGCATGCAATCGAGCGGCATATCCGTGTGGAGTGTCGGAATCGCCGAAATCGGCGTTATGGCTTGCCGGTAGCAGCCTGTAGTGGATGGCAATCGGGTCGGACGCTGGCCAAATGCCAAGAGCGGTATTAATAGGAATGCACCTGTAAAGATCAGTCGAATTCTCATTTTTTTTACCTCATGTTGAACTTTAGCTGTAACTCAGCTTTAAGAGTAAGAGCACTTTCGCCCGAAAAAGTCGGCATCATTCCAAAATAAAATTCGAGAATTCATGGGCTACCCAATTTTTCTTCGTATTTTCGTGCTTCTTCGTTTTTCGCTCGGTTTTTTTTCGCTCTCGCTCTATGGATTACGAAGCTCAACGCGCCCTTTTACTCGGCCCTCTTCGCCGAGAATATCCGCATGACCCACCCGAATGGCTTGAAGATGCCGTTTCGGATGCGCTCGATTTCACCATTCCGCCCGCCGGCCTCACGGCGGAGCAGGAGTATCATTATTACCTCCAATCCGCCCGAAGACTTCTTTATCGTGAGGTCCGATTTCACCAGCACGAGCCGCTTCTCGATCCAAAGATGGATGCGGTGGATAAATCTATCCTTGACGATCAACTAAACGACGAAACGCGGGAATTTATCGAATGGGGTCTAAACCAATTGTCTCAACGAACCGCAAATATCATCCGGCAAAAGCGATTCGAAAAAATTCCGCTTCGCTTGGTAGCGAAGGAGATTGGCATGAAGACTAAATCGGTTCAGTCGATTTATACCCGCGGGATGAAAAAGCTCAGGGAGATTTTAAGTCGGGAACTAAACATGGGGGGGGGGGGGGGGGCACAACGGCGAGTGATCCCTATTATCTATCCGGAACGACCATAGGATTCGCCTGTTTTCCATCAAATGTCAATCAGAACCGAACGGGTAGCGGGCGAAGTGCAGCAGGCGCTGGCGCGCGCATTGCAAACGGATTTTTCCGATCTTTCGGATGGGCTTATCACGGTCACGAAAGTGCGGATGTCGCCCGATCTTCGGAGCGGCCGCGTTTATATCAGCCTCTTAGGCGGGACGCGCGCGCCGGAGCGGACGCTCGAAAAGATAAAGGCCGAAACGCCGCGGCTTCGAGCCGCGATTGCGAAAGCCATTCGGCTGCGATACGTACCGGAACTTCATTTTTATTTAGACGACACGCAACAGGAAGTAGCGCGCGTGGAAACCATTCTGAAACAGATCGGGGAAGAGAAGCATGGTGCAGATGCATCTGAAAAAATCGCATCGAATGAGTAAGCAAACTTTTTTAATGTCATCCTGAGCGAAGTTCGTTCGACCGAAGGGAGAACGAACGGAGTCGAAGGATCTCGTGTAGTTTGGCAGTCAGGTGAACTGCCGGAGATTCTTCGACTCCGCAAATCTTCGCTTCGCTCCGATTTGCTCCGCTCAGAATGACATAACAACTAAATTTGATTTCCTCAATAGAAATTCTAGACCGCGAATTCGTTCTCTCGAATCCTACGGATGCGTATGAGCGGCTCGGCTGCAAGGAAGGCGCCCTCATTCTCCTCGATAAACCCTACGGCGAAACCTCGTTCTTCGTTGTAAACCGGCTGCGGAGCGCGATCACCCGCGCGACGGGAATTCGCAGAGTAAAATGCGGCCATGCCGGAACGCTCGATCCGCTGGCGACCGGGCTCCTTATTTTAGCCACTCGCGGAAAGACCAAATCCCTCGCAGAACTGATCGGGCTGGAAAAGACATATCTTTTGCGCATGCGATTTGGAGTCACCTCTCGCAGTTTCGATCTCGAACAGCCCATGGAATTCTGCGATGGTGCCGAACGGCTAACCGAAGAGGAAGTGCGCAAGGCGATCGAGTCGCTTCCGGGCGAGCACAATCAGATGCCGCCGATCTTCAGCGCGATCAAGCAGAAGGGCCAGCCAGTTTATAAACGAGCGCGCGCCGGTAAGGATGTTACTATGGTCACGCGCGTTATTCAGGTGCATCAGGCCCAAGTTGTTTCGATTAATTTGCCGGAAGTAACGTTTCGAGTCCGCGTATCGAAGGGCACTTACATTCGCAGTATCGTTTGCGACCTTGCGGCATCAATGGGAACCTGCGGCCTGCTTGTCGATCTGGTGCGCGAAGCAATCGGAGAGTGGATGGTCGCGGATGCGCTGACGTTAGCGGAGGCAACACGTATTATCGAAGAATCGCAAAGCGCGCGTACCGAACCGATTCATCATTCATAATTCATCATTCATCATTGGTTATCACCTGGGGCTTAGAGAACGCGAGCCATAATCCGAAGACGATCACGACGCAAGGCAGTTACGATGGCGTCCATCTCGGGCATCGGCGGATTTTGGAGCGGTTGCGCGCGCGTAAGAAGGAATTCGGCCTCGACCGGTCGCTTTTGCTTACGTTCCATCCGCACCCACAGGAAGTCCTCCGAAAAAGCGGTTCGCCGGTCGAATTACTGACGACAATCGACGAACGGCTCGAACTCCTCGAAAAGCAAGGGATCGACGAGGTCGTGGTGATCGAATTTACAAGGGAATTTTCGCAAACATCGTATCTCGATTTTTTTCGTAAGACTATTGTGGAAGCGCTCGGCAGCCGAGCGATGGTCGTTGGATTTAACCACGCCTTCGGCAAAAACAGGGAAGGAGACGCCGACCACCTGAAAAAAATCGCGAGGGAGATGGACATTCTTGTCGAAGAAATTCCGCCGGTAACGGTTGGCAGTATCTCTATAAGTTCTAGTAAGATACGGTTGGCGCTTAAAACGGGGGATATGGTCAACGCGAATGCCTGGCTCGGTCGCCCATACCCTTTAACAGGCCGAGTGGTGCATGGTGATTCGCTCGGCAAAACGCTCGGCTTTCCGACCGCCAATCTGGAGATCGATCCGGTAAAACTCATTCCCGCCGATGGCGTTTATGCAGCGCGCGCGGTTATTCGCGGTAAAAATTATCTGGCGGCTCTTAGCATAGGATCCAAACCGACCATTCGCCCAGATGGCGAGCGCACCGTCGAAGCGCTCCTGCTCGATTTCGATGGCGATCTTTATTCTGAAGAACTTCGTGTCGAATGCCTCGGCTTTTTGAGGCCGCAGGAAGCGTTTTCATCGCTCGATGAACTGAAGCAGGCGATCGGGAGGGATGTCGCGGTTATTCGGCAAATCGAAGCGCATTCATAAAAAATGAATCACCCCGAATCCAACCAGCGTTTTCTATGGAACGGCGAGTGGCGCGAAATCGCGCTCGCCGAATGTGAAATTACCGAGCTTGCCCCCGGCCATTTCCTCGTGGCTTCGGAGAATGAGCGTTTCGAAGTATTTGCCCTTCCCGACGGTACCCTGAGCGATGGTTGCGGCCTGGATGGCGTCCGGCTCGAATTCGAATCGGAACGAGAGCGAATTATCCGCGAGCGTTTTCAGGGTGCAACTCTTTCAGGAACGATTCAGACCGGTTCGCATGTCATAAAGGCGCCCATGCCAGGGTTGGTCCGGGCCGTAACCGTCCGCCCCGGAGACGAAGTCGAACGGACCACCACGGTGCTGATCCTCGAAGCCATGAAAATGGAGAACAACATCCTCGCAAGCGCCAAAGGGCGTGTGAAACGGGTGTTGGTCGAAGAGGGAGGCTCCGTTGAAAAAAATGCTAGCCTGATCGAAATAGAATTATAGCTATGTTCCCTCCCGATTTTGCCGCTAAAGGGAGGATCCGATTTTATTATGCGAGTCACCGTCAGTGTTGCCGGACGTTTTCATGCGTTCCATTTAGTCGAGCAACTCGCGCGGCGCGGGTATCTCGACCGATTCATCACGAGTACGCTGAACGAGAGACTCCTTCCAAACCGAAGGCTTCCGGATTCGCTTCGAAATAATTCTGACTTCATAGAGAAGATTCGTCAGGTTCCCACGCCGGAATATCTCGGATATGGCGTGCGCAGGCTTCCGATCAAGGACTCGCAATTGCTTTCCTATTTTATAAAAGACAATCTCTACGACCGCTCGGCTGTAAAGCATATTACGAATGGCGATTTGTTCGTCGGCTGGTCGAGCCAGTCGTTGTTTCAAATGCGCGAGGCAAAGGCGCGGGGCGCGCGCGCAATTATCGAGCGAGGCTCGACGCATATCTCCGAGCAATACCGGTTGATCGAAGAAGAGCGGAAGCGATTTGGAATCGCAGCGCCAGCGCGTTCACGATGGGAGCGGCTGCTCGAAGAGAAGCAGCTAAAAGAATATCACGAAGCGGATTTCATCATGACGCCAAGCGAATTCGCGCGGCAAAGTTTTTTGGATAGGGGATTCGATCCAAAAAAGATTTTGAAAGTCCGGTATGGCGTCGATCTCAGTCAATTTTCCTCACCCCAAACCCCTCTCCCCGCGGGGCAAGGGGCTTCTACTCTTCTCTTCGTCGGCGCAATTGGATTTCAGAAGGGGATTCCATATTTGTTGGAAGCTGCGCGAAATTTGCGGGCAACGGGCAAGAAATTTCATCTCAAACTGATTGGCCGCTTCGAAAAAGATTTCGAGGCTTGGCTGCGAACGAGTAATCTCCGCTCGGAGATCGACGAGCATATTCCATTCGTGCCGAACCACGAATTAGTTCGGCACTTTCACAAGGCTGATATTTTTGTTCTGCCTTCCGTGCAGGAAGGCCTCGCGCTGGTGATTGCCGAAGCCATGGCAAGCGGCCTGCCCGTCGTTGCAACGGAAAATACCGGCGCGCTGGAATTTATCGACAATGGCACAAACGGATTGATAGTACCTGCCGCAAATACGCCGACGCTTGTAACCGCAATTGCGGAATTACTCGGCAGCCCGGAAAGAGCAAAATCGATGGGGGAGGAAGCCGCCCAGAAAGCAAAAGATTTCAGCTGGGATGAATACGGCGATGCCATCGAGCAAGCGTACAGTTCAATTGTTCATGGGACTCATCGGTCCGATGCGTCCCATGGGACCAACCCTTCGACTTTCTATGAAGATTATTGGAACCGCGATCAAGGGTGGACGCCCACGCATTCGTTTACAGCAGCACAACTCGATCTTCATTTCAAAAATGCGTTTCATCCCAGCGATTCCGTGCTCGATGTTGGCTCGGGCGATGCCTCGAATTACCAATCATGGCTTGTGAAGCAGGTGCGCGATCTGAAAGCAATAGATATTAGTGAAATCGGCGTTGAACATGCGCGAAGAATGGGAATCGACGCGCGCGTGCATGATTTGTCCGAGCGATTTCCATACGATAACAATTCGTTCGATGGCGCGGTGTGCATCGAAGTGCTGGAACATCTTTACGATCCGAAATTTACGGCGAGCGAGATTTTTCGTGTATTGAAGCCGGGCGGATTACTCGTCACAAGTGTTCCCAATAACGGATATTTTCGCGAGCGGCTTCGTGCGCTAACGAAAGCGGAATTATCCACTTCCATCTCCGATTTTTCGAACGAGTGGAAGGGCGCGCATATTCGCTTTTATAATTTAGCATCGTTTACGCGGCTACTGGAAGTGTGCGGATTCCAAATCGAGTCCGTGCGCTCGAATGGCGATGCCTCGATTTTCGATGGTTTGGATTCGCTTGGAGGATATGCGATCCAGCATGTTTCATCATTTCTACGGCGAAGACTCCCTCGCGTGGCACGAGCTGCTTTTTTAGAAAATGCGTGGCCATCGCTCTTCGCGCCGCATCTAATAGTTCGCGTCCGAAAGCCGATGGAGGGTACCTCGTGAAAGTCCTGATCTCCGGTTCGTTTTGGCATGGCTCGCTTGAAGAGAGTTACGCGCGCGCCTTCGAGTCCATCGGATGGCGCGTGGTCCGATTCGATTGGGATCAGATAGCTCGTGCCCATCCGCTCTCGGCAATGGCGTTTGCCGATAAGCTTTTGAGGCTGCGCATCGCGGACCGGGTTGGGAACTGGTTTATCGACGCGATCGAGGGTGCGCGTCCCGATCTTGTGCTCGTCATCAAAGGGCGAACGATCTCGCCAGACACATTGAGTAAAGCAAAACGAATTCTGAGCGATCGGCCGCTTGTGAACTTTAATCCCGATAGCCCCTGGGATCCATCGAACCGCACGAAGCGGCTGTTGGAGAGTATTTCCGTTTACGATGCACATTTTACCTGGAATGATCGGCTCAGGAATGAATTTACCAAAGCCGGCGGAAAACAAGTCCACTATCTTCCGTTTGCCTACGATCCGGTGCTGCACCATCCGCCAACAGATCAAAATTCAAAACCGCAATACGATGCTATTTTTGTCGGGACCTATTCCCCGGAGCGGGACACACTTTTAGGTTCGCTAACGGATTGCCAGATTCGTATCGTGGGGAATGACTGGCAGCGCGCGAAGGAGATTCCAAAACATTGGATTTTGTCGAAAGCGGTATATGGCGAGGACGCGCTTGGCGTCCTCGGCATGGGAGCGTGCGCCATCAATATCCTGAGGCCGCAGAACTACGGAAGCCACAACATGCGGACGTTCGAAATCCCCGCCTCGGCGCGGCCCATGCTTGCCACGCGCTCGGAAGAGCAATCCAAATGGTTCACCGAGGGAACGGACGTCGATTATTTTCACGGACCGGAAGAACTTTCCAGCAAGATTCGAGGATTTATA
>Ga0307374_10011623_pt1 | contig 12479 bp, 13 predicted proteins | sample OX3MG_FD_202532 | JGI IMG/M metagenome (GOLD analysis project Ga0307374, IMG submission 202532) | Soil microbial communities from Risofladan, Vaasa, Finland - OX-3 | ecosystem: Environmental > Terrestrial > Soil > Coastal area > Acid sulfate soil | place: Finland: Risofladan, Vaasa | collected...
GAAGCTCAGCCTGCGCGGCCGGATCGTCGTGACGTGGCGTCGAGCAGGTCACACATGCGTGATCTCAGCGGCCGGTGTGCCTATGCGGGTGCTCGAAAAGCTCGCGGATTGGCCGACCGCACGGATCACTGGCTGAGCCGCCGCTCAGAGCCCGTGGAGTCGTCCGGCTCGCCGTCGACGGCCAACGCCTTCGCTACGCGCTGGCGAGCGCGATGAAGCCGGGTGGTGATCGTCGCCTCGCGAACACGAAGCGAGCGCGCGGCCTGACGGTAGGACAGGCCGGCCAGGTCGACGGCGATCAACGCGTCGCGGAAGTCGGCCGGCAGCGTCGAGACAAGCGCATACAGCTCACGCGACTCGAGCCGTGACTCGGCCCGGACCGCGCGAGGATCTTCGAGCAGGTCTGACTGGTCAGGTAGGGGCGCGGTCTGCGGACGGCGCGCCGCGGTTCGGCGCTGGCTGAAGAACGTGTTCCGCAGCACCCGTAGCAGGTAGCCGATGTCGTCCTCCGAGCGAAGAAACCGCGGCTTGCGAAGCGCCTTCGTGAACGTCTCCTGGACAAGGTCCTCGGCATCCTCGCGCGAGCCGCACAAACCCCATGCTGCTCGATACAGCCGGTCGATGTGATTACCCAGGTCATTTGGGTCCAGCTGACGCTCAGCGCTCATCCGCTGCCGCCTAGGATACGCAGAGACGGTCCTCGGGTTGGTCGCCTGCGAGGCGGCTCAGCGATCTCCAATCGGGGAAGGTCTCATCGCGTTTGGGCGTCCAAAGGGAAAACCGACCGCGGGAGGAGCAGCCATGACCCGTTTCCTGAGGGCAGCACTAACCCACAGCGCCAAGACCGTCGTGGTGACAATCGTCGCGACCGCCGGCTTTGCCGCCGCCACGCTGGCCGGGGTGGCGCTCGCCAGGACGTTCACCCTGCAGGTGGCGAAGAGCGCCAGCGTGACCAACCAATCGGGGATGACAAAGACTGAGAACATCGTCGTCAACTCCCGCGCGTTCGCCCTCTACACGCTCAGCGGCGACAGCAAGTCCCACCCGAAATGCACCAAAGCCAACGGCTGCTTCAGCTTCTGGCCACCGCTTAAAGTCTCCTCAGCCAGCAAGCTGAGCAAGGCCCCGGGGATCCAGGGCAGGCTCGGTGTATGGCACCGCAACGGGTTCTTCCAGGTCACGCTCGCCGGCCACCCGCTTTATCGCTTCGCCCCGGACACACAGAGGCATCACGCAACTGGGGAAGGCGTGGTGAGCTTCGGCGGCACCTGGCACGTCCAAAAAGCAGGCGCCACCAGCGGTAACGCAACGACGCCGACCACCACGATGCCGACCACCACGACCTGTCTCTACCCACCGTGTTGAGGCGCGTAGAGCGGCTGCTGGCGCAGACAGCTAGTCGCCCGGCGTACACCACGGCTGAGCCGGCCTCGCCTCGAGAGCACGTGCTGGCGTCCCAGTCGGGAGGTAGCGTCGTGGGCGATCCTGCGCAGCCGCGAAGCCATGAACAAAACGTGCGCACGATGGCGATCAGGACCGAGAGCCGCACAGCAATCGACCGCAGCGTCCCAGAGGTATGGGCATATGTCTGCGACGTCGGACGCTGGCCGGAATGGGCGCCAACGGTTCTCGAGTGTCGGGTTTGGGGAGGGGGTCCGCTTCAGCCCGGATCGCGTGTGGAGCAGCGGGCGAAGGGGATACTCGGGACAAGTCGTGGCCGCAGCCAGGAGGTGACCGCCGTCGACGCGCCCCGCAGCGTGGCGTTCGCCGGACCGATGGGCACCTCGGCGGCGCGCTGGGGAATGGAGCTCGAGTCGACGGACGATCGGCAGACGGAGGCCCTGATGTGGATCGAGGTCGACCTCGGGGGCGTCATGCGCGCGATCCCCGGAGGCCTTCTCAAAGGCAGGATCCAGCGCGTCAGCGACCTCGAGATGGCGGCGATCAAAGCTGCGGTCGAGTACGCAACGCCGACCGGCTCGGATTCCTAGATGCAAAGTGGCGCGCGGTCCTACCGCGACACTGTCGCGATCGCGGAGCACCCGCGCGAGGTCGACCGAACGCGAGCGCACCTGATCGAGACATACCGCAAGAAGGCCAAGCACTACGACATCACCTCCCGGCTCTACCCCGCGCCCGGCTACCCCCAGCGGGCACAACGCCTCCGGGCCGTACAAGCACTCGGCCTTCGCCCGGGTGACAGCGTGGTCGACATCGCGTGCGGCACAGGTCTGAACTTCGCGCTGATCGAGGAGGCGATCGGTGCCGACGGCCGGATCGTCGGCGTCGATCTGACCGACGCGATGCTCGCCCGGGCCCAGGACCGGATAGAGACGAACGGCTGGAGCAATGTCAGCCTTGTGCAAGCCGACGCGGCTGACTTCGAGTTCCCAGCCGAGGTCGACGCGATCCTGTCCACGTACGCGCTGTCGCAGGTGCCCGAGTGTGCAGACGTCATCACCCACGGCGCTACGGCTCTCTCCGGAGGCGGACGCTGGGCCGTGCTTGATCTCATGGTTCCCGCCAGCGCGCCTCGGTGGCTAGCGCGGCTCGGGACCGCGGTTGTGCGGCCTTTCGCGTCCATCGATGAGTGGATCATGCGCCGTCCGTGGGAGGCGATTCGCGCAGCCATGCAGGAAGAACTGGCCGATCTCTCCTGGACCGAGTTGTCCTTCGGGACCGCATTCCTTGCTGCCGGGTCCCGCGGCCCCAGAACCGTCGATGGAAGACTTGCAGGATAGTGGCGTTGGGCCCTCCAGCAGGCGGGACACCGACCCGGCGAGGAGCATCCGTGCCCCGTTCCTGAGCCAGGCCGGCGTACCTGCTGAGCCGGCCTCGCTCCGAGAGATCCGTTCATTGCGGGATCTGGCAAGGTGAGGACGGTGCAGGTCGATGCGCACGCTTTCTGGCTCCGTGCGCCAGGGTGCGGGGAGATCCGACCGGTCACGCTGCCTGAGCCGCGGCGGGACGAGGTGATGGTGCGTACCTTGCGGTCAGGCGTCAGCCGTGGCACCGAGAGGTTGGTGTTCCGCGGCGGTGTCCCCCCGGACCAGTACGCCGCCATGCGGGCGCCCCACCAGGAGGGTGACTTTCCGGGTCCGGTCAAGTACGGCTACCTCAACGTAGGCGTCGTCGAGCAGGGACCGCCGAGGCTGCGCGGCCGCACGGTCTTCTGCCTGTACCCGCACCAGACCGCCTACGTTGTGCCGGCGGAAGCGGTGGCGGTAGTGCCCGAAAGCGTCCCTGCGGCTCGCGCCGTGCTCGCGGGCACGGTCGAGACCGCCGTCAACGCGCTGTGGGACGCCCGACCGCTGCTCGGCGACCGCGTCACGGTCGTCGGCGCGGGGATGGTCGGCTGCTGCGTCGCACGTCTACTGAGGCAGTTTCCGGCCGTGCAGGTCGAGCTCGTCGACGTGGACGTCGGCCGGGCCGACGTGGCGGCTGCGCTCGACGTGGATTTTGCGCTGCCTGTCGACGCCGCGGATGGGCGCGACCTGGTTGTGCACGCCAGTGCGACCTCCGCCGGCCTTCAGCGGTCGCTCGAGTTGCTCGCGGCCGAGGGCACGGTCATCGACCTCAGCTGGTACGGCGAAAGCGAGGTCCGGCTTTCGCTGGGAGGCGCATTTCACTCCAGAAGGCTGGGCATCCGCGCGAGCCAGGTCTCGACCATCTCCCCGGCCCGGAGCGGGCGGCGCACGATGGCCGACCGCTTGGACCTCGCGCTCGAGTTGCTGCGCGATCCTGCCTTCGACGCACTCCTCACCGGGGAGTCATCCTTCGAAGAGCTGCCGGACGTCATGCCTCGGCTGGTCGACGGGAGTCTGCGCGTCCTCTGTCACACAATCAGGTACGACGAGCAGTAGTGCACTAACCGTGTTCAGCGTCACCGTCCGCGATCACATGATGATCGCCCACAGCTTCCGAGGCGAGGTGTTCGGGCCCGCGCAGCGCCTGCATGGCGCGACGTACCTCGTCGACGCCACGTTTCGGCGCGCGAACCTCGACGCCGACGGGCTCGTCGTCGACATCGGTCGAGCGGCTGAGCTGCTGCGCGCCGTGCTGGCCGAGCTCGAGTACCGCAACCTCGACGACGAATCCGCGTTCGCGGGCATGAACACCACGACCGAAGCGCTCGCCAGGGTGATCGCGGACCGACTTGCCGACCGCGTGCACGCCGGGGCCCTCGGCGACGGCGCCCGGGATCTCGACGGCCTGGCGGTCGCTCTGCACGAGTCGCACATCGCCTGGGCGAGCTACGAACGACTGCTGTGAGGGCGGTGCATGTCGTCGTACCGGACGGCATCGACGATCCGGTCAGGCCGAGCGGAGGCAACAACTACGACCGCCACGTCTGCCGCGAGCTCGGCACGCTCGGCTGGTCGGTGCACCAGCACGCCGTACCGGGTGCCTGGCCGCGGCCCACAGCGGAGGCGCTCGCCGCCCTCGCTGGCGTCGTCGAGCGCATCCCCGGCGGCGACCTCCTGCTGCTCGACGGACTGATCGCTTCAACCGCGCCCGAGGTGCTGACACCGAACGCCGGCCGGTTGCGCCTCGTCGTGCTCGTGCACATGCCGCTCGGTCATCGACCCCCCGACGAAGCCGCCGAGGAGACGAGGAGGCGCGAAGGCGCGGTTCTTCGTGCCGCCTCCGCCGTCGTCACGACCAGCCGGTGGAGCCGAGGTCGGCTGCTGGAGCTCTACCGGCTGCCCACGGAGCGAGTGCACGTCGCCGAGCCGGGCGTCGATCCCGCCGATCTCGCCGGCGGCACCATGACCGGCGGCACGCTGCTGTGCGTCGCTGCCGTGATCTCAGAGAAGGGGCACGACGTGCTGGTCGAGGCGCTGCTGTCGATGTCCGAGCTGTCGTGGGAATGTGTCTGCGTGGGCAGGGCCGACCGCGATCCGGCGTTCGTGGAGGATCTCGGGCGGCGCGTCCTCGATGGCGGTATCAGTGACCGCGTGTGCTTCACGGGGCCACTCACCGGCTCTGAGCTCGACCGCAGCTACGCCGCCGCGGACCTGATGGTGCTGCCGTCACGTGCGGAGACGTACGGCATGGTCGTCACCGAGGCCCTGGCCCGCGGGTTGCCGGTCCTCGCGGCCGATGTGGGCGGGCTGACGGAGGCGATGGGCTACGGCGCCGACGGCAGCCGGCCCGGGTTGATGGTGGCGGCCGATGACCCTGCGGCGCTCGCCGCCGCGCTCAGGGCATGGCTCGGTGACCCCGAGCTCAGACGGCGGTCGCGGTTGGCTGCCCGCGAGCGACGCGATTCGCTCTCCAGATGGTCGACCACGGCATCCGCGATGGCCGGCGTTCTCGCGGAGGCGTTGCGATGACCGCGCCGGCGATCCGGGTCAGCAGGGACTGGCTTGCCCTCCGCGAGGCGGTCGACGCCGCCGCCCGGGCGAGCGGCCTCGTCGATCACCTGCGGAGACGACGCCCGGCAGCCGGCCGCTGGGTGATCCACGACCTCGGGGGCGGCACCGGCGCGATGGGCCGGTGGCTGGCGCCACTCCTTCCTGGGCCCCAGCACTGGGTCGTGCACGACCTGGACGCCGACCTGCTCGAGGTCGCCGCCGCCCACGCTGCCGGGCCCGCCGCCGACGGCACCATCGTCACGCTTGAGACCAAGCGGTCCGACATCACGCGGCTGCACCCGGGCGATCTCGCCGGCGCGACCCTCATCACCGCCTCGGCGCTGCTGGACCTGCTGACCGAGGACGAGCTGGCTGAGCTGATCGCCGTCTGTGCGGGCTCACGGTGTCCGATGCTGCTCACCCTTTCCGTGGTCGGTGACGTCGAGCTGACCCCGGCGGACCGCCTGGACCGCCCCGTGGGCGCCGCTTTTGACGCCCACCAGCGGCGCGTGACCGAGCGGGGCCGTCTGCTCGGCCCGGACGCGGTTGCGCTTGCCATCGAGCAGTGCAGCCAGCTAGGCGCCGAGGTCCTCGTCCGGCCAAGCCCCTGGCGACTAGGCGCCTCGCAGGCCGATCTGACGGCCGAATGGTTCACCGGGTGGGTGGGTGCTGCCTGCGAGCAAGAGGTCGAGCTCGCCGCCGAGGCCGAGCTCTATACCCGACGACGTCTGGCGCAGGCCGCCACAGGTGAGCTGGCGGTGACCGTCGACCACGCCGACCTGCTTGTCTCACCCCGGTGAGAGCGGGATGTCGAGCGTGTGGGCGCCTCTCTGCGCCTTCGTCGCCAGGTAGCGGGCGTTCGTGGCGGACAGGTGCACGGCGGTCGGCAGCTGTTCAGCCACGGTCACCCCGAACCGCTGGAGCTGCTGGGCCTTATCCGGGTTGTTGGTGAGCAGAGCGACCCGCGGCACTCCCAGCGCCTGCAGCATCTGCGCGGCGACGAGGTAGCTGCGCTCGTCCTCGCAGTGGCCGAGCGCGAGATTCGCCTCGTAGGTGTCCAGCCCCGCGTCCTGCAGCCCGTAGGCCTCGAGCTTGGCGTAAAGGCCGATGCCACGTCCCTCCTGGCGCAGGTACAGCAGAAAGCCGCCCGCGTCGGCGATGCGCTCGACGGCTTCGCGGAGCTGCCCTCCGCAGTCGCACCGTTGAGAGCCGAATACGTCTCCGGTGAGGCACTCGCTGTGCAGCCGGACCAGCGGTGGAGGCCGGCGTCCTGCAGACGCGACAGCGGCCGCCCGGTCACCCAATCCGAAAGCGATGTGTTCATGTCCATCGACAAGGCCGTCGAAGCTGAACACTCGGGCCGTCGTCCGGTAGCCATCGCCGAACTGAAGCGGGACCGGAACCTGGGTGCGGATCGTCGCAGGAGGCAACGGCGGCGGCATCGATAGGGCCGGACGGTCGATCTGGAACCGCGGAGAGAGCGCATAGCGCAGCAGCACGACGTCGCCGATCTCGCGGACCTCGGCGAGAGTCGCTCGCCGGCCGGGGTTCCACGGGAAGCATCCGTCGTTCACGAATCGTGCGGCCCGGGAGTCGCCCACGAAAAACGGAGCGATGACCAGCTGCAGCTCGTCGGCGAGCTTTTCCGTCAAGAACTGGGTGTGAACCTTGCCGCCGCCCTCGACCATCAGGCGTTCCACGCCCCGGGATGCGAGATCTTCGCTGACCCGGCGCATTTCGACGGGCTGCCCACCGTCGACGATGGTCGCGACGCTTCCGAGCCGCGCGTGCGCGTCGCGAATACGGGGGCTCGCGCAATACACGAGCTTCTCGCTTTCGCCGGTGGTGAAGAAGTCGGCGCACGGGTCCAACTCCAACCGTTCGCTCACGGTGACCTTGATCGGCGAGGGCGGCAGACCCTGAGCGGCGCGGCCCTGACGGCGGCTCTCCGAGCGCACCAGCAGCCGCGGGTTGTCAGAGCGCACGGTCGCCGCTCCCACCATGATCGCATCGCAGGTCGCGCGCACGGAGTCGACCCGGTCGAAGTCGGCGCTGTTTGACAGTTCGAGCCGCCGCGGGGAGGCGCTGCCGATATAGCCATCGATCGACACGCAACAGCTCAGCAGCGTGTAGGGACGGTCATGCATGTGCCGGTCGCTCCCGAAGGGGCGCTCGTTGTGATGCTGCAGGATGCCTAGGACGGAACCATGTCACCACGAGGACGGCGGCGCCCGGGAGGCTGGCCACGAGCACCATGACGCCGTAGAGGACGGCGGTGGCGACCCCGTGCTGCGCGCCGAGGCCGGCCGCGCCGAACGCCCATGCCGTCATGCCCTCGCGGGGACCCCAGCCACCGACGCTTGGCAGCATCATCGCCGCCAAGACGAGCAACACAATTGGGAGCATGTGCGACGGCGATGCGCCGACCCCGGCCGTCCGCGCGGCGATCAGAAAGGTGGCCGCGTGGCCGCCGACGCCCAGCGCGGATGCCAGCGCGATGCCGAGCCACGCCCTCCGGGCGACCAGCCCGTTGCGGATGTCGCTGGCCGCTCCGCTCAGGAGCCGAGCCAACGAAGACCGAGTGGCATCAGGTCGCGCCCGGGCCACGAGCACGACGCCGAACACCGCCACGACTACCGCGATCGCCACCAGCGGCATGAGCGAGTGCACCGGCGACGGCAGCGCGAGTAGAACGATGACAGTCAGGAGGACCTGCACGAGCTGGCCGGCGAAGCGTTCCCACGCGACCGAGCGCAATGCGCGGCCGACATCGTGCACGTCGCGACCATGGCTCGTCCCCCGGTGGACATCGCCCACGATCCCGCCGGGCAGCGCGGCGTTGAGGAACATCGACCGGTAGTAGGCGGCCACCGCAGCGGGCAGCGACAGGTTGACGCCGAGGCCTCCTGCCACGATCTTCCACCGCCAAGCATAGCAGACCGTGGTCAGCACCGCGAGCCCTGCGGCTGCCGCGAGCGTCCCGGCGTTGACCATGCGAAGCCCGGCTAGGAACGGGCCTGTGCCGAGGCGCCAGACCAAGATCGTGAACACCAGGGCCGCGCCCGCCAAGCGCCCCCATCTCCACAGCTTCCGACTCACCCTGCCCCTCCTCCGTCCGTGGCTCTCGTTCACGGTGAGCTACCCGCCCGCCGGTTCGGCCCGTAGGCGGTGAGGAAACGATCGCGGAAGGCGCTCATCCGCAGCACCGGCGCGCGCGGGCCGGGCAGCAAGCCCGATTGCCAGCCCCAGCCGCCGATGCGCTTCAGCACCGATGGGTCGTGAGCGATGATCGAGATCGGCACGTCGTGACTCGCCCGCTGCCCGCTGACGATCGCCAACGGCTGCTCGTCACCGACGACGACAAGGGCGAGGTTCTTCTTGCCGTAGTGCTGCACGAAGGAGATCAGAACCTTCAGCGAGTACTCGAGGGACCGGGCGTACGCGGTCTTCACCTGGTCGGGATGCCACCAGAACGAGCTCGGTTCGGTGTCCATCGGCACACGGTTAAAGATCGAGCCGTTGCCCAAGTCGTTCCAGGGGATCATCTGAGGGACACGGTCCCACGGCATGTGGCTCGACACGGTGTCGACCTCTGCGAACAAGGGCCGGTGGCGTTTCGCGAGCTCGAGGCGCTGCAGGGCCGCGAACATGTATTGGTCGGGCAGGGGGGCGTAGTTGAACGTCGGCCCGCGGTACCCCATCTCACGGCGGTCGTAGAGCTTGTCGTAGTGGTAGAACGACGAGCCCTCCGGCCAGCCGCGGTCGTCCGCCGGGGCGAAGTTGATCGTCCGCCACCCCGCGCGGTCAAACGCGTCGGTGAGATTGAAGCGGTCGGTGGCGACGAGCTGGTCATAGCGCCGCTGGCTGTTGGCCCACACACCGGACTGCAGCGTGGAGTGCGCGAGCCAGCTGACCCCGCCGAACGTCGACGAGGTGACGAAGGCGCTCCGAGCGGAAAAGCCGGCGGTCTGCAGCTGCCTGGTGCCCTTTGTGAGAAGCGAGTCGATGGTCGGGGAGAACGAGGAGCCCCGGACCGAGACCTGGCCGTAGGACTCGACGAACACGAGGAGCACGTCCTTGCCCCGCAGAGCGGTCAGCAGCCGGCTGCCCGGGGTGCTGCGAAACGGGTCGTGCTTAATCTGCTTGGCGAACACGGCCTCGTCGTGGATGTCGGCCTGCACCGCTCGCACCTCGTGGACGACGTAGCTGGCGGTGCTCGTGGAAGCGATCGGGCTGTGCGGCAGAAGCTGCGCGCCGGACATCGAGCAGAGCAGCCAGACGGACCCGAGCGCGCCGGCCGCGCCAAGCGACCACCGTCGATTGCCCGCCGCGACCCGGGTCAGCCGGAACGTCGCCATGGTGATGACGACGAGCAGCGCCACGGTGAGCGCCACCCCGCCGTAGACGATCAGGTTCGCCTCGGTGTTACCGAGGGCAGCGCGCAGCGTCTCGATGCCGATCCCGGCGTCGCCGACGTCACCCACGATGTCGAACGGTCGGGCGAACAACGTGAAGAACGCGACGTCGAAAATCTTCAATATGACGAGCAGAGTGAGGGCCGGTCCAAGGACCCCGGCGAGGATGCGTCGCGGGATGGTGGGAAGGACGGCGGCCAGGACGATCAGCACGAGGCCCTCGAGCGGAACCCTGAAAAACGCGGTCAGAGTGACGTCCTGCGGCTGATTGGGAGCGACCAGCGCCGCCCACACGACCAGAACGGCGAGGACCGTGAACGCGGTGGCAATACCCCTGCGCAGTCGGCCGTGCCCGACTGCGGGCGCGGCGACCGCGGCGTCAGCGACGAGCCGGTGGTTCCGCAGCCACAACACATCGCGCCCGAACGACTCGGCAAGCAGCACGAGCGCCCCGACGAGGATCGCCTGGGTCACCGCCAGCGGCAGAACGCCTGCGGCCGCGATCACTAGCACGATCCCCTGCGTCGCGGCGACCACCTTGCGCCAGTAGCGCGGCGGCAGCGACGCTCGCATCCACGGCAGCGGCCACCCGGCTGCGAGAAACGCGTAGCGCGCGGCGCCGATCGCGAGCACCCACGCGCCGGCCGACCGGGCGACGTACACGCTGAGGATCAGGAGCAGGAACGCGTCGACTTCACCGTCGAACCACGCGCCCAGCGGCGCCGTCGTCCTTCTACGTCGCGCGACCCATCCGTCCACGAAGTCGAGCGCGAGCGCGAGCGCGGTGATTGACACGAGCAGCGTGACCGGTGTGCGGTGGGCGAACGCGTCCGTCACCAACGCGGCGACACACACGGCGAGCGACGCCCGGGCAAGCGTCACCCAGTCGGCGGCTCCCAGGCCCTCGGAGCGGTGGCGGGAGAGACCGCGAGCCAGCGCCGCATTCATCATGGCTCCGCACGTGAGCCCGACAAGCCACGCGCCGGCACCGAGGCCGACGGTCCCCGCGAGTGCGGCAAGCAGCAGCATCTGGGCGGTCAGCCCGGCCAGCGGGCCGCCCTTAATCGCCGCCGGCGTGCGTGCCGAGCGCGGCGCCCTCAGTGGCTGAGCGCTTGCCTCCATATGCCCCAATGACGCTGCCGCCACACCAAGTCTTCCCGGCCGCGGGGTGTCATCCTTGGGCTGTGGACGACGATCAGCGGCTCGAGAGGGACGCTGCGCAGCGGGCCGGGCTGGCCCTGCTGTGAAGCAGGACGAGCGCGCGCCATTCGTGCGGGCCCTGCAGCGAGCCCGCGTTGCCGCGTACGCTCCCTGCGAGTTCGTCGAGCAGGAGAGCTTTATGTCCGCCGGCGAGATTCGGGCTCTGGCGCGTCGGGCCGGCATTGTCCCCGGGGTGTTCGTGCTGGACCTGTGCTGTGGAATAGCGGGTCCCGGGCGGTTCATAGCCCGCGAGCTGGGTTGCACCTATCTGGGGGTGGACCTCAGCACCAGCGCTATCGAGATAGCCCGTGAACGTGCGGGCGACCTTCCCTGTCGCTTCGAGGTCGCGCGGATCCCTCCCATCCCCGCCGGCCCGTTTGACGTGGTGCTCCTGTTTGAGACGATGCTGGCGTTTCCCGAAAAGGAGACGCTGCTCGGGGAGGTATCCCGGGCGCTTAAGGCCGGCGGGCGGTTCGCCTTCACGATGGAAGAGGGCCCGCCGCTCACCGAGGCCGAGCGCGCCAAGATGCCCGACGCCGACACGGTCTGGCTTACCCCACTGCCCGAGATGCTCGCGTGCCTGGAGCGGGTCGGGCTGGTGGTCCGCTGGCAGGATGACTGCAGCCGGTCACATCGCGCGGTAGCGGATTCGCTGATCAACGAATTCGCTGCCGATGCTGCGGGCATCTCCGCGCAGATTGGCCACCGGGCGCTCGAAGAGCTGCTCGCCGCCCACCGGCTCTGGAGCGACTGGCTCCGTGAAGGACGGGTCCGCAAGATCGCCTTCGTTGCCGAGAAGACCGGGACGCCGCGCACTACTCGCGCGGACGTCGCGGCGCAGCGCAGCAGCTGATCGGACTAGCGCTGCGCGGTCTGGTGACCGCGAACCAGCAGGACGTCGTGATCGGTGTATGTGGCCGACACCACCAGTGCGGAGGGCGATGGGAGCGCACCGGTTCCGTAGACGTGCTGACTCCCGGGGTCCTGATGGGCGGACCTGTCGGTTCGGGTCCAGAAGCCGTGGGGGGCGCAGGACGACAGACGGTTGACGTCGCCCCCGAAGATAACCGAGCGGGCAGCCGCGAGACGAGCCAGGAGCTCCCGGAGCTCGGCGCACTGCGGGACGTTCGCGGCCACCTCATCCGGCTCGGGGGAGGCCAGTTGCGCAGTGCAGACCTCGGCGCCAGCTCGGGTGCCGACGCACAGCCACACGCGCCGCTCGGGGCCGGCTTGCGCCTCGAATGCCCGGCTCTCGGTGCTCTCGATGGCTGCCTTGGTGAGCACCGCGTCACCGAAGAGTCCCTGGCCGCCCGGCCTGACGCACGGCAGGGGCTTGCGGTGGTAGATCACCCTCGAGATTCAGGGTGACAGCGGCGCCCGCCGCGACCGCGTCCTCTACAGGTCGATCCCGCCGACCGTGGAACGCGGCGACTCGATATGGGACGAGATCGGCGCGTGGCCGTGGGCAGCGTTCGACGGTGGCCACCCGCCATCTCAGTGGTGGCTG
>Ga0307374_10011624_pt1 | contig 12478 bp, 9 predicted proteins | sample OX3MG_FD_202532 | JGI IMG/M metagenome (GOLD analysis project Ga0307374, IMG submission 202532) | Soil microbial communities from Risofladan, Vaasa, Finland - OX-3 | ecosystem: Environmental > Terrestrial > Soil > Coastal area > Acid sulfate soil | place: Finland: Risofladan, Vaasa | collected...
AGCACAGCCGGTGCCGCCAGGAACGCCCGCGCGAACGAGATGAGCTGGCGCTGGCCAGCCGACAGCCGGCCACCGCGGTTGCCCACCTCGGCGTCGAAGCCGCCGGGCAGCGCGGCGATGAACTCGTGGGCGCCGATCGCGGCCGCGGCCGCCTCGATCTCACCACGGCCTGCGCCCGGCCTGCCCAGCCCGATGTTGTCCGCGACCGATCCGCTGAACAGGAAGCCCTCCTGGGTGACCAGCACGATCTCCCGCCGGAGCTGGGCGTCGGAGAGGCCGCGCAGGTCGGTGCCGTCCAGGAGGACCCGCCCCGCGCCGGGATCGTAGAAACGCGCGAGCAGGCGCGCGACCGTGGTCTTGCCCGCGCCGGTCTCACCGACCAGCGCCACCGTCTGCCCGGCCGGGATGGTCAGGTCGAAACCGGGCAGCACCATCTCCTTCCGGTAGCCGAACCGCACCCCCTCGAACCGGACCTCGCGGCCGCCCCCTCCGTGGTCGGCCAGGTCCGCGCTGCTCGCGGGCTCGGGCACCGCGGGCGGCTCCTCCAGCACCCCGGAGATCTTCTCCAGCGCCGCCGCCGCCGACTGGAACGTGTTGTAGAACTGCGACAGATCCTGCAGCGGGTCGAAGAACCGCTGCAGGTAGAGCAGGAATGTGGCCAGCACGCCGACCTTGATGTCCCCCTCCATCACGCGCAGCCCCCCGTACAGCAGGACCGCGCCGGTGGCGAGGTTGCCGACCATGGTGATCGCCGGAGAGTACACCGCGATCAGCCGCGAGGAACGGAGCGAGGCTTGCGCATAGCTCTCGTTCAGCCCGGAAAATATCTCCTCGTTACGGCGCTCCCGCCGGAACGCCTGGACCGCGCGGATACCGGTGAACGTCTCCACGAACGCCACGATGACCTGCGCGATCGCCTCCCGGCTGCGGCGGTAGGCCAGTGCCGACTCGCGCCGGAACCAGCCGGTGAGCAACGTCAGCGGCACGAACCCGGCCAGCACCACCAGCGCGAGTGGCCAGTCCAGCAGCAGCATCCCGGCACCGACCAGCATCAGCGAGAAGACCGCCGACACCAGCGAGTCCAGGCCGTCCTCGAACAGGTCCGAGATCGAGTCGATGTCGGAGACCTGCCGGGAGATGACCCGGCCGGAGGTGTAGTGCTCGTGGAACGAGACCGGGAGCCGCTGGAAATGCATGAACAGCCGCTGGCGCAGTTCCAGCACGACGTCTTCGCCGAGCGTGCCGATCATCACCACGAAGGCGCGGGTGGTGATCGCCTGGGTGCCGATGGCGGCGAAGAATCCGGCCACGATGACCGCCAGCGGTAGCAGGTCACCGCCGTGGATCAGCGGCGGGATGCCGCGGTCGATGCCCAGGCCCACCAGCCACGGCCCGGCCAGGGCGGCCAGGTTCGCGGTCACCACCAGCACCAGCGTGAGCATGACCACGCGCCGGTGCGGCCGGAGCAGGCCGGTCAGCAGCCGCCTGGCCCGCCGCCGCAGCAGCGCGGTCACGCCCGCGGTGAGCTGGTCGGTGTCCTCGGCAGCGATCCCCTGCCAGGGCTGCGCCGTCATCCCGCCGCCTTCTGCCCGTCCGCCTGCCCGCCGGTGTCCCGCGCCTCGCCGCTCATGAGGTCGCGGTAGCGGGGCTGGGAGGCGAGCAGCTCGGAGTGGGTGCCGAGCGCGCCGATCACCCCGTCGGTGAGCAGGGCCACCTTGTCGGCGAGCGCGACGGTGGAGGGCCGGTGCGCGACGATGAGCGCGGTGGTGCCGGCCAGCACCTGGTGCAGCGCCTGGCTCACCTTCTCCTCGGTCTGCACATCCAGCGCGGACAGCGGGTCGTCCAGGACCAGCACCGACGGCCGGGCCAGGATCGCCCGCGCCAGCGCGATCCGCTGGCGCTGGCCGCCGGACAAGGTCATGCCCTGCTCGCCGATCCGGGTGTCCAGGCCCCACGGCAGGTCATGGACGAAACCCGCCTGGGCGGCCGCCAGCGCCTGCTCGATGTCGGCGTCGCTGGCCCCGGGCGCGCCGAAGCTCACGTTCTCGCGCACGCTGGCCGAGAACAGGGTCGCCTCCTCGAACGCGCAGCCGATCCGGGTGCGCAGGGTCGCCAGTGGCAGCGCCCGGATATCGGTGCCGTCGAGCGTGATCCGGCCCGAGGCCGGGTCGGCCAGCCGGGGGACGAGCTGGAGCAGGGTCGTCTTGCCGGACCCGGTGGCGCCGGTGAGGCCGAGCGTCTGCCCCGGTTCGAGCTCCAGGCTGATCCCGCGCAGCACCGGCTGGCGGGCGCCCGGGTAGCCGAACTCCACCCGGTCGAAGACCAGCCGTCCCGGCGCCCGCCGCCGGGAGCGAGCCGTGGCCGCTGGCCGGGGGACCGAGTGGACCTGCGGGCCGGTGATAGCCGGCTCGGTGTCGAAGATCTCGTAGATCCGCTGCGCCGCGGTCGCCGCCTCCTGCCCGCTGGCCAGGATGTATCCCATCGCCTCGATCGGCCACACCAGCAGCAGGGTCAAGGTGATGAAGGCGACCAGCCCGCCGAGGGTCAGTTCGTGGCGGCTGGTGGCGATCGCGCCGAGCAGCAGGAGCAGGCCGATGACGACGTTCGGCATCAGATCCAGGCCGGCCCAGAACGCCCCGCGCAGGCGTGCCTTGCTCACCTGGGTCTGGTAGACCTTGCCGGCTTGGGCCAGGTGCCGCGCGGCGGCCTCGCGGCGGCGGCCGAGCGCCTTGAGCACCCGGATGCCGGCCGCCGCCTCCTCTACATAGGTCGCCAGGTCGCCCTGCTGGTCCTGGGCCCGCCGGGACAGCACCCGGTAGCGGCGCTCGAACTTGGTGCTGAACGCCACTACCGGCAGGAAGACACCCATGGTCAGCAGGCCCAGCCACCAGTTCAGGCCGATGAGGAGCGCGACCACGGTCACGAAGGTCACCACGTTGGTGATCAGGAAGATGATGCCGAAGCCGGCGAACCGCCGGATCGCCGACAGGTCCATGGTCGCCCGGGACAGCAGCTGGCCGGACTGCCACTCGTCGTGGAACCCGGCGTGCAGCCGCTGCAGGTGCGCGTACAGGTCGTCTCGCATGGCCTTCTCCATGCCGGTGACGGCGCTGGCTTGTACCCAGCGCCGGAGCAGGTTCAGCACCGCCTGGGCGGTTCCCAATGCGGTCGCGGCCAGCCCCAGCAGCAGGAGCTGCGAACGGTCGTGGTGACTGATCGCCCCGTCGATGATGTGCTTGGTCAGGAGCGGGATGACGATCTCGGCGCCGACCGACGCGCACGCCGCCGCCAGCATGAAGACGAGCTGCCCTAAGTACGGCCGCAGGTAGCTGCGGGTACGCCAAAGTGCCGCCAGCGGCAGATCCCTCATGGGAGCATGGGCGTCGGCACGAACGTGCTCGGGGGGCATTACCCGGACGCTAACCGGGCATTCGCATGGCTGTCATCTGGTTTTCTGCCCGGGCCCCGGCTGCCGGGACCCGGCGCGTTCGCGCCCGGTTCGCGGCCTGGCGCGAACTAAGGGGCTCTGTGGGCGAAAATCCGGCCCCATCCCGGGGTGGCGCCGGACCGGGGACTCTGGCACGCTGGCTAGCCCGGGGCTCGCACCCCGGCCCCGGTCCCGGCAGTGGAGGGACCGTGGAGCGCACGGATTCTGGGGGCAGTCCATGACGGATTGGGCACCTGGTCCCGCGCTGGCGGCATATCACGCCGGCGTGACCGTCGTCTGCGAACTGGCTGCCCGGTTCACCGATGACAGCTGGGCCATGCCGACGCCGTGCGCGGAGTGGCGGGCCGCCGACCTGGCCGGCCACCTGCGCTGCGTTGCGGACGACTTTCACGAGTATCTGGACGACGCGCCGTCGAGCCGGCTCGCTCGGCTGATGGCTACCGGCGCGGACCCGGACAGCCTGGCACGCAAGCTCGCCCGGCAGAACGCCGCCGAACTGGCGGCGCTGGCCGAGGGGGCCGGCCCGGAGCACATCGCGGCGTTCGCCGCCTCGGCCCGTGCCTACGCCCGGCGCATCATGCCGGTGTGGGACCTGCCCCACCACCGCTACCGCGACACCGTGGTGACGGTCGGCGGCATGGTGGGTGCCGCCTGCGTGGAGTGGCACGTGCACGCCTGGGACCTGGCCAGGGCGCTGGGCAAGGACTACTCTCCCGCCAACCCCGACCTGCTCGTCGCCGGGTGGCAGGCGGGCATGCCGCAGCTGCCGCTCGGCCTTGCGGTCGCGGTGGCCACCTGCGGCGCCCCGGCGGTGGGCCGCGGCGGGCACGAGACCGTCGTGGTGGCCGGCGGCGGTGGCGGCGGTCCCGAGCCAGCCGGGGGTGCCGCCTGGCGCGCGCTGCTGCGCGCCTCGGGCCGGCTCGCCTAGGCCGCTCAGGCTGGAGATCCACGAGACATTCCCTGGGAGGAAGCCGGAACATGGCGCTGGATGTGGCCGCGGTGCGTGCCGCCTACCCTGCCCTCGCCGACGGGTACGCCTACCTGGACGGGGCGGCCGGGACACAGGTGCCCGCACCGGTGATCGACGCGATCAGCGGGGCCTACCGGTCGGGACTGGGCAATGCCGGCGGGGCCTTTCCGGCCAGCCAGCGAGCAGCTGAGATCACCGCGCACTGCCGGGAGGCGGTCGCCGACCTGGTCGGCGGGGTGGCCGACGGGGTGATCCTCGGCCCCAACATGACGACCCTGACCTACCGGCTGGCCAGTACGCTGGCTGCGACCTGGGGCCCGGGGGACGAGGTGGTGGTCTCGCGGCTCGATCACGACGCCAACGTCCGGCCCTGGGTGCAGGCGGCCCGCCGGGCTGGCGCGCAGGTCAGATGGGCCGAGGTGGACCTGCCCTCCGGCGAGCTTCCGGCCGCCCAGTACGACTCGCTGCTGTCCGGGCGCACCAGGCTGGTCGCGGTCACCGCCGCCAGCAACGTCCTGGGCACCCGGCCCGACGTGGCCGCGATCACCGCGAAGGCCCGCACCGCCGGTGCGCTCAGTTATGTGGACGGGGTGCACGCGACGCCGCACGGCCCCACCGACGTGACCGCGCTGGGCGCGGACTTCTACGCCGTCAGTGCATACAAGTGGTCAGGGCCGCACGTGGGCGCGGTCATCGCCGGCCCCGGGCTGCTGGAGTCGCTGCACCCGGACAAGCTGAAACCCGCTCCGGACGCGGTACCCGAGCGGTTCGAGCAGGGCACGCCCGCCTTCGCGGACCTGGCCGGGGTCACCGCGGCGATCGACCACCTGGCATCCCTGGACCCGGCCGCGGCAGGACCGGGGGCCAGCCGGCGCGAGCGGCTGCTCGCCTCGATGGCCGCCGCGCACGACCACGAGGAAGGGCTGTTCCGGGTGATGCTGGCCGGGCTTGGGGCCATGGACAAGGTCACCTTGCTCGGCAGCGCGCCGGCCCGGACGGCGACCGCCTACTTCACGGTGGCGGGCCGGGCACCGGCCGAGGTCGCCGCGCACCTTGCCAGCCGGAAGGTGAACGTCTGGAGCGGGCACAACTACGCCTGGGAACTGACCGGCGTGCTGGGCATCCGCGACACCGGCAGCGCGGTCCGGGCCGGCCTGGTCCACTACAACGACCGATCCGACGTGGACCGCCTGCTCGCCGCAGTCGCCGAACTAGCCGGATAGCCGCTGGCTCCGCTCAGGGGGGCGGGGTGTCGAAGGTGTAGCGGTAGATGCGGGTGCTGCGGGCGGCGAAACCAACCCGCTCGTACAGGCGGCCCGCCGCTTCCCGGGATGGCCGTGAGGTCAGGTCGACGGTCCGGGCCCCGGCGGCCCGCGCCAGGTCCAGGGCCTCCCGGGTGAGCGCTTCACCGATGCCCTGGCCCCTGGCCGACTGGTCCACGATCACATCCTCGATCCAGGCGCGGAACCCGGTCGGGATGGGGAACATCGCCAGTGCCAGCAGGCCGACGATCCGGCCGTCCAGCCTGGCGGCCAGCAGTGTGGTGGCCTCCGACCCGATCATGCGCTGCACGGCCTGCCGGTCGGGCTGGATCGCGTTGGCTGACAGCTGCGGCAGGAGGCGGCCCATGGCCGCTGCCAGTTCATCGGTGGCCTCGCGTACCACTTCGACGTGGACACTCACGCCGGGCAGAGTACCGCTTGGCGGCCGCCGGCGCCGGGCGCAGGGCCCCCGGCGTGTCACCGCCGCCCGGGCGAGCCAGGCGTTCCGCCGGGCGGGCGCACCGGGCGGGCGCACCGGGGCAGCGCACCGCCACCCGCGAGCCGGCTCTTGGCCGCAGCCCGACGGTTAGGTATGACAGTGGCTATGACGAGCAGGGCGCTGGTACTGGGCGCGGGCGGCGAGGCCGGGATCGCGTGGGAAGTGGGCCTGCTGGCCGGGCTGGCCGAGCGGGGGGTCGACCTGACCTCCGCGGATCTGATGGTCGGCACCTCGGCCGGGGCGGGAGTCGGGGCCAGGATCAGCTCTGGGCTCAGCCTGGCGGCGCTGTACGAGCAGCAGCTGGTGCCGGCCGACGGGGAGGTCGTCGCCAAGATGGGCACGCGGACCATCGCCAGGTTCGTGTGGGCGGTGGGGCCGGCCCGCCGTAACCCGGTCCGGGCCCGGGTCCGGCTCGGGCGGATGGCGCTGCGGGCGCGTACCGGGCCGGCAGCGGCGCGGCGCGCTGTCATCGAGGCCAGGCTGGGCACGCATGACTGGCCGGCCGGGCGGCTGCTCATCACGGCGGTCGACGCCGATACCGGGGAGTTCGCGACCTTCGGCTCCGGCAGTGGCGTGGACCTGGTCGACGCGGTCGGGGCCAGCTGCGCGGTGCCGGGAGTCTGGCCCCCGGTCGCGATCAACGGGCGGCGCTGGATGGACGGCGGGATGCGCTCGCCCGCGAACGTGGATCTGGCGGCTGGCTTCGACCGGGTCGTGGTGCTGGCGCCGATCACGGCTGGGCTGCGGCCCATGCCCAGCGTTCCCGATCAGGTGGCGGAACTGGGCCACAGCTGCCAGGCGGTCGTCATGGTGGCACCGGACGAGGCGGCGGCGGCCGCGTTCGGCCGCAACCTGCTGGATCCGCGGCGGCGGGCGCCGGCGGCACGGGCCGGCTACGCGCAGGCGGCCGCCGTACTGGCGGACGTGGCAGCCGTCTGGGGATAGCGCGGCGCCCCGGCCCAGCCGGGCCGGGGCGCCAGGGCCAGCCAGGTCAGCTGGCGTAGTCGAGCAGCGGCTGTGCCCGGCTCGGGTGGCGCAGCTTGGACAGCGACTGCTTCTCCAGCTGCCGGATCCGCTCCCGGGTCAGGCCGAGCGCCCGGCCGATCTCGTCCAGCGTGTGTGGGTTCCCGTCGTACAGGCCGAACCGCATCGCCATGATGGTCGCCTCACGCGGGGTGAGCGCGTCCAGGGCGTGCCGCAGCTGGTCCGCCATGAGCTGGCGGTCCACCAGATCGGAGGCCGCCGGGGCGTCGGTGTCCTCGATGAGGTCGCCGATGCTGGTCTCGCCGTCCTCGCCGATGGTGGAGTCCAGGCTGATCGGCTGCCGGCTGGTGCGCAGCAGCTCCTCGATCTGGTCGGGGGTGCGGTCCAGCTCGACCGCCAGCTCCTCGGGGGTCGGCTCCCGGCCCAGGCGCTGGTGCATGTCGCGCTCGACCCGGCTCAGCTTGCTCAGCATCTCCAGCACGTGCACCGGCAGCCGGATGGTGCGGGCCGAATCGGCGAAACCGCGCTGGATCGCCTGCCGGATCCACCACATCGCGTAGGTGGAGAACTTGTAGCCCTTGGCGTAGTCGAACTTCTCCACCGCCCGGATCAGGCCCAGGTTTCCTTCCTGCACCACGTCCAGCAGGGACAGTCCGCGGTCGCTGTACTTCTTGGCGACCGACACCACGAGCCGGAGGTTGGCCTCCAGCATGTGGGCCTTGGCCCGGCGCCCGTCCTCGGCCACCAGTTCCAGGTCCCGGCGGTAGCCGCTGGTCAGATCGGGGTCGGAGGCCAGCTTGTGCTCGGCGAACAGCCCGGCCTCGATCCGCTTGGCCAGGTTCACCTCCTGCTCGGCGGTGAGCAGGCTGGTCCGGCCGATGGACTTCAGGTAGGTGTGGACCGAGTCCCCCATGGTGGAGGTCTGATCGTCCAGATCGACCTCCGCGCCAGCGGCGGGATAGGCGGCCTCGCTCAGCGCGACGGCCTCCGCCTCGGCGGCGTCCACGCTGTCGAGCCCGATGACCTCGGCGACCTCATCGGTGGACTCGGCGGTCTGCGCAGTCTGCATGTCATCCTTGCCCGTTCGTGCCCCGGCTGCGGCTGGGGCTTGTGCTTGCTCGTTGCACATCTGAATCCCGTCCACACGGTCGGGGATGGCCTCGGCGGGCTGTCCCGCTCTAGCGGTCGTGGTCCTCGGCACGAGGCACCCCCTCTTCGTGGACGCGCACCGGGCGCGCATCGCCTGGCCGGTCGCCACAAACCCGTGGCGCCGCCCGGCGGCGATCTCCGGCATCGCTTGATACTGTGAGGCGCGGGCACTATCTAGTAACGCTCTGCGTGCGCGATTGTTCCCACGTCGCTGTGGCGTGCCCGCTGATTCAGCCCTCGCTCACCCGGTCCCGGCCCTCTGCTGGCGTACTCTGTGCTGCTGGCGTTCGCTGTGCTGCCAGCGTGCCCTGTGCTGCCAGCGTGCCCTGTGCTGCCAGCGTGCGGAGGGCGGCCACATCGGGCTTGCCCGACGGCAGCAGCGGCACCTCCGCTACGAGCACCATCGCCCGCGGGGCCGCATAGTGCGGCATCCTCCGGGTGACCGCTGCCCGCAGCGCGGGCAGCTCCGGGGGATTACCCGGGTCGGCCGGGACCACGATCGCTGTCACCCGTTCCCCCCACTCCGGGTCGGGTTCCCCGATTACCACCGCCTCCCGGACACCCGGGCAGCCTTCCAGCTCCGCTGCGACCTCACCGGGCGCCACCTTCTCGCCCCCGGTATTAATCATCTCATCGGCCCGTCCGTGCACTGAAAGGCGGCCGGTGCCGTCCAGCGAGCCGACATCGGAGGTGGCGAACCAGCCGCCCGCCAGCGCGCTGGCGGGCGGGCCGGGCTGCAGACGGTAGCCGGCGAACAGCACCGGCCCACAGATCTCGATCCGGCCCGCTGAGCCCGCTGAGCCCGCCACACCTTCGGCGACGGTGCGGACCGCGACCCCGGCCAGCGGGACCCCGTCATACACGCACCCGCCGCAGGTCTCCGACATCCCGTAGGTGGTGACCACCCGCGCGCCTGCCTGCCGGGCCGCTGCCAGCAGCCCGGCCGGGGCGGCCGCGCCACCGAGCAGGATGGTGCCGAACCCGGCCAGGTCCACTCCGGCAGTCAGCAGCCGGCGCAGCTGGGTCGGGACCAGCGATACCCGGGTACACCCGAGCCGTGCCGGGTCCACCCGGCCCGGATCCAGCCGCTGCGTCACCACCGGGGTGGTGCCCGCGACCAGTGAGCGCACCAGCACGCCAAGCCCGCCGACATGGCTGACCGGCAGCGGGCAGAGCCAGCGTTCCCCGGGGCCGGCGCCGATCCGGTCCAGGCTGGCCCGGGCAGAGTGCAGCAGCGCGGCGGCGGGCAGCTGCACGCCTTTGGGCTCACCGGTCGAGCCGGAGGTGGCGATCACCACCGCCACTTCCGGCGGCACTGTCCCGTCCCGGCCGCGACCGGGGTGGGGACGGTGGGTCGCTGGCCGCCAGCGTTGCGCGCCCTCGGGGGTCTGGACCGCGGCCGGGACGAAAGCTTCCAGCAAAGCCGCTACCCGCGCCGGTGGCAGCCGGGGGTCGAGCGGCAGGATCGCCGGCCCGCTGCCGTCCAGGGCCGCGGCGAGCGCGTCCAGCATCGGCCCGGCCGCGTCAGCGGGCGGGAGCAGGAGTGCGTGCAGGGGCCGGCCGGTCACCGTCGTAAGGTTAACGGGCGCAAGAGGGATGGACCGGGAGGGTCTGACGTGATCGAGTGGCAGCGGCCTGCGGCCGGGGCGGGCCAGGAGTACACCGACATCGTGTACGAGACCGCTGGGGGCATCGCGAAGATCACCATCAACCGGCCCGAGGTGCGTAACGCGTTCCGGCCGACCACCCTGTTCGAGCTCTCGCACGCCTTCAACGTCGCCCGTGACGACCCCGGCATCGGGGTGATCATCTTTACCGGGGCTGGCACGCAGGCGTTCTGCTCCGGCGGCGACCAGAAGATCCGGGGCGATGACGGGTACCTGGATCCGCAGGGCATCGGCCGGCTCAACGTGCTGGACCTGCAGGTGCAGATCCGGCGCACCCCCAAGCCGGTGATCGCCATGGTGGCCGGGTACGCGATCGGCGGCGGGCACGTGCTGCACGTGTGCTGCGACCTGACGATCGCCGCCGACAACGCGGTCTTCGGGCAGACCGGCCCCAGGGTCGGGTCGTTCGACGGCGGGTACGGCTCCTGGCTGCTGGCCGAGACCGTGGGGCTGAAGAAGGCCCGGGAGATCTGGTACCTGTGCCGCCAGTACTCCGCACAGCAGGCGCTCGACATGGGCCTGGTCAACACGGTCGTGCCGCTGGACAAGCTGGAAGAGGAGACCGTCGCCTGGGCGCAGGAGCTGCTGGAGAAGTCGCCATTGGCGCTGCGCATGCTCAAGGGTGCGCTGAACGCGGTCACCGACGGCGCGGCCGGCATGCAGCAGTTCGCCGGGGACGCGACGCTGCTGTTCTACATGAGCGAGGAGGCCCAGGAGGGCCGCGACGCGTTCAAGGAGAAGCGGCGCCCGGACTTCGCCAGGTTCCCCCGGCGCCCGTGAACCGTGCTCGCGTGAGCCGTGCGCCCGTCAGCGGAGCGCCCGTGAGCGGCAGCCGGCTCGCCGCGGAGCTGCTGCCCAGCCTGCGGGCCTTCGCGATCCCGATGAAGACCCGCTTCCGTGGCATCACCGTGCGGGAGGGCGCGCTGATCGAGGGCCCGGCCGGGTGGGGCGAGTTCTCGCCGTTCGCCGAGTACGGGCCGCGCGAATGTGCCCGCTGGCTGGCCAGTGCGCTGGAAGCCGCCACGTCGCCCTGGCCCGCCCCAGCCCGGGCGCAGGTGCCTGTCAACGTGACGGTGCCCGCGGTCGGGCCGGAGCAGGCGCACGCCATCGTGGCCGGGTCCGGCTGCCGGACCGCGAAGGTGAAGGTGGCCGAGCGCGGCCAGCCGGCGGCCGCGGACATCGCCCGGGTGGAGGCGGTCAGGGACGCACTCGGGCCCGATGGCCGGATCCGGGTGGACGCCAACGGCGCCTGGAGCGTGGACCAGGCCGAGCGCTCGCTGCGGGAGCTGGCCAGGTTCGGCCTGGAGTATGCCGAGCAGCCGTGCGCCACCCTGGATGAGCTGGCCCGGCTGCGGCTGCGGGTGGCGGTCCCGGTGGCGGCCGACGAGTCCATCCGCCGGGCCGAGGACCCACTGGCCGTGCGGGCGGCCGAGGCCGCGGACATCGTGGTGCTCAAGGCCCAGCCGCTGGGCGGGGTGCGGGCCGCGCTGGCGGTGGCGGAGGCCTGCGGGCTGCCGGTGGTGGTCTCCAGTGCGGTCGAGACCTCGGTCGGGCTGGCCGCCGGGGTGGCGCTCGCCGCCGCCCTGCCCGAGCTGCCCTACGCCTGCGGGCTGGCCACGATGAGCCTGCTCACCGGCGACGTGACCGCCGCGCCGCTGGCCGAGGAAGGGGGAGTCCTGCCCGTCCGGCGGCCCACCATTGATTCTGAACGCCTCGCGGCGTGGGAGGCCGATCCTGCCCCATGGCGGGAGCGGTTTCAGGCGGCTGCCCGGTATCTGGGTGCGCCGTGAATCCCTCGACGGCCTTCGCGACGGCGTTCGTGGACGAACTGGCCCGCTGCGGGCTGGCCGAGGCGGTGATCGCGCCCGGGTCGCGCAGTGCGCCGCTGGCGCTGGCGCTGTGGGAGCGCGCCGCGCACGGGGAGCCGGCGTCGCGGGGGGTTCCGGGGGGTCGCCCCCCGGGGGGTCGCCCCCCCGGGCCAGCGTCGCGGGGGGTTCAGGGGGGTCGCCCCCCCGGGCCAGCACTGCGGCTGCACGTGCGGATCGACGAGCGCAGCGCCGCGTTCCTGGCGCTTGGCCTGGCCAAGGTGAGCCGCCGGCCGGTCGCGGTGGTCTGCACCTCGGGCACGGCCGCGGCGCATCTGCACGCCGCCGTGATCGAGGCGGACGAGGCGGGGGTGCCGCTGCTCGTGCTCACCGCCGACCGGCCGCCCGAGCTGCGCGGCACGGGCGCGAACCAGACGATCGACCAGCTCAAGATGTACGGCAGCGCGGTGCGCTGGTTCTGCGAGGCCGGGGTGCCGGAGGCGCGGCCGGGGATGAACGCCTACTGGCGGTCCCTGGCCTGCCGGGCGTGGGCGGTGGCGTCGGGGGCGGCAGGCGGCGTGCCGGGGCCGGTCCACCTCAACCTGCCGCTGCGTGAGCCGCTGGTGCCCGGCGCCGCGGACCCGGGGACAGCCGGGGAAGACTGGCCGGAGCCGCTGGCCGGCCGTCCGGACGG
>Ga0307374_10011626_pt1 | contig 12477 bp, 13 predicted proteins | sample OX3MG_FD_202532 | JGI IMG/M metagenome (GOLD analysis project Ga0307374, IMG submission 202532) | Soil microbial communities from Risofladan, Vaasa, Finland - OX-3 | ecosystem: Environmental > Terrestrial > Soil > Coastal area > Acid sulfate soil | place: Finland: Risofladan, Vaasa | collected...
TTCAAGCGCAACTGGCGCGAGACTGCAATCGCCGCCGTTATCGCCCATGATTCCTATCTGCTCAACCTCGGCGCTCCGGTTGAAACGCTGCGCAAGCGCTCCGTCGGCGGATTTATCGACGAGCTCGAACGCTGCGAGGCGCTCGGCATCCCCAACCTGATCGCGCATCCGGGCGCACACGTCGGCTCGGGCGAAGAGGCGGGAATCAAGACGATCGCGAAATCGATCGACGAGGCGCACGCCGCGTGCAAGGGTTTCTCGGTTAAAGTCACGCTCGAGGTCACCGCCGGCCAGGGAAGCACCCTCGGCTACAGCCTTGCGCAGATGGGCCAAATCTTCGACGCGGTCAAGGAAACCGACCGCCTGCGGCTATGTTTCGACACCGAGCATGCCTTCGCCGCCGGCTACGATCTGCGCTCGTCCGAAGGATTCGAGCAGACGTTTGCCGAGCTCGATAAATTTATCGGACTCAAGCGCCTGGCCGCGTTCCATTTGAACGACTCGCTCAAGCCGTTTCATTCCCGCGTCGATCGCCATCAGCATATCGGCAAGGGTTTCATCGGGCTCGAGGCGTTCGCACGAATCGTGAACGACCCGCGCTTCGCGGGAATTCCGATGTGCCTGGAAACCGAACCCGGCGAGGACAACAAGGATATCGCCGCGGATCTCGCGACCCTCCGAAGCCTGCTCAAGTAACTATCGGACCAATAGCCAGAACAAATGATCAAGCGAATACTCACCGGAGATCGGCCGACCGGGCCGTTGCATCTCGGCCACTATGTCGGCTCGCTCGCGAATCGCGTCAAGTTGCAAGACGATTACGAGACGTTCGTCTTGATTGCCGATATCCAGGCGCTGACTGATAACTTCGAGCGGCCGGAGATGCTCGAGGCAAACGTGCTCGAGGTCGCAACTGACTATCTTGCCGTCGGACTCGATCCCGAGAAGGTCAAGATCGTCGTTCAATCGATGGTTCCCGAGCTGACCGAGCTTACAATTTACTACATGAACCTGGTGACGACGGCGACGCTCGAACGCAACCCGACCCTGAAGGACGAAATCAAGCAAAAGCATTTCACCAAGGGACTACCGGTCGGCTTCTACACCTACCCAATCTCGCAGGCCGCCGACATCACTATCTTCAAGGCCGAGCTGGTGCCCGTCGGGGAGGATCAGTTGCCGATGATCGAGCAGACGCGCGAGATCGTGCGCCGCTTCAACCGGCTATACAAGAAAATCCTCGTCGAGCCGCGCGCGATGCTCGGCCAGGTCGCACGGCTCCCCGGCACCGACGGCGGCGCCAAGATGTCCAAGTCGCTGGGCAACTGCATCTATCTTGGCGATTCGCCCGAACAGGTGCGCAAGCGCGTAATGTCGATGTACACCGACCCGACCCGGATTCATCCGACCGATCCCGGCCACATCGAAGGCAACCCGGTCTTCACCTATCACGATATATTCAATCCCGATAAGGGCGAGGTCGATGACCTGAAGGACCGCTACGTGAAGGGAACGGTCGGCGATGTCGAAGTCAAAGAGAAGTTGCTAAAGGCGCTGAACAACTTCCTCGAACCGATCCGCGAGCGCCGCGCCGAGTTCGCGTCGAAGCCCGCGCGCGTGCGCGAGATTATTGTCGAGGGCACTCGCAAGGGCCGCGCGGTGGCGCAGCATACGATGGAAGAAGTCCGCGTCGCAATGAAAATTGCGTACAAGCTCTAGCAACGGTCAGCGTGCTCAACTAAAGCAATCCACGGATTACACAGATTTCACTGATTAAAACCAACCAGTCCGAGCCGCGGCGGCTCGGACTGGTTAATCTGTGTTAATCTGTGAAATCTGTGGACTGTTCTTTTTCCAACGACTGGCTAATACGCCTTGGCGAAGTACGCGCGCTCGTTCGCTGCCGTGCCGCATACTATGCATTTCCCGGCTGCGCCGGATTGATTCAGCGGGATCGCCCGGCAGGTCGCCTTCGTCTCTTCCCGAATCTTCGTTTCGCACACGGGATTCCCGCACCAATAGACATTGGCGAATCCGCCGCCGCCCTCGCCTTCCATTTGCTTTACCAGCGCGGCGTATGAATCGAACTCGCGAATCTGCGACGCCATCGCGGCCTTCGCCTGCTCGAAGAGACTCTTCTGTATTTCGTCGAGCATCGTCCGCGCGCGCATCGCGATTTCGGGGATCGCGGCCTTGGACTTGGCTTCCGGACCTTTGCGATCGCGCCGCGCCAGGACCACCTCTCCCGACGCCACGTCACGCGGACCAATCTCGATCCGCAGTGGAACACCACGCATCTCCCAGTCATTGAACTTGAAGCCGGGGGTCAGACCTTCACGGGTATCGAGGCGCGCGCGCAGTCCGGCGTTTTCGAGCGATTCCAAAATCCCGCGCGCCGAAGCCATCACCTGCGCGCCCTCTTCCGCCTTGCGATAAATCGGCACGATCACGACCTGCGTTCCCGCAACCGCCGGCGGCAGCCTGAGCCCCTGGTCGTCGCCGTGAACCATAACGATCGCGCCGAGCAGCCGGGTCGATACGCCCCAGCTCGTCTGCCACACGTGCTGCATCTGGTTCGATTCGTCGAGGAAGCGGATCTCAAAAGCCTTGGCGAAGTTCTGCCCGAGGAAATGCGAGGTTCCGCACTGCAACGCGCGCCCGTCACCCATCAGACCCTCGATCGTGTAGGTCTCTTCGGCGCCGGGGAAGCGCTCGGCCGCGCTCTTGCGCCCAACGATGAGCGGAATCGCGAGATATTCCTCGACGAACTTGCGATAGACCTCGAGCATCGTAAGCGTCTCGCTCACGGCTTCTTCGCTCGAGGCGTGCGCGGTGTGTCCCTCCTGCCACAGGAACTCGGCGGTGCGCAGAAAGATCCGCGTGCGCATTTCCCAGCGCAGCACATTGCACCACTGATTTACCATCATCGGCAGATCGCGATGCGAATGAATCCACTGCGCGAACATGTGATTGATGATCGTCTCGGAGGTCGGGCGCACGACCAGCGGCTCGTCGAGCTCTTTGCCGCCGCCGTGGGTGACGACTGCAACCTCGGGTGCGAAGCCTTCGACGTGCTTGGCCTCTTTGTGCAGGAAGCTCATCGGAATCAGGACCGGAAAATAGGCATTGCGCGCACCGGTCTTTTTGATCCGGCGATCGAGCTCCGCTTGCAGCGCCTCCCAGATCGCGAAGCCGTCGGGCCGGAAGACTATGCATCCGCGCACCGGCGAATAATCCGCCAGCTCGGCGCGCAGTACGATATCGTTGTACCACTGCGCGAAATCCTGGCTGCGGGGGGTAACTTTGCGGTCGTCCTGCTTTTCAGCCATCGCGGGCCATCCTCTGCTTATCGTCAAAGGGACAAGTCTCCGGCTATTATCTGCATGGATCAATGCATCGGGCGGCAGGCCCCCCCGGGAGAATCCGCATGCGTATCAGAATTCCCGCTTCAGTCTTCGCGCTGGCGCTAGCCGTGCCGATCGCCGCGTTCGCCGCGCCGATGAACCCGGCTATTGCGGCCGAGCAGGCGCCAAGGACGATCGTCGTGTCCGGCAACGGCGAGGCCAGCGTCGCTCCCGACGACGCGATTATGGACTTCGCGATCGAGACGCATGCCCAAACCGCCACCGACGCCGCCCGGCGCAACGCCGAGCTTGCAACGAAAGTCGTCGCGGCGCTCAAGTCCAAGCTCGCGGGCAAGGGACAGATCTCGACTGGCGGATATTCGCTCAACCCCGACTACCGGCAGCATCCGGGCGACGAGAACGCGACGATCGTCGGTTACGCCGCGCAGAACTCGATTCGCGTCGAGACCGGGGCGCTCGACCTGGTCGGCACGCTGATCGATTCGGCAATCGCGGCCGGTGCAAACCGCGTCAATTATCTGAACTTCACGGTCAAGGACAATGTTAAGGCGCGCGCGCAAGCGATCGCCGCCGCCGCTCACGACGCCCAGGCGCAAGCCCAGGCTCTGGCCGCGGCACTCGGCGTCCGGCTCGGGCGTGTGATCAAGGCTTCGACCGAAGCCGAGGTTCGCCCGATGCCGATGATGCGCGCGATGAACGCCGGGATGGTGGCGGGCGCGGTGTCAACTCCGATTGAGTCAGGTCAGGTGACGGTACCGGCCAACGTGGCGCTAACCTACGAGATTGAATGACGCGCGCGACACGGCGAAACTGGGACACGAACTCGGATCATGCTGAAACCTGGAGATAGCGCTCCGCCGTTCGACCTGCCCGCGGCGACCGGAGACCGCCTCGGCCGCGTCGCGTTGTCGAAGCTCGGCGATGAATTGATCGTCCTGTTTTTTTACCCGCGCGATTTTTCGTTTATCTGTCCGACCGAGGTGACCGGCTTCAACCAGGCGCTCAACCTGTTTCGCGCCGAGCAGACCGCCGTGATCGGCGCCAGCGTCGATGACGCCGAGAGCCATCGCCGATGGTCGCGCGAGCTTGGCGGTCTCGAGCTGCCGCTCATCGCCGATCAGGGCGCGGTGCTGGCGAACGCGTACGGCGTCTTCGACGAAAAAGAACGCGTCGCGATGCGCGCGACATTTATCATCGATCAGGAGCGCAAGATCGCGTTCTCGGAAGCCTGCCCGATCAATATCGGACGCAGCGTCGCCGAGACCCTGCGCATCGTCCGCGCGCTGCGCACCGGCCGCATGTGCCCCGCGGATTGGACTCCGGGCGGCGCCTTCGGACCGGCCGACGGGAAATTCTGATCGCCCTTGGCTCCTTCAGATCCAGCCGAAAAACGCCGCCTCTTCGAGCGCCTCTCGAGCGTGCGCGAAATCGTCTTCGGCGTGCAGGACGGCGTCCTGACCACCGCCGGCGTTCTGGCCGGGCTCTCCGGCGCCGTCTCGGATCACACCCAGATTGTCCTGGCCGCTTTAGCCTCGACCGCGGCCGGCGCGCTCTCGATGGGTGCGGGCGCTTACCTGGGCACGCGCGCCGAGAGCGAAGTGATGGCCAGCGAGGTCGCGCGCACGCGCCGCGACGCGCAGCGCCATCCCTACGTCGTGCAGGAAGCGCTGCTCGGCGAACTCGAGAAGCAGGGCCTGACGCGCGAGGCGGGCTACCGCGTCGTGCAACTACTCAGCTCCGCTCCCGACCTGCTGCTTGTAACCGCGGAAGAAAAAGTTTACGGACTCGCCGGTGCGATGCATGCCAATGCCGCCCTCGACGGCGTGGTGATGGGCATCGCGTTCGCCGCCGGCGCGCTGGTTCCGCTGGTGCCCTATCTGCTGGTGCCCGGAACGCGCGGCGCGCTCGGCTCGGCGCTGGGCGCAACGGCGCTCGCATTGTTCGGCGTCGGATATTTCGAGGGCTGGATGGCCCGTCGCACGCAGCGCTGGCGCTCGGGCGTGCGCTTTCTTTCGATCGCGGTCGGTGCGGCCGTCGTGGGATACCTGATTGGGCTCCTCATCTCGCCGCTCGGAGCCACCGCCGGATGAGCGCCGCGCCGCACCCGATCGGGTACGCGTCGATCGCCGCGTTTCTTGCGCACTACCGCGCGCTCGAAGCTTCGCGCGAACTCGCTGACGGCGAGCGGCGGACCCTCGCTGAAATGCGCGCAATGCTTGATTCGCTCGAGACCGATGAACGCGCCGCGCTGGAATCAGCCGCGGCCGATTCCAGCGCCGAGCGCCGCCGCGACCGCGTCCTGCGCAAGCTGCGCCGCGAGTTGCTCGAGCGCGGGGTAATTTCGGGCTGAGCGATGCTGACCTATCTGGCGCGGCGAATTGTGTTTGGCGCTGCGGTATTGGTCGGCACCACGCTCATCACATTCCTGATCGCATTCGTCATTCCCGCCGATCCCGCGATAACGATGGCCGGCGCGAAGGCCGACCCGCAAACCCTTGCCACGATCCGCCACGAGCTCGGCCTCGACCAGCCGCTCTACGTGCAATATGCGCGCTACCTTTTTCGCGCCACGCACGGCGATCTCGGACGCTCGTACGTTCGCCGCGAGAGCGTCAGCGCGCTGATCGCAAGCCGCTTCCCCGCCACCGCGATACTCGCACTCGCCGCGATGGCATTGTCGCTCGTCCTGGGCATCGCGATGGGCTCGGTCGCGGCGGCGTATCGCGGCGGCGCGGCCGACAACACTCTGCTGGTGGTCTCGCTCGCTCTGGTCTCGATGCCGGTGTTCTGGCTGGGCACGATGCTGCTGATCGCGGGGGGACTCTACTTGCGCGCCTTTCCGCTCGGCGGATTCAACGGACCGCTAAGCCTCGTGCTGCCGACGCTCACGCTCGCTCTGGGATCGGCCGGCTACTACTCGCGAATCCTGCACACCAATCTGATCGACGCGATGGATCACGATTACATCCGCACCGCGCGCGGCAAGGGACTCTCGGGCGTACATGTACTGCTAAAGCATGCGATGGCGAACGCGATGCTGCCGCTGGTGACGATTGCGGGACTCGACCTGGCCAGCATGTTTTCCGGCGTGGTCCTTACTGAAACCGTCTTCAACTGGCCGGGTATCGGGCGGCTCGCGTACGAGGCGGTGTTCAACCTGGATATTCCGCTGATCATGGGAATCGTGTTGTTCAGCGCGCTCCTGATCGTCGCCGCGAATATCGCGGTCGATCTCCTCTACGCGTGGCTCGACCCGCGCATCCGGCTCGGAGCGTCGCGATGAAAGCGCGGCGAATCAACCGGCTCGAGCTGGTCGGCGGCGCGATGGTGCTGAGCCTCGTGCTGGTCGCGATCTGCGCGCCGCTGCTGGCGCCGCACGATCCCACTGGCGCGGTCGCAGCGACCTTCGGCGATCCCGGCGCGCCGTCGCTGCGATTTCCGCTCGGCACCGATCAGCTCGGCCGCGACGTCCTGTCGCGAATCATCTTCGGCGCGCGAATCTCGCTGGCGGTCGGTGTCGCCGCGATGGCGCTGACGATGGCGATCGGGGTCACGATCGGATTGATCTCGGGATTCTTCGGCGGCGCCGCGGATTTCATCCTGATGCGGTTCACGGACGTGATGCTCTCGCTGCCGTTTCTGCTCCTCGCGATGGCCTTCGTCGCGGTGCTGCGCCCGAGCCTGTTGAGCGTGCTGCTGGTGATCGGAGTCGTGTCGTGGACGCAGGTCGCGCGCGTGGTCCGCGCAGAGGCGCTCTCGATGACGACGCGCGACTTCGTACTCGCGGCGTGCGCGCTCGGCGCTGCGCCGCCGCGGCTCATCGTGCGCCACGTTCTGCCCAATCTGCTGCCGATCATCGTCGTGATGGCGGTGCTCGGAACCTCGGGCACCTTGCTGCTCGAAGCTGCGCTGAGCTTTCTGGGACTGGGCGTGCCGCCGCCCGCACCGAGTTGGGGGCGGATGGTCGCGGAAGGAACAATGTATTTTCGCACGGCGCCGTGGCTCGCGATCTCGCCGGGTCTCGCGATCTTTTACGCGGTGCTCGGCTTCAACCTGCTCGGCTACGGCGTGCTCGGGCGGCGCGCGCGATGAAGCCGTCGCGGCGCATTGCGCTGCTTGGCGCGGCTTTCGCCGCCGCGGCACTGTGCGGATGCCGCGCCGAAAGCCGCGCGTTGGACCTTCCTGCGCATGCGATGGTTCTGCGGCTCGCCGACGCCGACGATATTCCGACGCTCGATCCAGCCGCCGGGTACGACACCCTGTCGTGGACCTTCGAGCAGGCGATCTTCGATACCCTGGTCCGCTATGGCGAGGACAACGTCGAACTCGAACCCGACTTGGCCACATCCTGGGAGGCCGCGCCCGACGCGGTGACCTTCACGTTTCATCTGCGCCGCGACGCGCGCTTCTCGACCGGGCGCGCCGTCACCAGCGACGATGTGCGCTACGGAATCGAGCGCGTGCTCGACCCCGCCACGCGCTCGAAGGGGATGGAGTACTATCGTGGAATTGCGGGAGCCGATGACTTCGCGGTGCATCGCACGGCGCACGTAAGTGGAATCGAAACGCCCGACGCCTGGACGATAAGCTTTCACCTGAGCGCGCCCGATCCGATTTTCCCGCACAAGCTCGCGATGCCATTTGCGGCGGCGGTTCCGCGAGAAGTTGCCGCGCGATGGGGCGACGATTTCTCGCATCACGCGGTCGGCAGCGGCGCCTTCATGCTGCGCGAATGGACCGGTGGCCAGCGAATCGTCATCGTGCGCAACCCCTACTACTTCGCCAAGGGACTTCCGCAGCTTGACGCCGTGGTCGAATCGCTCGGAGTCGATTCCGAACTACAGTGGCTGCGCTTCGAGGCCGGCGATCTGGACCTGGTCGCGCAAATTCCGCCCGCCGAATTTCCTTACGTCATGAAAACTCCGGCGCTCGCGAAACTCGTGCTGCGTAAAACCACCGTGACCACGGAGTACCTGGGCATGAACTGCCAGATGCCGCCGTTCGACGACGTTCGCGTGCGCCGCGCAATCAGCTACGCGGTCGATCGCCACAAGCTGGTCGCGATCTTGAACGGCCGCGGCGTAGTCGCCCACGAACCGCTGCCGCCAAATATGCCCGGCTTCATCCCGACGCTCGAAGGCTACTCGCACGATCCCGCCCGCGCCCGCGCCTTGCTCGAGGCCGCGCATCTGGGCGCCGGCTTCAGCTTCGAAATCTGGATGCGCGCCGACGCGACCGTCCTGATGCTCGGGCAATCGATTCAGCAGGACCTCGCCCAGGTTGGCGTCAGCGCGGTTTTGAAGCCGGTTGCGTGGGGACCGTTCCTCGAGGCGATTCGCCAGCCGCACACCGCGCCCGCATTTCTCTACGGATGGGAGGCCGACTTTCCCGATCCGGCCAACGTGCTCGGCACGCTGCTCTCGCGCACTCAATGGGGATCGAACAACGACAGCTTTTATTACAATCCGGAATTCGAGGATCTACTCGACCGTGCCGCTCGCGAAACCGACTTCACGAAGCGATACGCGTTCTACGATCAGGCCCAGCAAATCGCGATCGCCGACGCGCCATGGGCGTTTCTCTACTATCCCGTCATCGACGTGATTCATCAGCCGTGGGTGCACGGCTACGTGCTCAACCCTATGCGCCCGACCCGCTTCGAGCGGGTCTGGCTCTCCCCGCGCACGAAATGAGTTCATTGCCGGGATGACGAATTTAGCCAACTTGGCCAAGTCGCGTCGATCGGTTACAGTGGAGCCATGAAGCCCGCGAAGAAGGCAAAGATCGGCGAGCTCCGAAACGGCCTGTCGCGCTACCTGGAACACGTGCGCGCCGGCGGTACAGTTGTCGTTTATGACCGCCATACTCCCGTCGCCGAGATCGTCCCAATCCTCCCGCCCAAGTCGCGCGCGGGAAAGGACGCGGAACGCATCGCGCGCCTCGAGGCTCGCGGCCTCATCCGCCGGGGCGCCGGAACTGGAAAATGGTTCCAAAAGCACACCGCGTTGAAGATTCCCGGAACCGCAAGCGTCCTTGAAGCACTGCTCGAAGAGCGTGAGACCGGCTGGTGAGGTTCTGGGATTCTTCCGCGCTGATCGCACGATTTATCGACGAACCTCAGAGCGCGCTCGCGCGAGGTTGGCATCGCGATGACCCCGCGGTAATCGTATGGGTGATGAGCAGGGTCGAGATCGCCTCGGCGATTGCCAGATGTCGCCGCGAAAAACCTTCGCTCGCTTCTGAATTTGACCACGCGTTGCGCGACATTGTGAAAGCCTCAAAGGAGTGGCTCGCGATCACGGACGTATTCGCGGTCCGCGATCGCGCCGAGCGAATTGTGCGATCGCATCCTCTGCGCGCCGCCGACGCGCTTCAGCTTGGCGCCGCGATCGTCGCTGCCGAGGAAGAACCCGCTTCACTCGAGTTTGTTACGCTCGACCGCAGACTTGCCGACGCCGCCGCACGCGAGGGCTTTCAAATTCTGGGTCCGCGCTGAGTGCCGCGCCACGCTTGTCAGGCAGCGCGGCGAGGCTTGATCCGTTCGCGAATCGCCGGACCCAGTTCCCGTTCGGCAATCTTCAGGGAATACCGGGTCTGCAAATTGATCCAGAACTCGGGCGAAACTCCGAAGTAACGCGCCAGGCGTAGCGCCGTGTCGGGCGTGACCGCGCGCCGTCCATGCACAATTGCATGGATTCTAACGGGAGGAACATCCAGTTCTCGCGCAAGCCGATTCTGGCTCAGGCCGAGCGGCTTCATAAACTCTTCGAGCAGGATTTCTCCGGGCGATATTGGCGTGAGTGTGCGCGCTTTGCGACCGTTACTCATTTTCCGTTCTCCGTTAATGGTAGTCCACGATCTCGACGTCATGGGCATCTCCATTTCTCCATCGAAAGCAGATGCACCATTGCTGGTTCACTCTGATGCTATACTGCCCCGCACGGTCGCCCTTGAGCGCCTCCAGCCGATTGCCCGGGATCGCGGCCAACTCAGCCATATTGGTTGCCGCGTTTAGCGACTCCAACTTCCTGCGCGCCATCCTTTCGACGGATTGAAAGCGCCGCACCGGTTCGTCATTGAGCAACCTGCGGGTATCACGATCTCGAAAGCTACGAATCATGCCCTGCGCCGAGGGTATTATCGCTTGAGTAATACCTTGGACGCAACACCGGGCGCGTGAAGTCTCCTACTTCGCGAGCGCCAGGAAATCGCGCGCGCGATAGAGCGCCGCGATGGTTTTCGCATCGACGATTTCTCCGCGATCGATCATCGCGAAGGTCTCCGCGAACGCGACCCGGCTGACCTTGATCACCTCGTCGTGATCGAGCGCGCCATGCCCGGCCGACAGGTCGCGCGCTAGATACAGCTCGATTCGTTCGTCGCAAAAGCTCGGAATCGTGACGATACCGCCCAAGTGATCCCACTTGGCCGCCGCCAGGCCCGCTTCTTCGCCCAGCTCGCGCCGCGCGCAGCTCAGAGCGTCCTCGCCCGCATTGCGGCATCCCGCGGGTATCTCCCAAAGCCACGCGCCGATCGCGTGGCGCCACTGACTCAGCATCGCGATGGAGCCATCGGCGTCGAGTGCGACGATCGCGGCGGCGCCCGGATGCCGGATCACCGCGAGGTCGACGATCACTCCGTTAGGCAGCGTTGCGGATTCGACGCCAAGATCGACGACCCCAAGTTTCAGAACGGAACGGCGCTTGCTATCCATTTGAGCATGATTCTGCCACGCGCAAGCGGCGCGCAAGCGCGGACTCAATTGCGCGGATTTGCGCAAGCGGTCAATAATCCCGGAAGTATTTCCGATGCCCCGCGTGGTAATCCCAATCTTCTTCGATTACGCCTCGACGCTCTGCTACGTCGCCTGGCGAATCGTTCGCGAGCTCGAGCCCGAGCTCGGCTTCGACGCTCTGTGGAAGGGCGTGCCGATAGCGCTCCGCGATCATCGCTTCATAGCCGGCCGCGCGATCACCGACCTCGAACGCCAGAAGGTCCTGATGGTCGCCGCCGAAACCGGAATCGCGGTGGCGCCGCTCGAACGATGGATTGATTCTTCGAACGCCCTCGAAGGCTCGGAACTCGCGCGCGACGCGGGCGTGTTCACCGAGTATCACGAAGCTGTTTTTCGCGCGGTGTTCGAGAGCCGCGCCGACATCTCCGCGCCCGCGATCCTGGACGAAATCGCCGCGCGCGCCGGGTTGGATCCGATAAAGTTCCGCCAGGATCTCGAAAGCCGCCGAATGGCGCCGCGGCTCGAGCTGCACAAGCGCGAGGCAGACGAGCATTCGGCGCTCGGCTATCCAACCTTCGTGCTGGGAGACTTCCCGATGATCGGAATTCAGCCCGCCGCCACGATGCGCATGTTGCTCGCGCGGTTCATCCGGCAGCGCCAGACCGAACCGCAGGCCTAGGCGCGGCGCGCCGCGATCAACAGGAACGGCGGACGGCGGCGCTCGTCGAGCATTTCGGGCCGCGTCCGCACGAACTCGGGCGTGCCTTCGGGTTCGAGCACGCGCGCGATCGCCAACCCCGCGTCGATCAGCGTGTTGAGATAGGTCTCCATCGTGCGATGGTATTTGATCACGTCGTCAACGAACCATCGCGTGTGGCGCACACCCTCGTCGCGATAATTGTCAACCGCCCAATGCCGTTTCGCGCCCGCCGCGTCGAGGCACCATCCTTCGAGGTTCGCGGGATTCGCGGTTATGATCGGATGCTCGACGGAGAAGACGAACGCGCCGCCCGGCTTGAGCCATCGCGCGACATTCACGCACACCAGGTCGAAGCGCTCGACATAATGGAACGCCAATGAGCTGGTCACCAAATCGAAGCTCTCTGGATCGAACGCCGCGTCTTCGATCGGACAGTTTAGATAGGTGATTCCGCCCATCGCGTTCTCGGCGCGCGCCCGCTCGAGCATCCGGGTCGAGATGTCGATTCCGACGACCGAGGCCGCGCCCTGCTCGCGCATCAGGCGCGACCATTTGCCGAAACCACATCCGAGGTCGAGCACCCGAAGCCCGGCAAGCGGCGGCAGCAGGGAATGAAGCGCGGGCCACTCGAGCGCGGCGTTGAGTCCTGCCTCGTGGCGGCGCAGTTGCGAGTAGCC
>Ga0307374_10011628_pt1 | contig 12477 bp, 12 predicted proteins | sample OX3MG_FD_202532 | JGI IMG/M metagenome (GOLD analysis project Ga0307374, IMG submission 202532) | Soil microbial communities from Risofladan, Vaasa, Finland - OX-3 | ecosystem: Environmental > Terrestrial > Soil > Coastal area > Acid sulfate soil | place: Finland: Risofladan, Vaasa | collected...
CGACACCGAACAGGCGATTCACGACCTGGATGCCGCCATCGCCAAGTATCCCACCTCAAAGAACCTCGACAAGATGTACTTTGAGAAGGGCGCCATTTACTTGACCAGCAAGCAGAACGGTCCGGCGCTGCAGGCGTTCGACGCTTATATTAAGCAGTTCCCGAACGGGCGAGATTCCCAGGCGGCGCATTTTAATGCGGCCGTAATCGAATACAACACGGCTGCGGCCGATCTTGACAGCGCGGGCAAGGAGACCGACCAGGCTCGAGCCGCGGCGCTGACCGCGCAGGCTAAAGCCGAATACACCCGGGCGGCGTCGGACTTTGACGCCGCGGTGGTCGGCAACGCACCGACCGTTCCGCTCGACCAGGCGCTTTACTTCCAGGGATGGTCGTACGCCAATTCGGGGCAGCCTGAGAAGGCTATCACGGCGTTCAAGACGGTGGTAACGAAGTATCCGAACAGCCCCAATGCCCTCACCGCCGGTGAGAGACTGGGCATTTTGGAAGCGTCCACCAATCCTGACGAAGCGATCAGTTATCTCCGCCGGTACGTCGCAAGTGGTCCGAAGGATACCGACGCCATCGATGCTAACCTTGCGCTCGGCGAGGCTTACGAGATGAAAGGCGACTGCGCCAACGCCATGCCGGCGCTGCAAAAGGTGGTTGACGCCACTCACGATGAACCGGCTGCCGCGGCGACATACTACATGGGCAAGTGCTACCAGCGGCAGGGGAACACGACCCAGGCCCGGCTTTCGTTTCTGAAGGTGAAGACGTTCTATAGCGCTGCCAAGAGCTGGGGCGCAAAGGCGAACGCGGAGCTGCAGAAGCTGGGAGCGCAGGCGACCAATACGCAGTAACGGGATCGCAAGGGTTCAGAACCCGTAACCACAGCCTCTTGGAGGCGTCAAAGCGAAGAGATAGTGGGACCGGAGCGGCGGACTTTTAGGACGTCCGCTCCGGCAGATAATATGCGGGCGCCCACTCTGTAGGGATCAAAGATTCCTAAAAAGGCGTCTCAAGCTTGAAAAGGAGTTCTACCGATGTTTTCATCAGGCCCCATGAACTGGTTTGGCATGATTCACCTGGATTTCTCCACCATCATTCTGGCGCTCTTCTCGCTGCTCTCGGTGGCGACGATTATCGAGCGGGGGATCCGGTACCGTAACGCTGATATTGATGCGGAAGAGTTTATGGGCCGCATCCGCGAGCTGCTCCGCCTGGGCAAAGTGAACGAGGCGGTAAATCTCGCTACCCAGACCCCTGGTCCCGTGGCTGCCGTGGTGAAGTCGGCGCTCGTGAGCATAGGTCGTTCGCGAGAAGAAATCCGGGACACCATCGATCGAGTGCGAATGCGCCAGGCGGCATATCTGGATAAGCATCTCCCGGTGCTTGGAACCGTTGGCGCTACGGCGCCGTTCGTGGGCCTGTTCGGAACCGTTATGGGTATCATGCGCGCATTCCATGATATTGCCCAGGCGGGCGCCGCTGGAACCGCTGTCGTCGCCGCCGGTATCGCCCAGGCGCTTATCGCCACCGCGGGCGGTCTTATCGTGGCGATCATCGCCGTCATCGCCTATAACTTCTTCCTGAACTGGAGCGGTCACTTCGTGGTGGAGATGGACACCGCCGCCAACGAGATTGTTCACCTGATGAATGCTGAGCCGGCCCGCTAAGCGGCGCTATCAACCAATGAGGGACGCCGCTCTTTTCCCGACGTACCGTCGGGAAAAGAGCGGCGTCCCATGGGCGTCTAAAGAACAGGAGCAGGTACGATGGCAATTTCGTCGCGGGGTTCAGGCAAGCGGGTGATGGCGGAGATCAACATCACGCCGTTCACGGACGTATGCCTGGTCCTTCTCATTATCTTCATGGTGAGCGCAAGCTTTCTCGGCTCTCCGACCGGTATGGATGTAAAGCTGCCGAAGGCTTCGCACAAGTCCACCAATAACCTGCCTGCCAAAGATGTTACCATCAGCCTGGTAAAGAATGGCACGCTCTACCTGGATACCCAACAGACCACGTTCGGGAGCCTTGCGGGCAGTCTTCAGGAGTACGCCAAAAAGAACCGGATTCGCAACGTGATCATCAAGGCCGATCAGAATGTACTGTATGACCAGGTTGTGAAGGTGATGGACGTGGTGCGGCAGACCGGTATGAGTTATATGTCGCTGGCGGTTGAACAGGCCAGGCCGCCTCAACAGCCGTATGAAAGCCAGTAGCCGGAGTTAAACCGAGGAACGATTCTATGGCAATGTCAGTTCAATCCAATTCCGGCGGACGCCGCCGTCCGATGGCGGAGATCAATATCACGCCCTTCACCGACGTCTGCCTGGTGCTGCTAATCATCTTCATGGTGAGCGCAAGCTTCATGAACGCGCAGCGAGGGCTGGATATCAAGCTTCCTTCGCCCTCTAAAGACGCGCAGAAAGATAACCGCCCGGTGCGCGATATTACGCTGCTGGTGGCGAGCGCCGGCACGATCACCATGACCGTTACGACGGGCAAGTCGGCCGCGGTATCGAAAGTTCTCCAGCCCAATCAGCTCATGGCGGCGCTGGATCAGGAAGCCAACCAGTACCATGTTCAGAGCGTCACGATCAAGGCGGATCACGGTGTCGTTTATAAGAGCGTGGTCAGCGTGATGGACACAGTTAAGCAGGCTGGTATTGAGTACATGGCGCTGGCCGTTCAGGCGCCGGCCGGCCGGCCCGCTCCTAAAGCAAACCGGACGTAATCTGCGCCGCAGCCGTATAAACTATCCCTGGTTCCTCTAACAGAACCCGCGTTGGCCCCGTTCCGTTTGTGGCCGAAGCGGTGTTTTGTTAGAGACGTTTAGTGATCGATTTTCCCCAAGTGGAAAGGGTTAGTTTATGTCCAGAGTTCGTGTTGCGATTATGGGGTGCGGCGGTATGGCGGGAGCGCACGCCCGGCGGTACCGATCAAATCCCGATTGTGAGATTGTCGCTCTTTGCGACGTGGATGAGCCCCGGGTTCAGGCGTTCATCGACCGTAATCTGAGCGATTATCAGCCGAAGCCCAAAATCTACACGGACCCGGCGAAGATGTACGCAGAGGCAAAGCCCGACGCGGTCAGTATCGTCACCCCTCACACGCTTCACTTCGAGCACGGAATGCAGGCGCTCGACGCCGGCTGCCACGTCCTGATGGAAAAGCCGATGGTCACCGACTCCACACAGGCACACAAGCTTGCGGCCCGCGTCAAGGAGACAGGGAAAATTCTCTGCATCGGTTACAATACCCCCTGTACTCCTGAATTCAGATACCTCCGGGACCTGGTTCGCACAAAGGAGCTGGGCAAACTGGAGACGGTCACCGGCTGGCTGGCGCAGAACTGGAAGAAGGGAACGCGGGGTTCATGGCGGCAGGATCCCAAGCTCTCGGGCGGCGGCCAGATGTATGACAGCGGCGCCCATCTCTTTAACAGCCTGGTCTGGACTGTGGAGCAGCCGATCGCCGAGGTGTTCGCATTCGTGGATAACCAGGATGCCCCCGTGGATATTAATGGCGCGGTGAACATCCGGTTTGCCGATGGGACGCTCGCCACCATCACAATCGTGGGCAACTGTCCCAGCGATGGCGCCGGCATGTACCTGACATTTGAGAACGGCCGGGTCGAGATCGATGGCTGGGGAGGCGGCTGGATTCGCGTCTTCCGGGGCGGACAGGGTCAGGTGAAATATCCCCCGATTATGGGGCAGGCCGAAACGCCCAATGACAATTTCATCGCCGCGATTCTGGGCAAGGAGCAGCCGCAAACCAGCCCCATCAACGGCGTGCAGCAAAGCGAGTTGATGGACGCTATCTATGAATCGGCCCGCACCGATAAACCGGCGCGTCCCAAAGAGCGTTAGGACCACTCTTCCAGCAGCCTGCAGTACGCGCGCTGACCACGCTGGAAGCTGCTGAGGCGGAAGAACTCGTTGGGGGCATGCAGGCGCTCATCTTCGAGGCCGAAGGCGAAGGTGACGGTGTAGACGCCGAGCTCGTCCAGAAAAAGGCGATACACCGGCACCGTGCCGCCGGTTCGGATATAGTAGGGTTCTTTTCCATACATCTCCGTCAGCACGCCGTGCGGAATCCGGTTGTCCGGGTGATCGACCGGCATGCGGTACGGCCGGGCCGAGGCCGGGAAACGCTGAATGACGATCCGAACGCCGGGCGGCGCATGCTCTCGCACATGTGCCTCGACCGCGTCGAGGACCCGGTCCGGGATCTGTTCGGCGACCAGCCGGCAGGTTATCTTGGCGTGCGCGGACGAGGGCAGCACCGTCTTGACTCCATCGCCCTGGAACCCGCCCCAAATTCCATTCACTTCTAAAGTTGGACGCGCCCATGCCCGCTCCAGCGGCGAATACCCGGCCTCTCCGAAGAGATCATCTACGTCCAGGTCTTTCTTGTACGCCGATTCATCAAACGGCACGGCGGCGATGGACTCCCGGTCGGCGTCGGTGAGAGGAATCACGTCATTATAAAACCCGTTGACACAGATCCGGCCGCGGGGGTCTCGCATAGAAGCTAAAATCTGCGCCAGCGCATGGATTGGATTCTGTACGGCGCCGCCATAAGTACCCGAATGGAGATCGGCGGCGGCGCCCTGTACGTCGATCTGCAGTCCGCAAAGACCCTTGCATCCTACCCATAACGCTGGCTGATCTTCACCCCACTGGCTTCCATCGGCGCTCACCACGACATCACACAGCAGCCGATCCCGGTGAGCCGCCACAAAGGCGGGAATCTGCGGGCTGCCAATCTCCTCCTGCCCCTCGAATATGAAGCGCACGTTCACCGGCAGCGCGCTCCCCGTTTTTAGCAGCGCCTCGACGCTTAAGATCGGGATGAGCATGTTGCCCTTATCATCCGTGGAACCCCGGGCGTAGACCCGGCCCTCTTTCACCACCGGTTGGAACGGAGGCGAATCCCAGAGCTCAACAGGATCGGCCGGCTGCGTGTCAAAATGGCCGTAGATAAGAATGGTTGGCTTGCCGGACGCGTGGCGCCAGTCGCCGCAGACTACGGGATGGCCGGCCGTCGGAAAGATCTCGACGTGTTCAATACCCGCCGCGCGCATTCGGTCCGCCACCCACACTGCCGCATGCTCCACGTCGCCGGCGCGGTCCGGCAGCGCCGAAACACTCGGGATTCGCAAAAACTCCAACAGCTCAGCCTGAAACCGGGCCTGATTTTCATCCAGATAACGCTGCCACTCTGCCATTCGGGCAATCTCCTCACCTATAACGCAAATCGTCTGTCAGTACACTGCTGTCCCACCCACGTGGACCCTCTTCTCCATGCTGGCCGGTATCCCTTGTGTTTGTTCCCTGCAATTTCTCGCTCGTGCGCTGGCCCGGATGGCGGAAAGCGCCGATTTATACCCATTTATACCCATTTATACATGGATCCGTGTATAATTGAGTATAAATCTGACTTGAGCCGAGGCATCTGTCCATGGACCCCATCCTGAACCCTTTTTCACCGGGCGCCGGATCCCCGCCTCCCGAATTGGAAGGACGGGACCCCATTCTGGAGCAAGCACGCATCCTCCTCGGACGCGTCCGGCAGAAGCGGCCTGAGAAGAGCATGCTGCTGACTGGCTTGCGAGGCGTTGGCAAGACGGTCCTGCTCAATGAGATTGAGCGAAGGGCCGGAGCAGATGGCTATCATACAGTCTCAATTGAGGCGAGAGAAGATGCGGCGTTAGCTCCACTCATCGCCCATTCCATGCGGCCCGTGCTTTTCGAGCTAAACCGTCTCGCAGGAGCGGGAGACCGGGTAAAGCGGTCGCTCGCGGTTCTCCGCAGCTTCGTAGGCGCCATTAAGGTCACGTCGAACGACTTCACCTTTGGACTGGACATCGAGCCTGCGAAGGGAACAGCCGACAGCGGCGACCTCGAAATTGATCTACCCAATCTCTTTGTTGCAGTCGGAGAAGCCGCTGATGACCGGCGGACCGCAGTGGCGATTCTTATCGACGAAATTCAGTATTTTAGCCAGAAGGAGTTGGGATCGCTGATCATGGCGATGCACAAGGTTCAACAGCGCCAACTTCCTCTGGTGCTCCTGGGGGCCGGGCTCCCTGTTCTACCGGGCCTGGCCGGAGCGGCGAAATCGTATGCCGAGCGACTGTTCAGCTTCCCAGACATTGGCGCGCTCTCCGAAGAGGACGCTGCGAAAGCGCTTCAAGAACCCGCTCAGGCCGTTGGCGTCGCATTTGATCCATCTGCACTGGATGAAATTTACCGCTTGACGAAGGGATATCCTTACTTTCTTCAAGAATGGGGCTACCAGGCGTGGAATAAGGCGATTTCCAGTCCTATTACTCTTCAGGTCGTTCAGGATGCCACTTCGTCGGTAATCCCGCGGCTCGACCATAATTTCTTTCGCGTACGGTTCGACCGACTTACCCCGAGCGAGAAAAACTTCCTGTGGGCGATGGCTGAGCTGGGACCAGGAGCTCAACGTACCGGAGACATTGCTGAATTCCTCCACGTGAAGGTCACCAGCCTTGGGCCGGTCAGAGCAAAACTTATCAAGAAGGGCATGATCTACAGCCCTGCTCATGGAGAACTGGCATTCACCGTGCCTCTCTTCGATGAGTTCATGGCCCGTGTCATGCCGGTATTCCAGCGTTAGACATCGGCTTCAGAAATTCCACTGATACACTCATCCTTGAGCAGCCCGGCGCGGGTTACCCGGCGCCGGGGTAATCAGGCGCCAGCATCTATGGTTCGGCGGCCCTCTCGCCGGGGATATGATGGATGGTGGAGGCGACCGTTCGGGCAGGGTTTATCAGTCCTGAGGAGATCTATGAGCGCAGTGACGTGGGTTCGCTGGATCGAAGGCTCCGGCTTGGTTTTAGCTTCCCTATGGATAATGTCTCTCAATTGGGCGGTCGTCTGGACGATACACGTCGCAAAAAAACGCGCGTCATCATGGATTCCCCTGCTGGGAGGAAGCCTGGGCGCTCTGGGAATTGCTCTGCTTCCTGTTCCCGCGGTGAACCGGTGGTGGTGGACGCCGTTTCTCCTGGATTGGGGGTCTCTACCGGGAATTGCCGAAAACCTTATTTTTCACGGGCGGCGGTACCTGAAAGGCAAGTTCCGTTAGGGTAATGCGTCTGGGCGCCGGCCATGGCGCAGTTCTCGCCATGGCCACGCCCCGGCTAAGGGCCGAGCACGCCCCGAATACGAAGAGCGACGTACGTCAGCAAAAACCCGAGAGCAAGGCCGGAGAAGGGCCCAGGATCCAGCCGCGAACGATGCCGTTGACTGTTTTCCACTGGATCGTCTGGCGGCCCCGCGCCAATCCGGTTCCGGCCATCGCTCCCACGAGCGCCTGGTTCATTGAAGTAAAGTAGCCGAACGCGACAGAGACCATTACCATCAGCGCCTGCGAGAACTGCGCCGCGGCCGCCATGTTCTGATCCATCGTTACAATGTCGAAGGCGACCCTTTTCAAGAGCGGTTTACCCCACGTCAGCACCCCCAGCGCGAGGCCGGCTCCGCCGAGAAGCCCCGCGATCAGCGGACTGAAGAGATGGGCCATAATGAACACCCCGGTCGCGTTCGACACGTCGTTGGCGCCCATCGTGAATGATGCGCCGGCTCCAACAACAACCAGGGTTATGGCAGCGGCGTGCGGCGCCAGCTTCTGAAGGCGTCCCGCCAGCCGGTCCATGAGATGGGTGAGGAGGTATCCTAATCCGCAGGCAGCTACCGGAGCAATGACCCATAGAATTGCCAGATGACCGATTGTGATCCATCGGACCGGCGCCCCGTCTGCAAAACCCGCCCCTGCCGTTGAGAAAACCAGGATCTGGATGGTCGAAGTGGGAATCCGGAGCGCGTTGAACGCGGCGGTCAGTAAGAACGCGGCGCCGACTATGGCGACGCCGATCGCCAGTTGGTGATTCCTGGGGTGGATCAGGTTTATACCGACGGCCAATTCAACCCTGTGACTGGCGAAAGTCGCGCCCGCAAAGGTGAGCACAGACATGAGAAGAAGCGCCGGCCACAGCCGGATCGCGCCCGTCGCGTAGGGCATTCCCACGCAGGCGCCGGTATAGTGCGCGCCCATGCTCCAGGCAAAGCTAATCCCCGCCAGGATCAATAGAGCAGCGCCAATTGTAATATGCACCCCTATTCCCACCTATTATGAGGGCCGCCGGCTCGTCGAAACGATACGCAAATGCCTGGCGGTCAGCCAGAATCTCTCTCTAATTATCCGGCGCCTGATCCTGCAATTTCCGGAAGCCCGAATACGCCGATCGCCGGAATCCTTCGATATGGGCATGCGCCCCGTCGCTCGGCGATTGCGGGAGACGCTTGCGCCGCATCTACTTCTCGATTCTCCTGTCGCTTTTCGGAGTGTGAGCCGGCTACCATACCCGCAGCAGTGATCGCTCGCGCCGGAGGCGTGACTCGATCAATCACAGGTATAGGGGGACGGCATGCGGCTGCTGGTGATTGGTGGTTCCGGTTACGTAGGCGGCCTGGTGCTCCCTATCCTGGCGCAGCATCATAACATCCGGGTGTTCGATCGGCGTCCACCGGCCCCAGAGGTCATCGAAAGCAGCGCCAAAAACCCCATGGAGTTCGAGGAGGGGGATGTCACCGATCCCGAGGCGCTCTCCCGTGCGGTCCAGGAGATGGAGAGCATGCTTTACATGGCGATGGGCCGGGTGGAAGACCATGCCTTCAATGCGCCGGCGGCGTTCGACGTGAACGTGAAGGGCCTCTACCTTGCGCTCCATGCGGCCCATCACGCCGGTGTCACGCACGCCGTTTATACCAGCAGCATGTCGGTGTACGAGGGTGATTTGACCACCCGCCGGTTCCCCGATGAAGACATCCCGCCTGACTCCCGCCATATTTACGGCTTCACAAAGCGGCTCGGCGAAGAGGTCTGCCGGAATGCGGCCCGGCAGTGGGGGATGAGCGTTAACGCTCTCCGCCTCTGCCTGCCCACTTCCGAAGATCGCTGGCTTGCGAAGACGCGTCCCGGCGTTCCGACGATTGCCACGACCGCCGGTGACGTCGCTCGCGCTCTCCTCGCCGCGCTGGAGTTCCGCGCCGGCTTCCAGGCGTTCATGATCAGCGGCGATTACGAGCAGAAGTTTATGAATCTTTCAAAGGCAAAACGGCTGCTCGGATGGGCGCCGCTGGCTCGGCCTTCCCGATGTACCATCGGGAATCGCAGTGAGAAGGGAGATAATGAATGAGCGGCTTTCCTCGAATCACCGACGTGGAGCGGATTGTGGTGGACGTTCCGTTCACCCCCCGCTGCCAGATATGGAACGCCCGTGAGGTCTGGCACTGGCGGATCAGCGAGGTAATCCGGATTCAGACCGATACCCCGGGCCTCGTTGGTTATGGTGAAACCATCCTCTTCTACACCTGGAGCCGGGTGTCGGATGCGGCCATTGAACGGGTGAAGGGACATAACCCGGCCGAGTTTTTAGGCGACGATTCGCTCGGCGCCGGGCTGCAGATGGCGATCTACGATCTTTGCGGTAAAACGCTCGGCGTGCCGGCGTATCGACTCTTCAATCTGCCCAGGGTGCGAGAGTGGTGCCCCATTTCCTGGTGGAATATCGACATGCCCCCCGAGGCGTTCGCCGACGAGGCGCAGGAGGCGCTCGCGAAAGGCTACACGTCTTATAAGATCAAGGCTCGCCCCTGGTGGGACGTTTTTGAGCAGGTGGACGCGATTGCACGGGTGACGCCTCCGCATTTCAGATTGGATCTCGATTGGAATAACATGTTGTTGAACGCCGGGAACGCCGCCCCGGTGCTGTCGGAGCTGGATAAGCAGGAGCGGGTCGCAATCTATGAGTCCCCGATTATGCACCGGGACGTGGAGGGGCACCGGCAGCTCCGTCAGAAGATCACCCGGCCAATCGCCGTCCATTTTGGCGATCCGCCCTTCCACGTCACGGTGCGTGACGAGGTGTGCGATGGTTTTGTGGTGGGCGGCGGGGTATCGCGTATCCTTCGGCAGGCCGCGTTGTCAGCCGGCTTCGACAAGCCATTCTGGCTGCAGATGGTTGGAACCGGTCTCACGACAGCGCTTTCGCTGCAGCTTGGCGCCGTGCTGCCGTTCGCGCAGTGGCCGTCGGTGAACTGCCTGAACAACTATTCGGACGACCTGCTGGCCGAGCCGATCCCGATCGTGGGCGGGTACGCTCGTGTTCCCGAGGCGCCCGGTCTGGGCGTAACCGTGGACGAGGACGCGCTGACCCGGTTCCGCATGAAGCCTCCGTATGAGCTGCCTCCCCCCCGGCTGCTGCTTTCGGTGGTCTGGGCTGGGGGCCGGGTAATGCACTACGCCAGTCTGCGCCAGTGCTGGGACGACTGCATGGCGGGCAACCAACCGACGCAAGAGCGCGGCGTCACCATGGAAGTTCACCCCGACGATGGCTCGAAAGAATGGGCCGAACTTTACGCGCGGACAGAGGCCGGCCCGGTCCGCGATAAACGATAAAAGACATTTAACCACGGGGGACAAGGGGGACCACGGGGAAAGAGAAAACGGGAAAGAGAGGACAAAGACTTAAAAAGGAGAGTAGAGGAACTGGGAGTAAGACTGGAGAAAATCAGAAACATAAAGAACGAGGAGAACTCTATCGTAAAGAGGTTCGAGGCCTCGGGAGAATCGGCGCATGGCTGAAAGAATCGGGCTTGTGGAATGTCCTGAGGAGTTGATTGGTCGTGTCCTGGATGCGGCGACCGCGGTCCATCGAGCGTTTGGTCCCGGGCTGCTGGAGTCGGTCTACGAACTGGCTTTGATGATGGAGCTCACCGAGATGGGCATCGCCGCTTGCCGACAGGTCGAAGTCCCCGTATCTTACGGAGGTGAGCCCCTGGGTGTGGGATTCAGAGCCGATATTATTGCGGCGGACTCTTTGCTTCTGGAGTTGAAAGCGATCGCGGAAGTCACGGCGGTGCATCAGGCGCAGGTGATCACTTACCTGAAGTTGCTGGGAATCCGGCGAGGTTATATTCTGAACTTCAATCGCCCGCTGCTCCGTGATGGCATCAAACGAATCTCCATTTGAAAGGCGTGAATAATTCGCCCACTGTCGTGATTCCCACGTCTCCCGTTGCGCCTCTCCGAAAAGGTCTGCCCTTTCGGTCTCTCCAGAGTCTCTTCCCTCCGCTCCCGTCGAAAATCTGTCCTTTCGCTTTTCCCCGTGCTCCCCGTGTCCCCCGTGGTTATTCTATAGTTTGGAGGTAAATTAATGAAACTGGGTGAACGAAACTGGACTGAGATCGAAGACCTGGCCGGGCGGGTGGTGGTGGCGCCGCTGGGATCGCTGGAGCAGCATGGGCATCACCTACCGCTGCTTACCGATACTTTTATTGGCACGGAAATCGCCCGCCGCGCCGAAGAACAGTTGGAAGACGCGGCGCTGTTTCTGCCGCCACTCTGGATCGGCGCGTCCCATCATCACCGGGCCTTTGGCGGCACGGTGAGTCTGGGCAATGACACCTACGTGCGGGTGCTTGTAGACATGTTGGAGAGCTTGATCGGGAGTGGATTTCGCCGGATTTTTCTCCTGAACGCGCACGGCGGCAATATCATACCCGGCCAGATGGCGACGTATGACGTGCAGCTCCGTCACAGGGACAAATCTGATCTATGGCTGGCGTTCAGCAGTTGGTGGACTATTGCCGCCGAGCGGATCCGGTCGTTGTCGGAAGTGCAGCAGGAGATGGTGACACACGCGTGCGAACAGGAAACGAGTATGGTTCTGCGGCTCCGGCCGGAGCTGGTGAAGCCGGAAGCGGCCCGCGGCGCCAACATCCCGTTCGAATCGGCGTTCTACTGCCCGGATTTCAATATGCCCAGCCGGGTCGCCGTTCCCCGTGCCTTCGATCAGTTGAGCCGCACAGGGGCCTTCGGACATCCCGAGATCGGGACCGCCGAAAAGGGCGAACTCCTCATCAGCGCCGCCGTCGCCGAAGTCGTCGCCTTCGTCCGGGAATTCGCTGCGTGGAAGAGTTTTAAGCCGTACTGAGGAGCGCGGACGGAGGACGGAGGACGGAGGATAAAAAATGAGTGTTCGGTTTTCGGTGTTTACGAAGCCCTGGCGGACGATGACACTGCAGGGGTTGGGGGAGCACGTCGCGCAGCTCGGTTTCACAGGGATCGAACTTCCTGTGCGGCCGGGTTACCAGGTCCCTCCCGAATCGGTGGAGCGGGAACTGCCGGACGCCGCCAAAATCCTGGCTGATCGCGGCGTCCGGATTGAGAGTGTCGCCGGACCGACGGATGAGCGAACGATGGACGCCTGCGCCGCCGCCGGCGTGCCAATTATCCGGATTTGTGTCCAGATTGGTCCGGAGGGATATCTCGCGGCGGAGAGCCGGCTGCAGCGCGAATTCGACGCTCTACTTCCTCTTCTGGAGAAACATGGCATAACCCTTGGAATCCAGAATCACTGCGGCGATTC
>Ga0307374_10011629_pt1 | contig 12476 bp, 7 predicted proteins | sample OX3MG_FD_202532 | JGI IMG/M metagenome (GOLD analysis project Ga0307374, IMG submission 202532) | Soil microbial communities from Risofladan, Vaasa, Finland - OX-3 | ecosystem: Environmental > Terrestrial > Soil > Coastal area > Acid sulfate soil | place: Finland: Risofladan, Vaasa | collected...
CGTCGGGCGCAAGTCGGAGAGCGAGACCTTCGCCGGCGCCCAGTACACGCATTCGATCGAGGGGATGATGCGCGACGGGCTGGCCCTGCAGATGGGCACCTCCCATTATTTCGGCCAGAACTTCGCCCTTGCCTACGACATCGCCTTTACGAACAAAGAGAACGTGCGCGAGCACTGCTACACAACGTCGTGGGGAATGTCGACGCGCCTCATCGGGGGCCTGGTCATGGCTCATGGGGATGACAGCGGGCTCATCATCCCCCCCAAGATCGCCCCGGTCCAGGTGGTCGTAGTGCCCATCCACCGCGACGCCGATTCGCGCGCGCAGGTCGAGGCGTACATCAACACCTGGATCGCCGAGCTGAAGGGCGCCGGCATCCGCTACAAGATCGACTGGCGCGACGAGCGACCTGGCGAGAAGTACGCGCACTGGGAGCTGCGAGGCGTTCCTCTTCGCCTCGAGGTCGGCCCTCGTGACGCGGCGGCGGGGAAGGTCGTGATGGTCGAGCGCCTGGGGCGCCAGAAGACGCCCATCTCGGTGGCCGGGATCGGCGAGCAGGTCGGCGCCGCGCTGCACGAGTTCCAGCGCACGCTCTTTCAGCGGGCGCTCGATTACCGCTCCGCCAACACTTTCGAGGTCGAGACCCTGGACGAGCTGGTGGCGCATTTTCGCGAGCGCAGCGGTTTCGTCTGGGCGCCCTGGTGCGGTGAAGTCGCCTGCGAGGCTCGTGTCAAAGAGGCGACCGGCGGCGTGACGACACGCAACTACGCCCCCACCGACACCGTGTCCGGGAAATGCCTGGTGGACGGCGCTCCGGCCAAGCGGAGGATCGTCTTCGCCCGCGCCTACTAGATAGATCGAGGCAGTGGAGCTTTAGGCCGGATTCATTCCGGCCGGCACCCCGGCGTGTCACCTTCCAGGCGCCACCAATCGTGGCCGAGGAGAGGAGGGGGTTCCGCGGGGGAGGACGTCTGTCCTCACCGGCGCCATTACATAGTCGGGTTTTCGAATGCTCCGATGGCGGGCGCGTTCTCGTACATCGACTTCTGGGTGATTACCGTCAGGGTTCCGTTGTTGACAGCGTCAAGCACCGCCTCGGCCACGTCGGGGTGGAAGTGCGTGCCGGCGCCGGTGCGTACCTGCTCGACCGCGACCTCCAGCGGCATCCCGCGCCGGTAGGGCCGGTCTGACGTCATGGCGTCGATGGCGTCGGCCGCGCTCACGATCCACGCGAACATCGGCAGCTCGTCGCCCTTCTTGCGGTCTGGGTAGCCCTTGCCGTCGTAGCGCTCGTGGTGCGAGCGGACGATGACCAGCTCGTCGGTGAGCATCTTCAGCCCGCTCAGGATGTTGAAGCCGACGACGGGATGCTCTTTCATCTTCGCGAACTCCCCGTCGGTGAGCTTGCCCGTCTTCTGGAGGATCGCGTCCGGGACCCCGATCTTGCCGATGTCGTGCAGCCTGCCGCCGCGTTCCATGCGCACCCAGGCCGACTGCTCGTCGGGCGCGTAGTGCATCTGGCGCGCGATCATCAGCGCGTACTGGGTCACCCGCTCGGAGTGCCCCTTCGTGTAAGGGTCGCGAGCGTCGACCGCGTTGGCAAGCGCCTCCAGCGAGGACAGGATGACCTCTTCGCGGTCCTTGAACAACCTCGCGTTGTCGATGGTCACCGCGGCTTGCGCGCCCAGCTCGGTGATCAGATTGCGATGGTCGGCGTTGAACGCGTGACCGTCCTGGTAGTTCGCGAGGAACAGGACGCCGATCGGCTTGCCGCGCAACTTGATCGGGACGCACAGCACGGCTCTGGGGTTCAGCGGGCTGTCGGCGCCGCTGGAGTGTTCCATCGACTCCATCACCGGCTCGCCGGAATCCATCACGCTCCGGCAGATCTCGCCTCCCACGCCGAGCGCGAGCTTTTCGGCCGTGACATGGTCGGTGCCGAACCCGCCCTTCAGGATGAGCTTCCCTGCCTCCTCGAGCGCCAGGGCGCCGATCTGGGCCGAAGAAGCCTTGGCGGCGCCGGCCAGGACCTGCTGGAGGACCAGCGGGAGCTCCAGGGTCGAGGTGGCGGCCTGGAGGGCCTCCTGGAGGTTGCGAAGCTCCCAGATGCTGCGCTGGTTGTCGTCGTAGAGCTCCGCGTTCCTGACCGCGACCACGCCCTGGTTTCCGAGGGTCGCCAGCACGCGCTGGTCGTCGCCGGTCCACTCGCGCTTCTTGACGTCGAACACGGAGATGGTGCCCCAGAGCCGGCCGTCTTCGAGCATGGGCGCGCAGATCGCGGCCTGGAGGCCGTACGCGGCGAGGTCAGGGGGAGAGCTGAGGTCGAAGCTCGCGCTGATGTCCGGCACCGCGGTCGCTCGCAGGCTGAGCATCACCGCCCCGACGATGCCCTGGCCGTTCTGGAACTCGAGCGCGTCGACCTCGGCCGGAAAGCCCCGAGACATGATCACGGCCTGGTGCCCGTCGGCGGTGGTGCGCGTGAGCAGGCCCGCGGTGCCCATCGTGACCCGGACCGCCGTCTCGAGGGTCTTGAGCTCCAACACCCTGGAGCCCTGCGTCACCGTGGTCAGGGCCTGGGACACCTCTCCGAGCGCGTCGAGCGCGGTGTCGAGCTTGGAGGCCTGGCCGGTGACGACCTGGAGGATGCGCGAGTTCTCGACCGCGACCCCGGCCATCGACCCGAGCTCGTCCAGGGCGGGCACATCCCGATGGCTGAAGCTCGACGTTCCGCGCCGCCCGAGGCACAGGGCTCCGACGACCCCGCTCTTGCCCCGGATCGGGGTGAGCGCCTCGTTGACGGTGCCGCCCTGCGTCTCGGGCCGCAGGCCGCTGTAGATGTGCTCCTTCTCTTCGACCAGGGCGCGGAGCACCGTCTCGCCCTCGCGGACCTTCAGCAGCTGGCCGTCGACCGGGTGCGCCTCGGCCGTACCGTCGAGCACCAGGTAGGTGCCATCGGCCTGGAAGAGCAGCGCGCGGCCGCTCTCGTAGCGGATCACCTCCTTGCCCTTGTCGAGGACCAGCTCGAGGACCTCGTTCGTCGTCTTGCCCGACGCCTCTTTGACGAGCTCGTTCATCAGCGAGTAGCGCGCCGACTCGCGGCGCGAAAGGGCGACCGCGTGGGCGCTGGCCAGCAGAGCGCCGGCGCGCAGCGTCAAGGTGGTGGCCAGCCGCCGGTCGTCCTCGCTGAACGCGCGCGATCGGTTGCCCAGCAGGATGAAGCCGCCGATGTGCTCGCCGATCGGCATGGGGACCGCGAGCAGGCCCTTGATGTGCAGGTCGTCGGACGCGTACGTGACGATCTCGAGAAGGGCTCCCTGGTCCGTCGCGGCAAAGGAGTTGCCTGCCTCGACTGCCTCGATGATCGGACCGGCGCCCGCCGCCCTGCGAGGCACAGGCTGGGGGTGCAGGTGCTCCAGGCCTATGCCTGGAGGCTGCGGGATGAATTGGTGGCCGTCGGGCGAGACGAGGTAGTAGCAGGCGAGGTCTGCTCCGACCTCGCGCGAGATGTTGATGGTGAGCGCCCCGACATCGCCGGGCACGCCCGGGCCGTCCGCATCCGAGGTCGCAGCCATGAACCTGCGGTGCTTCTGCTCGAGCTGGCTGCGCAGGATGTCGGCCTCGTTGAGGTGCCGTTTGAGGGTGCCGGTGAAGCTGCGGTAGGCGATTCCGCCAACGACGCCCGCCAGCCCGAGGAGCAGCAGGCCGCCGAGCTGCATCAGCAGGTCGCTCTGCACCGGGTTGAACTGGGCGATCACCAGGCTTACGACCAGGGCGGCAGCGGCGGGCGGGAGCGCGAATCGCCACCTCGAGTATGCGACGCCCGCGGCGAACGAAAGCACACCGGCCACGGCGGCCAGCACCGCAGCCCATCCCACGCGCCCGCCCGCGTTCAGCGGGGCCCCGACCAGGATGAGCGCGGCGGCGGCCGCGGAGAAGCCGATCCTGAGCGCAAAAGTCGCCCTGTCTGAGTTCATCAGGCGATGGGTAAGTCTAGGTGCGTGTTCGCCGCCCGGGACTTGGTTATGAAGAGTGGCCGGAGGGTCCCCCCCTAAACTTCACGCCGAAAGCAAATTGACGGTATCCGAGCTCCTGAGGATCGCCGACCACCTGGACCCCAAGGGCCAGCAGGTGGTCAGGAAGGCATACGACCGTGCCGCGACGGCGCACACCGGTCAGCGCCGGCTGTCGGGCGAGGAGTACGTCAACCACCCCCTCGAGGTCGCGGCGATCCTCGCCGACCTCGAGCTCGATGCCGAGACGATCGCGGCCGCGCTCCTGCATGACACCGTCGAGGACACGAACCTCACGGCCGAAGAGGTCCAGCGGGAGTTCGGCCCGGAGGTCGCCCGGCTCGTCGACGGGGTGACGAAGCTGGGCCGGATCGCCCTGCGCTCAGATCAGCAGCAGCAGGCAGAGAACATCCGGAAGATGATGGTCGCGATGGCGGAGGACCTGCGGGTCGTCCTCATCAAGCTCGCCGACCGCCTCCACAACATGCGCACCCTCGACCCGCTGCCGGAGGTCAAGCGGCGCAAGATCTCGCGCGAGACGCTCGACATCTACGCGCCGCTGGCCCACCGCCTGGGCATCGGGCAGATCAAGTGGGAGCTCGAGGACCTCGCTTTTCGGAACCTCGAGCCCGAGGCCTACGACGACGTGGTCAAGCGCATCGCGCGCAAGAGGCACGAGCGCGAAACCCTGGTCTCAGACCTGCGCGAGATCCTTGCCCGCGAGCTGGAGAAGGTCGGCATCCAGGCCGATATCACGGGCCGGCCGAAGCACATCTACTCCGTGTGGCAGAAGATGACAAGGGAGAACAAGGACTTCTCCGAGATCTACGACCTGTCCGCCATCCGCGTGCAGGTCGACTCGGTCCGCGACTGCTACGGGGTGCTGGGCGTTGTCCACTCGTTGTGGAAACCGATGCCGGGGCGGTTCAAGGACTACATCGCGATGCCGAAATCCAACGGATACCAGTCGCTGCACACGACTGTGATCACGCACACGGGCGAGCCGATCGAGATCCAGATCCGCACGCATGAGATGCACCGCGTGGCCGAGTTCGGGGTCGCGGCTCACTGGACCTATAAGGAAAAGGGCGGCAAGGATTCGAGCTTCGACCAGAAGCTCTCCTGGCTGCGCAGCCTCCTCGAGTGGCAGAACGAGGTGGGGGACGCGGAGTCGTTCCTCGACACCGTCAAGGTGGACCTCTTTCAGGACGAGGTGTACGTGTTCACGCCTAAGGGCGACGTCCTCAACCTGCCTGCCGATTCAACACCCGTGGATTTCGCGTACCGCATCCACACGGAGGTCGGCCACCACTGCATCGGCGCCAAGGTCAACGGGCGCATGGTCCCGCTCGATTACGCGCTCCAGAACGGCGAGATCGTCGAGATTCTGACCTCGAAGGGGCCGCACGGCCCGAGCCGCGATTGGCTCAACTTCGTCAAGAGCGCTTCCGCGAAGGAGCGCATCCGCAAGTGGTTCAAAGGCCAGCGGCGCGAGGAAAACGTGGCCAAGGGCCGTGACCTGCTCGACAAAGAGCTGCACCGCATGCACCGGGTGAACCTTGCCGACCTGCCCGAGTCAAAGCTTCTCGAGATCGCGACGCTGCACAAGCTGAACACGACCGACGACTTCCTGGCGGCCATCGGTTACGGCGACCTGTCGCCGCACGCGGTCGTGATGCGCATGGCCCCCAGCCTCGACGCGCCGGGGGGCGACCTCCGGGCGATTCCCCTCGTTCCCAACGTCCATCCCACGCCACGCGTCCTGGTTCACGGCGAGAAAGGTGTCCTCACGAAGATCGCGCCCTGCTGCCAGCCCGTGCCTGGCGATGCGATCGTCGGTTACACGACACGCGGCAAGGGCGTGACCGTGCACCGCGCTGACTGCATCAACGCGGTCAACGCTCAGGATGCGGCGCGCGTGGTGCCGGTCGACTGGGATGCGGAAGCGACGCACCTCTACCCGGTCGCGATCAAGATCGAGGCCTGGGACCGCCAGGGACTGCTGCGCGACATCGCCACGGTCGTGGCCGAGAACCGAGTCAACATGTCGGCGCTCGAGGTCCACGTCTACGACGACAAGACCGCCGTCGTGTCGGCCACGGTCGAGATCGACTCGCTGGCTCAGCTCTCTCGCCTGATGGAGAAGCTCGAAGGAGTACGAGACGTGCACACCGTGGCGCGCGAAGCGTCGTGACGCTGCACGTCGAGGTCACGGCTGACCGGCGCTTTGGGACCAACTCGTACCTAGTCGAGGACGACGCGACCCACGACGCGGTGGTGATCGACGCCAACCTGGAACCGGAGGTCATGGTCGAGCTGGTGCGCCGGCGTCACGCGAACGTCAAGGCGATCCTGCTCACCCACACAGACCTCGACCACATCGCGGGGCTACACGAGCTGCGCGAAGCGTTCGGTCTGGTGCCGGTCGCGGTCCACGATGCGGAACGGGCCGTCCTGGCCGAGGGCAAACCGCTGCGCCGGGAGTTCGGGCCCATCGCGACCCGGGTCGAGAACGTGGTCAGCCTGGTTGACGGCGAGATCTTCCCTGCGGGCTCCCTTTCGTTCGAGGTGCTGCACACGCCCGGCCACAGCCCGGGCGGCGTGACCCTCAAGATTGGAGACTGCCTGTTCACCGGCGACGCTCTGTTCGCGGGGTCGGTAGGGCGCTCGGACTTCGCCAACTCGGACGGGGCGGCGCTGCTCGAGGGAATCCGGGCCAGGCTGCTCCCGCTACCGGACGACCTTCTCGTTTACAGCGGCCACGGACCGGCCACCACGATCGGCCGTGAGCGGCGGACGAACCCCTTTCTCAGCTAGCGCGGCGTCAGCAGTGGCCGATCGTCAGGACGACGATGAGGGCCGGCCCGAGAAGGACCAGCCACAGGGTGGGGAAGACGCAGCCGACGGTCGGCAGGAGGATCTTCAGGGAGGCTTGCGACGCCTCGGTCCTGATCTTCAGCCGCCGCTTGACGCGCATCTGCGCCGAATGCGCCGTGATGGTCCGCGCGATCGGCACGCCGGTGCGCTCGGCATGCAGGATGCCCTTGACCAGCGAGGTGAAGTCGTCGATGCCCGTCAGCTCGGCCATCTCCTCGAGTGCCTCGGCGCGGGGGCGCCCGAGCTCGATCTCGTGCAGCGCGCGGGCGACCAGGAGCGTGAGCGGTCCCTCCTGGTGTCGCACCAGCTGCTCAAGGGCGCGGTCCAGCCCGAGGCCCGCCTCCATGCTGATCGCGACCACGTCGAGGGCGTTCGGCAGGGCGGCGAGCAGCTCGGTCCGGCGGTCGCGCACGAGCTGGTCCAGCCACAGCACCGGCAGGTAGAACCCGAGCGCCACCCCGATCACCAGGGCGAGGCCGATCGCCACGGGCGCGCCGATGAGCACCCCCAGCGCGGTACCGGCGGTGCCGAGCGCAGCGGCCGCCGCGATCCTCACCGTCTGGACGCCCGCGGGATCGAGTCCGAGCGGGTTGCCCACGAAGTCGAGCTGACGACGGAAGTGTTCCGCCTGTGCGGCGGGCGTGAAGCGGTTGATCTGCCGCGCCAGCCAGCGGCGGAGCGGCGCGGTGAGGCGCTCGCTCAGCGGCCTCTCCAGCTTGAGGGCGACGGCGCTCTGGCCAAGCCCTATCTCCTGCCTGGCCAGGCGCTCGCGGGCGAGCGAGGCTGCATCGCTCGCCCTTGCCGCCACGATGCCGACGGCGAGCAGATACACGCCGAGCGCGGCCAGGATCCCCAGCAAGATGGGCAGGATGTTCATGAGATCGCCGTGAGGCGCCGGATCAAGAAGTTACCGATCACGAGCAGGATGGCGGCCAGTCCAAATAGCCCCCAACCCAGGGGATTGGTGAACATCGGTCGGAAGTAGTTGGGGACCACGAGGTACAGGAACGCCGCGGCGACGATGGGCAGCAGCGTCACGATGAGCGCGGAGGCGCGCGACTGCGCGGTCGCCGCCAGGACCTCGGCTCGCATCTCGGAGCGCTGCCTCATCGTGTCCGACAGGGTGATCAGAACGGCCGGCAGGTCGCCTCCGAACGAGTGCTGAATCGTGATCACCATGACCATCAGTCGGAGGTCGTCGCTCCCGATTCGCTTGACCATGTTGTTGAGCGCGCTTTCGATGGATGCGCCAAGCTCGATCTCGCGGCGCGCGAGGCCGAACTCGTCCGAGACCGGCGGCCCTGCGTTGTCGGTCACGGAGCTGAGCGCCTGCGTGACCGATTGTCCGGCCTTCATCGAGTTGGCGATCAGTTCCATGGCTCGGGGCAGGCCGGCATCGAACAGCTGCTGGCGATGCCCCCGACGGTTGCGCAGGTAAAGGGCCGGCGCGACATAGCCGATTACCGCCATGACCACAAAGGGAAGACCGACGCCAAACCTCAGAAGACCGACCAGCGCGAGCACCACGGCGCTTGCGGCCTGCAGGATCCTAAACTCGTATGGGCGCAGGTCGAGGTCCGCGCTGGCCAGGTCTCGCGCCAGCGAGCTGCCCCTCTCGCTGGCTGCGATCCAGACCGGGGCGCCGCTAGGTTCGAATCGGCGCCGAAGCTGCTCGCGGACGTCGGCCAGCGAGCGATACGTGACCCTGCTGCTCGCGTCAACGCCGTCGGCGACACGTTGCGGGGCGACGAGGCCGTACACGACCAGGCCGACGCCCAGAGCGGCCGCGATCGCGACCAGGAATACGATGGTTGGCATCAGCGCCGCGAGACGCTCAGGGGGTGGTGAAGTGCCAGCGCGCGTCCACTTCCTTGGGGCCAACTCCGGCCGCCGACGTGAGCTTGGGGCACGAAGGGTCCGGTTGAGACGGCGTGGCGGCGTAGTCGTTGAACGACTCGAGCGTGTATTTCATCGTCGAGTTGTTCAGGAGCCAGAACAGGAACTCGGAGTCGCAGCTCGTCATGAGCAGGGTCAGGCTGCTCGTCACGGCAGCCGCCCCTGTAGTGCCGGCGGTGGCCGGGCCGACCCTGATCACGTCAAGGTCGCGAAACACGGTGCGCACGACCGGCACGCCGGGGCTGCCGCCGAACTCGCTGGTGTTGATCGTGGCGAGCATCGTGATCCGGTCGCCAACCTGCACGTATCCGCCCACGCCGAGCTGCTCGCCGGCCGGCACCGTCACCGCCACGTAGCCGGACGGGATCGGGAGGAAGGCCACGTCGCTGTTGCTCAGGAGGTCACCGGAAGCAGCCACGAGGTTTGCGGTGACCGGATACCCTGGAGGTATGTCGACCCGGGCTCCCTTGCCGGCCAGGTCCGTGATCGAAAAGTAGGCCTGCGGCGGCACCGGGCTGTAGCTCTTCAGCTCCAGGTCGGACGCCAGGATGACCGTCCGGGCGGCGATGCCGTTCTTGGCCACGACGATCTTCGTGCCGGCGGTGTTGCCCTGGATCAGCGGCAGGCTCGCCAGCAGGGCGGCGGTCCCGAAGGCGATGACGGCAAGCACGGCGCCGATCACGATGTAGAGGCGCCCGCGCCGCGGCCGCCCCGCGGTGGGGCTGGTTATCGACATGAATAGGCCGCAAGCCTGCCACGATGCGCCCCCGGGCGCAACTCATTCGACAAGAACGGCCTCCACCAGCGCCGTGCTGACTCCGTAGTCCCCGCCGATCGCGGTGCCGGCCCCGGCGCCGGCCGAGATCGAAAGGGTCCCGCACTGCACGGTACCCTCGATCATCGACGCCCCGTTGACCGAGTCGGTGCACGCGCCCGCCCAGAACACCGAGCCGAGCAGCCAGTGGGTCACCGACGATCCCTTGATCGCGATCTGGCCGGTGCTGCCCGGGGCTTCCCAGATGAGCGTGTTCCAGCACGCGCGGTCCCCCGTGGGGCACCAAGACACCGCGGCGCAGCTGCTGTCGCCCGTGGGCGCAGACGAGCAGGGGGCGGCAAACCACGTGTACCCGCCCCCGGACGCGGAGTCGAAAGCCGCGTTGGGGGGACAGGCCGACATCGAGCATGGGGTCGAGCCGAACGAGCACGCGCCCGCGCACGCCGCACCACCGCCGGCGGCGCAGGTCCCCGACGAGAAGCTCGCCTGGTTGACGAACTCCAGGGTGACGTCCCGGGCCATCAGCCGGCTGCCGTTGAGGCAGATGCCCCCGACCCCGGCGGACCCCGAGCCGTTGAAGTAGTAGAAGCCAGGGTCCAGGACCGCACCCGAGCCCGTGCCGGCCGCCTTGAACGTGGCCATGGTCAGGGACCACGCGGTCGCGGGGTTGCCGGTCACCGTTTCGCTGGCGACCGCGGCCGGGAGGTCGAGCCGATACTCGGACGCGAAGCCGTCGGGCAGGTTGCTGTCCAGGCTCGTCCAGCCCGCGCCAGCCGCGAAGGTCTGCCCCAGGACGCCCTTGTTGAATCCGTCTGAGGTGATGACCAGCTCACCCGCCTGGGCCGTGGCGCCGGTGGTCGACACGGTCGCGCTGGTCGAGCCGGCGTTCACCGCCGTGCCGGTCCGGTCGAGTGGTGCGGCCAGCGCGACGCCGTTCCACTCGCTCAGCTGGGCCACCGTGTTGATGTTGGCCGGGTTGATGGTGAACGTGACGCTGGAGATGCCGCCCGGGTTGTCCGGGTAGTACCAGACCTCGCTGCGGCCCGCCCCGGCCTCATCCACCTGGGCCGCCGAGACCCAGCCCGCCGGTGCGACAAACCGGTTCGGGGTCTCCAGGGAGTTGATGGTCACGACCAGCAGCGTGTGCTGCAGGCTCGCGGCGGGCATGGTCGCGGTCACGAAGTGCTTCTGGGCGCCGGCGTCCGGCCCGACCTGGCGATTGGTGATGCCACCGCTGAAGCTCGTGAGGTCGATGTAGCCGTAGCAGCTGGGTTTGAAGTGATAGATCCCGGTGGCATCCTTGGCCGGGGTCGGGCCCAGGCCCGTGGCGACGGTCGCGCCGCTGACGATGATGGGCGTCGTGTACGTGCCCGCCGTCGTGCAGGCCGCGCCGAGCAGGCCGCCGGCGCTGTTCTGGAGAGTCGCGATCGCGGCCGCGTCGGTGTCCGGTTCCGGTGGCTGCGCTGAGGACAAAGGCGCCTCCGGTTGTGGCGCGACACCGGCGGCGCACGGGTTGGGGTTGACCGCCACGTCGCCTGCTGAAAGAAACGCGTTGGTTCCGCTCGTCCCGCAGGCCACGGGGACGTGTCCGGAGACCTCAGAACCGTCGGAGCAGATGGCGCTGGAGCTCCCGGAGTTGGCCCCTGCGGTGCACGAGCCTCCGGCGGCGGTCCAGCTCTGGCCACCCGTGTAGACGGAGACATCCCCGAGGTCCGAGTAGGTGCCCGACGCTGCGTCGAAGCGCATGTGCGCGTACAGGGCGCAGCCTCCGCTGAGGGCGATGGCGTTCTGCGTCAGCACCGAACCGGCGATGTTGACCTGGCCGCCGGTGCAGGACAGCGACGTCGCGGAAAGGGCGGTGGTGGAACCCGCCAGCTGCTGGCCGACTGCACGTCGCACCACCGTGGTACTCGTCTGGCCGAGCTGGGTCCCGAATGAGATCGGGAGGGTCAGCGTGAGAACGACCTCGACCTGCTGCTGGTGTGCGCGATATGGATAGTGAATCGTCTCGCTGAGCCCCCCAGCGAAGGTGTCGGTGCCGGTGTAGGGCGTGGCGCAGGTGCCGGCGGCGATGCCGAGAGCGCCCGTGCGAGCTCGCTGGCTGGCGATGAAGTTGTCTGCCTCTGTGATGACGGTGTTCGCGCTCGCGGCGCTGCAGCCGATCCCAATCTTCATGGCGGAGTCGAGCGCGGCCTGGTCGGCGATCTGTTGCAGCTGGTTCTTCTGCCATTCGACCGAGCCCGCCAGCAGCACGAGGGCGGCGGACCCGATGAGCGCGAGCAACGCGAATGCCACCAGCACGATGACCTGGCCGGATTGGCTTCGAGCGCGCATCAGAACTCGAGCCGGTCGACTGTCTGAGAGTCGAACGTCACGGTCGCCGGGATGCCGAGGAACCGAGCCAGGACCGGCTGCCATTTGAGCTTGAGGTCGACGACCACCCGCTGGTGACCGCCGGTGCGCACTGGACCGCATGCGGAACAACCCCATTCCGTGACTGGGCTGGCGCTCGAGTCCAGCTCGTAGATGAAGACGTACACGGTGTTGCTCGCGTCGCCGGGGAGCAGCGTGATCGCGCCCGGCTGCGTCGGGTCGGCATTGGCGACATAGGTGCCGTACGTGGGAGGTGTGTTGGTCGCGGCAGAGTCGAGGTAGACGACCGAGACGCCAAGCGAATCGAGCGCGTGAGCTCCGTTGATGGCTGAGCTGAGAGAGCACGGCGTGGCGAGCGCAGTGCAGTCCGGCGGAAGCGAGTTCGAGCCGTTGTAGTAGGCGAGCGTGGCCTGGCGCGCCGTATCGCGCGAAGCCCCTTGAAGGAGCGTGTAGAGGAGCAGGCCGCGCCCGATGTCGACGGTGGCGCCGATCAGCAACAGGACGATAGGCGCCACGAGGACGAATTCGACCAGCGCCTGGCCGG
>Ga0307374_10011630_pt1 | contig 12476 bp, 8 predicted proteins | sample OX3MG_FD_202532 | JGI IMG/M metagenome (GOLD analysis project Ga0307374, IMG submission 202532) | Soil microbial communities from Risofladan, Vaasa, Finland - OX-3 | ecosystem: Environmental > Terrestrial > Soil > Coastal area > Acid sulfate soil | place: Finland: Risofladan, Vaasa | collected...
TGACCCTTCCCACACACCCTGCCAGCTGAAACCAGGAAGATCGTCGTGGCACCGGATAGTGAGGGCGCCACGCTCCTGGCAGAGGCATCGAAAGCGCCGTTGCTGGTGGAAGTGGACGGCTCTACCTATCGTGCGAGCCTCCTGCATCCTGGCACGGAGGAGGCCGAAGACATTTGGGAAGGATACGATCCAGAGAAAATCCGTCGGGCCGCTGCCGAGACCGCGGGGAGCTGGGCCGATCTCGACGCCGGCAAGCTGATCGCCGAGATCTACCAGGCCCGTGAAGATGGCTCCAGGCCCGCGGATCGACCCAGTGCGAGATCTCCTTGACGCCGACTGGATTTATTCCTGTGGAAATTGGCCCGCAGGGCCAATTTCCACAGACCTCACCCCTGATGTCCTCCTTGACGCTGCAGTAGTTCCCTTGCTTCCTTTTACACCATTCCCCCTACCCATGGGACCAACAGACACCCGACAATGAACCCACTATGGCCAGGACGAAACCAATGGCGAAGCCGAAGGCAGCACCGAAGAGCCGCGCGGCCACCGGCACGACGAAGCGGGCGCCGAAGCCGAACAAAACGCAACCGGCAGGAAACGGCCTCGCGGTCAAGATCGGTCGCACGCTCAGCCAGTTTCTGCGCGGCGCGACGAGGCCAAAGGCGAATCCGTCGCCTGCCTCTCACGCGCTACCTGCCCCGCCCACGCCTGGTTCGACGCAGACGCCAGCCGGCAAGACCTCCGCGCCGAAGCCCGCGGCGAAGGCCCGCGGGATCGCTCCGAAGATCCGCGACGTGAACGACCGAGCCGTGGGACAGCCGGGACCGCCGAAGGCCGCCGTCCCGCGGCCCGTCCGTCGATTCAGCGGCGTACCGCCCCGCGCCGCTGACGATTCGCCAACTCACGGCACAGCGGTAACCCCGGGGAAATCGCCCAGAGAACCGTCTCCCCTCTCCATCGAAGATGGAGAGGGGCCGGGGGTGAGGCCACGTCATAACGCCAATCCGGACCAGGCGCCCGAAGAGGACCCGCCAGCAGAGGACCCGAATCCCGAGGCCAGATCGGCCCTCGCCGATGCTGGCTCGGCAGCCTCGGCTGAGCCAGCCGACCCCGACCTTCCCCTCGACGCCGAGCTTCCGCGGCCGCGACTCTCGGGAGCCGCCCGGCGCTACGCCGCGATCATCGAGCAGACGCTGGTCGAGTTTGGCGTGCCGGTGCGGGTGGTCCACGCCGAGACCGGGCCGATGCTGATCCGCTTTGGGATCGTGCCGGGTTACCTGCAGAAACCCGGTCGGGGCGATCAGCCGTCCCGGCGCGAGCGCGTGCGCGCCGCCAAGGTCGTCTCGCGCAGCGACGACCTGGCGCTTGCGCTCGGCGTGACCTCGCTGCGGATCGAGGCGCCGGTTCCCGGCAAGACCTACATCGGGTTGGAGATCCCCAATCCCCACCCGAAGGCAGTCCCTCTGCCACCGCTGCTGGACGATCCCGCCTTTCAGTCACTCCGCGAGCGCGGCGTGCTGCCGATGGCTCTCGGTAGCGACGTCGCCGGTCACGTGATCCTAGCCGACCTGGCCCGGCTGCCCCACCTGCTGATCGCGGGAGCGACCGGCTCCGGCAAGTCCGTGGCGGTCAACGCGCTGATCGGGACACTGCTCCAGACCCGCACCCGCGACGACGTCCGGGTCATCGTCGTGGACCCGAAGCGCGTCGAGTTCACCTGGCTGGACGGCGTTCCCCAGCTCCTGACGCCGGTGGTCACCGAGCCCGAGCAAGCAGTCGAAATACTTGGAAAAGTCGAGACCGAGATGGCGCACCGCTACGACCTGCTGGCCGCGGCCGGCTGCCGCAACCGTCTGGCCTACAACGCTCGGCCCGGGAATACGTCGCGCCCCTCGCTCCCGGCGCTCGTGGTGGTGATCGACGAGCTAGCCGACCTGATGATGCTGGCATCCGACGACGTCGAGCGGTCGATCTGCCGGGTCGCCCAGCTCGGCCGGGCGGCGGGCATCCACCTGGTGGTGGCGACGCAAAGGCCCTCGGTGGACGTGATCACCGGCCTGATCAAGGCAAACCTTCCCGCGCGCCTGGCCTTCGCCGTCTCCTCGCTCGTCGACTCGCGGACGATCCTGGACACGCCCGGCGCGGAGCGACTGCTCGGGCGCGGCGACTTTCTGTATTTGTCTCCCGACGCGATGCGGCCGGTCCGCGGCCAGGGCGCGCTCGCTCGGGACTCGTGGCTCAAGCACATCGTGAAAGCGGCGCGCGAGGCCGTGCCGGCGGGAACCCTGGACCCGGAAGCGGAGCGCTTTGCAAAGCTTCTCTCGGCCACCCAGATCGCCGACGACCGCATGTACGCCAAGGCGAAGGATCTCGCCCAGGAGCACCCGAAGATCTCCGTCAGCTTCCTCCAGCGCAAGCTGCGCGTAGGTCAGCCCAAAGCCGAAGCGCTCGTCGAGCGTTTGCGCGCCGACGGGATCATCGCGGACCCAGATCTGGACGACGGATCATGAGAGGGTGCATGGGAAGGGTGAGGAGGCCAGAGCTGTGCTGCACACAGCTCTGGCCTCCTCACCCTTCCCATGCACCCTCTGAGAGACGAGGGGCGAGTGAGAGGAGTGAGGGATGAGTGAGGGGAATGCCTCGTCGCGCGGCGCACTTTCCTGCAGGCAGGGAGCCGCCAGGGCCGAGTACTGGAGTAATCCGCAACAGCGAGCGGTCGCGGAGTTCCACCGCGTGATGGGGATCTCGGCGGCCGAGGAACCGACCATGCTGACCCCGGAGCGGGGAAATTTCCGGTGCCGGCTGATCGAAGAGGAGGTTACCGAGCTGCGCGAGGCCACCAGGCAGAGTGACTGGCTCGCGATGGTCGACGCGCTCGTCGACATCATCTACGTTGCCTACGGGACCGGCGTCGAGCTGGGAGTCGACCTCGAGCCCTTCTTCGACGAGGTACACCGCGCCAACCTGCGCAAAATCGGCGCGAGCGCGGGCGGTAAATCAATCAAGCCCCCGGGCTGGGTGCCCCCGGACCTGGAGCAGGTCTATCGCCGTCTGCACGGGGATGCCCCGATTCCTCCAGTAAAGCCACGGTGAGAACTCCATCTGTGGGAAGGGTCAGGAGGCAAGAGATTTGCGCCGCAAATCTCTTGCCTCCTGACCCTTCCCACCTACCTCCTCGGCGGCGGCTTGACGGGCAAGCCACGCGCACAGTAAAATCGGCCGGCCATCAATCAACCACACAGGAGGCGGCGTGCGTTACTCGATGACCCGCCCCGGGCTCCAGGCCAGGCTGCTTGGCGTTGGCCTGATGCTCGTCATGGCGGTGCTCACGGCTGGGCCCGCGTTTGCCGACAACGCACCGGACTACGCCATCCCCGGCGGCTGGTTCTTTTCGCAGACCGGCGGCGGCCAGGGTCAGGGCTACGCGGTGCGCGACGCCGGCACCGACTCCAGCGGGCACCCGATCAAGTTCTGGACGGAGTTCCAGCGGCTCGGCGGCGTCGCCACCCTGGGCTACCCCGTCGGCCAGCCCTACGTCGGCAGCGACGGCTTCACCTACCAGCCGTTCCAGCGGGGCGTTCTCCAGTGGCGTCCAGAGCTGGACCAGGCGGTCCTGAGCAACACCTTCGAGGTCTTACAGTCGGCCAGCAAGGACGACTGGCTCTTCAACGTGAAGGGCGTGCCGCGCCCGATCGCCGACGACGGCTCCGGTGGCAACTTCCAGAAGGCGGTGACCACCCGGCTGGGCTGGCTGACCAACGGCTCCATCAAGGCGAAGTTCCTCGCCAATCCCAACCCAGAGGCGATCGCCGGCTGGAACCAGGACCGGGCGATCGAGCTCTACGGTCTGCCGATGTCGCAGCCCGAGCAGCACGGCCCGTTCATCTCGCAGCGCTTCCAGCGCATCTCCTTCCAGCTCTGGACTGACGCGGTGCCCGGTATGCCGGCCAGGGGGACCGTCGTCGGCATCCTCGGCGGTGACCTGCTGAAAGAGGCTGGCCAACTGCCGGCGGCGTCGACTCGGCCGCTCGGCCCCGGTGGCAGCCCGCCGACCCAGGCGACCCCCACGCCCGCGCCCACCGCGGCGCCGCCTCCGTCCACGAACTATCCCTGGCACTCGACCAACGTCCAGGGGTTTCCAAACTGCGGTACCACCTACATGTACGCGTACACGCGCGACGCCAACGGCAACGGCGTGAACGGCATGACGCTCAAGAGCTGGAACGACTACGGCAACGTCTACATCGCGAGCACCAGGAACTACAACGGCCAGGACGGCTACTGGGACCGCGTGATCGGCCCTGGCGTGCGGGCGGGTAAGTGGTACGTGGAGCTCGTCGACGGTGCCGGCAACCAGGCGTCCGACATCGTGACGGTCAATTTCACGGACAGTTGCGCTGCCAACGCCGGCAACGTCCAGGAAGCCGAGGTCGACTTCCAGGCGCGGTAACGGTTTCCACCGGGAGGTGGTCGGGAACGGGCTGGTGTACGTCGGTCCGAAAGGCCAACGTACACCAGCCCATTTCCGCATACCTCCCGAGCTTCTCCAGGCAGCCGATCACTCGGTCTTCATCCTTCGCGCGCGACACCTAACCCCTCCGGGAGCATCTTTTTGCGAATCGCCCCGAGAATGCCGCGCAGAATGCCGACTTCGTCGGCCGAGAAGACGCGCAGCCCCCAGACCGCACCCAGGTAAACGCCCAGGCCGACCAGAAGCGCGAGGTGCGGCTCGACCGGCCGACCGAACCACGTCACCAGCGCCATCAGGGCGCCGGCCAGGACCGGCTTGCCGGCCGTGCGCGCCCAGTCCAGCCGCCCGATGCTCCGATGCACCGCGTAGAGGAACGGAATCATCAGCACGATTTCCGAGGCGACGGTGATCGCGCTGGCGGCGTAAAGACCGTCGCGCGGGATGAAGATCAGGTTCGCCACGACGTTGAACGTCGCGGAGATGACGAACGCCAGGGTGATGAACCGCTGGCGATCGACCGCGATCAGCGCGTACTGGGTCAGGCCGTTCAGGTAGCTGAACGGCAGGAAGCAGATCAGGATCGCCAGCGCCTGGGCCGACTGTGGGTAGTAGGCCGAGCCGCCCAGCAGCAGGATCAGGTCGCCGGAGAGCGCGGCGATGGCCACGGCAATCGGCACGCCCAGGGTCAGCAGGATGCGCGCCGACACCTCGTAGGCGGTGCGCAGTCCATCGCCGGCCTGCTGGGCATAGCGCGACAGCGCCGGGTAGACCGCGAAGGTGAAGGTGGACGGAACGATCAGGAAGCCGTCGAGCCACTTGTAGGCGGTCGAATAGTAGCCCACCGTCTCGCTCCCTCTGAAGACCTGCAGCATGAGGACGTCGATCCTGAAGAAGACGGTCACCAGAATGTGGTTCACCAGAAGCGGCAGCGATTCGCCCAGCATGGCCGGCAGGTCCCGGGGGACCGGCCCGCTCAGCCGCACCCGCAGCGCGCGACGGGTGACGATCACCAGGGCGACCACGGTCACGCCGTTGAGCAGCAAGGCGACCGCCGCCAGTCCGACGATGCCCCCACCCATCAGCAGGGCCGCCGTGCTGAGCGTGACGCGTGCCAGGTTGGTCCCAACGCTGACAATCGCGGGGACTTCGATCCGCTCCCAGGCGTTGAAGAGCGCGGTCAGCGCGGCGCTGACGTTTCCGGGGACCAACGCCAGCGCGAGCAGCGCGAACGCGATAATCCCCTGGTCGCCCAGCTTCAACCAGGCGTGCCCCAACAGCACGACCGCTCCCGCGACCGGCGTGGCCACCAGGCAGAGGCCCAGGCGCACGGCGATCGCATCGGCCAGGTAGCGGCCCGAGACGTCCCGGTCGCGCGAGACCTCGCGCACGATCAGCGCGTTCAGTCCGAAGTTGGTGAAAATCTCGAAATAGCCCATCAGCACGATCGCGACGGTATACTTCCCGACGTCCTCGGGTCCGAGGATCCGCAGCATCAACGCGGCAAAGCCGAAATCGACCGCCTTGTTCAGGAACGACGTGGACATCGGCAGCGCCGTGTTGCGCATGACCCGCTCGGCCTGGCCGGCGTAGTGGCCGATCAGGCGGCGCCAGAGCGGCCAGCTCGCCACGAGCGCCAGCGCCATCAGCGCGAGGAACGTCAGATAGGCGCCGACCCGCAGGTCCAGCGGGCTGTACCGAAAGACGACGACGTCCTTCCTCGCGGTTGTCGTCGCCGCGCCCAGGTAGACCGCGCGAAGGTCGCCATCCGCGGTCACGATTGGCACCGAGACGCCATCGACCGTCGCCTGCCAGCCCGGGGCGTTGGCATCCGCGAGGACGAGCCAGGACGGCCCGCTGACGTCCACGTCGATAGTCACCTGGTCGAGCAGGTACGACGTGATCGCCGCCGTTCCGTGGCCCCCGCCGACTGGCCCGCTTCCTTCGAGAATCACCTCCTGGTCTGGCCGGAAACCGGGATCCTTCATCGCCGCGAACGCGGCGTCGGCGCTGGGCACCCACTGGGCACGGCTGACGACGAACGCGCGCGCCAGCGCCGATGGGCGCTCGTAAATGCGGATCGCACCAAACTGGCCGGCCAGCCGCACCGACGGATTGTCGATCGGCGACTCCGTCAGGACGTAGCGGACGCCGAGCAGGTCGAGGATCCGGCTGGGAAGCGAGCTGGCGTGGTGCAGCAGGCCGACCTTGTTGTACGGCAGGTCGGCCGGTGGCTCGACCAGCGACCAGAGCTGGACGAACCGCGACGGGATGATCGTGTCGTAGCCGGCGATGCTCGGCACACCGAGAATCACCCCGAGATTCGGCCGGAGGACCTCCGGATCGCCCAGGGTCGCGTAGCGCGGGCCGCCGAGGTCCGGCCGAAGCACCGCGCTCAGATCGACGTGCTGCTCCAAAATCGAGGCGGGCTCTTCCGAGACGAAGTGCGTGCCGAAGAAAAACAGGTCGCCGACGATCGCGGCCAGCAGTAAGGCGGCGGCGGCCGTTCGGACCGGGGAAGGACCTGGGGTTCGGGAGGTGGAGTGTGGGGTGGAGCGATCGCGTCCCCCGGATCCCTCCCCCGCCAGCAGCGCGACCAGGATCCCGGCAAACGCCAGCAGCCCAAAGAAGATTGCCAGGTTGCGGAACTCGTACGAATAGAGCACAGCCCCGGACCCGAACGCGTGCTGTAAGTCCAGTCGGTTTGCCAGATACCGCCCGGCGAACGCCACGCTCTGACGCCGCTCGATCAGGCTCAGCCCCAGCGCGCCGAGACCCGTCAGGCCAATGGCGGCAGGAAGCCAGAAGAGGGACGCCAGGACGCGGGGCCCGTTTGGGCCACGAAGCTCGCGAAGCGCCGCGAAAAAATCACGAAAACGCCCGCCCGGAGTCCGTTCCCCTTTCGCGCCCGTTTCGCGGCGTTTCGTGCCGTTCGTGGTCCAAACGGGCCCCGCGTCCCCGTGTCCCCGCGTCCCTCCATTCCCCCGCTGCCAGAGCCAATCGGCGCCCAGGCCGGCCAGCACGGCCGTCGAGAAGTCGAAGGGGTAAAGCCACCGGAAGGGTGTGCGCAACTGACTGAAGAACGGAAGACCGTAGTAAATCAGCGCGTAGAGCGGCGTGCCGAACGCCAGGAGCAGCGACAGTGCCGCCAGTCCGAGAAAAAACCAGCGGTCACGGTTGCGGGAGAGCAGCACGCCGAGCAGCGCCAGCAGCAACGGCACGACCCCGACGTAGCCGCCGGCCTCGACGTAGTTTTTCGTGCCCCAGAAGATCGTGCGCGGTGGGTCGGTGGGCTGGCCCAAGGCGTTGTTGCCGACGGGCGTCTCACGGAAGGTGGTCAGGTCGAAGTAGCCGTGGGCGGTCGGGTTGCCGAAGAAGTCCGGCATGAGCAGGCCGAGGACCTGGTGATGGGGAAGAGCATAGGAGATGACCTGCTGGTAGGATGTCTCACCCTGGCGGTTGTTCGATTGGAGCACGTCCAGGAAAGGCACGAGCTGCACCGCGCCGATCAGCACGCCGAGCCCGACGACCAGGCCGGCGGTGATCAGGAAGCGTCCACAGGCGGCCTTCTGGCGCCGGACCAGGAAACGAGCGGCCTGGTAGGCAGCATAGAGCGTCACGACGAAGGTCGCGTAGAAAGTGATCTCCAGGTGGCCGCCGAGGACCCCGAGGGCGATCGCCAGCGCACCGATCGGCAGGTCGATCGCGATCGCGCGACCGAGCGATCTCTTCTCGACGGCTCGGGTCAGCCCGACCAGGCTCCAGAGCGCCAGTGGCAGCCACACCGCCGCGCCCAGCACCATTGGCCAGATGTAGCTCACGGTCAGGAAGAAGCAGAAGGCGAACGCCAGCCCCGCGACCATCGCACCGAAGCGGCCGGCACCCAGCCGGCGGAGCAGCAGATAGGTCAGGCTGGCGGCCAGAAACTGGTGGAGCGCGCTGTACCAGCCGAACGCCCGCAGCGGACCGAGCATGGGAAACAGCAGGGTAAAAGGGTAAAGAGCGCTCGTCTGCCCGGTCGCAAGGTAAGGCAGCCCGACCATCTCGTAGGGGTTCCAGAGCGGGAGCTGGTGCTGCTGCAACGCCTGCTCGAGGATGAGCTTCCAGGGATAGTTCTGGAGGATCATGTCGCCGATGAGCTGATTGTGAGGGACCGCGTCCGGCGGACCACCCCAGGGCGGCATGAGCCAGAGGTTATCCAGGGGCAGCAGAACCTGGCCGCCGAAGAGCGTGGGCCAGTAGAACAACAGCGGGGCGATGGCGAAGACCGCCAACACCAGCAGATCAACCCGGACCCGGCGCACGCACCCCCCGGCGCGAGTGGACAGTGATGAGTCGTGGGTGATGAGGGAATTGGACCTCTTCATCGCCCGAGGCCCAGCACTGGTTACTCACAGCCGGGGCATTATAGCAGAACGGACTCGAATGCCCGCGCGAGGGTGCTCAGGTCATCTGAATGATGCGCTAGCGCGCCCGCGCAAGCCGACCGAGCGTCTGGTCCAGGGTCGCCGCGCTCAGGCGACCCAATGCCAGGAGCGCCCCGCCGATCAAAACGTAGGGGTCGAGCGCGACGTCGAGCCGTACGCGACGGCCGATTCTGGCGAGGAGATAGCTGGAGTGCTCGGGCTGAGAGCGCCCCAGCGCGAGATACCCCAGGCACGGAGCGACCACGATCGCGAAGAGGAGCAGCACGGTCGACGGGAGGCTCGCGCCCGGTGTCGGCAGCGGCGGCGTCACTCCCAGCGGGCTCGTCAGCCACGTTAGGGGGATCAAGGCGAAGGCGACGAGTACCGCGGCGAGGATGGCCAGCGCGGCGCGGCCGTCAGGGATCGATCGCTTCGGCCGTGCCCCGCCAGGCGGCCACGCTCCCGCCACGCGCTCGCGGCGGTGTGGGGTGCCGTCAATCGTCGATGGGGTCTGGTCTGACCAGCGGTCGTGGACTAGCTCGAGGAAAACGCGCCCGATGGCCGTGGTCAGGAGGATGGTGCCAGCGACGACTGCCATCGCGGCAAGCATGCTCCACGCGGACCCATCGTTCAGCAAGCTGGCGAGGAGAAGGCGTCGCGCGCTAAACGTGGTGAATGGCGGCAGGGGTGCGAGTGACGCCAACCCGACGAGAAACGACCACCAGGCGACAGAATTCCGTGGCAGGTGGACCGGCGCATCGATCCGGTCGTGCCGGGCGGTACGGATGGCCAGACCGATGGCCATGGCGACAAGCGTGATCGCGACTGCGCTCGACGCCAGGGCGATCCAACCGTCGAGCGGCCCGACCGGCGTGTCCACCAGGAAGCCCAACGACGCCAGTCCGACCTGGCCGATTGCCAGGTAACCGAGCCAGCCGAGCGCCGTCCTCTCGCGCAACGCGCCGATGCCGCCGACGATGGCGGTGGCGCCGGCCAACAGCAGCAAGCCGTGCAGCCAGGAGGAATCCAGGGGAATCGCCACGCCGGCGAGGCGGGACAGCACCAGCGCTCCAACGGGCAGAGCTACGCCGGCGATGGCCGCGGCGGCCGGCGCCGCCGCGGCGCGACAGCCCGCGACGACCCAGTTCTGTAACGGCGTGAGGCCGGCCCGACTCACCAGCGCGACGACGATGGGCAGGAGTAACGCCCACGACGTGGGGGCGCTCAGCCAGTTGGCATCGTGTGGGAGATCGGACAATGAGAGCGTCCCGGCGCGCGCGTCGATCATCCAGAATCCGACGAACGCGAGCGCGGCGGGCACCTCCAGGGTGGCGAAGACGCGCAGGGCGGCCGCACCACCGGCGCTGCCGAAATCGACGCCGATCATCAGCATCAGAGCGAAGCTCAAGGCCAGGAGGCCGGCGTAGAGCGCGAGCAGGTCCCCGGCAAGCAAGGTAAGATTCACCGCCGCCTGCTCCAGGAGCAGCAGTGACAGAAAAACCGTGCCGTGCCGCGCGCCACGCACGTATGTCTGGCTAAACCAGGAGACGGCGAGGAGGAGCAGCGCCGTGAGAATCAGGGCGCCGCCCGTGGCCCGGTCGAGCGTCAGGCCGAGCTGGATGCCGAGTGGTCCACTCCGAACCTCGACGACGCTACTCGTCGGGCCCGCGGCCAGCGCGAGCGCAACCAGCACCAGCGTACCGACGTGCGCCAGCGTGTACAGCGACGAGCGCCCGGTGGGGTAGATCGCCCCGAGCGCGGGGACCACCAGCGTGGCGAGCACGGGTCCCGCGATCAGCCACGGCAACAGATGCGACGTCATGATCCTACTCCGGTGCCACTCACACGAGCGGCTGCAGCAACGCGAGCACGTCTGTCCCCAGTGTTCCCAGCAGGACGAGCACCCCGACGAGCACTCCACTCATCAGAATAGCCGACCAGCGCCGTTCTGACTGAACCGGACCGCGCAGCTCGCCCAGGAACAAGGTGGCGAAGAGCCGAATCAGATAGGCGAGCGTCAAGCCGGCGACCGCCATCCAGACAATCGGAAGTACCTGCGACCCCGCGGCGGCAACGCCGATCAGCCCATCGGCAATGGAGCCGGCGAGCGGCGGCAAGCCGAGAATCGAGATCGAACAGACCACGAAGAGCGCCGCCGTGAGCGGCAGGCGCTGAGCTAGACCACCCACCTGGCGCAGGAGGACCCGGGCCGTGGCCTCCTCGGCCAGGCCAAGGCAGAGGAACAAACCAGTGAACGCGAACGCATCGGCGACCGCTCCGAGCACCGCGCCGGTCGTCGCGGCGGGAGTACCGATGCTGAACACCAGGATCATCAGCCAGAACTGGCTGAACGCACCGTAGGACAGCGCGCGCCGGTAATCCGCTTCCCCGAGCGCTGCCAGCGCCGCGATCACCGCGAGAACGGTCGCACCCCAGAACACCGGCGCGCGCCAGACGGGAACGCTCCCGAGGATCGGCCCGAAGAAGCGGAAGAAGGGGTACATCCCGACGCTCAGGAGCCCGGCCCCGGCCAGCGTCGCGCCGGCCAGGCTGAACCGGTGCTCCGGACGCAGGCCCCATCCCTCCGAGAGCAGCCCGTACGACTTCAAGGTGATCGCCAGCAGCAGAATCCACGGGAGTGGGCCGGCTCCGCCCGTGGTGGCCGGGCCGAGGATCAGACTATGTCGATTCACCACCAGCAGCAACAGCCCCAGCAGCATTAGGAACGAGCCGAGCGCGCCGGCTGCTTGAAACGGGACGATGGGCGCGCCCGACTGATCGTCGTCGGCCACCTGCCCGATGCCCCAGGCGAACAGGCTGCAGAGCTCCCAGGCGCCGAAGAACGTCACCACGTTCGCCGCGGTCACGACCGCGAACGCGCCGACGAAGAAGAAGAGAGTCAGGACGAGGCTCGGGAAGAGGTTGCGCGTGGCTGGCGCGCAGAGAATCAGCAGCGCGGCGAGCAAGGCCAGGCAGATCAAAAGGGTGAGGCTGAGGGCATCGACCTCGAAGAAGCCAGGGATAATCGGCCCGATCAGGCCGGCGAATGACGAGGCTGACGAGGACACCAGATGATCGGTCGGCATACCGGTCCCTCCAACGGCGGAGCGATCGCGGCAACCAGCGCTGGTTGCGCACGCCGGATTGCTACTTAAAAGTGTACACCCCTCGCCGACCGAGCGTCAACGTTGCTGGTCATCCGCGGCGTACTCGTCCGCGCTGATCAACTGGCCGCCGGTCACCGACCGGCTCGATTCTTTCCGATTTTGATCGAACGTGAGCATGACTTCGATCGGACGGAAGCACCGCTGCCCGACGACGTGCTTGGTCACGCTAAAGCTGCTCGCCTGGTCGCCGCCATCGTACGACGGTGCCAGGTCCCAACGCGGATCGACCCGAATCCGGATCTTTTCGCCACACTTGTCGCAGCGAACGTAGTAGTAGAGCCCTTGATCGGCTGGCGCACCACCGCTGCCGCCGAAGAGCCGACGCAGCCCGTCCAGTAATCCCATGGTATCCCCCGGTCATTCTGCTCCGTCTTGATCGTCTTGCGAGTGCTGTCGCGGGGGAGCATGCGGACGTGGTTGGTGGAACGTTGGCCC
>Ga0307374_10011633_pt1 | contig 12474 bp, 8 predicted proteins | sample OX3MG_FD_202532 | JGI IMG/M metagenome (GOLD analysis project Ga0307374, IMG submission 202532) | Soil microbial communities from Risofladan, Vaasa, Finland - OX-3 | ecosystem: Environmental > Terrestrial > Soil > Coastal area > Acid sulfate soil | place: Finland: Risofladan, Vaasa | collected...
TATTTCAGGACGATGTCTCTCATTTGCCCGAAGGTAATGCGGTCGGCCGAGTCGTTTCTACACATGAGCGGAACAGCGCCGTTTACCAACGAGTCAACAATACCCTTGAGATAACCAAGGCAGAAGCCTTCATTGTAGCCAGACGTACTCACACGTTTTGCTTCTCGTCTCAGATCCGCATCCGATTGATCAAGAAAGTCACGTCGATATACGTCTGCACAACGAAGAGTGCTTGCATTTCAACAGCTCGCTATCAGGCTGCAAGGGCCTGCATCAGCGCTGTAATCTTTATCGTCGCGAAATTGGAAAAGGTGTCAGATATCGCGTAAGGCAAGATGATCTGGTCGCCATGACGCATAGCACCGCAGGTATAGACAACATTCGGCACGTAACCTGCACGCTCGGTTGGCTCGGGACGGACAAGCGGTTCGTGCGAACGTGCGAGAACTTTTGATGGATCCTTTTTGTCCAGCAGAACCGCCCCGATCGAATATTTCCTGACCGGACCAACTCCGTGTGTCAGCAGAAGCCAGCAATCGTCCAGCTCGACGGGTGAGCCACAATTGCCGATCTGAACGAATTCCCAAGGATACTTGGGCTGCAGAATGGGGCGGCCGCCATCCCAAGTGTAAAGGTCGTCGGAATAGATCAAATAGAGGTTCTCGTTGTCCTGCCGCCCGATCATCGCATAGCGACCATCGATTTTCCGAGGAAACAGAGCCATCCCCTTATTACGTGCCGCCTCTCCGCCGAGCGGCGTCATCCGGAATGCTCGAAAATCTGTCGTTTCGATCAGCTCAGAGCGAATCGCCCTCCCGCTATATGCTGTGTAAGTTGCGTAGAACGTTTTTCGTGCGCCGTCGTCGAACTCAACGAATCGGGCGTCCTCGATGCCGTTTGCCTGAGCGTCAGTAATGGGAAAAATGACGCGTTCGCTCAGCTCTTCGTCGTCTCGAAATGTCACTTCGATGTCGTCGCCATTTGGCGACGGCGTCCGCCTTCGGACCTTTGGGACCGCTGCGAGGCGCGCGGGCGGATCGACAGCGACGCTACCGTCGGCAGCTATGGTACCGGACCGGAACGTCAGCGACGAAATATGTCCCTCGCCAACGGCGCGCAGACTTAAAATGAACCGACAGCCGTTTTTTGGCGCACCCGTCTGGTCCGGGTGTTTTACGATGCTCGGATTGAAAAGAGCGGAAGCCTCGAATGAATATTCGTTGAGAAAATACGCTCCGATCAGGCGCCGTTGCGTCTTGTTCAATTCGGCATGTGGTTCCAGCGCCTTTTCCATTTCTGCGGCGCGCGTCTCGAAAATATCGATCAGATTCCGGTGACGGCCTTCAAAATTGTCGAGCACTTCGCTCAATTGTTGGGCGGCAGTTTCGGGATCGAGCCGAACGACCCTGCCAACGATATGATTGGCTCGAACCTTATCCGTGGGGTTGAGGTCTCGGGGTTCAATTGCCGGTTTGAACGGTCTGACGACGACCCTTGCCGGATCCGGACGCAGATATAAGTTCTGGCGATTCGTGAATCGGGGTTGGGACAAAGAGGCTCCCTGGGGCGGTTCGAGGTGGAATCGTGCGACTGGCACCGTTGCCTACGAACTTGGACGCGAAACGCGGTTGGTCCATCGCAGTCATACGCGTGAGTTGGCGAATCTCCGCGAGACCAAGCAGATACGATAGCACTGATTCTGCCCCCTTGTTCTCATTGGATCGATCTGGATGAAGCCCATCATCGCAGCTGCCTGTTTCCGGATCGATTAGTGCTGTCTGCAGGTCGTTTTCACCCAGAAACCATTCGAACGCGCGTAGCGCTTCTACCGGCCACTCCGCGCCGTCCTCCGCGCGCCACGCGGCAAGGCAAGCGGAAATTGTTGCTGACGCCTCGACCGGCTGCTGATCGAACGCTTCTGGCTTTTGGCGATGTTTGCCGAAGCTCTTGGTCCCGACCGGTCTAAAGTGTCCTGAGGATGTGGTCTGAAGCGAGTTAAGCCAACGGAGCGACCTTAGGCCAACCTGGACGTATCGTGATGTGCGGGTCGTCAGTCCGGTTTGAATCAGCGCCTGAGGAAGCCGTGCGTTGTCGTATGCGAGCGTGTCTTCAAACCAGACCCAGTCTTCGGTTTCCGTCGCAGACATCAGTGACATCAGTCGGTCGGCCAATAAAATCCGGAGACGGTTGGCGAGAACGTCGCCACCAACCAGAGTACAATAAGCATCCAGCCCGAGTAGCGAGAACGCCCAAGCTCGTGGCGACGAGAACTCTTCGATCGCGGGAAGCGCGGTCTTGAACAGCGCTGCGGCCCATCTGCGGCGGGATTGATCAACGTCTTTCATTGCGCATTCCGCCAATGCCCAAAGTGTCCTGCCATGACTATCTTCCGAACCCAGTTCTTCCAGCCATCGGCGATCGTAGCTCATAAAGTTTCGAAACCGACGGGTGTCTGGGTTCCAAGCATGCTGGATGAATGCTGCAAAGCGTGCCGTGATCGATTTGGACAATTGCACTTCACCGAAGCTCGCAAGCAAGCTTGAGAACAGCAAAGCGCGAGCGTTGTCGTCGACGCAGTAGCCGTGGGCGCGATCTGGCACTGAATGCACGGCGTGTTGGAGCAAACCCGTACCGTCGCAAAGGGAAAGGAAATGCCCGGTTCGAATCTCCGGTATAACGTGCGAGTTTCTCCCAGCGACGATCGCATTAGCGGGAAGTGATAATCGAGGCCGGGCATTCTCGCTCACGGTCTCGAAGACGGTGTGATAGCGTTTAGCCGTTTGAACCCACGTCATCGATCGGCTTGCCGCATATGCACGCTTGCGCATGGAATAGCGGCGGTCATCGTTTGTCAGCAGACCGGCGACCTCGGCGCTCAAGGCTTTGGTATCGCCAAAAGGCACCAAAACGCCGCGTCCATCGCTCAGCAGTTCCTTGGCGTGCCAATAGGGCGTCGATACGACAGCCTTACCCAATCCAAAACTGTAAGCGAGTGTGCCCGACGTCATCTGGGCTTCGTTGAGGTAGGGAGTCACATAGACGTCGCACATTGAAATGAAGTCCAGAAGCGTGGCCTGATCCACGAACTGGTTGAAAAACACGACGTGGTTCTGGATGCCAAGGTCCTGCACTCGCGTCGTCAGGCTGTCGCGGTAGGCCTCGCCCTGTTGCCGCATCAGCTTCGGATGAGTAGCGCCAAGAATGACATAGACGGCATTTGGGCAGGATTTGATGATTTCTGGCATCGCATCGAGCGCGGTCTCAATGCCTTTGTTTGGCGACAGGAGACCGAAGGTCAGAATGATCATCTTTCCGGCGAAGTCGAATTTGGCCTTGGCGTGATTCGGTTCGAGGAACGGAAAATCCGGTATTCCGTGCGGTATGACCTCGATCTTGCGCGTTGGCACGCCATGAACGGACCGAAGGAATTTGTGGCCCGTTTCCGACATGACAACGATTTTTGCAGAAATGTCTATGATCCGACTCATCACGTCGTGCTGAATGGGTGTCGGCTTGGCGAGCACCGTATGCAGCGTCGTGACAACCGGCATTTCAAGGCGCGACAAGAGTTCCACGATGTTGCCACCGGCCCCACCGCCGAAGATTCCATATTCGTGTTGAAGGGAAACAACGTCGAAGCCCACACCGTTGAGGAACTCGGCCGCCTTGACATAACTGCCGATCGATTCGTCGTGAATCTCCAGACGCACAGCCGGCGGATAGTCGTAGGTGCGGTCCGAGTCCGTCATGGCAAGGATGCAGGTCTCAAGATCCGGCCGACCTGCCGATATTGCCCGGTGAAGGTCTTGTGTAAACGTAGCTATTCCGCAGAGGCGCGGAAGATAGTTACCGATGAAGGCAACACGCTGAAGACGTTTCATCTCATCGTTTCCACGCAACCGGCCTTTGGGAGATTTTTTACTTGAGGAAGGGAAGCGGTCACCTGGATCCTCCGTGGCCGGCTGACATTGAATGAGTCCGGCTGCGGCAGACACTGCAACAGATTTGGAAACGGACGGTCGCCCGTGTATGCCACGAGGCCTACGGTACCGACGGCGCCGGCGCGTATATCGACGCGTTCCGATTGCGCAAATAGGGCGTCGCCAGTGGCAATGTCGAACGATCCGGCAATAACGCTGCCGCGGAGAACGAGAAGCCAAGTTTCTCGATCCGCATCCAAACACCAAGAGGAATTTGGGGCTAGATCGATCCGTTCGAATACGAAGTGAGGGCTGGAAACGAGCAGTCTTCGTTCTGCGGTAAGCTGACTAGGTCGCACCTGAAAATCGGCCGGGCCGGCGTTCGCCACCACGATGGCGTTTTCGATTTGAAGTTCGCGTTGCCGACCGAAATCGAACAGACGGAACGTCGCGTCGCTCCTCTGTTGGAGTTCTGCTATTACACAACCCGCGCCAATAGCGTGGATTGTTCCTGCGGGAACGAAAATGACGTCCTCTGCCGACACCGCGCGCCACGCGACAAGATCCAAGATCGAGCCGTCGTCGACGGCGTTACGTAATTGCTGCGGGTTCAGACATCGACACAGCCCGAGAGCAACCTTGGCATCTGGAGCGGCACTCAGAACGTACCAGGCTTCGGTCTTGCCCCGCTTCAGACCCATTGAGTGCGCAACCGCATCGTCGGGATGAACCTGGATCGAAAGTGGCTGGCTCGTGAACAGCAACTTGAGCAGGAGCGAAGGATCTGCGGCCGCGATATCGGGTCGCTCGTACCAAATCTCCCCGACCGGGCTGCCGTCGTGGCGTGCGGTATTCCAGGGATGGAGGTCTTCAACGCCCCAGGGTTTTGGTAAGACGCGCGCGCGCGCACGTTCAATCGCCATAGCCCTATCCGATTTCGAAACGAGAAAAACCATTTCGATCGCAGCGTTGCGTCGAAATCTTATATCCCAATGCCGGCTGCGTGAATCCAGCGGACGTGGATAACGGGCCTTGGGTTAGCGATGCTAGAAAGAAAGTAAAAGAAAGCGTTGTGAAGATCAAAGAAACAGAAAGCCTCCGATCCACAAAGAACAGAGGCGTGAACCAACTCAGCATTCATATGTGGACGAATAGCGAAGATTTCAAGCTCTGCGATGGCATATTCACTAAGTGCGTTCTGAGCAAAATTGCTCACCGAGTGGCGATATTTCATACACGGTAAGCATCTCGCTCAGCTGTAGAGGGCGCACGCCGAAGCCTAAATCAAGATGCTCAGCAAACAGATCAAAAGCTGAGAATGCTCGGACATAATTTCGCTGATGAAGGCGTAGAACTGATCGCACTTAGCGACGATCGGATTTAAAGCCCTATCGCAGCCGAAGTGGGTTTCGTTCTGACGTTAGATCCTCCGTGATCGTCGCTCGTGGCAACCTTGCAAAAGCCACGCCGATCGTTTAAGCAGCGCAATCGACTTTGGCCGGACAATCAGGCCGTTCCGCCTTTGCTGAATGCCAGGCGCACGTTCAGACCCTCCAAACATCGACTACTAAGCCTCGAGACGCGCAGACGCGCGCCTTGGGTTCAGTGCACCTCTATCAGCGAAAGGGATAGCTTTATGAATCAGGGCACCGTGAAGTTCTACAACGACCAAAAAGGCTTTGGCTTTATTCAACCGGATGATGGCAGCAAGGACGTGTTCGTCCATGCCACCGCGCTCGAGCGGGCCGGAATGCGAGGCTTGGTCGAAGGCCAGAAAGTCTCATTTGATACCCAGGAAGACCGCCGAACCGGCAAGATCGCCGTCGGCAACATCCAGACGGTATAAAGTCTAGGGAACGACGAATACTCATTATCTATCGCACCGCTCCCGGCAACGTCGTTGTCGAAATCGCCCCACCACCCAGCCTTTGACGATTTGGAGGCCGCCGGCTCAGGCGGCCTCCTTCGTCAAGTTCGAGGCCGGCACTCTGGACATGACGTGCAGGCGGCCGACCTCATGCAGGAATACGAGGCCAAGATCGCGGCGCTTGAGCTGCTCTGACCACAAGCGGCCGTCACAACAAAGTTTCTTATGTCCGATCCGAATCTGCGCACATCGATCTGAAATAGTGTTCCGCGTACTGGTAGTAGTTCTCTGCCCCGACAGTGTTGCCGATTTGGGCTTCGGCACGGGCGAGCGACAGATACCGCTCATAATTTCTTTGTGCGTTTTGAGGGTTCTGCGGCTTGGGGCGGGCGGCGCTCGATGTCCATCGCTTCGAACGTGCCGCAAACGGCGCTGTCGATCTGGGCTGGTGCGCGCTCATGATTGTCTTTGGGCCATTTTGCATGGCTCACCCTTGTAATAGTTGCGGTTAATATGCTCCGCGCGAAATGATCGCAACTTCTGGAGCTAATTGGTTCAGTCGTCGTGTCGGTACTTGCCGACTACACGCGACATAGATGAATTAAGCGTATCCCATAGCACAAAAGCGGGTAACTCCTATTGTTCTTTGATCCCGGCATGCCCATTGTTCGTGTATACAGGCAAGTACTGACGCCTCCGAAGAGCTGCCCAAAAAACGGCGACGTACCGAAGTCTCCGCTTCTTTCAATTGGCAGCCATCGTGCCCATCGGCAGGCACAAGTCTAATTATCGGCGTCGGTTCGTATCGCTGGTGCCATCGGCACCTGAATTGTGCATATCCGTGCGCCAACGGCCCGGGCGCCTTGGCCGACGGGCCGATCAATCGCTCGATTGAAGAGGAACGCCGCGTGCAGGTTCTCGTTCGTGACAACAACGTCGACCAAGCCCTCAAGGTGCTGAAGAAGAAGATGCAGCGCGAGGGCGTCTTCCGCGAGATGAAGCTCCGCGGCCATTACGAAAAACCTTCCGAAAAGAGAGTTCGGGAAAGGGCCGAGGCCATCCGTCGCGCCCGCAAGCTCGCCCGCAAAAAGCTGCAGCGCGAGGGCCTGCTGCCGATGAAGCCTCGGGTCGTTCCTGGCGCCACGGGAAGAGGCGGTCCCGCGCGCCCGCCCCGCTTCTGAATCTCGGAACTGTAACCCGTACCCGGGATGGAACATTTTGGTCTGAAAGCCTTCTTCAGCGGCACCGTCGGTTCGGCGACGAATGCAGAGATTTATGGCAAGCAAGATCAAGGTAACGGCGCGGAATGAAATGATGCCGGAGAAGAAAGCTTCCGAGATTCCGCTGCTCGATCTTTCCGATACGGCCGTTACGGCTTTGATCCGCAGCGCCAAGAAGCGCGGCTATGTTTCCCACGATCAGGTCCACGCGTTGCTATCCTCAGAGGAGGTCAAGTCCGAGCAGATCGAGAACATCCTGGCGAAGTTCAGTGAGATGGGCGTCAACGTGGTCGAGACCACGGAGACCGAGCCTCAGAATGAACCGGCGATCCAAGAACAGCCGGAGGAAGAAACCGGGAGCGAGAACGCGTTAGTTGGAGTCCAGCAACAGCCAGTTCCGGCTAAGTCCGCAGCCAAGGAACCCGCCGAGCGCAGCGACGACCCCGTGCGCATGTATCTCCGCGAAATGGGGTCGGTGGAGCTCCTTTCGCGCGAGGGCGAGATCGCCATTGCCAAACGCATCGAGGCCGGCCGCGAGGCCATGATTGCGGGTCTCTGCGAGAGCCCGCTCACCTTCCAGGCCGTTATAATCTGGAGGGACGAGCTCAACGAGGGCAAGGTCTTACTGCGCGAGGTCATCGATCTCGATGCTACGTATGCCGGCCCAAACGCCAAGGCGATGCCAGCGACGGTGATTGGCTCCGCCGGTCAATTGATCGTCGATATCGCTCTCCCAGGCGAATCTGGGCGGCCGTCGCAGGTGCCGGCACCGGCCACTGCGCCTGCGACCGCCATTCCGTTCAAGCCGGTGGGTCAACGCACCACCGGCGAGGAGACGGCAGCCAACGGGACGATCAGCGAGAGCGACCTCGACGAAGACGATCCGGAGGTTTGGCTCTCGGTCTCCGCAATCGAGGCGGAGCTCAAGCCCAAGGTGATCGAGACCTTCGACACCATCGCCGGCGCCTACAAGCGGCTGCGCCGGCTGCAGGACCAGGACATCCAGTTCCAGCTCAACAGGCTGTCGCTCTCGCCCGCGCAGGAACGCAAGTACAAAACGCTGAAGCGAGAGATCATCGGCGAGGTGAAATCACTACGGCTGAATCCGGCGCGTACCGACGCGCTGGTCGAGCAGCTCTACGACATCAACAAGCGCCTCGTCGGCTATGAGGGCCGCCTGATGCGGCTTGCCGAGAGCCACGGCGTCGTGCGCGAGGATTTCCTAAAGAACTACCTGGGCGCCGAGCTCGACCCCCTCTGGATCAACCGCGTATCGAAACTCTCGGCAAAAGGCTGGAAGAGCTTCGTCGCCAAGGACAGGGTCCACATTCAGGCGAACCGCGGCGAGATACATGCGCTCGCGGGTCAGACTGGCCTCGAGATAGGTGAGTTCCGCAAGATTGTGCGCATGGTCCAAAAGGGCGAGAGCGAGGCGCGCCAAGCCAAAAAGGAGATGGTAGAGGCGAACCTGCGTCTCGTCGTCTCGATCGCCAAGAAATACGTCAACCGCGGCCTACAGTTCCTTGATCTGATCCAGGAAGGTAACATTGGACTGATGAAGGCTGTCGACAAGTTCGAGTACCGGCGCGGCTACAAGTTCGCGACATATGCCACCTGGTGGATCCGGCAGGCAGTCAGCCGTTCGCTCTCCGATCAGTCGCGCACCATCCGTGTGCCTGTTCACATGACCGAGGTCATCAACAAGATTGTGCGCACAAGCCGGCAGATGTTCAACGAGATCGGCCGCGAGCCGACGCCGGAGGAGCTCGCCGAGAAACTCCACCTGCCGCTCGAAAAAGTACGCACGACCTTAAAGATCGCCAAGGAGCCGCTCTCGCTCGAAACACCGATCGGCGAAGAGGGTGACTCCCACCTCGGCGACTTAATTGAGGACAAGAACGCGATCCTGCCGATCGACGCCGTGATCCAGTCGAACCTGCGGGAGACCACGACGCGCATGTTGGCTTCGCTGACGCCGCGTGAGGAGCGCATAGTACGCATGCGCTTTGGCCTCGGCATGAATAGCGACCACACGCTGGAGGAAGTTGGCCAACAGTTCTCGGTGACGCGTGAGCGCATCCGGCAAATCGAGGCCAAAGCACTACGGAAACTAAAGCACCCGAGCCGATCTAGGGAGCTCAGGAGTTTCCTCGACAGCTAACGTGCCGGGCCGGGCGGCTCCCGACCCGACCGTGATGCCTGCGATTAATTGCCCATCTCGACGAGACGGGTCTCGGCGTGGCGTTCAAAGAGCGTTGCGCCTTGCAGTCGAGCGACATCACGCGCGGTGACGAAGGCCTGACGCGCTTTGGCCTTGTTCCGGCGGCTAAGAGACAGCAAACATTCTCCATGCAAACGATGGATTTCCGGCAAATAAAAGCCGACTCCGGGTTCCTCGATCGCGGCGATAGCGCGATCGAGATGGGCAAGGCCATCTGCTGGACGGCCGGCGGCCAGCAGCACCTCGGCCGCCAAGCCGAGAAAATATTGCGGCAAGGGGCCGGTGGCCGCTGCGTTATCGATTTCGGCGTCAATAAGCCGCGCAGCATCGGCGACGCCGGAGCCGACTGCGGTGGCCCATCCGGTGAGCAGCAAGCTACCGGCGCGCCAGGGCACCAGCCCAAATTTTTGTGCTAGCCGCACGGCGCGATCAGCAGCTGCAAACGTCGCATCACGATCGCCGGTAAGCTGAAGGCTTATGCCGACGTTGTGGAACGCATGCGCGAGACTATTTGGATGGTCCAGCGCTTCGGCGAGAGCGGTCGCCGCTGCGCTGCTTTCTCGTGCTTGTTCGCGGTCACCAGATTCCTGCAGGGCGACGGCGCGGCATGCGTGCGCGCACGCTCCGGGATCGTGGCCGCCAAAGGCTGGCCCCAGATGACGATGGCTGGCCATGTCATAAATCTCAACACCGATACGGCTGTTGTCTAAAGTCGCCGCGACATCGCCGCGAAACAACGCCGTCGACCAGCGACAATGGTAGCCCTCAAGCAACTGATCGCCGTCGCCAGAGCGCTGTGCGAGCGACACCAGCTCGTTTGCTCGGTCGCGAGCCAGAGTGGTCTTGCGCCTGATATTGGCATTGAGCCACAAGCCCCACTTGGCTTTAAAAACGGCAGGGCGATCATCGAGCGTTTCACCAATCTCGGCTGCGCGACGGCAGGCATCCTCGACCTCCACGCTACCCATGCCGCGCGCTACCATCAATGCAGGGCCGAGCTTGACCAGAAAATCCAATTGGCGACGCATTCGGTCGGTCGATTGCGGAAGAGCTTCCGCCGATTTTAGTCCCGTCGAGAAATGCGCAACCGCCTCCCTGTAGGCGGACCGGCTCACCGCTCGATCACCGGCGCGCATGCGATAGTCGCAGGCAGGGCCAGCCAATCCCGCTTCGCCGAAATGATGTGCCATCAGGTCCGGCTCGATCTCTGCCTGCCCGGGGAATTTCTCTTCGAGCGCGCGGGCAATGCGCTCGTGCCATTCCCGTCGTCGGGCCAAAAGCAAACTCTCATAGGCGGTGTCGCGCACCAGCGCGTGCTTGAAACTAAAGCTGCGTTGCGAGCCACCTCCATCCGGAAAGACGATCCCCGCGGCGCCCAACTTAACGAGCGCAGCCTCAAGCTGAGCGCTGCCGCTCGGGGCGACCGCAGCAAGCAGCGCCAAAGGGAACTGTCGGCCTATTACGGAAGCGATCTGGGCGACTTCGCGCGCTTCGCCTAGGCGATCGAGCCGCGCCATGAGTGAATCCTTGAGAGTGGCCGGCACCACCGAGTTCTCCTCCTCGGCGGATTCCAGCACGGCCTTGGTCAATTCCTCGACGAAGAGCGGAACTCCGTCGGTCTTGGCAACGATGGTCGCGATAGTTTCGGCCGACAGGCCACACGAGGCAGCGATGCCGGAGGCCAACTCGGAGCATTCCGCGCGGCCCAGGCGGCCAAGTGTGAGCAGCGTTGAATGTTGCCGCGCCTGCCAGGGCGGAACGAACTCCGGTCGCGCCGTGACGACCGCAAGCAATGGCGCCGACCCGATGCTGTCCACTAGGCGCATCATCAACTCGAGCGTGGTGGCATCGATCCAATGAGCGTCCTCGAGCAACAGGAGCAGCGGTTCGGCCTCTCCAAGACGGAGGATTTCGTCGACAAGGAGGGCGATAATCGCCCCCTTGCGTTGTGCTGGCGTTAGCGACAGTGGTGTGGTCGGTTCTACGACCGGGACGGACAAAAGCTCCGCCAGCAAGGGGATAGTCGCCTCATCCGACGCCGCTCGGCGCGCGAACAACGCGCCAAGTTTCTCGATCCGGACACCCGGCGAATCTGCCGGGGCGAAGCGAGCCGCGCGGCCCAAATGCCGGATCACAGGGTAGAATGCGCTGTCGCTGTGATAGGGCGAGCATTGCAAATGAATGCGCCCGTGCGGCTCACCAGCGAGCGCTTCCTGAAGCGTCCCGATCGAGCGCGATTTGCCGATCCCAGCCTCGCCGATTACCGTGATGATGTTGCCCTCGCCCGAGCGCGCCAGTCGCCAACGGTCGAGCAACAGTCCCATCTCGTGCTTGCGACCAATTAACGGAGTGTGGCCGCTCGCACGGATCGCGGCGAAGCGGCTCTCGATCGCGGCTTCGCCGAGCACACGCCACGCCGAGAGCGGGCGTGCAAACCCTTTCAGTTCGTGTTCACCAGTAGCTTCAAGTTCAAACAATCCGCCCAACAAATTGCGGGTCGTCTCGCTAACGAGAATCATGCCGGGCGCCGCGAGCGCTTGCAACCGGGCCGCAAGATTGGGAGTTTCACCGACAACGGTGCGCTCTTGCGCAGTACCGGTGCCAACAATCTCGCCGATGACGACGAGACCCGTCGCAATACCGATCCGCGCCTGAAGGCGCGTACCCCCCGGACACTCAATGCAACCGACTTCCACTCCGATGGTAAGAGAAGCACGAACGGCGCGTTCCGCCGCATCTTCGAAGGCGCGGGGAAAACCAAAATAAGCCAAAACGCCGTCGCCCATAAATTTAGCGACGTAGCCTCCAAACCGGCCGATTGCTCCCGCGCAGGCATCCTGATAGCGCCGGAGCAACGCACTCAAAAGTTCGGGGTCTATGCTGGCCGCCAACGCGGTCGATCCGACCAGATCACAAAACAGAACCGTGACCTGGCGGCGCTCGGCAGATTCTTCAACCTTCTGCTGCGCGCCGGCGGTCGGATCAGCTTTCGTTGGGACCGCACCGACCAACTCGGCGATCGCCGCGAGCATTTTCCGCCGATGCCCGAGAGCGACACCAATGTCCTTCAGATCTTGATCTGTAAGGTGGCGCAGTACGGAGACGTCAATCTCATTCTCGACAAAGCGCTGCGCGTATTGTTCGAGACCAAGGTCCCCAAGCCACTCCACAATCTGTTGCATCGACGGCTCCCTACTGATTGGCCGTGGGCCGGCAGGATTGAAAGCTTATCAAGGCTCGCCAAAA
>Ga0307374_10011634_pt1 | contig 12473 bp, 14 predicted proteins | sample OX3MG_FD_202532 | JGI IMG/M metagenome (GOLD analysis project Ga0307374, IMG submission 202532) | Soil microbial communities from Risofladan, Vaasa, Finland - OX-3 | ecosystem: Environmental > Terrestrial > Soil > Coastal area > Acid sulfate soil | place: Finland: Risofladan, Vaasa | collected...
CGACGGTCTAACGGTGATCGATGCCACCAAGCTCAGGGAACTGAACGATAATAGAGGTACCGATTGATGTAGATGTGGCTTGGCGGCTCCGGGCAGCAGATGGCTAGCGACATGCTTGGCGTCACGGCGCTGAGGTAAGGCTCTGAGGCAGCGTCGGCGTATGCGGCGCGGCTGGCCATGCGGTTCGATGACAGGAAGGGGAGACGGATGGCGGCGATGAAGCCGCGGACGGGTGACGGTCCGCTTGAGGTCACTAAGGAGGGCCGCGGGATCGTCATGCGCGTGCCACTTGAAGGCGGCGGCCGGCTCGTCGTCGAACTGACGCCAGACGAGGCCAAGGCGCTTGGTAAGGCTCTTGATTCGGCCGTCGGCTGAAGCAGTGTGACGGATGCCTGTTATCAGTACTGTTAGCCCGCTGAGCCGTGTCGATCTCGGAACGGCGGGAGGCTATCTGCGTGCCGCGATCGCCGGCCGCTTCGAGCTGCCCGATCTTGTCGTTGTCCCGGTCGGAGCAGACGGTGAGGTGCCTGCGGACGCCGCTCTTGACGTGCTGCTTTCGGTCCCTGCGGCAGAGCTGGCCAAGGCGGTCCAGCTGAACGGCAAGGCCGGCCAGCTCACCCAGGCGGCGGCCAGGGCCGGTGAGTCGACGATCAGGATCGTGTTGCTCGGCGTTGGCGACCGGTCGGCGAGCGCGCTCCGCCGGGCGGGAGGCGAGCTGGGCCGGATGCTGCAGCCCGCCGACGGGGCGGTGGCGTCGGTCGTTGCCGGCCACCCTGACGACCAGGTGCGGGCGTTTGCCGAGGGGGTGCTGCTGGGGTCCTACCGGTACTCCGAGAAGTCCGTTGCGACCTCCGACCCGGTGAAGGACGCCGAGGTGACGCTGCTCGTCACCGACCCTGGAGACGAGCAGGGCTCGCGGCCGGGCGGAGCGGTTACCCCGGCTGCGGCGGCGATCGACGAAGCCATCACGTTCGCGACGGCGGTGGCACTCGCCAGGGACCTCACCAATACCCCATCGGTGCGCAAGAGCCCGCAGTGGCTGGCCGATGCCGCGAGCAAGGTCGCGGCGGAGGAAGGCCTGGGCATCAGGGTTTGGACCGATCACGAACTCGCGAACTCAGGCTTTGGCGGTCTTGTCGCCGTCGGCTCCGGTTCAGACCGGCCGCCGCGACTGATCGAGCTGCGCTACGCGCCCCCCGGCGCGCAGCGGCATGTCGTCCTGGTCGGCAAGGGCATCACGTTCGACAGCGGCGGGCTCTCGCTGAAGCCGAACGACGGCATGAAAGCCATGAAGACGGACATGGCTGGCGGCGCTGCCGTGATCGCGGTGATGTCGGCGCTGGCCAGCCTGGGCGTCACCGACAAGGTCACCGGACTCGTCGCGGCGGCGGAGAACATGCCGTCAGGGTCGGCGTACCGGCCTGGCGACGTCCTCACCGCGTACGGCGGCCGCACGGTGGAAGTGCTGAACACCGACGCGGAAGGCCGGCTCGTCCTGGCCGACGCCATCGCCTACGCCAGCGCGGTGCTCGAGCCAGATCTGATCGTGGACGTGGCGACCCTGACGGGCGCGGCACGAATCGCGCTTGGCAGCAGCCGCGCGGCGCTCTACTCGACCAGCGACGACCTCGCGGCGGCTCTGCTCGCCTCGGGCGAGGCGAGCGGGGACCGGCTCTGGCGGATGCCGCTGACCGACGACTACCGCAGCGCCCTCGACTCACCCGTTGCCGACCTGGCGAACGTCTCGCGCCGCGACGGCGGGGCCGGCTCCATCACGGCCGCTCTCTTCCTGCGCGAATTCGCCGGAACCCGGCCCTGGGCCCACCTCGACATCGCCGGGGCCGCCAGAAGCGGTGCGGACGACGGTGAGCTGACGTCAGGCGGGACCGGATTCGGCACCAGGCTGCTGCTCCGCTGGCTGCTGGCGGCCTGAGTGCCCGGGCTCTGAGTGCCCGGGCCTGAGGTCAGCCCGCCCGCTTGACCGCCACGAGCAGGCCGTCACCGGTCGGCAGCAGCAGCGGCACCAGGTTCTCATCCGCGAAGACAACCTCGCGCAGTTCGCCGACGGACGCGGTATCCGGGTCGCGATGGGCCAGGTTCGCACCTTCGTCTGCCCAGAGCGCGTTGTCGAACGCGACGATTCCGCCTGGCCTCAGCAGGCGGAGCGCCGCCGTCAGGTACTCGGGGTACTCGCGCTTGTCGGCGTCGCAGAAAACCAGGTCATAGGCACTATCGGCGAGCCTTGGCAGCACCTCGAGTGCGCGGCCGGTGATCAGCCGGTACCGGCCCGATCCGAAGCCCGCCTCCATGAAGACGGATCGGGCCAGCCGGTGGTGCTCTGGCTCGAGGTCGACGGTGGTCAGCACCGAACCGGGCCGCATCCCCCTGAGCAGCCAGATGCCGGACGCGCCGCAGCCTGTGCCGATCTCGACCACCGCCTTCGCGCCAATGGCGGCGGCCAGGAAGCGCAGCACCATGCCCGTCAGCGCCGCCACCGGGACCGCGCCGCCAATCTGCTCGGCGTTCGCGCGGGCCGTCAGGAGCGGTTCGTCCTCGCTGACGAATTCGTCGAGGATTCCGGTGACGTCTGAGCGGAAGATGGCGACCTCCCATAACTTCAGTAAACTTCCCCCGCGCCGCAGCCTAGCGTTAGCCGAGGTCAGCCGGGAACATGCCGTGCGGGCTGTACGTTGACGGTTTGCGGACCTGTAGCAGGGTGAGGTAGCGGTGGTAGCAAGAGGCCGCTGTGCACGGAGCGGGCCGTTACGGCAACCACGATCACGCAAGGGACGGCTGATGCAGACTGAGGCGATGGAGGATGCCGGCCCCGTGCACGTCAGCACGGTGCAAGTCACCACGGGGCAGGCCAGCGTCGGAGCTGCTGCCGCACAGTGGACACCGCCGACCTGGGAAGAGGTCGTCAGGGACCATTCGGCTCGGGTCTACCGGCTGGCCTATCGGCTGACCGGGAATTGTCACGACGCCGAAGACCTCACGCAGGAGGTCTTCGTCCGCGTATTCAGGTCCTTGTCGACCTATACGCCGGGGACCTTCGAGGGCTGGCTGCATCGCATTACCACCAACCTGTTCCTCGACATCACCCGCAGGCGGCAGCGAATCCGCTTCGAGGGGCTTGGCGAGGAGACGGCGGCCAGGCTGAAGGGGACCGAGCCGACTCCGTCGCAGGCATTCGATGATCGGCATCTCGATCACGACGTAGCTGCCGCGCTCGCCGACCTGCCTCCCGAGTATCGCGCTGCCGTCGTCCTGTGTGACATCGAGGGGCTGACCTACGAGGAGATCGCCGACGTGCTCGGCGTCAAGCTGGGGACGGTACGCAGCAGGATCCATCGCGGCCGGGCTCAGCTGCGCGCCGCACTCGAGCATCGCCGGCCCATGCACGGCACGGTGGCGCGGCGCCGCGCTGGCGAGACGGCGCTCCTGGGCAGAGTCCCTTCCTGCGAGCTTCCTGGCGTCGCCGTGGCCGCGGAGGTGAGTCGGCGGTGAGCCACCTCGGACGCTGGCTGTCCGCACTGGTCGACGGCGAACTGGACAGCGAGGAGCGGGACCGCGTCCTCAATCACATCGCCGGATGCGAGGCGTGCCGTCAGGAGACCAACGCCATGCGCGCGCTGAAGCGCAGGCTGACAGCCCTGGGTGAGACGTCGGCGGAGTCGGCCATCGCCGGCCGCCTGATCGAGCTTGGCCGCAACGACCGGGCCGTTCCGGTAGGCGCGGTGCACGGTTCACCGGCCCAGCGGCCGTCGCAGCTAGGGCTGGCCGAGCGGGGGCCACGTCAGATCATGCAGGGCCTGCGGATGGCCGCGGGCGCAGCGGGGAGCGCTCTGCTCGCGATCGGCATCTTCGCCTTCCTGCTCGGCAACACCGATTCGCAGCCCCCTGCACCGAAGGTCACGCCGTCCGTCGACAGCTACCTGCTCCAGCACACCTACGACGCGGGTGAGGCGCCCGCCGGGTCTGGCCCGGTAACCGGGGCGACGCAGGCCCCTGCGGGACATCAGGGCACCGGAGCGGCGGGGCTGGGAATGCCCAGCCCCGAGCAGTTCAGCAGGCGGCCCGCGGTTCTGGTCGGGCCCGCCAGCCCTGGACCCGTCGCATCGGCCGCCGCCAGGCCCGGACCGGTCTCGTCGGCAGCCGTCAGCCCGGCTGCGGCTAACCCCGGAGCCGCCCGCCCCCCCGATACCCGCGTCGCGAGTCATAACCCCAGGTAGCCATGATGATCTGGCTCTACTGGCGACGCTCGCGGCTCGTGATCGGAGTAGCCGGCCTCGCGCTCGGAACGCTCGCGGCGCTCATCATGATCGCTGGGGCCGTCGCGGATGCCGGCAAGCGGCCAGGATCCGCCACCCCGGCGGCGATGCGAAGAGCCGGCGAAGCGCAGCGCAGCGTCACGCCGCCGTCCGCCGCCGACCCGCAGGTTCACCGCGGCCTGGTCCTGATGGCCGCCGCCGTCACGGCCTGCCGGACGGTCTCCTACCGTGGCGTTCAGATCGTGGCGTGGTCCAGCCCCGAGGGATCGTCGTCCTATCTGCTCGACGTCTGGCACCGGTCGGGCGAGCCAGAGCTGGCCGAAGGCGATGGCGATGTCGACGACCCGGGCTCGCCGGCGGAGACCCCTGGGTCGGCTGCTGGCAGCGGCGGGGCGGTCGGCGTGCTGAGCATCTCCGAGGGGATGCTCGATCTGCTGCGGGTCAATTACGTCATCGAGTACGCCGGACCCGGATCGTCGAGCAACAGGCCTGCTCAGATCGTCGCGGTTCGGCGCCATGACGGCACGCTGGCCGCGCGGTACTGGCTGGACAGGCAGACCGGCCTGCCGCTCCGGCGCGAGATGTTCGACCAGAGCGGGCACCGGATCAGCGAAGGCGCCTTCATCGATCTGGAGCTCGGCGAGAACGGCATGGGCCTCGCGCCGCCCGTCCAGGGGCAGGCATGGAGCACCTACGTTCCGCTGTCGCAGCGAATGGCGCCGAAATCGCGGCCCACGGCGGCCCGGCTGACCGCACTGCACGCGGACGGCTGGCCGGTGCCGAGCAGGCTGGCCGGCAACATGGTTCTGGCCGGGGTCACCAGAACGGCCGCTCCATCAGGACCAGTCGTCGATGCGTCCTATTCGGATGGATTGTCGGTTGTCTCGGTCTTCATGCAGCACGGTGAGCTTTCAGGAACGCTGCCCGGGTGGCACGAGGAGCGGGTCGGCGGGCTGCCGGTGTACTCGACCGTTCCAGGTCAGCTGGCCGAAGAGGGCCTGGCCTGGTCAGCGCATGGCGTGGTGTTCACGGTCATCGCGGACGCGCCACCGGAAGCAGTCACCGAGGTTGTCGCTCAGCTGCCGCATGAGCGTCATGCCGGTTTCTGGACGCGAGTAGTCCGGGGGCTGAAGCGGATAGGCTCCTGGTTTGATCCGTTCGGCTGACCCGGTGGCTGCCAGGGACAGTTAGTCTGGATCGAGCGGACCTCGTCAGCGGGAGAGGTCACAACGGCAGGAGCGCGAGGCAGCTTGTTTGATCTGTCCATCACCAAGATCCTGGTCCTCGGCCTGCTCGGTCTGGTGATCTTCGGGCCTGAGCAGCTACCCAGGATGGCGGCCCAGGCCGGCCGGGCGCTGCGGGACCTGCGGCGGCTCGCCGACTCCGCGCGAGCCGATCTGACCGACAGCCTCGGACCCGAGTTCCGCGATTTCGACTTCAACGACCTCAACCCGCGTGCGTTCGTCCGCAAGCACCTGCTCGAGGACCCGGACGACGACAGCAGCCCGTGGTCAGGGGACGGTGCCGAGGCACCCTACGCGGAGCTGCCAGAACCCGACCCGGTCCCTGCGACGCTGGCCGCAGGCGAGATTCCGCCCTACGACTCCGAGGCCACCTGACGCCAAGCCTGGCTCAGGCCAAGGGTCAGGAGTCAGCTTCAGCAGGCTGCCTTGGCGGGCCGACACCGGGCGCCGGGTCAGGAGACGGGGGTCAGGCCCAGCTGCCGCCCCACCAGGCTGCGTGACCTGCCGCCGATGAGCTCCGCGATCCTGGTCAGCTCCTGTGCGGCGGGCGCCTGCGGCTCGGCGAGCACGAGCGGCACGCCTTCGTCGCCTGCCTCGCGGAGCCGGAGGTCGATCGGGATCTCGCCGAGCAGCGGCACGTCCGAGCCGATGAGACGGCTCAGCGTCTGCGCGACCTGCTGGCCGCCGCCCTTGCCGAAGACCTCGATCCGCTCAGCGCAGTGCGGACACAGCAGGTACGCCATGTTCTCGATCACCCCGACCACCCGCTGGTGCAGCTGGTTGGCGAGCGAGCCGGCTCGCTCCGCGACCTCGGCTGCGGCTAGCTGCGGGGTCGTGACCACGATCAGCTCGGCGCCGGGGATCAGGTGCCCGGCCGAGATAGCGACGTCCCCGGTACCGGGCGGCAAGTCGAGCAGCAGCACGTCCAGATCGCCCCAGTAGACATCGGCGAGGAACTGCTGGAGCAGCCGATGCAGGATCGGCCCGCGCAGCGGCAGCGGCTCATTGCCCTTCTTCAGCATCCCGCTGGAGATGGCCTTGACGCCGTGCGCGACGGGCGGCATGATCATCTGCTCGACCTGCGTCGGGCGGCCGGTCACGCCGAGCATCCTGGGCACCGAGTGGCCGTAGATGTCGGCGTCGAGCAGGCCCACCTTCTGGCCCATGGCGGCCAGGGCGACGGCCAGGTTGACGGTAACCGAGGACTTGCCGACGCCGCCCTTGCCGCTCGCCACGGCGTACACCTTGGTCAGCGAGGCCGGGCTGGCGAACGGGATCTCACGCTCTGGCTTACCGCCGCGGAGCTTGCTCTGCAGCTCGCGGCGCTGCTCCTCGCTCATCACGTCGAGTTCGACGCGGACCGAGGTAACGCCGGCCAGCCTGCTGACGGCACCGGTCACGTCGCGGGTGATGGTGTCGCGGAGCGGGCAGCCAGAGACCGTGAGCCACACGTCGACCCTGACCGCGCCGTCGGCGGCGACCTCGACGTTCTTGACCATCCCCAGTTCGGTGATGGGTCGCCGGATTTCCGGGTCCTGCACCGTGGCGAGTGCCTGCATCACCTGATCGGCGGTGGCGGAGCCGGGCCGGGCACCGGACTGCACGCCGGTTCCGGCGTGCTCTGACGGCGTAGTCGTGGACATGTGTTCATGCTAGAAGCACCCGCAGACCACGTCGAACGCCCGCCAGGGGATTATCGACTCATGAGCAGCGCCGACCGCCCTTCGGGGGGTCCCGGGGGTCGTGCTTCCGGGCTAGGCCCGCGGGGGGCTCCGGGGGGTCGTGCCCCCGGGCTAGGCCCGCGGGGGGCTCCGGGGGGTCGTCCCCCCGGGCTAGCACCGCGCCGGACCTGTCTGACAGTGCCGGGCAGCAGCGAGAGGTTTCTGGCCAAGGCCAGGGAGGCGGCTGCCGACGAGGTCATACTGGACCTGGAGGACTCGGTGGCCCCCGGCGCCAAGCAGCAGGCACGCGAGCTCGTCACCGCGGCCCTGGATGGTGGCTGGGCAGGGCAGCGGCTGCTCGCGGTGCGGGTCAACGGGGCGGTCAGCCCATGGGCCTACCGGGATGTGATCGAGGTCGCCGAGCACTCGGGCGGCAGGCTCGACGCGATCGTGCTGCCGAAGGTATCGGCGCCCGCGCACGTGGTCTGGCTGGACCTGCTGCTCGGCCAGATCGAGCAGGCGGCCGGCCTGGAACAGGGAAGGCTGGCCATAGAGGCGCAGATCGAGGACGCGGCCGGGCTGGCCGCGGTCGAGGAGATCGCGACCGCGTCGCCCCGGCTGGCAGCGCTGGTCTTCGGGCCGGCCGACTTCATGGCCAGCCTCGGGATGCGGTCGCTCCGGATCGGCGCCCAGCCCGAGGACTACGCGGGAGGCGATGCGTTCCATTACCCGCTGATGAAGATCCTGGTGGCGGCTCGATCGGCTGGTCTGCAGGCCATCGACGGGCCGTACGCCGCCATCGGCGACATCGGCGGGCTGCGGGCGGCATCGGCCAGCGTCGCGGCACTCGGTTATGACGGCAAGTGGGTGGTCCATCCCGATCAGATCGGCCCGGTCAACGCGGCGTTCTCACCCGGTCAGGCAGAGTACGACCGGGCCGAGTCGATTCTCGAGGCCTATGAGCACGCGACGGAGGTCCAGCGGCGCGGTGCGGTCATGCTCGACGGCGCGATGATCGACGAGGCGTCGAGGAAACTCGCGCTGACGGTAGCGGCGCGCGGCCGGGCCGCAGGCCTGACCAGGCGCTCATCTGCGCCATGATCATGGTGGCTTGTCGTCGTATATAACGCGGTCTATCCACCGTGATCATGGGAATGGGGCGTGGCCGCTGCCGGAGTTTACGGTGCTCACGCGCGGAGCATCGTAGGTAGTAGCTCATGAACGGCGATCGACCGGGGGAATTCGGGGCATGGTGGCTATGGACCTGACCTGCCCCCGGTGCGCCGGTCCCGTTGCGGCGCCGAGTGCCTGGTCAAGCAGCTGGCGGTGCGCTCAGCACGGAGATATCGCCCCGCTCCGGCAGGTGCGCAGCCTGTCTCCCGAGGGACTTGCCGGGCTCCTGCGCAACGCTGCCGTTCCTGCCATGCTGCCCTGGCCGCTGCCCGACGGCTGGCTGCTGACCGGCTTCGCGGCGGCTGGTGACGAGCGCAGCGGCACCAGAGCCTGCGCCGTCGCGCTCTCCGGACCCAACCCGGTCGGCGGCCCCGGTGAGATGCTGCTGATCTCCGAGGAGCCCGGGATCGGCCTCGGTGCGTACTGCGCGGGCCTGGAGGGCCCCGACCCCGGCGACGGCTTTCCCGACTGCTCGCCGCACGCTCAGGTCGAGTTCGGCAACCACGAGTTCCCGCTCTGGCATATCGACACGCCGGGCCGCGCTGCCTTCGCCGGCGAGGTGATGGGCAGCTGGCTGTGGATCGTGCTCTGGCCCGATACGGCGGGCACGCTGCTGGTCCAGCCGATGCGGCTGCTCGATCTGCGTGACCCCGGTCAGGAACTCGACCTGCCGTTCGGAGCCCGCTCGCCGCGGCTGCCGGGCGAAACCGGTTAAAGTCTGCTGGTGCGCGCCGATCTGCACTGCCATAGCTCAGCGTCTGACGGTACCCGGCCGCCAGCAGAGGTGATCGCGCGCGCTGCCGCCGCGGGCCTCGACGCCATCGCGCTCACCGACCACGACACGGTGGCGGGTATCGCCGAGGCGGCGACCGCCCTGCCGCGGGGACTGACCCTGATCCCGGGTATGGAGCTGTCGTGCCGCCGCGACGGCCACAGCGTCCACCTGCTCAGTTACCTGTTCGACCCCGAGCACGAGGAGCTCGCCGCCCAGGTCCTGGCGATCAGGCAGAGCCGGGTGGAGCGGGCCAGGGCGATGGTGACCACGCTGAACGAACTCGGAGTGCCCGTCACGTGGGAGCAGGTGAGCGCGATCGCCGGCGACGGCGTGATCGGCCGGCCGCACGTCGCACGGGCGATGATCGAGGCGGGCGTGATCTCGTCCGTCGACGAGGCGTTCACGCCGGAGTGGATCGGGCCAGGCGGGCGGGCGCACGTGAGCCGGTACGCCCTGGATCCCGCCGACGCGATCGCGCTGGTCCACGCGGCCGGCGGCGTCACCTCGCTCGCCCATCCGCTCGCGGTGACCCGTGGCTGGATGGTGCCCGACGATTTCATCGCCGAGCTCGCGCTGGCCGGGCTCGACGGCGCCGAGGTCGCGCATCCTGATCATGATCCCGCTCAACGGGACCAGCTCAGGGCTGTTGCCCGCAGGCTCGGACTCGTCACGACCGGCGGAAGTGACGACCACGGGCAGCTGACCGGCGACCGGATCGGCTGCGAGTCGACCGGACAGGAAGACCTCGGCAGGCTGCTGGAGCGGGCGACGGGAGCGCCGGTGATCACCCGGTGACTCGGCTGCTCTCCGACGTCAAGTTCTTCTGGGAAGTCTTCGTCACGCTACTGGTGATCACCGACCCGCCTGGCATCGTGCCGGTCTTCCTCGGGATGACGGGCGACCGGTCGGCGGCCGAGCGGAAGCGGCTGGCCTGGCAGGCCGCGGTGGTCGCGCTCGGGGTCATCGTCGTGTTCGCGGTCTTCGGCCGGTCCATCCTTGGCTACCTCGGCGTCCAGCTGCCTTCGCTGCAGGCCGCGGGCGGCCTGCTGCTGCTGCTCGTCGCGCTCGAACTGCTGACCGGCAGGGCTGCTGACCCGGCGGAGCTGGAGAAGGCCAAGGCCAACGTGGCGTTCGTGCCGCTCGGCACGCCGCTGCTCGCCGGGCCAGGCGCGATCGTCGCGACGATGCTCTTCGTTCAGCGCGTCGGCTCGGTTGGCGGCGCCGTCGCGCTCGGTGCCGCTATTGTCGCAGTCGTCATCGGGCTCTGGCTGGCCATGCGGTTCTCCGGGATCATCCTGAAGCTCTTGCGGGACAGCGGCGTTGAGCTGCTGACCAGGATCGCCGGGCTGCTGCTGTCCGCGATCGCGGTGCAGCTCATTGTCGATGCGGTCCGGACGCTCATCCGGATCGGGCTCAGTTAGTCGTGCTTCGCGGAGCGGCGGGGCGCCACCACGGATCCGCGCTCCGCGCCACTAGTCAGCGGGAAGGGCAGGGCCAGATGCAGGCCAGGATCGACCGGGTCGCCGGCACAGTGAACACCTGGATCATCGGAGATGACGACGACGTGATCGTCATCGACCCTGGTGAGTCGGCCGACGCGGTCCTGAACGTGGTCGGCGAGCGTGAAGTGCTCGCCGTGATCTGCACGCACGGTCACGCCAGGCACGTCGCGGCGGCGTTCGACGTCGCGAACCGGGACGAGGCCCCGGTCGCGCTGCACAATGCTGACCGGCTGGCCTGGCGCGAAGCGCATAGCGGCACCGAGCCGGATATCCAGATGGAGGACGGCGGCATCTTCGACGTCGCCGACGTGACGCTGGAAGTGATCCACGCCCCTGGTCACAGCCCGGGTTCGAGCTGCCTGTTCTGCGAGGAACTCGGCGTGCTCTTCTCCGGTGACGTGGTCAGCAGCGGCGGCCCGGTCCCGCATGAGGGATTCTTCGAGGACTTCCCGCGCCAGCTGAGTTCGATCGGCGCGGCTGTCCTGACGCTGGACGCCCAGACCAGGATCCTGGCCGGGCACGGGGAGGAATTCACCGTCGCGGACGCCGAGCGGCGGTTCGACTCCTGGGTGTCGGCAGGCCCCGAGGGACTCATCGACAAGCCGGCCGAGTGAAGGCGTGTCCGTAGATCGTCAGCCTGCTGCGCGGCGGCCTGGATCTGCCCGCCCGAGCCGCGCTTGCCCCCGTGATCACGCCGCGGGCCCGTTTCGGCTGAAAACTAGGACAGGATAGAACGGTGCAGCAACTCGGCTTTGACGGCATGCCGCGCCGGCTCTATCCGTGTACCCCGAGCCGACTGCGGACCTGGCTGGACTGCCCGCGGCGGTACCGGATGACGTACCTGGACCGCCCGCCGCCGCCCAAGGGGCCGCCGTGGGCGCACAGCAGCCTCGGCGCCAGCGTGCACAACGCGCTCGCGGGCTGGTGGCGGCTCAGGCGCGAGGAGCGGACGGTCGCGGCGGCGGGCTTGCTGCTGGAGCGGGGCTGGCTAACGGACGGGTTCGCCGACGATGGCCAGTCGGCCGAGTACCGGCGCCGGTCAACGGTGCTGGTCGAGGGGTACGTGGCCCGGCTCGACCCGGCGTGCGAGCCGGCCGGCGTCGAGCGCACGGTGGCGACCAAGACGGACCTGATCGCGGTCTCCGGGCGGATCGACCGGCTGGATGACCGGCCGGCCGGTCTCGCCGGGGATGCGCGGCCCGGGCTGGCGGGCCTGACTCCGGACGGCCGTGCGCCGCGGCCGGGCCCGGAGGCCCGCGAGCTGGTCGTCGTCGACTACAAGACTGGCCGGCACCCGCTCACGGTCGACGACGCGCGGTCGTCGCTGGCGCTCGCGCTCTATGCGCTCGCGGCCGGGCGCGTGCTGCGCCGGCCGTGCCGCACGGTGGAGCTGCATCACCTGCCGACCGGGGGAGTCCTGCGCTGGGAGCACACCGAGGAGTCCCTGAACCGGCAGCTGCGCCGGGCCGAGGACATCGCCGGCGAGTGCTCGGCGGCGGACGAGAGGTTCCGCTCCGAGCCCGAGACGGGCCGGGGCGACGACGTCTTCCCGCCGACCCCCGGCAGCTGGTGCGGCTGGTGTGACTTCCGGGCGCAGTGCCCTGAGGGGCGGACGGCGGCTGCGCAGCGCCGGCCCTGGGATGGCCTGGCCGCCGACGAGGCGGACTTCGAGCTGGGCGGGCGAGGAGCCATCTGACGTCGCTGTGCCGGGTCGTACGGCCAGCGCCGCGCTCCGGCCGCGCCCGCGCCGCCATTGCCGGCCGCGCTCATCATCGTGGACACTATTCAGAACGTGGTCTTTGGTCAGCGTCGTCGGCTGAGGATCGTCCAGGTTCTGACTAACGTCC
>Ga0307374_10011638_pt1 | contig 12469 bp, 8 predicted proteins | sample OX3MG_FD_202532 | JGI IMG/M metagenome (GOLD analysis project Ga0307374, IMG submission 202532) | Soil microbial communities from Risofladan, Vaasa, Finland - OX-3 | ecosystem: Environmental > Terrestrial > Soil > Coastal area > Acid sulfate soil | place: Finland: Risofladan, Vaasa | collected...
ATGAAGCCCCCGTGGGCGACGGGTTCTTCCGATATTATTGGCTTCAAGCACCTCTAGAGCATCCGTACAACGTTCGCGACATTCCCGGTTTTTCCGAAGACTGGCTGCCCTCCAAGGAAATGATCTCATCACTCGCACACCTTAAGTGGGGTCTATATCGCCTTTATGTTGATGCACTTCTTTACTTCGGCAATGTTCGCACGGCATTCCGCAAGCTCCGAGACCTTTCGATCACGGAGATTACGGCCTTATTCAGTTCTGAAAGATTCGACACAGCAGCAATCAAAAGACGCGGTCCTCCACTTCCGTTAAGAACCATTGCAAAGGACAGCCGCTATCTAATTTCTGAGATGGCATGCAAATCGTACGGCGATCCAGGCCAAACAGGCGACCTCCGCGGCGTCCTCGTTGAGGCGTACAAGGCGCACGCTGCCGCCGGAAACCCATCACCGACGATTCGGGAACTGCTCATGAATCGAGTTCCAACGGCTCTTCAAGCTCGGCAGCCAGAGTTCATCTTTTCTGCGGATGAAGTGCTCGATGAGAGAATCTCATCGGAATCTGATCTTTCGGCCAAGTATGAGGTCATAGCGGCCAAATTCACTGAGGCTCGAAAAGCAGCGCTCGACAACACTCGCTATTACCTGTCGATGCTGAGCGACCTCGATGTCTATGTGGCGACAAGCATGCGTACCCGACAAGATTTCCGGGGCATGGCGGAGACATGTGAACGCATTTTCACGGATGCTCGACTGAAAGAAATGAATCTCCGCTATTTTGACCCAACACTGAGTGCCGCCGGCGGGCATGAAGACAAGGGCCTTATTGAATGTCTTATGGTGAAGTGCGCGAAGGTACTCGTATATTCGGCCGGCGAGAAAGAGAGTTATGGTAAGGACGCCGAGGCCGCGATGGCTCTAAGCCTTGGCAAGCCGGTTATCTTCTATTGCGACCAGGAACAACGACGGAGGTTTTATCGGGATGTTCATCCACTCAGTCGCTTAATCGAGTTCGAGACCGGGATAGCGGTGGGCGCAATGGTAACGGATAAGCTTGAGGACGTGTCCGATCTGATCCACCGCTTGTTCGAGAATCGGATGGTGTATTACTTGGAGCAACCGAAGCCAGGCTTTCTCCGCCTTAAGGAAAAACTAACGGACTCAGTGGTGCGGCTCCAGACGAACGATCAACTTCTCAACGCAACCTTTTGGAATCATTATCATAAGGACCGAGACGCAAGGCGGAAAGGCGTAGGGAGCACCTAACAGCGGTCTGCCCACAAACTCTTTTGTGGGCCCCGACCCTAGTAATTATTTTGGAGAGGCAATGCAGGCTGACTATACTTCCCAACTAAAAGAGATCGTGCGAGCGCTGAATCGCCCGTCGATCCCGACATGGTTGATAGCAATCATGTCGGCCTTTTTTGGTTTCCTAGCCTCAGCCTTAAGTCAGATATTCCAACACTGGTACAGCGATCACAGAGCCCGCAGCAAGATGCGAATGATAATTTATTCCGAGCTTGGAGCTATGTATTCCTCGCTTGTCCACTTTCATGACTTGAATACCCGTCTTCTCGAGCAGGAAGACGTCGAGTGGAGGAAAAAACAACTCAGAGAGCGTTTCTTAAAGTTTGAGGGAGAGAAATACGCTGAGGACAAGAAGGATGTGTTTGTTCAGATGAAGGAGCGCTCAACAATTTCGGAACTCTACAGTGCAATACGCGAGGTGTTTGGTCCTGAGCAGGAATACGGTTTCCACATTAACTCTGGCCTAGCGATCGAGGTTATTGAAGACTGCGTCAGGCTACACGGCTTGCCGGATAAATTTGTGAAGCGCTATATGAATACTACAGATATTGCGGCCATCGCCGAGGCCAACAAGAAGCGTCTAACGCTCGGTCAAGCAAGAAGCTAATGGCCCACCGTGGCCGATATCTCAAACCCGATAATAATGTATTTTATCGAGTTAGGAGTCAACGACCCGAATTGCGCCAAACCAGTTAAGATTTGACTGCGTTGCTTCCCAGCAACATGGCACGGTATGGTTTCGTCTCAATCGGCCAGTCTGAAACAACCGCATGAAATCTGAAAATACATCTCGGATCAGAGACACCGTCTACGTTGTCGGCGCCGGCTTTTCCAAAGGGCTCGGATATCCGTTGACCAAAAGCCTTCTTACGGACGTGTGGAGCCGTTTACCTAGCGGTTCGCGACATCAACTCACGAAGATCATTGAATTTCATCATCCCGCCTTTAAGGCGGGCAAAAAGAATAGCTTTCCGGGCATTGAACAGCTGCTTACGGAGATGGCGGTCAATCTTCAGCTCTTTGACGCGAGTCGCCCCGCAGAAGGACGATTCACGAAGGATCAGCTGCGCGAGTCGCGCAAAATACTGTTATCCACGATTGAATCCTGGTTCCATGACATTTACGTAGACGCGATTGAAACCGCGTGGTTGTCTGAAATAGTGAAGAAGATGCGGCGCGAGAAAGCCGCGATAGTGTCGTTCAACTGGGATTTAATCCTTGATCAGCTTCTCTTTGGCGGCGAAATCGACTCGGAGACATATGGCCTTTCCAAAAAGCTAGGGAAAGGCCCGCTTCTCCTAAAACCCCACGGCTCGCTCAATTGGTATGAGGGGACGCAGTTGGAGTACGTCACGGACCTGAAACGCGTCGAGATATTCCATCGGAAGAATCCGGACGACTGCGTTCATGCATTTCTGCCGCCGCGTGGAGTAAAATCAAAGTCCGGAAAGCAATACACTCCGTTAATCATCCCACCCACTTATTTCAAAAACTTCAAACCGTCTGTATTCAAGCGCCTCTGGCAGAATTGCACGGAAGTCTTAAGTACCCCTAGGCGGCTCGTTTTCCTTGGCTACTCTTTACCCGCAGCTGATTTGCACGCGCAGTTTATTTTTCGCTGCGGTTTTCACAATCAACTCCACGGCAGGATCAAAGACGCGGACAGTAGATATGACGCCACTGGCCCCGCTGAGGTTGTCATCGTGAATCCAGACCGAGAGGCGGCCCGAAGGATAGAGTCCGTTGCCGGACCCAGGATCCCGTGTTCTTGGATTCGGAAGACAATTAAGGATTGGGTCGAGGACGACGAACTCGACGAACCCTAAGATCGGGGCAAGAATTTACTATGCGTATTTGACGGGGTTCGCTGCCCCCCGCTTGCGCATCGAGTCTGGCAGCCTTCGCCGCAGATAGAGCTTGACTATGCCCTCAGGTGCTTCATGCCCGTCAAATCCCCATCTTCCTGGCCGTTCCGTTGAAGTACCGGGGAAATTCTCGGGCGTCGCGGCAAGCCATTTGTCCGCGACGAAGACACCGATGATGAGTCCCTGCAATACTGCCAGGACTATTTCTGACTTGGCCGCTTTCTTTGGGTCAAGCTTCCACGCATACCGCACGGCCTCATATATATTGTCCTTTTCAGTTGCCGAACGGTTGACGTTGATGAGGATGGCCCTGTGCTCGAAAACGGCTTCCTTCGCCTCGTAGCGCTCGATAATCTGGTTCGCATGCATCAGTCCACGTTCATCCGACGCCCGACCGCCGACCGCGTTGGATGAGTGCGGCCTCGACCTCAAAGGCCGTTTGCTCATCAACGCCGTGCCTGTGGATCACATGCGCAACCTCGAATCCATCTACGCGAATATCACGAATTCTCTGGAGCTTGTCCGTAAGCATATCGGCATCTGAGCCTAACTCGCCTTTCACATGAGCAAAGACACGGTTGCCCGTTCCTTTGCCGACATAAAACGTTTCGCCATTACGGGGGTCGATCAAACGATAGACGTAATACTTAAGTTGGTCTGACACTTCTCGCGAAAACATCTCACCTCGCTTTCACGCGCGCGGACCAACAACCTAAACGATAACGTCCTTTATCATTCTCTACTAACAGGACAAAGAGCCAAGGGCAAGAATGTCTTCATTACAGCTAAATGGCTGTCACGTGAACTTGCCCGACACGCGCATCGATGGACGTCGAACGCTCAGGCCAGACGACAGGTCAAATGGCGAGTGAAATATCGAAAGCACTTAGCTGCGAGGTGAATTGACTTGACCGGATATATATTACAGTGAAACCATTGAGAACAGGTTTCGCAGTCCTTCCTTAAAAGAGGCCGTCATAAATGCATATCTCGGCATTGCGGATAAAGAATTTTCGCAGACTCAAAGACGTATTACTCGACCTCGCAGAGGATATATCTATCCTCGTCGGCGCAAACAACAGCGGGAAAACTTCCGCGGCTCACGCGTTGCAACTGTTCGTTAACCCATCGAGTGAAAGATTCTCGATTCATGACTTCAATTCAGAGTGCTGGGGGGCAATTGATAGATTCGGAGATCGGGCAGAGGGCGCCCTGCTTCCGAAAATCACAATTGACCTGTGGTTTCATGTCGAAGCAGAAGATCTTCATCGCGTTATTGACCTGCTTCCAAATCTCACTTGGCAAGGGTCTGAAGTGGGACTACGAATCGAATTCGCCGCATCTGATGAAGTCGGTCTATTGAACCGTTTCCAGGAGGCCAGAGCGAAGGCACTCGCGAATGCCCGCCCTGCCGCAGACGGAGCACCGGGTTATCAGTCCCCTCCGCGAACCATGACCGAATATCTCACCGAGTCCCTTAACGACGAATTCGGCCTTCGCTATTACGTCCTTGATCGCGCACGCTTCAACGCAGCTTTAATACAATCCCCCGACTATTCGCCTCCCCGGTTGACCGCAGAAGAGGGACGAAGCGGGAGAGAGGTGCTGGCCTCGCTTTTGAAGGTCGATTTCCTCAGTGCACAACGGCACCTTTCCGACAAAGCGGGAGGCCAACGTGCTGAGGATTTATCCCGGCATCTGAGCCGTTTTTATAGTCGAAATCTTGAGAAGCGAGAAGATGACTATGATGCTATGCGTGCATTGTCAGCATCGGAGTCACTGCTCAACGACCATCTCGCACGTGTCTTTGAACCCACGCTCCGCCGTCTCAGTGAGCTCGGGTACCCGGGGCTCAGCAATCCTCGCTTGCTAATTAAGTCGGCACTGAATCCTGCGACCCTGATGAGTGGTAATGATGATGGAACAAAAGTCTATTACGTCCTCAATTCTGAGGATGAGGAGGAAATGATCCTGCCAGACCGCTATAACGGCCTGGGCTTCAAGAATTTGATCTACATGGTGATCGAGCTTCTCGACCGTCACGCGCAATGGATGGATGTCGAAGAGAACAGGCCGCCTCTTCATTTCGTTTTCATCGAAGAGCCCGAAGTGCATCTTCACGCGCAACTGCAACAGGTGTTTATCCGAAAAGCGATGGACATTCTCAAAATTGATGGCGACGACGCGCTCTCCTACCGGAGCCAGTTCGTTGTAACGACGCATTCTCCCCACATTCTTTACGAGCGCGGCTTCCGCCCAGTCCGTTACTTCCGGCGTTCCGTGTCTGCGAGCCACCAAACAACCGAGGTCCTGAATCTCTCGGGTTTCTACGCCGACACAGAACCTTCCACGCGCGACTTCCTGGAACGGTATCTCAAGCTCACCCATTGTGACCTATTCTTCGCTGACGCGGCGGTACTGGTTGAGGGAAATGTTGAACGGCTGCTTATCGCGCAGATGATAGAGAAGGCTGCGCCCAGGTTGAGGTCCGCCTGTTTGAGCATCTTGGAAGTCGGCGGTGCCTTCGGCTACCGCTTCCGATCTCTGATCGAATTCTTGGGACTTACTGCTCTGATTGTCACGGATATAGACAGTGTTTCTGCTGGACCTGCTTCTGCTGCCGCGCCGGCGCCGGCAGGACTGACAGACGAAGCGGCAGAAGAGGCCGATGACGAGGAAGGAGATTCGCCCGCAGGCAAAGCCTGTCCTGTGCAGGAAGCTGGCGCGGTGACCTCCAACCAAACTTTGATCCAATGGCTGCCAAAACAAACAACGATTGCAGATCTCCTCGGGGCAACTCCAGAGCAGCGAACTCAACTTCCCACTGTCACTAGCTCCGCATTCATCCGCGTTGCGTATCAGGGCGCTAACGAGATCACATGGAAAGGAAACTCCATATCCCTAGCGGGCCGCACGTTGGAAGAGGCGTTTGCTCTGGAAAATCTCGTCTGGTGTCAAGACAGAGGGCAAAATGACCTCAAGCTGCGGATTCCACGAAATCAGAATAAAACCCTTGCAGACCTGGCGGATCGTATTCACAAGCGGGTCAAAGGAAGCGGCTTCAAGAAAACAGACTTTGCTCTGGCATTGCTCGCGCAAGACCCCGCAAGTTGGATTGTGCCTCGCTATATCGAGGAAGGGCTGAAATGGCTCGAAGAGCAGGTCACTCCGGCAATCGAAGCACCGCCGCCTACCCTCGAACCCGGCCTTGAGGAGGTAGGGATATGACGAGCCGGATTGGAAGTCCTGATACCGATGCCGACCGGGAATTGCGCGTATGCCTAGACCAACAACCGATGCGAAGCTTCATCATGGTCGCGGGAGCAGGTTCCGGTAAAACAACGTCGCTCGTCAAAGCACTCGCCCACCTTCAAAGCACAAAAGGAGCCACGATGCGGCGGCGTGGCCAGCAAATCGCTTGTATCACCTACACCGATGTGGCAGTGCGCGAGATTTGGGGAGATGTTGGGAACGCCCCTTTGTTCCATGTTTCGACGATTCACAGCTTTCTTTGGACTGTGGTTCATTCCTTCCAGAGCGATTTGCACGCATGGGTACTGGGCAGAATCAACGAAAAGATTGCGGAAGCAGAAGAGAAACTGGCGAAACCTCGAACGCAAGCAAAAACCAGAATCAAGCTCACAGAAGAAATCGAATGGCACCAAAATCAGCTCACGCAGTTGGCAGGCGTTTCGCGATTCAAATACGGAACAGGCAGCAGCTATGCCAAAGGGCTTCTCGGCCACGACGATATTCTGCGAGTTGGACCCGCCCTGATAGCCGGACACCCGCTCCTTCGTTCGCTGATTGCTCAACGTTTTCCTTACATCTTTGTTGATGAGAGCCAAGATACGAACCCGACCGTAGTTGAAGCGTTGAAACAGATTGCCACAATGCCAAGAACCGGCTTTTGTTTAGGATTCTTCGGTGACCCGATGCAACAAATCTACACAGCCGGTGCAGGCGCGATTACACTTGGCGATGGCTGGAACAAGATTACGAAGCCTGAGAACTTCCGGTGTCCGACCAAAGTCCTAAGCGTCATTAACCGCATTCGCGCTGAAGATGATCGCCTCGTACAGACTTCGGGAAAGCGCATCGGTCCCCAGGGTTCTGAGGAAACCGCTGAAGGCACGGCCCGATTATTTATCGCGCCTACCGGCGCAAATCGTAGCGCGTGCCTCGAACAAGTGCGGCAGTGGCTGGTGAACGCCAGTGCCGATCCATTATGGGAAAGTAATGAGGAAGACGGAAACGTGCGTTTGCTCGTTCTCGTCCATCGCATTGCCGCGCGCCGCCTGGGTTTTCCTGAACTCTACGCAGCCCTCAACGACAATGGGGCGACGAGTTTAAAGGACGGTCTACTGGAAGGCACGGCCTGGGTGCTTCGCCCGTTCATGACTTATTTACTTCCCCTCGTACTGGCGGCCAGAGCTGGAGAGGATTTCGATGTGATGGCAGCATTGCGTAGCGACTGCCCACTTCTCTCTAAGGAGCGCCTAGCGGGACAGAATGTCGCTGCGTTGCTCGGGCGACTCAAAACCGATGTGGACGGCTTGATTGAAATGCTGAAAGATGAAAGCACCCACTCCATCCGAGACTTATTGATGTTCGTCCGTGACCGTGAGATTGCGACCCTCGACGAACGGTTCATTCCGTTTCTGACCGATGCTGTACCGGAAGAGACAGAGGACGGGGAAGACGCTGAGCACGCTTGTGTGGTTGCATTTCTCACCACTCCTGCGATTCAATTGTGGGGCTACCGCAGCTACATCGAAAGCCAATCTCCCTTTTCTACGCAGCAAGGTATCAAGGGGGCTGAATTTCAGCGGGTATTGGTTGTCCTCGACGATGAGGAAAGTGAGTACAACCTCTTTTCGTACGGAAAATACCTGGGTATTGAAGCGCTTTCGGATCGCGATAACGAGAATGTTGCGGCCGGAACGGATTCGGTCCTCGACAGGACACGACGCCTATTTTATGTCTGCTGTTCGAGGGCAGTGAAAGACCTCGCCGTTGTTCTTTTCGCGCCGAACGTGCGGGCTGCGCGTGATGCTATTCTGGCAAAGGGAATATTTGCATCTGACGATATACACGTGCTCGAAGTCGAGCCTTGAGTACGGATACACCTAACTCGACGACGATTTCCGGTCAAATTGCCGAAACGTTCATTCCGGTATTTCGCCGACTTCTTCATTTTCAACATCAAGTACCTGGGGCTCGGCAAGGGGTGGGACGCCGTCTTGGGCAGGCAGCGCCTCAACTTTCCTAAGTCTCCTCTCGATCTGACGGCTTCGATGTACGGCGTCGTCGATAGTATTCCCGGTTTCATCAAGCTTCTTCTTAACTTTGTCCAGCATGTCCCCGAATTTCCCAAATTCAGTCTTTACCGAACCAAGCACTTTCCACACTTCACTGGACCTTTTTTGGATCGCGAGTGTGCGGAATCCCATCTGTAAGCTGTTAAGCAACGCAGCGAGCGTCGTGGGGCCGACAATCACAACGCGCTGTTCTCGTTGGAGCGAATCCATTAGGCCCGGCCGACGAAGCACCTCAGCATAGAGCCCCTCTGTCGGCAGGTAGAGTAGGCCAAAATCCGTCGTGTGCGGGGGAGCAAGATATTTGTCGCGTATCTCTCGCGCCTGTGAACGTATCGCCGATTCCAATTCCTTCCCGGCCTGTTCGACAGCTACCGCATCAACGCGCTCTGCCGCATCCACGAGACGTTCATAGCTTTCCTTTGGGAACTTTGCGTCAATCGGCAACCAAACAGTTTTTCCCTCATGCTCGTCCGGCCCAGGGAGTTTGACTGCAAACTCAACGGTTTCGCCCCCGGGTGGCTTCATCCTGACGTTTCGTGCGTACTGGTCTATTGTTAGGATTTGATCAAGAAGGTTGCCAAGTTGCATTTCACCCCAAGTGCCGCGAGTCTTTACGTTCGTGAGCACGCGTTTGAGGTCGCCAACACCACTGGCAAGTGTTTGCATCTCGCCGAGCCCTTTGTGGACCAACTCTAACCTGTCACTGACCTGCTTGAAGGATTCTCCAAGTCGCTTGTCCAATGTGCCTTGAAGCTTTTCGTCCACGGTACGACGCATTTCTTCCAGCTTCGTAGTATTGTCTGACTGAAGTTGCGTTAGCTTCCCCTCGACAGCGACGCGAAGTTCATCGGACTTTTTCTCGTTTTTCTCTGTTAGGTTCACTAACTGGCTCGCAAACGAGTCCAGTTGTTGTTTTTGTAGGCTAGCCATATCGTGCATCTGCTTCTGGAGCGAGTCTTTGAAATCCTTGAGCGCCGCAGCCAGCTCGGTGCGTATCCGCGTTGCGCCTTCATGGTTCGTCTGGCTGAATTCCGAGAGTCGCCTGCCAAATGACTCGATGTGCTGCTGAAGCTGCGCAGCGTTCTCCGAGAGTCGCTTCTCTTGAGACTCGTTGATAACATTTAGGGCGTTGGTCACTTCGAGACGAAGTTGCGAAGCACTCGTGTCGGTTGCCTTCGTGAGCGCGCTCAACTGATTAGCGAAATCCTCCAGGCGTTGATGCTGTGCGGCTGAAATCCTGTCAACGCCCTGCACCAGTGAATCGGTCGAATTCTTTAGCGAAGCCTGGACCTCCTCACGCAGCCCCCGTCCTTGTTCGGCCGACTCCTGACGGTTGCGCGCGATCTCCTCCTTCACGCCGCGCTCAGTGCGTTCGTGAGATTTTTCCAGGGCATCGAGGCGCGACACGACGGGTGAAAGATCCGTGCTCGTCGCACGACGGAGCAGGAATATCAGCATCACGACAACTGCAATCAGCAGAATGACGGCAGTAACGATGAGTCCTTCAGTCATAAATAGTTCAATGTCCGCAACAATACCATATAACTATGCTTAATCTTAGGAACTGACAATCTCGATGTGGCAGGAGCCTCCTAGCGTCTAAATGATTCTCATTGCGACGCAGAAGTGATAAAAAGAGACATCATGGCCTACAAAGTCTTTATCAGCTATTCCACAAAGGACATCCCAAACGTCGATGCATTGCGAGCGGTCTTACAGTTTCCCGATGTTGAATGTTTCGTATCCGAATACGCCGTGACGCCGGGCGCTCCGCTCGCGCCCACCATAAAAAACGCGATTGTGACGTGCGATCTCTTCGTCTTGCTTTGGAGTAAAAACGCGTTGGCTTCCGAATGGGTAAGTCAGGAAATCGGCATCGCTCATGGGTGTCAAAAACCGATTCTGCCCTTTGTATTGGAGCAAGGGCTGGGGCTTCCGGGATTCATCAAAGAACTTCGGTACGTCGCTGCATTTCAGAATCCACAGCAGGCGATGTACAGCCTGCGAGAAACGGTGCTAAAAAATTCGATGGTAAAACAGAATCAACAAGGCTTGGCAGCGCTCGCAATTGGTGGTCTTCTGATCTTGGCGCTAATAGGAATGAGCAAGAGTTCCTGACCGAGAAGCCAAGGTTCAAACATTTGTAAGAATTTCGATTTGAAGGCAGTCTATGGACCCGGAATGTTCCAGATTGATTGACGAGGCGACGAATCTTGCTACATCCGGCAGGTGGGCCGCCGTCAATGAAAAAAGTACGCGTCTGGCCGCGAATCCCGGCGTGGACAACGACTGGCGGGTACAGCTACTCGGCTGCTTGTGTTTCCAAGTGTTCTCGGAATATTTGTCCCTGAAACATGCCCATGAAGAAAAGTGGGACGAGGCTTCCCTGCTCGCCTGGCGCGCAAGAAATCTTGTGGAGCTGTCGGTTTGGTGTTTGTATTGCTCAAAGAGCAGAGAAAACGCACGCCGCCTCTACAAAGACGCCGGACGCGACGTCCTGGGGCTTTTCAGCGCTTTTACAAAATGGGGGATTACGACGGCACAAGACCCGCCTGGCTCAATCTGTTTACGGGCGCGAAGCAAGACCTTTCCCAATGAGAGACTTCGGACAGGATTGGGTCGCTAGATGGGCCTTATAAGCAAGTCAGTGATGCGGCTAAAGAGTCTGGAATAGGCGATCATTTCAGTCTCAGCTATCGAATATTGTCCAAATTCGCTCATCCTACGGCCATGCGGAATCTAGCCCCTCACAACGAAGCAAAGGTCGCTATGCAGAAGGACTGTTTTTTTTGGCCAGGGTTGTCTTTTCTTCACGGGAGCTTTTGTGGCCGTTGAAGACGCATTGCTTTAGGACGTTCATGCGGACAAATCGTGAAACTGTAATTACAGAGCATTCCGCCCGGAGCCAGACAAACCTCCTCAAGGGAGAATGTACCGTGCAATTCCTGGAATGGAACCACCACATCGAAAGCCTCGAACAAATGAGCGGCTTTCATGCGCAGGAAAAACGACAGTCGAAAGAGGGACTGCTATACTTGCAACACGTTCTAGGTGACGATTTCCTGCAAAGATGCAGTACAGAAAATCCGTTCGTTGCGCGGCATCCGATACTCCAATGGCTGGCGAACTTTGCGCCAAGCTCGCGCGGAAGCATTGCGCGCTTCGCGGGTCATCTGAGAATCCTCGAAGGCAGTCAGAATCTCGGCAACGTACTGGCGCGACTCCACGATATAACCCAATTCAACCACGATGCTCTACTTATCAAGTCGGCTTCTAGACTTGTGAGCGATGGCTTGGAAGCCCGATTTGAGCCGACGATGGCCGTAAAAAACAACCAAAAGCAACCTGACCTGAGGCTGGACGACCCTCTTACGGGTGAAACTCTATTCCTGGAAGTGTCAACGCAGACTTCCTCGCAGAAGGAACGCGAGGTGACCGACACCAATTCGGCTGTCTTCGCCGCAGTGTTCGGTCCCAGCTACGACTTAAGTTTCTCGGGCCGTTGGTACAGCACGCCTTCAACGAAAGTTCTCTCGGACATCCTGGAAAGAATCAAGTGCGGTGCGGCGCGCGCGCGGAGTGAGCGGACCATCGTTACGGTTGAGGAGGAAGGTATTTTTGAAATGGCCTTGTGCCACAGAGACGATAAGACGAGCCTGCTTGACCCTTGGTCCGCAAAGCGGGGTTTGTCAGGGTGCGGCTTCGTGGGGCCGGTGATGAGCAGCAACGATACGGTCAGAATCAAGTGGAAAATCAGGAACGAGCAGGTGCAGTTGCCACGTGACGGCGCGAATGTCATCGTTATTCTGGCTACTGACGCCTTCCTCCGGGCGGGGGGTGTGCGCAGAGTCATGAGCGAGGTGGAAGTGGGAGTGTTTGAATACGAGCACATCCACCTTGTAATTGTTCATGGCGAGTATATCGACGATCGGGAAGTCCCGTTCACAGGGTCCGAGCGGGAACATCAATACACACG
>Ga0307374_10011640_pt1 | contig 12467 bp, 9 predicted proteins | sample OX3MG_FD_202532 | JGI IMG/M metagenome (GOLD analysis project Ga0307374, IMG submission 202532) | Soil microbial communities from Risofladan, Vaasa, Finland - OX-3 | ecosystem: Environmental > Terrestrial > Soil > Coastal area > Acid sulfate soil | place: Finland: Risofladan, Vaasa | collected...
ACCTGTCGCGCCTGGCGCGGGACGTCAGATAGTGCCGGGCGTGCCGCTGAGGTGCCATACGGTGCCCCGGAGGCTCGATGGATGGGTGACGGCAGTCGCGCCGATTTGCCGTTAGCTTGAACTCTTCCGGCACGAAAACCCCTGTCGCCCGCACCTGTTGCGGGTGTTTCCGGGCAATTGTCGGTGCCGCCATTGGCGACGAACGTCGCCTTTTACTTCCGGCCGTTCGCCGTGTTAGACTTGGTAAATGTAGATAGGGGGCGACAATGGCGGACGAGGCAAAATATCAGGGGGCGTATCCGCATCTCGTCACCAAGATCATCGCCAGCTATGTGTCGCGCCACAACGTCACGCCCGAACAAATTCCCGAGTTGATCCACTCGGTGCATCGCACGATCGGCAGCCTCGGCAAGCCGGTCGAGCCCGAGGGCGCGATAACCCCGGCGGTGCCGATCCGTCGCTCGGTACAGCGCGATGCGGTGGTGTGTCTCGAATGCGGCTGGAAGGGCAAGATGCTGCGCCGCCATCTCAGCACCCGGCACGGCTTGACCGGCGAGCAGTATCTGAAGCGCTGGCATCTGGCGAGCGATCATCCGCTGACCGCGCCGACCTATTCCGCACAGCGTTCGACCCTTGCCAAGGAATTGGGGCTCGGCCGCGGTGGCCGTCGCAGCACGCCGGAGCCGGAGCCGATGCCGCCGCCCGAAGCACCGCGACCGCGCCGCGGCCGGCCGCGCTCCGCGGCCCGCCAAGGCGCCTGAACGCCCCCGAACGTGCCGGCCGCTAGCGCCGGCGCACGCCGCTCTCGGTGACGACCAGGTCCATCGGCACGTCGAAGGGCTGCGGGTGGATCGTCTCGACCGCCTGCACCGCGAAGCCGACGCCGATCGCGTGCGGCCGCGGCGCGAGCGCCGCCAGGGTGCGGTCGAAATAGCCGCCGCCATAACCCAGCCGGTAGCATTCGGGATCGAACCCGACGACCGGAGCGAGCACGATCGCCGGCGTCACGATTTCGCGCTTTTCCGGTATCGGGATGTGCCACACGCCGTCGACGAGCTTCTCGCCCGGTCGCCAGGCGCGGTATTCGAGCGGTCCTTTCTTGTCGATCACGACCGGCAGCGCGACGGTCCGCTGCTGCGCGACAGCCCAATCGATCAGCGGCCGCGGGTCGAATTCGGCGCGGAACGGCCAGTAGACGCCGAGCAGGCCCGGATGCTCACCGATCACCTGCCGCAAAGCCGCTTCGATCTGCGCCTCCCACCGGCGCCGGTCGGCGACCGGCAGGGCCTGGCGCAGCGCGATCAGCCGCTCGCGCTCGCCACGCCGCCAGCGTTTTACCGCATCGGGATCCATCGCGATCAAAAGAGACCGGTGATGCGGCCGTCCTCGGTCAGTTCGATGCTGTTGGCCGCCGGCACTCGCGGCAGGCCCGGCATCGTCATGATCTCGCCGCACACCGCGACGATGAACTCGGCGCCGGCCGACAGCCGGATCTCGCGCACGCCGAGCACGTGGTCGTTGGGCGCGCCCTTGGCGTTGGGGTCGGTGGTAAAGCTGTACTGCGTCTTGGCGATGCACACCGGGAAATGGCCAAAGCCGCCCTTCTGCAATTCGGCGAGCCGGTTCTCGATGGTGCCGTCGCAGGCGATGTCGCGGGCGCGATAGATCTTCTGGGCGATCGTCTTGATCTTGTCGCGCAGCGGCATCTCGTCGGGATAGAGAACGCGGAAATCGGCTTTGCCGCTGTCGGCGAGCTTGACGACGGCGTGCGCCAACTCGGCGGCGCCTTCGCCGCCGTGCGCCCAATGGTCGGCGATCACCGCCTCGACCCCCATGCCGGCGCACAGCTCCTTCAGCTTGGCGTGCTCGGCTTCGGTGTCGGCACTGAAGCGATTGACCGAGACCACCGCCGGCACCCCGAATTGGGCCAAGTTTTCGAGATGGCGCTGCAGATTGGCGAAGCCCTTTTCGAGAGCCGCGACGTTCTCCTCCTTGAGCCCGTCGCGCGGCACGCCACCATGCATCTTGAGGGCTCGCACGGTGGCGACGATGACTGCCGCAGCGGGCTTGAGCCCGGCCTTGCGGCATTTGATGTCGAAGAATTTCTCGGCCCCGAGATCGGCCCCGAAGCCGGCTTCGGTGACGACGTAATCGGCGAGCTTCAGCGCCGTCGTGGTGGCAAGCACCGAGTTGCAGCCATGCGCGATGTTGGCGAACGGGCCGCCATGGATGAAGGCCGGGTTGTTTTCCAGCGTCTGCACCAGGTTGGGGGCGATCGCGTCCTTCAGCAGCACCGCCATCGAGCCGGCGGCCTTCAGCTGGCTCGCGCGCACCGGCTCGCGGGCCCGGGTCTGCGCGACGATGATGTTGCCAAGCCGGCGCTTCAAATCGTTCAGGTCGGTCGCCAGGCAGAAGATCGCCATGACCTCCGAGGCGACCGTGATGTCGAACCCGTCCTCGCGCGGGAAGCCGTTGGCCACCCCGCCGAGCGATCCGACGATCGAGCGCAGGGCCCGGTCGTTCATGTCGAGGCCACGCCGCCAGGTGATGCGGCGCGGGTCGATGGCAAGCTCGTTGCTCCAGTAGATGTGGTTGTCGACCATTGCCGCGAGCAGGTTATTGGCGGCCCCGATCGCATGGAAATCGCCGGTGAAATGCAGGTTGATGTCCTCCATCGGCACGACCTGGGCATAGCCGCCGCCGGCGGCGCCCCCCTTCATGCCGAAGCTGGGGCCAAGGCTCGGCTCGCGCAGGCAGAGAATCGCCTTCTTGCCGATGTGATTGAGCGCGTCGCCGAGCCCGACCGTCGTCGTCGTCTTGCCTTCGCCGGCCGGGGTCGGCGTGATCGCGGTGACAAGGATCAGCCGGCCGTTCGGCCGGTCCGCTAGCGTGCGGATGTAGTCGAGCGAGATCTTGGCCTTATAGCGCCCATAGGGAGAGAGGGCATCGTCCGGGATGCCGAGCTTGTCCGCGGCGACCTGGCCGATCGGCCGCATCGCCGCCGCCTGGGCGATCTCGATATCGGATTTCGGATTGCGATGCTGCTCGTCTCCGCGCGCCACGGCGTTTCTCCTCGGCTGATAGGCCCATAGGGGTCTTAGCCCTGACCGGCGCAGCCTGCAACCGCTCTAAACTCGGCGCGGCTTCATGTCCTGTCGCGCTGCGTGCCGCTTGACCGGCACCCGCCCCGCATGATCAGCATGCGCTGAACGGCGAGGGAGACCCGAAATGGCGCGGCCGATCGTTTATGGCCCGGCAGGCAGCACTTATGTGTGGAGTACCCGGCTGGCGCTCGCCGAGAAGGGCGTTGTGCACGAACTGGTTGACGTGCCGTTCGGCGCCCATCGCCAGGAGCCGCATCTCTCGCGCCACCCATTCGCCAAGGTGCCGGCCTTCGAGCATGACGGGTTTGTGCTCTACGAGACGCAGGCGATCCTGCGCTACATCGATGAAGGCTTCCCCGCCTCGCCGTTGCAGTCGACCGACTTGCACGAGTTCTCCCGGATGAACCAGATCATCGGCATTGTCGATGCCTATGGCTGGCCGGCGATCGCCGCGGGAATCCTGTTCAACCGCATGCTGGCGCCGCGCTTCGCGCTGCCGGTTGACGAGGCGGCGGTGGCGGCGGCCTTGCCGCGCGCCCGTCTCTGCCTCTCCGAGATCGCGCGGCTGCAGGCCGAGCAGCCGTTCCTCGCCGGCGAGCGGATCAGCCTCGCCGATCTGATGGTGGTGCCGCTTCTCTATTTTTTCAGCCGGGTGCCCGAGGGCGAGGCGCCGCTCGCCGAACACCCCGGCCTTGCCGCCTGGCTGCGCCGCATGGAAGAGCGGCAGAGCTTTCAGGTGACCCGGCCGCCCGGCGCCTAAGCCGCGCTCAGCGGCTCCGGCACAAGGCAAAACCGCGTGACATCGCCTCGCAATCGCGCGAGGTTGCGGCGCCATGCGTCGCCTTAACGGAGGACACTGCGATGCTCGAAAAGGACGTCATCGTTACCACCAAGTACGGCAAGATGCCGACGTTCGCGGTCTGCCCCGACGCGCCGGGCCAGTATCCGGGGATCATCTTTTACATGGATGCGCCGGGGATCCGCGAGGAGCTGCGCAACATGGCGCGGCGGATCGCGCGGCAAGGCTATTTCTGCCTGCTGCCCGACATGTACTACCGGCTCGGCACGTTGCGCTTTGACGTGCATCGCCGCGACGACACGATGATGCCCTGCATTTTCGGCGCGATGAACAGCCTGACCAATGCCAAGGTGATGGACGACACCGGCGGCCTCATCGGCTTTCTCGACGCGCAGGACAAGGCCAAGCCCGGCCCGGTCGGCTGCGTCGGCTACTGCATGAGCGGCCAGCACATCACCAACGCCGCGGCGTTCTTCCCGCACCGCATCGCCTCGGCCGCCTCGCTCTATGGCGTCGGCATCATCACCGACAAGGAAGATTCGCCGCACAAGTTTCTCGACCGCATCAAGGGCGAACTCTATTACGCCTTCGCCGAGACCGACCGCAGCGTGCCGCCGCATATTCCGGGCGAGCTGAAGGGCCTGCTCGAAAAGCACGGCATCAAGCACGAGGTGAAGACGTTCGCCGGCACTGAGCACGGCTTCGCCTTCCCCGAGCGCGCGATCTACAACACGCTCGCCGCCGAGGAGACCTGGGACAAGATGTTCGCGATGTGGGGCCGCACGCTGAAATAGCCTGAACCTTTGAAATAGCCTGAACCTTTGTCATTCCGGGGCACGGGCGCCAGCTCGTGGACCCGGATTCGAGGAACACGGGCTTGCGGACCCCGGGCTTATGGGGTCTCGTTCCAGTCAAAGAGGTGATGGAGCGGCGCGACCGGCGGGAAATCACCGGTTCCCCGCGGCGACGCGCAGCAAGATCGCTTCGAGGCGCCGCGATTGCTTGACCGCGTCAAAGCGCTCGGCGGCGACGAGGCGCGCGGCGGCGCCGAGACGCCGGCGCAGTTCGGGTTGCGCGATCAACTGTCCGAGCGCGTCGGCCAACGCCTGCGGGTCGCCCTCGGGGACGAGCAGCCCGGTGCGGCCATGCTCGATCGCCTCGACGATGCCGGCATGGCGCGACCCGACAACCGGCGCTCCCGCGGCCATCGCCTCGATCACGACGTTCGGCAGCCCCTCCGCGTCGCCATCCGCGCCGTGCAGGCTCGGCACGCACACCGCCAGCGCGCCGCGCATGCGCCGGCGCAGCTCAGCGTTGGGCAGCCAGCCGGGAAATTCGACGTTGCCGAGCGCGGCCGCTTTGCGTTTCAGGTCGCCGGCGATCGGTCCGTCGCCGATCAGCACCAGCGGGGCGCGCGTACCCTGGGCGGCGAGCCGCTGCATCGCCTCGATCAGCTGAAGAATCCCCTTCTTCTCGACAAAGCGCCCGGCAAAGAGGATCGCCGGCTCGTGGGTGTCCACGGCATCGCCCGCATCGTCGAGTTCGACCCCGTAGCGGTGGACGAGCAGCTTATCCGCCGGAAAACCGCGGGCCAGCAACTGGTCGCGGATGAAATCCGAGACGCAGATGAACAACGCCGCCTCGCGCTGCAAGGCGGCAAGGCGGCGCTGGAACACCGTCGGGACGAGGCGCCGCCGGTAATGCGTGTTCTTGGTGGCATCGCCGCCGTGGAAGGTCACGACCAGCGGGATCTTGAGCGCCCGCGCGATCGGCAGGGCGAGCGCGCCGCCGCGGCCGAAATGGGCATGCACCAGCCGCGCGTGCAGGGCGCGCAGATCGGGGTATCGCGGCAGGATCCCGAGCTGCTTGAAGAGGGCGCGCGCAACCGCGCCGCGCGCGCCGCCTCGGCCGAGCAAGAGCGGCTCGGCGCCGAGATCGGCCAGCCCGTCATCGCGCCACCGCCCGACCCAGACCGGCGCCAGACGCTCGAAGCCGATATAGAGCCGGCGCAGGAAATGCGCTTCCGAGCGCGGCACGATGCGGTCGCGGTAGACGAGGACGGTCTCCGGTTGGCGCAACTCAGCCACCGGGCGGGCGCTTGACAACGAAGATATTCGACAGCCGTTCGCCGCTGCGGGCCAGCTCGCGCTCTTCGCGCACCTCGACGGTTGCGCACCCGGCCTCGGCGATCAGGGCAAACACCTCCTCCTGCGGAATGCAGTGCATCTCGGCCGCGACGGCGCGCGGCCTCAGCAGGTATTCGCCGGTGCGAAAGCGGTAATGTTCGAGGTAGGTCGGCACCCCGAAGATCGCGAATCCGCCGGGATTGAGCGCCGCCAATGCCAGTGCGATCAGCGCGCGGATCAGGGGCGGCGGATTGTGCTGCAGGACAAGGCGCGAATAGAACAGATCGCAGGGCGCCAGCCGAACCGGCAGGCCATCGGCGCAGGCATGGAAATCGATGTTGCCGGTGGCCAGCGCGGCGGCGCGCTGTTGGGCCAACCGCAAGTGCGTGGGCGACATTTCATAGGCATGCACGACGGCAAACCGGGCCGCCAGCGGCAGCGTGACGCGGCCGACGCCGCTGCCGTATTCGACGCAGGTCATGCCGTCGGGTTCGCCAAACCCGTGGCGCGCCAATGCCGCGACGATGAATTGTACCTCCAATTCGCCGCTCGCCCAAAAGCGCTCGCCGTTCGCGGCAAAATTACCGGGGCGGAATTGGTCGGTCGTCAGGACCGAATGATGCGGCCGCCGGACGCCCAATTCGCTCCACGCGTCGCGAATGCGCGCAAACATCTGCGAGGATTGTTCCGGGCTCGCGGCGGTTTCGATCTCCAGCGCCGGGCGGTCGAACGGCAGCGAGACGCCCCGCAGCGCCGCCCGGAATTCGGCGGATCGTAGCATTTTCAGCTGGTTGCGTAGGTCGCGGTAGCGGGAAGCCAGGCTGCGCATATTCCCGATCCCGGCGTCCTCACTTGCGCCGGCCGGCTTGCCAAGCAACCCGCCGGTCTCCACCTCTACGTCTAGTATCACTGATTTTGATGATGGCAATGGCGCAGGCGAATTTCGTCCTCCTCGCAGAGCGTGGCATTCTCGCCGTGTCCGGACCGGACCGCCGTCTCTTTTTGCAGGGACTGGTCTCGAACGATATCGAGAAGGTGTCGCAGCAGCGCGCCGTTTACGCCGCCTTGCTGACCGCGCAGGGTAAATATCTGCACGATTTCATCATGGTGGAAGAGGGCGAAGCGATCTGGCTCGACGCGGAAGCGGCGCGGCTCGCTGATCTGAAGCGGCGGCTGTCGTTGTACCGGCTGCGCGCCAAGGTCGAGATCGCCGAGCGCCCGGAACTGGCGGTCGCCGCGGCCTTCGGCGATGGCGCGCTCGCCGCGCTCGGCCTGCCGGAGACGCCGGGGGCGGCGCGGCCCGATGGCGGCGGCGTCGTGCTGACCGATCCGCGGCTCGCCGCGCTCGGCGGCCGCGCCATCCTGCCGCGCGAGGATCTGCCGGCGGCGCTCGCCGGCGCAGGACTGCGCGAAGCTGAGATCGCCGATTACGACCGCCACCGCCTCGCCCTCGGCATCCCCGACGGCAGCCGCGATCTGGTACCGGAAAAGTCGATCCTGCTCGAAGCCGGCTTCGACGAACTCAATGGCGTCGACTGGCAGAAAGGCTGCTATATCGGCCAGGAATTGACGGCGCGCACCAAATATCGCGGCCTCATCAAGAAGCGGCTGTTCCCGGTGCGCATCGACGGCACCGCGCCGCCGCCGGGCACGATGGTGACGCTCGACGGCAAGGACGCCGGCGAGATGCGCTCGGCCGGCGACGGGCTGGGCCTGGCGCTGTTGCGGCTTGACTGTGTCGCGACGAGTTGCGCCTTGGCGGCCGACGCCGCGACGCTGACCCCGCTGCGGCCGGACTGGATGCGCCTCGCCGCGGACGGCGAATAAGCAGGTCAGGCCGTCGTGGCGCCCGCTTCCTCGGCCAGTTCGGCTTGCGCCGCGGCGAGGCGGGCGATCGGCACCCGGTACGGCGAGCACGACACGTAATCGAGCCCGAGCCGACGGCAGAAGTGAATGGAGGCGGGGTCGCCGCCATGCTCGCCGCAGATGCCGAGTTTCAAACCAGGCCGGGCGGCGCGGCCGCGCTCGGCGGCGAGCCTCACCATCTCGCCGACCCCGGCGATGTCGAGCGTGACGAACGGGTCGTGCTCGAAAATCCCGAGCTTCTGATAGGCGCCGATAAAGCTCGCCGCGTCGTCGCGCGAGATGCCGTACACGGTCTGCGTCAGATCATTGGTGCCAAAGCTGAAAAATTCGGCGCTTTCGGCGATCTCGCCGGCCAGCAGCGCAGCGCGCGGCAATTCGATCATCGTGCCGACCATATAGGGAACCTTGATCCCGGCCCTGGTGCTGACCTCGCCGGCGGCGCGGTCGACGACCTCCTTCAGGATGTCGAATTCGCGCCGCGTCGCGATCAGCGGCAGCATGATCTCGGGCTCGACCGCCTCGCCGGTCTCCTGCGTCACCGCCACGGCCGCCTCGAAGATCGCCACCGCCTGGATCTCGTATATTTCGGGGTAGGTGATGCCGAGCCGGCAGCCGCGGTGTCCCAGCATCGGGTTGGTTTCGTGCAAGGCGTGGGTGCGGTGGCGAATCTCGGCGACGCTCCTGCCGGTGAGCTGTGCCAGCTCGTCGAACTCGGCCGCGGACCGCGGCAGGAATTCGTGCAGCGGCGGGTCCAACAGGCGGATCGTCACCGGCAGGCCGCGCATGATCCGGAAAATCTCGGTGAAATCGGCGCGCTGCATCGGCAACAGCTTGGCAAGGGCGGTGCGCCGGCCACGCTCGTCCTCGGCCATGATCATCTCGCGCATCGCGCCGATGCGGTCGGCGTGGAAGAACATGTGCTCGGTGCGCGACAGCCCGATCCCCTCGGCGCCGAAGCTGCGCGCGGCGCGCGCGTCGAGCGCGGTTTCGGCATTGGCGCGCACCTTCAAGGTGCGCAGGCTGTCGGCCCAGCCCATCAGCGTCGCGAAGTCGCCCGACAGCACCGGCTGGATCGTCGCCACCTCGCCGGCCATGACCTCGCCGGTCGAGCCGTTGATCGTGATCAGATCGCCGGCGTGGAAGATGTGGTTGCGCACCGCCATCGTGCCGCTCGCATAGTCGATACGCAGATCGCCGGCGCCGGTGACGCAGGGCCGTCCCATGCCGCGCGCGACGACGGCGGCGTGGCTGGTCATGCCGCCGCGGGTCGTCAGGATGCCGCGGGCGGCGTGCATGCCGTGGATATCCTCGGGGCTGGTTTCGATGCGCACCAGGATCACCGCCTCGTCGCGGCTGGCTGCCGCCTCGGCCGCGTCGGCGGAAAGCACCATCGTGCCCGAGGCGGCGCCGGGCGATGCCGGCAGCCCGCGGGCCAGCACCGTGGTCTTCGCGGCGGGATCGAGCATCGGGTGCAGCAACTGGTCGAGCGAATCCGGCTCGATGCGGGCGATCGCCTCGTTGCGGCTGATCCGCCCTTCGGCCACCAATGACACCGCGATCTTGAGCGCCGCCGGCGCGGTGCGCTTGCCGGTGCGGGTCTGCAGCATCCACAATTTGCCGCGCTCGACGGTGAACTCGATGTCCTGCATGTCGCGGTAGTGGTCTTCGAGGATGCGGCGCACCTTCGCGAGGTCGGCAAAGACCGCCGGCATCACCTCTTCCATCGCCGGCAGCGGCGAGTTGTTGGCGCGCTTGCCGGCGATCGTCAGGTGCTGCGGGGTGCGGGTGCCGGCGACGACATCCTCGCCCTGCGCGTTGACGAGGTATTCGCCATAGAACTCGTTGGCGCCGGTCGCGGGGTTGCGGGTGAAGGCGACGCCGGTCGCGCAATCCTCGCCCATATTGCCGAACACCATCGCCTGGATGTTGACGGCGGTGCCCCAATCGGCGGGGATGTTGTGCAGCCGGCGGTAGGTCAGGGCGCGGGTGTTCATCCACGAGCCGAACACCGCCGCGATTGCGCCCCACAGCTGCGCCTCGGGGTCCTGCGGGAAGGGCTTGCCGCTTTCGGCCGCGACCACGTCCTTGAAGCCGGCGGTGATCGTCTGCCAATCGGCGGCGGCAAGCTCGGTGTCGAGCACGGCGCCGACTTCGTTCTTGTGGTCCTCGATCAGCTGTTCGAAATGGTGATGCTTGATGCCGAGCACGACCTGGCCGTACATCTGCAGAAAGCGGCGATAGCTGTCATAAGCGAAACGCTCGTCGCCGCTCTGGCGGGCGAGGCCCACCACGGTCGCGTCGTTGAGGCCGAGATTGAGGACCGTGTCCATCATCCCCGGCATCGAGGCGCGCGCCCCCGAGCGCACCGACACCAACAGCGGCCGCTGCGCGTCGCCAAAGCGCGCGCCGATCGCCTCTTCGACCGCGGCGAGCGCGGCGGCAACCTCGGATTTCAATTCGGGCGGGTAGCTGTGGCCGCGATCATAGAAATGCGTGCAGACCTCGGTGGTGATCGTAAAGCCGGGGGGCACCGGCAACCCGAGATTGCTCATCTCGGCCAGCCCCGCACCCTTGCCGCCCAGCAACGCACGCATCTCGCCGCGCCCCTCGGCGCTGCCGCGGCCAAAGCGATAGACCCATTTCGTCCCACCGGTCGTCATCGGATCGCTGTTCAAGGGTATCCCTGCAGAGGCGTCCGGCGTCCTTCGAGACGCGCCCTCCGGGCGCTCCTCAGGATGAGGGTGAGTCGATGATGGCATCAGGAACGATCCTCATCCTGAGGCGCCTCGCGCAGCGAGGCCTCGAAGGACGCACAGCGCCGATCCAAAAGCCGACACCAAACCATGACCGTCAACCCTCGATCTGTGAGAAATCGGCGACTTGGTTCATCACCGCCCGGATGCGCGACAACAGCCGCAAGCGGTTTTCGCGCAACGCCGGGTCATCAGTATTAACGGTCACGCGAGCAAAAAATTCATCCACCGGCTGGCGGAGAGTAGCCAATGCCGCCATCGCCTCTTCGAACTTGGCGTTGCTGACGAGGTCGCGCACGTTGTCGGCGGCTCGGTTGAGAGAGATGAACAGGTCCCTCTCCTCGCCCTCAATTCCTCGAGGATCGTATTCATCATCGTCGTACCGCCGGCCATCGAGGTTCTGTTCAATTTCAACGATGTTTGCCGCGCGGCGGTAGGCGGTCAGCAGGTTCGTGCCGTCGTGACTGTCGAGGAATTCTGAAAGTGCGTCGACACGGCCCAAAATTCTAATCAGATCATCTTCCCGGACGGCGAACACAGCATTGATCAAGTCGTAACGCACTCCTTTCTCGCGTAGATGCACCCAGAGGCGGTTAGCAAAAAAATCGGTCAGCTGTCTAATGACCTTTGGGATTTGTTCTTGTGGAAACGTAAACAATGGCCCCGGGTCGATTGCCACGAGGAACGCGCTTGAAAGAGATAAATGAAGCCCGTTCTCCAAAATGACCCGGATAACGCCTTGTGCGGCCCGGCGTAGCGCGAATGGATCGCCGGAACCTGTTGGCCTTTCGCCGATCCTGAAGAACGAGCCGAGGCTGTCGAGCTTATCGGCAAGTGCAACAATAATGCTGATCGGCGCGGTCGGGCAGGTGTCATTTGGGCCGAGCGGCTTGTAGTGGTCGGCGATCGCGTCAGCGACGCCCGGGTCTTCGCCATCGTTGAGGGCGTAATAGCGGCCCATGACGCCCTGCAATTCCGGAAACTCGCCGACCATGCCGGTCGACAGGTCGGCCTTTGCGAGGTGCGCCGCGCGCTGCGCCAATCGCGCCAACCCTCCTCCGTCATTCCCGCGAAAGCGGGAATCCAGGGCCGCAGCATCGGAGTGGTCGTCCTGGACCCCCGCTTGCGCGGGGGTGACGGGGTAGAGTTGTGTCGCGAGGAAGGCGGCGAGCCGTTCGACCCGTTCGGTCTTGTCGTACATCGTGCCGAGCTTGTCGTAATAAACCCGGTCCTTCAACGCCACCACCCGGTCTTCGAGCCGCACCTTCCGATCCTGGTCCCAGAAGAAGCGGGCGTCGGCGAGGCGGGCGCGCAGCACGCGCTCGTTGCCGGCGACGATCGTGCGGCCGTTATCCGGGGTCAGGTTGTTGGCGACGAACAGGAAATGCGGCGCCACAGGCCCCTGGGGCGTGCCGTCGGGCCGCAGGCACGAGAAATATTTCTGGTGGGTGCGCATCGCGGTCGCCAGCACCTCGGGCGGCAGTGCCATGCTGGCAGCATCGATCGCGCCCATCAGCACGACCGGCCACTCGACAAGGCCGGTCACCTCGTCGAGGAGGCCCGGGTCGGGCTTGACCCGTAGCCCCTCGGCCGCGGTAACCCGGTCGAGATCGTTCTCGATCATCTTGCGCCTGCGGTCGGGGTCGAGGACCACGTGGGCGGCCGCGAGCTTGTCGAGATAATCCTCGGCGCCGGCGACCGCGATCTCGCCCTGCGACAGAAAACGGTGGCCGCGCGTCGTATTGCCGACCGGCACCCGGTCGAGCGCCAGCTTCAGCACGGCGCCGTCGAACAGGCAGATCACCGAATTGAGCGGCCG
>Ga0307374_10011642_pt1 | contig 12466 bp, 7 predicted proteins | sample OX3MG_FD_202532 | JGI IMG/M metagenome (GOLD analysis project Ga0307374, IMG submission 202532) | Soil microbial communities from Risofladan, Vaasa, Finland - OX-3 | ecosystem: Environmental > Terrestrial > Soil > Coastal area > Acid sulfate soil | place: Finland: Risofladan, Vaasa | collected...
ACCTCCCGGGGTGGGTGGGGTTTGTTGCCAGACACCCAGTAGGAATTTTGGTGTTCCGCGCCTGGGCATCTTAGCAAACCGGCTTTTGGCCGGTGCCACGTATAAATCACAATTACCACCTTCCGAAGATGGGTGTCAACTTTAATCGTCCTTCAACGCAGGTATCAGGCTGAGTCCCTAAGGGACTCATTCACAGCCCCGAGCGGGAGTACTAGGTCGGACCGGCGGTCGAGAGCCTCGCGCACGCGCTGGGCAAGCTCGCGCGGCGAGTACGGCTTCTGCAGAATCGGGATGCCGCCTTCGCGGACTTGGTCGAGCTGCGCGATATCGCGGCTGTACCCGGTGGCAAGAATCACAGGCAAATCCGGTTTTTCTTTGTGGATGTACGCTGAAACTTCGGGGCCGCTAAGTTTTGGGAGCATCACGTCGATGAGGGCCAGGCGTATGCGTTCGCGATGCGTGCCAAACTCACGTACGGCCTCTTCGCCGTCGTTCGCCAGGATCACTTGATAGCCCAAGCCGGTAAGAGTTTCGTGCGCAACTTGCCGCAGGCCGTCGTGGTCTTCGGCAATAAGAATCGTTTCAGAACCGCGTTGCAGAGGCCGCCATTCCGCCGCGCGTTTCGGCTCGGCTACTTCGGCGCTCACCGGGAAATAGGCGCGAAAGGTGCTGCCGGCGCCATACGCGCTGTGGACCTGCATGAATCCGCCGTGCTGGGTCACGATGCCGTAGACGGTGGCGAGGCCGAGCCCCGTACCTTTGCCGAGCTCTTTGGTGGTGAAAAATGGTTCGAAAATGCGGTCGAGCGTGGCGCTGTCCATTCCGGTTCCAGTGTCTGCGACGGAGAGCATCGCGTAGCCGCCGGGATGGGCCTGCGGTTGACGCGAGCAAAAATCCTGATCGAGCGATATGTTCGAGGTTTCGACCACCAGCGATCCGCCGTTGGGCATGGCGTCGCGCGCGTTGATGCACAGATTCATCAGGACCTGCTCGATCTGGACGGGGTCGGCGCGAACCACGGCCAGATCCGAAGCAAGAGTGGCTTTGATTTCGATATTGCTGCCGATCACGTTTTCTAAAAGGCTCAAGGTCTCTACGATCACGTGGTTTAAGTCGATGGTTCGCGGTTCCAGGATCTGGCGCCGCGCGAAGGCCAGCAACTGTTTGGTGAGCGCCGCGGCGCGGTCCGCCTGCTGGCGCACTTTTTCGAAATGCCGGTGAATGCGCGAGGCGGGATCGGTTTCCTCGGATCCCAAGTCAGCCCAGCCTATGATCGCGCCGATCATATTATTGAAGTCGTGCGCGATCCCTCCTGCCAGTTGGCCGATGGCTTCGAACTTCTGAGCTTGGATCAGCTGTTTTTCAAGCTGCAGACGTTCGGTGACGTCTTCCACGATCACTTCGACGCACGGATCGGTCTGACTCGAATCTGTTACCTGACGGCCATTCAAGCGGACGGAAATGAGCTTTCCGTCTTTACGGCGCCATTCCACGATGGAGTCCACCCGGCTTTCCCGGGAGTATTCCGCATGCACGCGGTCGCGCACACAAGGGTCGGCGTACAGCGCGTGCGAATTCTTCATCGCCAGCAGGTCCTCCTCGGAATCGTACCCAAGCATATTGACGAGAGCCGGGTTGACGAAGAGCAGGTCGCCATCGGCCGTGACCCAGTAGATCCCATACGTGGCGTTGTTGACCAAGCCGCGGTAGCGCGCCTCGCTTTCGCGCAGAGCCCAAAGCGCTTGAGCTTCGGCCGCGCGCAGCGCGATTTCCTCCTGCGCGCGGCGAATGGCCGAAGGCAGGCGCGCCAGGTTCTCCTTGAGAATATAATCGGTGACGCCGAGTTTCAGGCACTCGACGGCCAATTCGTCGCCCAAAGTGCCGGTGAGTAAAATCACTGGAAGCTCCGGCGCGATTTCACGCGCGCAGGCCAGCGCGTCCATTCCGGTCCAGCCCTTCATGCGGTAATCGGAAATAACCAGATCGAAACGCGCCTCGTGAAGCTTCTCGACGAACTCGTCTCGCGTGGAGGCTGTTTGCGAATCGAAGGACATGCCGGACTTCTTCAGCTCCCGAAGACACAGCTCCAGGTCGTTCGCATCGTCTTCCGCAATAAGCAAGCGGAGCGGCGCCGATTCCGGGAATCCGCTGTGGCCTGGAGTTGATGAGGACATTGCGATGCGTCACTGACCTAAACGGCGGTAAACGCCGCGGCTGGAGGCTTGCTGTTCATCAGCAGCCAATACATTCCGAGTTGCCGCACCACGTCTTGAAATTCAGCAAAGTTCACCGGCTTTTGGATATAGCTATTCACTCCCAGCCGATAGCTGCTCACCAGATCGCGCTCTTCCTTGGAGGAAGTAAGAACCACGACGGGAATCGGCCGCGTGCGCGCGTCGGCTTTGAGCTCGTGCAAAACTTCGAGGCCGTCCACCTTAGGCAGCTTCAGATCGAGCAAGATCAAGTCGGGCACGGCGGTGCGAGCCGCGTAAGCGCCACGGCAGAATAGAAAATCGAGAGCTTCCTCGCCGTCGCGTGCCAAATGAATCTGGTTCGCGAGATTGTTTTTTCGTAACGCGCGCAAAGTCAATTCCGCGTCGGCGAGATTATCCTCCACCAATAGGATTTCACTGTGTTTACCCTCAGCCAATTTTCACCTCGTTGTCGCCGCTGGACGTGTCTTGGATACGAGAAGACTGCAGCGTAAAAAAAAATGTCGCTCCCCGGTCGAGAGCAGCTTCAGCCCGAATTTCGCCGCCGTGCCGGCGAATGATGCGCTGCACGGTAGCCAAACCGATGCCCGTGCCTTCAAACTCCTCCTGACGATGGAGGCGTTGAAACACTCCGAAGAGCTTATCGGCATACTTGGGGTCGAAGCCCACTCCATTATCACGAACGAAGTAAACGGGCGACTCGGGTGTGCCGCTCGTACCTACTTCGATTACAGCGGGTCGGCGGGGCCGCGTAAATTTTGCCGCATTCGCCAAAAGATTAAAGAATACTAATTTCAAGAGCCCCGGATCGCCCACAGTTTCCGGCAACGGCTCCACTCGCCACTCGATCTCGCGCTCGTCCGCACCTAGTTCCTCGATTACCTGCCGGACGATTTCATCCAGATTGGCGCGCTGGCGAATGATTTCCTTTCGCCCGATGCGAGCGAGATTCAGGAGGTCGTCCACGAGGCGGCCCATATGGGTGACGGCGGTCAGAATGCGATCTAGCTGGTGGCGTCCATCTTCGGATAGTTCCTTGGCGTGATCTTCTTGCAGAATGCGCGCAAAACCGTCGATGTGCCGGAGCGGGGCACGGAGATCGTGTGACACGGAATAACTGAATGCTTCCAGCTCCGCGTTGACGGCGCTGATCTCGATGATCTTTTGTTTGAGTTCCACGTTGAGCCGCCGAATATTTTCGTTGGCGCGCTTCCCGTCGGTCACGTCGCGAATGGTGCTGGATATTAGAACTCCTTCCGGCGCATCGAGCGGACTGAGGCTGATTTCTATGGGAAATTCCGATCCGTCTTTTCGCAGCCCGTAAAGTTCCAGGTCGGCGCCCATCTCGCGTGTCCGAGGAGATTGCGCGTATTCCGCGCGATGTTTCAGGTGCGCGCCTCGGAAGCGCTGCGGCATCAGCTTTTCGACTGGCTGGCCGGTGAGCTCTTCGCGGGAGTACCCAAATAGCTTTTCCGCCTGCGCGTTGACCAGTTGTATGCATCCGTTGCGATCAACGATGACCATCGCGTCCGGCGCGGACTCCAAAAATTCGCGAAATCTCTTCTCCTCGCGCACGCGCTGCGTAACGTCGCGGTTGCTTTCCAGAATGGCTTCGGGATTCCCAGCCGAGTCCCGCCGCAGCGCCCAGCGGCTGGACACGATGATTTCCGTTCCATCGCGATGGCGGTGCACAAGCTCGCCTTCCCAGTATCCCTTCTCGAAGATTTCGGTCTCGATCTCCGCGAGCGGCTTGGGAAATACAGTGTGAAGCAGGTCGTTACCTACCCGTCCGCGGACTTCTTCCGTTCGCCAGCCATAGAGGTGCTCGGCGGCTCGATTCCAATAGCTGATGGCACGGTCCAGCCCGCGAACGAACATGGCATCATGCGTCAAATCAAGGAGCTCCGCTTGCTGGCGATAGGCGGCTTCGCTGGTGCGGAGATCCAGCTCGATTTCGCGTCTTTCTTGTACCTCGTTTTCCAGGCGCGCCGTGGCTTGTACCGCGTCACGGACGCTGGGTAGCTTCACGGCCTTTGGAAGGTACACGATTAGCAAAATCGCGGTGGAAATCGACGCCGCCGCCGTAATAGCTTTGAGCACTCCGACAATCCAGTAGTTCGCGTGCCAGATATTCCACACTTCCATCAAATGCGTCGATTCGCAGGATACGATGAACACAGCAAACAAAATGATCATCCAGCTGAAGGGAACATCGCGCCGCTTGCGAACGAACCAAAACAGCGCGATGGCGATGGTGTAGTACGAGATGGCAATCAGCGAGTCCGAGATTACGTGCAGCCAAACCAGGCCAGGATTCCAGAAATAACAGAAGCCATGAGGCATGTCCTACCTCCGCGAGCGGCTTTGCCGCTGGCTGCCCAAGCACAACGACACGCCGCAGAAGGAGAGGACTTCGCGCAGGACTGCACGTTCACGGAAATCATGCACGCGCCGCAGAACGACTGGAAGAGGGACCCTATTTTGAGCCGACTGGCTAGATTGTCAAGCGCAGGCGGCTGATCTGTGACGGATCAGCCGCCATTGTTACCGAAAGGAAGTTGTTATCCGCGGCGATCGAGCGGGATGTAGCTGCGCAAATCGTGGCCCAGGTAAACCTGGCGGGGACGCGAAATTTTCTGCTCGGGATCGAGCAGCATTTCTTCCCACTGCGCCACCCAGCCCGAAGTTCGCGGAATCGCGAAAAGCACCGGGAACATTGTCACGGGGAATCCCATGGCCTGATAGATCAGCCCGGTGTAAAAGTCGACGTTGGGATACAGCCGGCGGCTGACGAAATAATCGTCTTCCAAAGCGATGCGCTCGCATTCCAGCGCGATATCGATCAGCGGATTGCGCCCCAGGATATCGAACACTTCGTAGGCGATGCGCTTCACGATGCGCGCACGCGGATCGTAATTCTTGTAGACGCGGTGGCCGAAGCCCATCAGCAGCTTTTCGCCGGCCTTCACCCGCTTGATGTACGCAGTCACATTGTTCACCGAACCGATTTCGGCCAGCATGCGCAGCACTTGCTCGTTCGCGCCGCCGTGCAGCGGGCCATAGAGGGCGGCGGTGGCCGCGGCGGTAGCCGAATACGGATCCACGTGCGAGCTACCAACCCCTCGCATTGCCGTGGACGAGCAGTTCTGCTCGTGATCGGCATGCAGGATGAAAAGAATATCCAGCGCGCGCTCCAGAGTCGGATTCGGGCGGTATTGCAATTCCGTAGTGCGGAACAGCATGTTCAGAAAATTGCCGCAGTAGCTCAGGTCGTTATCAGGATAGATGAACGGCATGCCCAAGCTGTGGCGATAGGCAAAAGCCGCCAGCGTGGGCATTTTCCCAAGCAAGCGGTACATTTGTTTGCGCCGCGAATCAGGATTGAAGATGTCTTTCGCGTCGGGATAAAACGTCGAGAGCGCCGCAACCGTAGAGATCAGCATGCCCATGGGATGGGCGTCGTAATGAAAGCCGTCGAGGAACTTCTTAATGCTCTCGTGTATGAAAGTGTGGTGGGTGATGTGGTACGTCCACTCCTTCAACTGCGCATCGCTCGGAAGTTCGCCATGGAGAATCAGATAAGCCGTCTCCAGATACGTGCTCTTTTCCGCCAGCTCCTCGATCGAATAGCCGCGATATCGAAGGATGCCTTTGTCACCATCGATGAAAGTAATTTTGCTGATGCACGACGCGGTGTTGGTGAAGGCGGGATCGTAGCTCATCATGCCGAAATCGGGTTCGTTGATCTTGATCTGGCGCAGATCGATGGCCCGAATCGTGTCGTTCTTGATGGGGACCTCGAATTGCCGCCCGTTGCGATTATCAATAATCGTCAGAGTGTCTCGGTGTCCCGCTGCCGGCGCACCGCTATTGGCAATAGATCCCGATTTCGTGGAGCTCATTGGCTGAACCTTTCCGGAAGATGCGATGCGGCAATCGCACTCAACATACGGTTATCACTGTACACCAAATCGAATTTGAGACGAATGAGTTTACACCAAAATCTCGTTCGAAAAGCAGCAGTTTCGCCATACGGCCGCGTATGGAAACCGTTTAAAACTTACCCCCCGAACGTTCGTCTCGTCACCGAAAGTTTAGCGACTCTTTCCTCCACGTTGGTGGCAGCGGAAGCTGCCTGCGGGGGACCGGCGAGTTCCGAACAGTTGCGTCCCCGTCCTTTGGCGCGGTAAAGAGCTTCATCGGCGATTCTCAACAGATCGTCCGGCTTGAGCGCATGTTCACAATCACTTACTGCGGCGCCGCAGCTCGCTGTGATGTGGACCGGACCGGCTTCCGTTGGGATTGCCGGATCATCGATCGCCTGCCGAATTCGCTCCGCCAAAGCCAACGTTCCGGGGCCATCTGTGGCTGGCGCAATCACCAAAAACTCCTCGCCTCCGTAGCGCCCAACTGTGTCGTAGTTGCGGACAGACGCCAAGAGCCTGCGAGCCGCTTCGTGCAAGACCTCATCTCCGCAGAGGTGCCCGTGCGTATCGTTGACGCTTTTAAAGTGATCGAGGTCAATAATGATAAGCCCGAACGACCCGCCCTCGCGCGACTGGCGGGAGTACTCGCGGTTGGCCATGTCCAGTACCGATCCGCGATTCGCAAGGCCAGTAAGAACATCGTGGCAGGCGCGAAATCGGAGTTCTTCGCGCGCCTGGATCAAATTTCGCTGCAAATCGAGAATTCGTTCGCCTACATTTAATCGGGCTCGCAGCTCCTGCGAATCGAATGGCTTGGTCAAATAGTCGTCGGCGCCGGCTTCGAGGCCGCGGAGAAGATCGTCCTTCTGCCCACGCGCGGTGAGCAACAATATGTAGGTGTACGGCCGGTCGGCAATTTGCCGCACGCGGCGGCAGACCTCGGGTCCTTCCAGTCCCGGCATCATCCAATCGAGGACGGCGAGCTGAGGAGCGCCCGGCTGTTCGAGCTTGGCGACCGCCTCGGAGCCGTCCACAGCGACTTCCACTTGGTAACCCCATTTCGTGAGAAACGCCTGCAACAAGCGGCGCGAAATGGGATCGTCCTCGGCGATCAGAATGCGGTTTAGAGAATTGGCTCCGTCAGTCATTGGCCCGGCCTTCCATATGTTTCGCGGTTCCCATCACTGGATCACCTTTCGGGCAAGCGATTCCAGCTCGGGCAAAGCGCGATCCAGCTCCGCTTGCAAGGAATCGACCAACTCTCCGGCGTTTTGCAACGCTGCGGATCTTGCTCGCATTTCCAGCAACAGCGCGGCCTCAGACACCCGATTCGCCCCGAGACTCGCAGAGGACCCCTTTATCGTGTGCGCCAGCCGGTCCAGCAGATGGGCGTCGCCGTTTTGAAGAGCCTGGCGGATTTCCTTCATGGCCACCGGGCATTCCTCAACGAACAGGCGAACGAGCTCCGCGAAGAGATCGCGGTCGCCCTCCAATCGATCGAGCGCCGCCGCGAGATCCAGCGCTTGCGCGCCATTCGCGCCCCGCGATCGCGATTCATCCGGCATGATTCCGGCACGCTGGTGATCCTGCTCCGTTGCGCGGCCGATTGCGGCAAAAAGTTCGGCGGTGCGGATGGGCTTGGTGACGTAATCGTCCGCCCCGGCTTCGAGAGACCGTTCTCGATCGCCCTGCATGGCATGGGCTGTGAGCGCCACGATGGGAAGGTGTCCGCCTGCGCGCCGCTCTTTCGAGCGAATGGCGCGAATCGCTTCAAAACCGTCCATCACCGGCATCTGCAAGTCCATAAGGACGATATCGGCCCGCTCGCGTTCGAGAACAGCCAGTGTTTCGCGGCCGTTTTCCGCGGAGCAAACTTCGTGGCCATGCTTTTCGAGCAGCGCGGTAGCAAGTCTGCGGTTGACCGCATTGTCTTCGGCCAGGACGATTTTTAATTTTCGGGTCGGTTCCGGCGCAGATAATCTTTGCGGGGCGGGATCCACTGCGGCCTTGGTGTCCATAACGGCGGCGATCGCGTCCAGCAGCTCAGCGGGCTGCACGGGCTTGGTCAGATATGCGACGATGGATAGTTCGCGAGCGTGGAAAGCTTCTTCCGGGCGCACGCTGGAACTCAGCAAGATGATTGGAACTGCGCTACAGTCCACCCGCTGCCGAATCTTTGCAATCAACTCGATTCCGTGCATCCCCGGCATTTGCATGTCCGTGATCACCAAATGGAAGCGGCGACTCTCTTCGCGCGCAGTGTCCATCGCCTGCAAAGCAGCTTCACCGGAGGCGACGGCCGTCGGATACATGCCACATCGCGAAAGCAGTTCGACCAGAGCAGCGCGATTGGTTTGATTGTCGTCGACCACCAGGACCGAAAGAGCTTTGACAAGCTCGCGGCTAATTCCGGAAAGGTCCGCGCCATTCTCATCGGCAAATTCGAAGCGAATCACAAAGTGAAACGTGCTGCCTGCACCCGGCTCACTTTCAACCCAGATCCTTCCTCCCATCAGGTTAATCAGGCGCGTGGTGATTGCCAGCCCCAGGCCCGTGCCGCCGTAGTTGCGGGATGCGGAGCTATCCGCTTGGGTGAAAGCCTCGAAGATCATGGCCTGTTTTTCTTTTGGAATTCCGATTCCCGTGTCGCGCACGCGAAAGTGTAAAAGCATTCCGGAACTATCTTCGGCTTGCTTTTCCACGTCGACGACGATTTCCCCGCTGGCCGTGAACTTCACCGCGTTGCCGACCAGATTCACCAGGATCTGTCGCAGCCGGTTCGCGTCTCCCTTCAATCGCTCGGGAATCCCAGGGCCGACACGCCAAGCAAGTTCCAGCCCTTTCTGATGGGCGCGCATGGCCAGCACCTTCACAATTTCCGCGATGCTCTGCTGGAAAGCGAAATCGATCCGTTCGAATTCCAGTTTGCCGGCCTCAATCTTGGAAAAATCCAGGATGTCGTTGATGAGCGTGAGCAAGGAATCTGCGGAGGCTTTCACCATTCCTAGGTATTCGCGCTGTTCGTTGCTGAGATTGGTGTCTAACGCCAATTCGGTCATGCCGATGATGCCATTCATCGGCGTGCGAATCTCGTGACTCATATTCGCCAGGAACTCGCTTTTCGCGCGATTGGCGGCTTCCGCCGCTTCCTTGGCACGCAGCAAGGCTTCCTCTGCGCGTTTGCGCTCGGTGATGTCCTGATACAGCACCACTGCTCCGGTAACTTTTCCTTCGTTCAACAGTGGCACCGAATAGGCCTCGACGTTCACCAGCGTGCCGTCGCTTCGCTTGCGCACAGTGACCAGGTGCGTGATCTGCTTGCGCACGAGTCTTTGTCGGTTCGCGTGCACCTCGCCATCCAGCTCAGGCCCGGAGAGCAACCCAAACAGAGGCAAACCACAGATATCTTTCTGCCGGAACCGGAACAGCTTTTCAAACGCGGGATTGCACATCTGGACGGCGTCATGTTCATCGATCGCGACGATGCCAAGGGGCGTGTTCTTGATCAGCGAATCCAGAAACGTGGTTCTTTCCTCGAGCGCTTTCTCCGCCTGGCGCCGGTCCTTCACCTCCTTCTGCAGTTCGCCGGTGCGTTCTTCCACGCGCATTTCCAGGTTGTCGTGCGCTCGTTGCAGGGCCATTTCGCGCGTCTCGATCTGTTCCAGCATTTCGTTGAAGCGATCCACCAGCGAGCCCACTTCGTCGTTGCTCCTTTTGGCGGCGCGAATGGAGAAATCTTTTTGTATCGACCGTGCGAAAGCCACTCGGGCTAGCTCCAAAATCGGCTCGGAAATGGCGCGCTGCAGCTTGGAGGCGAGAAAATAGGCCGTCACGAATGACAGGCAACTTACCAGCAGCACGATCTCAGCGAACTTGCGGGTGCGCTGGTACAGCGGATCCAAATCTGAGTTGAGATAGATGGTCCCGATCCGCTGCCCATTCAGCCGTATGGGCTCGAAGACCTCCATATTACGGAGCGTTAAATGCACTCCGTCCGTTTCGGGAAGTGGCGGATGTGGATTCGAGTTCGATGGGCCAGGGCGCGCATACGTTGCGAATAGCGATCCGTCGGGGTTATACACTCCAGCGCTCACCACCTGCGGCTGCGCTTTCAGCGAACTTAGCACCTCTCGCACGGCCTTGGAGTCCCCGAACGAGAGCCCCGCGGTGGTATTGGGGGCCATCGTTTGAGCGGTCTGGATTAAGTCGTTGGATAACTGGCCGCGGAAGGTAGCGATATCGTAAGTGGCCAGCAGCGCACAGGCCATCAGAATCGACACACCACAGGTGAGCAAAACGATGCGCGTCAGTTTTTCGCGAATGGATGTGACGCCGTTCATCCGCCTCAACCCTTTCCGCTGCCGTCGCCGTCGCGGACAATCGTTGCCAACGAGAGAAGTTTCGAGCTGACGCGCAGACCCGCTCGTTCCGCTGCGGCAGGATTGATCGAGAACCGGATATGCCTGTCTCGCATTTCAAACTGAATGGCGCCTCCCGCAGCCGCGAATCCCGGCGTTTCGCCCACCAGCAGGACGTTCGCGCCGCGTAGGGCTTGCACTATCGCTGGCAAATGGCCCGCCTCAGTCGCACCGACGAATGCCACCTGGCAGCGCCGCAGTTGCGGCGGGTCTTGCACGCGCAGCACCGTCACGGGACGGCTATCCATCGTCTGGCCTCGCAGCGTGTCGTCGATCGTCTGCCCGAACGGATCGGGACCCAGAATGCAAATCACAAAGGGCGACTTCGGTCCGGCGAAGCTGCCAGGTGGCCAATCGACAAATTTTGCAAAGTTAAAAAGAAATGCCGCTTTCAGCTGATATTCGCTCGGTCCGTTCTGCTGCGCCAGCACGCGCGTTCCGCTCAAAATCGACGCGACGAGCGCGACGACAACTGCCCTCCGGCAGATGATCGAAAGCCAGTCCGCTGATGGCGTACTCCAGCGCAATCGGCTGTTCGGACTTTGTCCCGATCTTTTGAACCGTGGCAACGCGGCTCCGCTCTTCAAAACCGTGCCGTGAATTTCACGAAGGCGCTGCGCTTTACCAGCGTGGTGCGCTCTGTGTTCGTCGAATCGACGAACTCTTCGTGGTGGTCCTGCGCCAGATTCTGACCCACCAAACTAAGCGTCGTTCCTTCGCCGAAATTCCAGGAAACCTGCGTATCGAGTCGCGTGTAGGACGGCACGGCCGGGTCAGCGAGCCGATCGACGAAATAGGACGAAACGTCCCAAGAAAAATCGCGCCACACATGCACGTGCGATCGCAGCTGTGCTGAATGCGCCGGGCTGGCTCCCTGCGCCCCGGCAACGGACGTGGTGTCCTGACTGCCCGGGGCTAAATGCATGTGAATCTGTTCGAAAGCATATCCAGGACTGAGCGTCCACCAACTCGCGGGACGCCATTCGGCCGAGATCTCCAACCCGTCGGTTTCACCATGCATCAGATTTCCGTATGTAGTGGGAATTACCAGGTGCGGCGGCGTCGGAGAGCTTTCAAGGAATGGCGCTGCGGGTTCAGCGGTTTCTTGATGATCGTAAAGGTTGTAGTACGACGAGATATCCAATCCGAGCGCCTTTGCGATCTCCACCCGGTATCCCGCTTCGAATGCCGTGAGTCCTTCGTCCTTCAGATTCGGATTGCCGATGAAGGCAATCAGATCGGGCACTCCGCCGACCCCCGGAACTGACTCGAGATTCGCTCGCAGGTTTGCGTCAACCGCTGACGGCGTTCGAACTGCCCGTGACACGGAGGTCCAGATCATCTGCCGAGCGGTCATGGTCCATGCCACACGGGCGCTCGGCATAAGGTTGAATCCGGAATAGTAGTTGTGTTCGAGACGCGCTCCGGCCGTGAATAGCACTCGGTTCGGGACAATTGCTATCTGATCTTCCACGAAGCCGCTGTACACCGCGGTATTCACGTCGGCGGGAACGAAAGAGACGTATAGGCCTCCGTCGGATTTCGACATCGACAACCGGTATTCCGCGCCCCACAGAAAACTCTGCCGCCCTCCCAGGTCAATGTGGTGCTGAAAGTTTATGTCCAGCGTGCCGCGATGATCGTGCAGCGTATCATTCCGTTCATACTGATCGAACGAAACTTCCAAGGTCGAATCCGAACGCGGGGAGTATTGATGGTTCCACATGCCCTGTAGAAACCCTCCGCTCAGATTGAAAATGTCCTCCACATCAATGGGGCCGCGAGAGGTGACCGACGGCAAATCCGTGGTCGGAGAACCTTCGCGCCCAGTGTAAAGGTCACCTTCAAAAGTCAGCTTGTCGCGCGCAGTTAGCGTGGTGTCCGAACGGAAACCACCGCGCAACATGTG
>Ga0307374_10011645_pt1 | contig 12464 bp, 4 predicted proteins | sample OX3MG_FD_202532 | JGI IMG/M metagenome (GOLD analysis project Ga0307374, IMG submission 202532) | Soil microbial communities from Risofladan, Vaasa, Finland - OX-3 | ecosystem: Environmental > Terrestrial > Soil > Coastal area > Acid sulfate soil | place: Finland: Risofladan, Vaasa | collected...
ACGCTGATGCCCTGGCCGTAGGACGTGGTCGCCATCTCCGAGGGCCGGTAGTCGGCCTCGGCCTTGAGCGGCACCGCCGACTCGGCGGCGACGTCGATCCCGGATGGGCTGGCGAAGCCGAAGTTGACCAGGTTGCGGTAGTAGGCGTTGGCTCCCTCCAGGTTGAGCGCGGTCACCGCCCCAACGTTGAGCGAATCCTCGAGCACTGTGGTGTAGTTGATGGTGCCGTGGTTGGCGCGGTCCCAGTCGTAGAGGGTGACGCCGCCGACGCTGATGTGGCCCGGGTCGTAGAAGGTGGAGGTCGGCGTGATCGCCTTGTTCTCGATCGCGCCCGAAAGGGTCACCACCTTCATGGTCGAGCCCGGCTCGTAGAGATAGGAGGCGATGGGGTCGATGAAGCGGTCGACCGGCGTCGACCCGAAGGAGTTGGCGTTGTAGGTCGGGTAGTCGGCCCAGGCGATGATCGCCCCGGTCTGGGGGTCCATGACGATCACGCTTCCGCTCTCCGCCTTGTTGAGGGCGACGCCGGCCGCTAGCGCCTGCTCGGCCGAATGCTGGATGTCGGCGTCGATGGTGAGCTGCAGGTCGGAACCGTTGACAGGGTCGTGGCGGTTCTCCGCACCGATCACGATCTGGCGTCCGGTCAGGTCTTGGTAAGTCGACATCGACCCGTTCTTGCCCGCCAGCTGGGACTGGTAGAACGCCTCCACCCCGTACTGGCCGGCGCCGGCGTCGTTGACGAAGCCGAGCAGGTTTGAGGCGAGCGTCGAATCGGGGGTTCCGCCCGGCAGGTAGGTGCGGCGGGTCTCCGGCTCCAGGCCGACGCCGGCGAGGTTCTCCGCGCCGAGCTTGTCCGCGACGGCCTTCGGCTGCTGGCGGGCGATGTAGGCGAACTGGGCACCGCTGGCGAGGATCGACTCGACCGCGGCCAGGGGCCGGCCGGTGGCCGCGCTCAGCGCCGCGGCGACGTGCTCGCGCTCGGTGGACGGCACCTGGTTGGGCGCCGCGACGACCGAGTAGACGGTCTCGTTGATGGCCAGAGGCTGGCCGTTGCGATCGTAGATCAGGCCCCGCGCCGCGGGCAGCTGGACCACCTTGCTGTACTGGCCGAGGGCGTCGGCGCTTAGCCGCTGATGCTCGATCACCTGCCAGTAGACGAGCCGGCTCCAGATCACGCCGACGACCAGCAGCGAGCCAACCAGCAGCCAGGCGACACGGCGCTGATAGCCGGGCCGGCGAGAAGCGACGCGGGGCGCTCGAGCGGCGCGGCGCCGGAGGTCGGGCCCGAGCACCGGCCGGGTCCCGGCGCTCAGGGCCACTGTTAGCGGCCGGCCGCCATGGCGTCGGTGCCGTCGGTCACCCCGCGTCCGATCGCGGCCAGGGCCCGCTGCCAGAGCGGGCTCTGGTCGGGGGCCGCTGGAGCCGGGCTGTCGAGCGCCACGCCGGAGTCCTGGAACTGCACGAACTTGTACGGCTGCGGACGGGTCAGGCTGGCCTGAGCGGCTTCCGCCTGGACCTGGGCCGGCGAGTTGAGGGTCGCCTCCTGGTACTTGAGGTTCTCCTGCTCGGCGCGGAGGCTCTGCTGCTGGTCCTGGAGGCGGCCGATCTCGTAGGAGGCCTGGGTGGCGCCCGCGGCCTGGACGAGGTAGAGGATGGTGACCGTCACCACTCCTGCGACCAGCAGGTAAACGCGGCCGAAGGCGCTGAAACGCATCCGCGCCGGCAGCTCGAGGTGTGGCGGCTGCGGCAGCCGGAGCTGGGCGCGCCGACGGCGGCGCTCACCCTGCGCACGGAGGACGGACCGCGCAGGAAGGCGCAGGGATGCGATCCCGTTGGCGAGGTGCCCGGAGGCGCCGCGGCGGCGGGAAGGTTTGATGCCGATATTCGGATTGCCGACCAAACTGTTGATGCTGGGGGGACCTCTGCTGGGATGTGGGCTGCGACTAAAGACCTTCTTTCGAAGCGTTAGAGCCGCTCGGCCGCCCGGAGGCGGGCGGAGCGTGAGCGGGGATTGGCGGCGATCTCCTCCTCGGAGGGCCGCACCGGCTTGCGGGTGAGCGGACGGAGTTGGGCCCGGTGAGCGCAGGTACAGACTGGCTGCTGGGGGGGACAGAGACAGTCCTTCGACTCGGCTGCAATGGTTGCTTTGACCAATCGATCTTCTAGGGAATGGAATGAGATCGCCGCCATGCGCCCACCGGGTTTGAGAATCCTGATTGCGGCCTTCAGCCCCCCTTCGAGACTGCCCAGCTCGTCGTTGACCTCCATGCGGATCGCCTGGAAGGTTCGCGTTGCCGGGTGGATGTCTCGGGGCCAGGCGGCCCGCGGGATCGCGTCCTCGACCGCCCGGGCGAGGTCGCTGGTGGTTGCCAGCGGCCGGCGGCGGACGATGAACTGGGCGATCCGCTTGGCCCAGCGCTCCTCGCCGAGGGTGGCGATGACGCGGGCCAGGTCGGCCTGGTCCATCCGGTTCACCAGCGTCGCGGCGGGGATCCCCGCGGTGGGGTCCATCCGCATGTCCAGCGGAGCCTCGGAGCGGAAGCTGAAGCCGCGCTCCGGGGTGTCCAGCTGGTAGCTGGAGAGCCCGAGATCGAAGAGCACGCCGTCCACCGGGCCGAGCCCGGCGGCTGCCACCACCACCTCGAGTTCCGCGAAGTTCGCGTGGACCAGAACCGGCGGCGGCTCGAACCCGGCCAGCGCCTCCCGGACCCGGGCGACGGCGTCGGGGTCTCTGTCGACCCCCAGCAATCTGCCACCGGGCTGGATGCGCTCGAGCAGGGCTCGCGCATGCCCTCCGCCTCCCAGGGTCGCGTCCACGAGGATGGACCCCGGGTGGGGCTGAAGGAACTCTATTGACTCTTTTGAAAGTACAGGGCGGTGCCCGAGACCGTTCAGTTGGCCTGGGTCACCCGGTTAACGTTGTCGGTGAAATTGGCCAGCGCGCCGACGGAGTAGCTGTCCCATCGGTCCGCCGACCAGATCTCGACCACCGACTGGTTGCCGATCACGATCACCGTCGAATCGGGGTCGATCCCCGCCAGCCGGCGCTGCTCCGGGCTGAGTGTCAGCCGGCCCTGCTGGTCGAATTCGCAGGGGATGGCCAAGGCGTTCATCGCCCGCGACACCTGCCGCTGCTCGGGCGTCGCCCGAAGCGGCGACGGGAGCACGTCGCGCAGACCTTCCCATTCCTCGCGCGGATAGATGGCCAGGTTGCGCTCCGTCCCGATGGAGATGAAGGAACCCTCGGGCAGCTGGTCCCGAAACTGCTTCGGAATCGCCAAGCGACCCTTGGAATCCACCTTCATACGCGAGGAGCCGGCGAACATTCATCTTTCTTCCTGGACCGCGGTGACGGGGATGAGTGGCAGCTGGGACGTCGTTCTGGGTGCCTTGCTGGGACGTTTGCTGCGACGGATGGTGTGGCGGTTCTGGATCACCACTCATCCCCACTAATCACCACGATTCCCCGCAACTGTACGCACACCCCCACCACGGTGTCAATGGGTTCAGCCACAAGATGTAGGACCGCCAGAGCGGTCATGGACGGCATAAATCAACATCTGGGGGTGGACAGGCGCAGGTGGCGCAGCATCCGGTGTGCCCCCGATGGCAGGCCGAACATTAGTTTGTATGAGGTCGTGCCGGGTGCTGGAGGCTCTCCGCCTCCCCGGGGTCGAGTCGGCTAGATACCGGTCACCGAGTTCGAGAGGTTGTTGCCCTTGTTCGAGAGGCAGGAGCTCATCGAGCTCTCGAACGAGTCCATGCTCCAGTCGGCGTTGACGCTGGCCGTCGTCAGCTGCATCCCGACCTGGACCCCGAGCGCTATCCATTTCAAGGCATAGCCGGTCTTCTGGGCGTCCGAGAGGGTGTCCGCGTTCGCCGCGGTGAAGTTCTTGACCGCGTCGATCTTCTGGGCCAGGCCGCCGAGCGCGCCCTCGCCCACGGCCGTGTTGCCCACGGTGTTGGCGGTGCTGCCGGCCGTCTTCACGTAGCCCGCCCCCTGGGTGTAAGCGTTGCCGGTCGAGCCCCCGTTACCCAGGCCCCACGTGCCGACGCAGTCGAGCGGCCCGGTCAGGGTGCTGGAGAGGTCGCTGAAGATGCTCCCGATCTGGCCTGCGTAGGGAACGCCGATCGCACCCAGGCTGCTCCCGATGGTGCCGACCAGGCCGATGAGACCGGCGGACGTGAAGTTCAGCACGTAGCTGGAGATGGCGGTCGCCAGGAGTCCGACAGTGGCCTTGCCGACCGCGCTCATATAGGTGCCGAAGGCTGAAGCGCTCGCCAGCGGGTGGTTCAGGTCGTCGTTGTACAGCGCGTGCAGCGTCTTGTCGGAGTTCATCGTCACGATGCCCAGCAGCCCGCTGCTGCTGTCAGCGCCCGACCAGCCTTCGAAAGGCTCCTGGGACCCCTTGTCGGGAGCCTGCAGCGCGACCACGGTGCCGGCCAGGTACATGCCCTTGGAGGCGTCGAAGCCTGGGCAGTTGGGATCGTCGGAACGGATCTCACCCGCGGGGCCTGGGCTGCCGCTGGAGTACACGGCGTCGACCGACAGCGAGTAGCAGGCGCCGTTGAAGACCGCGTTCAGGCTGAGTGGCTGATCCGCCACCACGCTGATGCCCGCCGAGGTACCGCCGGCCGAACCTTCCCAATCCTTGAACGTGTATCCGGGCGTCGCGTGCTCGGTGGCGGTGACCGTGGTCCCGGGCAGGAAGGTGGACGGCGCGACCGGGCACTGGTTGCCCGACGTGGCGGAGTCGAACGCGACCATCGCCAACGGGGGCTGGAAGCCCGCTCCGCTGGGTGCGAGCGCCACCTGGGTGAGGTTGACCGGGTAGCAGAACCAGGCCTGGATTCCGACCACCGTGCCGCCGCCCGCGGGTGGCAGGACCAGGAAGATCTGGCTCTGCGGCCGGCCGACGTCGCTACCGGAGAGCGGCGACCCGTCCTGGCCGAGCGGGCCCAGCAGGTTGGTGTTGAAGTTGTTGAGGGTGCCGTCGGCGTTGAATCCGATCCGCCGAGCCATGAAGCCGGTGAAGATGCCGTCGTTCCCGTTGGCGTCGACCGAGATCGTCGACCCGGCCTCGTACATACCGGGAGGGCAGAAGCCGTGACCGTCGGTGTGCTCGGGCGTCGTCGCGTCGACGCTCAGGCTGCCGTAGGGCGTGGTCGGGACGGCGCCCAGCCAGCCCTTTTCAAGGGTCGGCAGGTCGAACTTGAGCGACCCGATCTCGAGCGGGACCGGGTAGCAGCTGTTCGGCGTCCCGAAGGTGGCGGTCAGGTTGTGGTCGGCCTTGCCATCGAGCGTCACCGTGGCCGGCGCCACCGTCAGCGGTAGCGGCGGCGTCAGGCCGCTCGAGGTGTCGCCCCGCCAGGTGTAGAACTCGAAGCCTGCGCCGGGTGTCGCCGTCACCGTGGCCGGCCCTGCGTACCAGCCGTAGGCCGGGTTTCCGGTGTCATCGTGGCAGCCGGTCCCCGACACCGCCACCGATCCGGGTGACACGGCCTTGCCGTTGACGAAGACCGGGAAGGTCGGGTCGGTCTGGGTCACGACCTGGTGGCAGGCGGCGAAGGTGACCGCGACCGCGTTGTCGCCGTGCACGGAGAACGAGTAGCGGCCGCTCCCGCCGAGGACGTAGCCCCCGGTGAGGCCACCCGCCTGGTCGGTCCCCGTCAGCTTGACCCCGGACAGGTTGTAGCTCGGGTCGCTCATGTAGCTGTACGCGTACCCGCCCTGGTTGACGCGGGTCATGGTGATCTTTTCGGTGACCAGGACGAGGACCTGGTCGCCGTAGTGGAACCCGCCGCTGCCGTCAGGCCGGAGGCAGGTGGGGCCACCGCCGTTGTAGGAGCCCACCTCGGCCCTGGCCGAGCCGCCCGCGGGGTCGTTGTAGCTGATGGCCACCTGGTAGCAGGGACGGACCAGGACCGGGAAGAGGTCGAGGTTCGGTGCGGCGGTGAAGGTGAACGTCTTCCCGGGGCTGGAGGGCCCGTTGTACACGTACCAGCTGTCGAAGGTGTAGAGGCCCAGGGTTGGATCGGTGTAGTCGTAACCCTGGAGCGTGACCGTATCACCATCGCGGTACGGCAGCAGGACCGTGTGGTCGACAGGGTTCTGGGTGATGCTGCCGCAGTCCGGGTTGGTGACCGGCGACCACTGCGCCTTGGGAACGTAGGCGACGCTGACCGTGTCGCAGATGTAGCCGAAGCGACCGACCAGGAAGGTGTCCTGGGTGATGGTCAGCTGCAGGAAGGTCGTGGTCGCCGGGTAGCCGTCGAAGCTCACGAACTGGTGGTGGGCGGTGGGCTGGGGGATCACCAGCACCGAGGACCCGTCCACGTAGCCGCGGCCGCCGTTGCAGGTCGGGGCCGGGAGGAGGTCGAAACTGCCGAAGTTGGAGGGCGAGGCGTAGATCGTGAAGAGGTGGCAGGCGAGCGCCACTCCGGTCACCGTTTGGGTGGCCGGCGCGTAGAGCGAGTCGCCCGAATAAGAGACGGTGATGGTCTGCGAGCCGGTGCCGGGGACGGTCACCGCGCAGCTCCCGGCGACAGGCTGGTTGGTGCACCCCCGGAGGCCGGCGTTGAGGACGCTGACCGTACCCGTCGGCGCCGGCGTGTCGTACGGCATGGACCAGGTCACCGTCACCGGGTCGCCGGCGACCCAGGTGACGTTGGGGGCGACGCCGGCGACAAGGGTCGGCGGAGCCAGGGTGACGTTGATGGTTAGGGTCGCTGTCGAAGACGCGAAGACGGCGTCTCCGGCAAAGGTGGCGGTGATCGTCTCAGGTCCTCTGCTGGACCAGGTCATCAGGCAGCTTCCGCCGAGCCCGCCAACGGTGCAGACCTGGGCGCCGGAGGTGACCGTGGTCAACGCGGTCGGATATCCCGTGAACCCGTCCGTCCTCTCCAGGGTGACGCTCACGAGGTCGGCCTGGTTGATGACGGCCGAAGGCGGCGCTGCCGAGAGGGTTATCGACGTCGGGTGGGCGGATATGAACTCGGTGGCCACCGCGGAGGTTGAGGCGGCGAAACCCATGCTTCCCGAGAAGCGCGCGGTCAGGGCGTGACTGCCCGCCTGGAGCGTCGTGACGTCCAGGGTGGAGGTCTGGCCGCTGACCGAGGCTGCACCCAGGAAGTTGGTCCCGTCGAAGAAGGAGACCGTCCCACCCGCCACGGGCGCGGTGGAGGCGACGAAGGCTGCCAGCGTCAGGGTCTGGTTGGCGAGCCAGGGCGGGATGCTGTTGATGCCGACGGTGGTCGTGGTCGGCAGCTGCTCGACGGCGAGCGTTCGGTTCAAGGTGGCACCGGCGAAGTAGGCGTCGCTGCTGGTGTAGACCGCCCGAAGGTTCAAGGTCGCAGCCGACGGCCAGCTGGTCGTGATCGACGCGGTGCCGTTGACCAAGGTGGCGCTGCCGAGCAGATACAGGCCGCTGCTGGTCTCGAGGAACTCAACCGTGCCCTGGGGCGTCTGGCCGTTCGACGGCGCAACCGTCGCGGTCAGAGTGAAGGGCACGCCGATGCCGGCCGGGTCGGGTGACGAGGCCAGCGCCAGGCCGGGATCGGCGCCGTTGACGTAGAAGCTGACGAAGCCACCGAAGCCCTGTGCCAGCGGCGCGTAGTCGCGGTCGCCCGCGTAGGCGACGGTGAAGGTGTGCGGGCCCTCGGCCGGCGAGGCGATCGTCTGAGTCGTCACGCCGCGCGCGTCGAGGGCGTCCTGGGGCAGCGACGAGAAGTCGATGGCGGGCGTCACGAATCCCTGTGGCACGTCGGTCGGGCTGATGCCGGTCAGCGTCGCCGTCAGCGTCACCGTTCCGAACACCACGCCCGGGTTGGGCGTCACGTTGAGGCTGATGGAGGGCGTCGCCCTGGTCATGGTCACCAGCACGTCGTGGCCGCTGGCCTGGAACTGGGGCGTCGCGTTGAATAGCACGAAGATGTCGGTGGTGTCGCCGGGCACGGTGCTCGAGGTGATCGCCGCGTTGCCGGAGCCGTCAACGTTCGCGGTGCCGAGCAGGACGTTTGACGGGAGCGCGGTGAAGGTGACGGGCCCGGTCACGGTCGTGGCGGGAATGGCCACCACGTTGGCGCTGATGGTCACCGGCGACCCGTAGACGAAGGTCCCGCCGGCGCTCGCCGCCAGCTGGGTGGGCACCGCGTAGACGGTGTAGGCCAGCGCTGCAGAATTCGAGGCGAGGTAGGAGGCCGTACCTCCGTAGTGCGCCGCCCAGGAGTGCGCGCTCGGCGTGGGCTGGCCGATCGTCATGACCGCCACGCCGGACCCGTCGAGCGGAACGCCTCCGAGGTCGATCGCGCCGTCGAAGAACTCGGCGGCACCCGTGGGCACGCCGCCACCGGGCCCTCTGGGCGAGACGGTCGCCGTCAGGGTGACAGCCTGTCCGTAGGCGGAGAAGCCGGCCGGCGAGGCGGCCAGGCCGGTGGTGGTTGCCGCCGTTGAGACGGTTACCGTGGACGGCGCCGAGGCACTGGCGGCGAAGCCCGGGTCCGGCAGCAGCGTCGCGGTGACCGGGTGCAACCCGACGGTGAGCGTGGCCGGCGCGGCCACCGCCGTCGCGGTGGCCGCGCCGGCGGGGCTCAGCGGAACTGTCTGAACGTAGCCGGCGCCGTCGGAGAAGAGGATCGACCCGGTCGGCGTCGCCAGGCTGCCGCCGCCGGAGGTGACCGTCGCCGTAAGGCTGACCGCCTGGCCATAGGCGCTGGCCGTGGGCACGGCAACCAGGACCGTGGTTGTCGGTGCGGCCGCGACCGTTGCGGAGGTCGATCCGTCGGCGGCGGTGTTGAAGCCCGTCCCCGGCACGTAGACCGAGGTGTAGGTCGTCGACCCGAGCGGCGGCAGCGGGGTGACGTTCATTGTCGCGACCCCGCTTCCGTCGAGTACGGCGCTGGCGAAGGTAACGCCGCCCCGCTGGAAGTTGATCGAACCGGTGGGGACGGCGCTCGTTCCGGACGCGGTGACGGTCGCGGTCAGGGTCACCGGCTGGCCGAAGATCGGAGACGCGGGGCTTGAGGCGAGCACCTGGCCGGTGTTGGCGGCATTGACGGTCAGGGCCACGGTGGCGCTGCTCGGGTCGTGCCCGTCGTCGCCGCCGTAGGAGACGATCACATTGCCGCTGCCGGGTGCGAAGTTGGCGCCCGAACAGGTGCCGTGCCCGGTCCCGTCGAGGACGCCGGAGGACCCGCTGCCGCCGAAGTTGCAGCTGAAGCCGCCGCTCGGGATGCCGGTCGGGCTGGTGACGATCACGCTGACGACCGCGTTGCCGTAGGTCTGCGGCGAGGCGGCGGTGGCCAAGGTCGTGGTCGTGTCCTTGACGTCCTGGTCGAGCACGCTCGAGGTGACGGTGCCGTGGGTGGAATCGCCGCTGTAGTAGGCGGTGATGGAATGGTGGCCGACCGTCAGCGCGCTGGTGGCGAAGCTCGCGGTGTCACCCACGACCGGGGGGGCGGCGAGGACGGTGGCGCCGTCCAGGAAGCTGATCGTCCCCGTCGCCGAGCCGGCCGGCGCCGAGGTCAGGTTGGCGGTGAAGTTGACGCTCTGGCCGTTGGTGGACGGGTTCAGCGACGAGCCGACGGTGATCGTGCTCAGCGAGCCCAGGACCGTGATCGCCACCGGCGCCGAGACGGTCGGCGTCCAGCCGCGGGTGAACCCGGCGTAATGGGCGGTGAGCGTGTGGGGGCCGATGGCGAGGCCGCTGTAGCCGAAGACGGCAATGTTGTTGCTGGAGAACCCGCTGGCTGCTCCGAGCAAGGTGGCGCCGTCGTAGAAGGTGACGTCGCTGTACTGGATCAGCTGCAGCGGGGTGGTTTCGTAGACCGGCGTGACCGTTGCCGTCATCACCACGTTCTGGCTGAAGTTGTAGGTCGCGGCGTCGGTATTAAAGGCAACGTTGACGTCGGGCTGGAACTGGTACGCGCCGGAGTCGCACGCGCCGGTCGGCCGGGCCACGCCGCGCTGGTCGGTCGCCGGGCAGGTGGCCGAGTTGCCGGCGCCGATCGCCTGGCTGCCGGGGAGTAGCTGGATCGTCTGCGTCGAACCCCCGAGTGACGCCAGGTTCTGCGCGAAGCCGGACGGCCCGTTGAGGCCGCCGCCGCCGCAGCTGTGGTCGGAGTCGGTATTGCCTACGCTGACGGCGAGGGTGAACCCGAAGCAGTCGCCGTTGCCGTTGCCGTCCAGCATGCTGTTCTGCAGGCTCACGTAGCTGCTCTGGTAGTCGATCCCGCCGCCGGTGCTCTCGACCACGGTGAGGCCGTTGCCGGTCAGGGACCCGGTAACCCAGATGGCTCCCCCGGTCGGGAGGGGGCCGGTGCCCGTGTTCAGGACGAAGGTGTCGTTCGTGGCAACCGTGCTCTCCGCCACGGTGAGGGCGCCCCCGCCATCTCCGGCGTAGTTGGCGTGGAAGGTCGAGTCGGTGATCGTCGTCAAGCCGCGGTTGTAGAGGCCGCCCGCCGTGTCCCCGCTGTTGCTGTCGAAGGTCACGTCGGTGAAGGTGTTGCTGCCGCCGCCGCTGGTGAAGCCGCCCGCGAGACCGCTTCCGGCCGTCGCATGGCCGTGCGCGATGGTGAGGTTGCTGACGGTGACCATGTTGAAGGAGGTGGTCATCACCGGCACCGAGTCACCGCCGCTGATCACCACCGCCTGGCCGGTGCCGTCGATCGTCGTCGCCGCGGTGACGTTCAGCGTCGCCGCCAGGTTGATAGTTCCCGAGACGGAGAAGGTGATCGTCGAGCCGGGCGCCCCATTCGCCTGGCTCACGGCGTCGGCCAGAGAGCCGGCACCGCTCGCGCCCAGGTTGCTGACCGACAGGTTTAGGGCGGCGAACCTCCTCGGCGGCGGCGCCGGCGCCGGTGGCCTCGGGGTCGCGGCAGGCTTGGCGGCCGGTGTCGGGGCCGGCGCTGGAGTGGGGCTCGGCGACGGGCTGGAGGTCGCGGCCGGCGACGGTGTCGAGGTGGGCGAGGCGGTCGGGGCCGCGGGCGACGCGGTGGCTGCCGGGGCCGCGGCGGCCAAGACCGTGAACCCGGCGGCGGGAGTGAGCGTCGCCGCCAGCACGGCGGTCAGCGTCGCGAGCGAGACCGAACGCCAGATCCTGCTCATGAAGGTTGCCGTACCGAGACCGAACGCCGACCGAAGCCGCGGGGCGACACGCTGGCCGGCCGTGATGCCGAGACTCGGATTGTCGCGGAGCAGTAGGTAGAGGGCGCTCAGGGCAATGGCCGGCACCTGCGAGACCGCCACCGAGACGACCAGGAACAGGCCCCCGACCCAAACCGGCGGTGAGCCTGGCTGCTGGGTGCTGGCGACGACCGCGGCGGCGGAGACCAGCAGCCCCATGCCGAGGGTCACGGCCAGGACCGTAACCCCCGTACCGAACAGCGTCAGGGCGACCTGCAGCCAGCGGCCTCCGACCAGCCGCCGGCTGGCGCGCAGCGAGCTCAGCGGTGTCTCGCCATCAATCGCCACCGCCGGCAGAGCGAGGGCGAAGAGCACGGACCAGTCGACGAGGAGTCCGAAGGGCAGGCCGAGGGTGATCATCCAGCGGGCCAGCGGCCGCCTCCCCGGGCGGATGACCCAGAGCACCATCCCGGCGACCGCCACCGGTATCCCGATCGGGGCCAGTAGCAGCAGAGGCACACTCACGACCGCGAGGGCGATGGCGGCCACCCCGTAGGCGAGGTAGGTCGCGGTGAGGGTCAGGAGGCGAGTGCCCGAATGGCTCAGAGCCCGCAGGCCGGAGAGCCGCTCGCGGCCGAGCCCGGCGGCGGTGACTACGGCGGTGGCGCCGAAGCCCAGCGCGAAGGCGGCCCCCTCGAGGGCCGTCCGGACCGCGGCGGTCTCGATGCCGAGGATGGAGTATTGGCGGGTTGGAAACCAATGATGGACCCAGGCGAACTCGGCCGGCAGGGCGAGGCGGACGAATTCGGCGGCTCCCATGTCGGCCACGCCGCCGGCCACGACGGTGAGGAATGAGATCGCAAGCAGGGCCGGCCAGGAGCGGCGGATTGCGCGAACCGTCAGCCTCGCTGCTGCGACCGCGATCGGCCCCGGCCCGGGTTCGGACCCCAAGCCGCGGCCGTCTGAATCCTCAGACGACAAGACGCCTCCCTTCCCTCTAATCGAACCAACCGGCACCAGGTCCTCGCGGAGGGCCGTGGCGTGGCTGGTGAACTCTAACGCCTGAGGGACCGCAATGAGTCGCGGCGGCTCGAATCGCCCAATCAGGGGAGAAGGTGAGTCGAGAGCGGACTGTAAGCCGGGTTCTGTGGAAGGCTCTCGCGCCTCCCGGCGACCATCTGTCTAGGACGCCGGTCTCCCGGCGCCTCAAGCGACCGCTAACCCGAGGGCTGGACGAGCAGCCTTGACGCCCTCCTATTTGGTCTTGCTCCGGGCGGGGTTTGCCTGGCCGGCCGGTCACCCGGCCGCCGGTGAGCTCTTACCTCACCATTTCACCCTTGCC